>Ga0129327_10000674_pt1 | contig 20567 bp, 23 predicted proteins | sample CPBDNA_6_FD_111799 | JGI IMG/M metagenome (GOLD analysis project Ga0129327, IMG submission 111799) | Freshwater to marine salinity gradient microbial communities from Chesapeake Bay, USA - CPBay_Spr_31_0.8_DNA | ecosystem: Environmental > Aquatic > Marine > Coastal | place: USA: Chesapeake Bay... | reverse complement strand
TACCAGAAGACGGTGGACGATACATTGCTATGCACCCAAAAGGGTTTGCTGATTTATTCTCAATCACTGAATTTGCTTCTAGTGATTTTGTCGGTGAACAAAACCTACCCTATGCAGGTGGGATGACAATGAAACAATTCTTAGGTTTCAATATATTCTCAACCTCTGCAATCGCAGCAGGTAAGAGTTTGTGTTATCACACTTCTGCTGTTGGTCTAGGAGTTGGTGCAGATGTTAGTACGGAACTTAATTATGTTCCTGAGAAAGTTTCTCACCTTGCAACATCAATGATGTCCATGGGTTCTGTTGTTATAGATGACAACGGTATCTATGAGCTTCTTGATAATAACTCATAGGAGGTATAGACATGGCTTATGCAGCTTCTGGTTTAACTCGTCTTGCAGGTGCATCAAATGGTAATCTCTGGTGGTATTCCACAACAGATGCTATTGCTACTGTAAATACATCTGGTTATTTTAATGATGCAGCAAACATGCTTGCAGTACGAGATGTTATTATCGTTTCAGATACTAACGTCCCTACAACAAGTTTTGTAAATGTATTGTCAAATACTGGTTCTGTTGTAGACGTATCGGATGGTACTGTTATCGTAGAAACAGATGGTGACTAGGGAGAATGGGGGGATAACACCCCCCATTTTATTATAATGGTAACAAGCACAAAAGCAAACTCACCAGTAGACATAGCAAGTCGAGCATTGATTCTTATCGGTGCTGAACCTATAACATCCTTTGGTGATGGCACAACTGAATCTTTGATTACGTCAAATCTCTATGAAGACATTGCACAGACAGCTTTAGTTAATGCTCGTTGGAGATTCGCTACCAATCAAAGTGTTTTAAATTTACTTACAGATGCCCCCACTGGTCGATACGATAAAGCGTATCAGTTACCTACAGATACATTAATGGTTCATGCCGTTACTATAAATGATAACGTAGTTGATTATCAAATCTATGGGGATAAAATATATGCCGACACTACAGATAATGATATTGTTATTGCTGATTATTCATATCGTGCAAATGAGGTTGATTGGCCTTCATACTTTTCACTAGCTGTTGAGTATGCACTGGCTGTACCTTTATCTTTTTCTTTAGCAAGGGATGCAAGTCTTGGCTCTCTTATGCAACAACAAGCGACTGCACTCATGGCAAAAGCACGGAGTATTGATTCTCAGCAACAAACATCACGCAAATTAATTACTTCTAGGTTTCTTACGAATAGGAGAAGTTAGTGCAGAAAGTTAAAGTTCCTTTACAAAACTTTCAATATGGTGAAGTTAGTCCATCTTTAATTGCTCGTACTGATAGTGAAATATATAATAGTTCTGCTCAACGAGTTCAGAACTTTTTTTTACGTGCAGAAGGTGGAGTTATTAAACGCTCTGGAACAAAACATATATACACTTACGATACAACTATAAATGAAAATGCCTGTACAATAACTGTAGCTGACTATGCCAATATAGCTGTAGGTGCAACAATAACTCTTACAACATCGGCAGGTGTAGAGGTTGTGTTTACTGCTGAAGCAGCAGGAGCAAGTGACCCTGCTAGCTCTACAGGATTTAGACCGAATACAAATAACAATACAACAGCAGATAATATACAAGCAACTATCAATGCTCACGCTAGTTTCACAGTAGCCAATCCAAGTGCAGCGGTTATTACTGTAACAGAAACATCTCCTAGCCCTACTGATTTTTTAACTGCCAAGAGTTCAGATGCAACTCGACTTGCTGTTACAAGTGAATCATTGGCTAGAACACAGCAAGTAAGAATAATTCCTTTTATATTCTCAGACGATGAAAGATACATAGTGTCTTTAGAGAATGCAAAGATAAGAGTATTTTCTATTAGTACAACAGATGTTGTAAGTTTAGTATCAACACTTACAGCAGATACAGATAATGTTGTTGTTCCTTTTTCAGATGAAAAGATACATGAAATAAGTTTTGCTCAATCTGGTGATACTATGTTTTTGGCTCATCAAACATTTCCAATTAAAAAATTAGTAAGAACGAGTTTAACTTCTTTTGAATTGCAGACATTTGACTTTAGTACAAACGCTGACAGCACTTTGATATTTCAACCTTATAGTAAATTTCATCCAACAGGATTAACTATTGATCCTAATAATTCAACTGGTAGTGGTGTAACACTAACAGCAAGTGCTGATTATTTTACATCAAATCATGTAGGTGTAACTCTACGTTATCATAATAGTGAAATACTTATTACTGGTTTTACAAATGCAACAACTGCAACTGGTACAGTACAGGGAACTTTACAAGAGCAACTTGATATTAATGCTTTACGTACTGTTGATGGTTCGGCTTCTATAGAAATTACTCATGTTGCTCATGGATTAAAAACAAATGATTCAATAGCTATTACAGAAGCAGCAACAATAGCAGGATTAACAGCAGGTAATATTAATGGTACACGAACTGTAACATCTGTTGTTGATGAAAATAGATATAGAATTGCTGCTGCAAGTGGTACAGCTAACGCATCTCTTGATGGTGGTGGTGCTCCAAAGATAACAACTCATGCTCCAACAACAGATTTTAGTGAGCAATCGTATTCTTTGGTTCGTGGCTATCCTGCTGCTGTAGCTTTCCATGAAGGACGATTATGGTTTGGTGGTTCACCTTCTCAGCCTGATACGTTGTGGGGGAGTAAGTCAAGCGAGTTTTTTAACTTTGATATTGGATCGGCGGCAGACAATGACGCTATAGAATTGGTTGCGAGTATAGGTGAGATTAATACTATACGACATATTGTTTCCAATCGTGACCTACAGGTGTTTACATCTACATCAGAGTTTTATGTTCCTGCGTTTCAAAACTCACCTATTACTCCTACAAATGCACAGATAAAAAGACAGACACCATTTGGTGCTTCGTTTGCAAAACCATTTGTATTTGATGGTTCTACTATTTATGCCCAAGCTTCGGGTTCTTCTGTATCAGAATATATTTATGTTGATGCTCAAAACGCTTACGCTTCAATAAATATATCTACAGTGTCATCTCATTTAATTAAATCTCCGCATCAAATGGCTATTCTTCAAGGTTCTCTTGTAAGACCAGAAGCATATTTATTTGCTGTTAATAGTGATGGCACAATCGCTGTATTTAATTCTAATCGTGCAGAACAAAAAGCAGGTTGGACTGAGTTTACAACCAATGGAATTTTTCAATCTGTATGTGTTGTTGATACAAATCTTTATGTAACGGCATGGTATGATACTGGTGCAGGAACTAAGAAGCTTTATCTTATGCAGTTTGATGCAACAAAGAATTTAGATTTAAGCAGAGATTATGTAACAAGTGCTGTTGGAACTATAGCAGGTGTATCTTCTGATTGGGTTAATGGTGCAGTCTTAGATGTTATTTCTGATACAGATTATGTAGGTCAATTTACAATGGCAAGTAATAAAATAGTAACGACAACACGTGAAGATGTACCTATTAATACTAAAGTAGAAATAGGTTATACATTTCCAGTAGAGCTAAAAACAAATCCAATAGATATAGCTGTAAGCAATGGTCCTGTTACTGGTGAGCCACGCTCAGTAAATAAAGTTATTGTTGATATGAATACAACAGGATCAATAGCCGTAAATGGAAGTAATCTTATTATTAGACAGACAACAGATGATTTTAGTTTAGGTCGTAAATCTTTTACAGGAAAGAAAGAGTTTCGTTTGCTTGGGTATTCTAAAGACCCACAGATAACTGTAACTCAGGAAGCTCCTCTTTCTTTGCAAGTCAATGGTATAGTAGCGGAGGTAACGTTCTAATGTGTACACCAACAGCAGCAGCTATAGCTTCGGTAGCAGGTACAGCAGTACAAATTAAAGGTGCAAAAGATCAAGGAAAAATGTCAAAACAAATTGCTGATATGAATGCAAAACAATCTGTAATTGATTTTGAACAAAGTAAACTTGAAGCATCACAGTTTGCTAATGCAAGATTAGAAAGTTTAGACAAAGCAATGGAAGTAAACAATGCTATGTTTGGTTTTATGGGTAGAGATAATGATGCTTCTATCCAAGCGTTTCGTAAATCTGAACAAGACATTGCTTATAGAGATGTAGAAAGAGGAATTACACAGCAGGTTATAGCAGGAGGGCAAGCTCTTGGGCAAGCAAACCAAGAAATAATGAGAGGTAAGTCTGCTCTTGCTACTTCAAAAATACAAACAGCTTCTATGCTTTCATCTGGAATATATCAGTTGACACAAATAGATTATAAGAAAGCGTAGGTACTTATGGTTGGTGTAATAAAGCAACAGTCACAGTTTCGTAATACTGCAATACGAACAGCACGATTCCAAAATGTTACTGGTGATAAAACACAAGCTATTCTTAATGCTGTTGATAAAGGGAATAGTATTCTTTTGAAAGAAGTTCAAAAGGATATGGAAAAAGAAACATCTAAGATGCTTATGAAGTCTTCTGATGAATATATCGCAATGGAAGATGGAAAGCCTAAACTATTAAGTACAAAATATTTAGCAGGTATGGGAGCAAATCAAAGAGATTTATATATTAATTCTGTAAAGAAAAACCATGCAGCAGCTATTGAAAAAGACATACAAAGAAAACTTACAAGTTTAAAAATTGATTACAGAACAAGGTCTAATGGTGCAGCTTTATTTGAAACAGCAGGTAAAGACTTTATTAATAATTATATTGAGGCAATGGGTGCAGAAGGTGAGTTTAAAACTTTTGCTTTTGAAAGTGCAACGCAACAATTTGGTGATGCTCTTTTACATTTAAGAGAACAACGTGCTGTTACACAGTTTCGTGAAAATGAAAATGCTACATTTAATAGAGTTGAAGAAAATATAAAACATGCTTCTTTATATTTAGATATTCTTGGAGGAGATGTTACACGTCCCGAATATCTGAAACATAAAGAACTCGCAAAAGAAAGTTTAGAAGATCAAATTGACCAAAATTTAAAACAAAAAGGTCAAGACGAGCTAAATAAACATATTACTGAAACGACTGTTGCTCATATTATGAATACTTTGAATGATGGTTCTGATACTTCAATACCAAAACGACAGGCAGTTATAAGTTTTTTAAGCAGGGGAAAAAGTTTAAGTGATCTTAAAGAAGAACTTAATGATCCTAAACTTTCTTCTTTACTTGATGAAGTTGTTGCGAGTGATCCTAATAGAGATCAACTTAAAAGGTTAGCACAAGATACAGATAAACTATTAATATCTGCAACTAGCACTCAGAATGCACAGAAATTAAAATCAAATGCTACTGAAGAATCTCGAATTAATTCTGCTTATAATCAATCATATTTAAATGCTAGTACACCAGAAGCAGCAGAAGCAGTGTTAACAGAATGGCGTAATCGTACATTTAATCAAATACAATCTAAAGATGAAAGAGAAAGACTTATAGAGATTGCTCCTGCAATAATTAATGCTCAGAAAACAAATAACCCTAATGATTTAAAACTTGCTCTTAACTATTTAACTGATGTTATTACTGAAGATCAATTAACAAAAAACTCAACAAGTGATGTTACTTCTATTATTCAATTAAAAAGATCTGGGTTAGATACAACAGAAGTTTTTAATATTGTAAGAAGTAAATTAACTCAAATAACTTCAAATGAAAAAGCTATAAAAGAAGCTGCTGAAAGTGCTGAAGTTGCATATAATTATGAAAATGAAATTAATACTCCTACATCCAATATATCCCAAAAGGATCAAGCAGAATATTTAAATAATGTTCAACCCAGAATAAATTCATTTAGCAATTTTGAAGATGAAGATAAAGAGTTGATTCTTACAAATTTTAATCGGAATAGGCAGTTATCTGAAACAAATAGAAATGATTTGCTAGATGTATTAAGTGGAAATGCAACTGAAAAAACTACTTTAGAAGTATTAAACTTCTTAACAGAAGCAGGTAAACTCCCTACCTTTATTAAAAGAAGCACAGGTGAAGAAGCATTAAGAGATCAAAATCTTTTTATGTTAGACCCTCGTTTAGATTTAAACGATGAGCAACGAGTGCAACTTGAATCACTTATGGAACTGTATGGTTCTCTTGGTGCAGACAAAGTAGGTGATATGAGTAAGATTATTGAATACTCAAGAATACCTTTAACAGTAGATCAAAAACAAATTTTATATGGAGATAAATCTACTACACAGTTTATAGTTGATAATGTTTTAAAAGATATGGATATTTTTAGTCCAAGGAATCATGGCACTATTGCAAATAAATTTAATGATTTTTTAGATTACCAAGCTAAAGTTATTATGAATAATAAAGATATTGATGATGACGATAAGACAGCAGCAATAACACGCACAGTTAGAGAAGCAATTAAAAGAAGATACTTTAAACCTCATCGTTGGCAAACAACATTCTTAGGAGATGATGCCAAGCGTATAGAAGGTTCTCTTGCTTTGTATGAAGGCAGTGAAGAATTACAATCTTTTGAAAATAAAGTAATAATGGAATTGAACCAAGCGATAAGAAAGGGAGAAAGAAAGTATTCTTTTGAACCTGAGAATGAATTAAACCCTGACGAGTATGAGCGTGTACAATTACTTACTATTGTACCTAATGGAAAACAACCTCAATTCTTAGCTATAGATGAGAACAATGAAGTTATTATGTGGCAACCTAACAAAGATGCACCTGTTGATTATCTTGCTTGGTCACTTGATGAATTGTTTGGTAGCGAAGCGGAAAAAGACTTTGCTGATGTAAGACTTAAACCATTAAGGCAAGCAAATGAAAAAAGAGAAGTTCTTGCAGAAAGAAAAGAAGAGACAGAAGAGTTAGCTGATGAAAGAATAGAGGGTGCAAGATTAAGTGCAAGAGACAAACAGAAAACTTTATCTCGTCAAGAAAAGATAAAAGAACTACAGCAGAAAGATGAATAATGGCTACAAGTATATTCTCTCCTAGTAGTAATCTTCCTATACCAGAGGAACTAGTTCCTCCTGCTGATCCTACTTTGTTTGAAGTATATAAAGCTCAGCTAGCTTATTCGTATAACCCACTTCTTAGCCACATTAAAAGTAATTTAAATCCAGAAAACTTTTATAGAGCAGAAGATTACAATCCATTTGAAGAAGACTTCACAGGTTATGAGGAACATAAAAGATACTTACTTGAGAACGCTGCTAACCCAGAACACATGGGGTTATTAAAAGAAAGAATTGATACAGGTAATAAATCAAGATCTGTAATAGGTCGTTCTTCATTTACACAACAACTTGTTGCAGGGATGTTTGATCCAGTAAACGCTGTTACGCTTCCTTTCGGTGGTCCATCTATAGGGTTCTTTCGTTCTGGGCTACGAGTTGGAGCAGGTGTTGGAGCTATAACTGTTGCTCAGGAGTTTGCTCGTGCTCCATTTGATCCAGTAAATAAAAAGGGCGAGTCTGTTATGAATGTGGGAATGGGGGTTGCTGCAGGATTTGTTTTAGGTGGTGGTCTTTCTTTTCTTAAATATACACCTAGAGAACGACAGGCTATTGAAGATTTAAAACGTGATGCTGAAACTCAAATGGCTGAGAAAACTACGTATCAACAACCAGAGTTTGTAAATAGATTGCCTAGAGAAGAACGTAAGTTCTCTTCAATGAATGACGATATAATAAGAAGTACATTAAAAAAAGATGATGGTCAGTTAAAAAAAATACAAAATAATTATGATGTTGAAATAAATAAAAGAGATAACTTATTAGATATTGTTAGAGAAAGTCCACAGTTTAAATCTCTTGAAAATATAATTACAAAACTAACGAATGAACAGGTTAGAATAAGAGAAGATATTGATGGAATCTTTGGGGGTTCATTTATTTCTGAGAAAGATTTAAGTAACAATCTTTTTCTACAGCAATCAAAAACAATTATATCTAAGAAGGCTAAACCAAATCCAAGATTTGTAGAGGCACAGAAAAAAGGATTGGCTGATGGTAAAGAATCAAGAGGTGTTCTTACTCCAAAGATTCTTTCTAATATAAAAGAATATAAAAAACAAAACTTAGATGTTTCTGATGAAATATATAAGAATGCTGTATTAACTCAAGTTCCTAGATCAAGGGTTAAGTTAAGAGCTATTGATAAGGTTGTTGATATAGAACAGCTTGCTCAACGTGTTGGTATTGTTTCTCAAAAAATTAATCTTGATGAACAAGACGCTGCAGTATTAAAAGATTTGTTTACAGAATTAAAAAATATAAACACAAAGTTAATTGCAGAACGATCTAAGATAGATAAGAGTTATGCTAAAGAATTAGATAAATTAGAAAAGAAAATAAATTCATTAAAAGTTTCTATGAATCTAAAGCAAGATGTCGTCAATGAATTAACAATCGAAAATGATTTAAGATTAATGGAAGCATCTGAATTTGGTGTAGAAATTAAACAAGATGATAACTGGTGGACACGTTCAGCTTTTAATAAGTGGGTTCATACTCCACTTAAAGATTTGATTAATAGTAATGCTCCTAATTTTGTTAAGAAATATGCTATGGATATAGCAGCCGATGGTGGCTTTATTACGAATGTACATAAGATGGGTTATAGTATGGGTCAGTCTGTGTATATGAATCAACATATATACAAAGGAGAAGTGCAAACAACAATTAAATCTTTGCAAGATTTATGGGCTGAAGCAGGTCAAAAGAAACAAATGACATTTTTAATGTACAATGTTTCAAATACTTTAACAAAATTTAGTAATAAATTTAGAGCGAAAAGTGCAAGAGATATTACGTTTGAAGATTGGACAACAAATATTAATAGAAAAAGAGTGCAAGGAGCAAGTGATAGTGAGCTTACTGATGTAGAAAAACGTGGGATTAAAATTATAAATGACTTCTATGATAGATGGGAAGGTCGTTTAAAAGAAGTAGGTATGATTGGTGATGAAAAGTATTTCAAAGGATTGCAAATTGTACGAGCAGATCAACTTGAAAAGTTTGAAAATACATTAAAGAATTTATTAGAAAAAAGAGATCAGGGTTTAGAATTTTATAAAAACAAAGAACAGTCTATTGCAAAAGGTAAAGATATTGTTAGCAATTTATTAAGAGAACAAAAGTCCAGAGGTCTAACACCTAAACAAAAAGAACTATTGGATAAGCTTCAGAAAACAATTCCTATGGACGAGCGTGAATTGAAGAGATTATCTAAAGCAGGTAACAAAGCAGGTTTAACGAAAGATCAGTTAGAATATATACAGCTTTTAGAAAAGGATACTCTTCCTAGACTTAGAAAAGAATTTGCAAACATTGAAAAACAACTAGAAGTATTTCAAGATACAAGAGTAAGACCTGCTAATGAAACAGTTATGCACCCTCGTTATTGGAATAAGCTTGTAATTAAAAAGAATATTGGAGCTTTTAAAAATATTCTTAGAGAATACTATGCTAACAATCCTACTGTTACAGACAGACAATTAGATGGAACATTTAAAGAAACAACTATTACAAGTGATAACATAGATAAGTGGGTTGATGATCTTGTAAATGATATTGTTTCTCAAGAAGATATACTTGATCCAAGCAAAGCTTTTTATGGAATGGGTAAGTCAAAACACTTGCAACATAGAGCTATAGATATTCCAAACAAATTAGTTTTTGATTACATACAGCAGAATCCAGTACAAGTTATGGGTGCATACATAGCACGTACTGCACCTGCGTATGAATTTAATTTAAAATTTGGTGGTCGAAACTATAGTGAACTTGTAGATGAGATACGAAGCAAATCATTTGATGAAGGAAGAACTACAGAAGAAGTAGATTCTTATGTTATGAACTTTTCGCATTTGTATGATCGTGTTGTAGGTGCTGTTGCTAAAGAACCTTCTCGTTTAAGTTTTAGAATTGCCAATGGATTGCGTACAGCTGCACAGTTAAATTATTTAGGCAGTGCAGGATTATCTGCTATCTCAGAACCTTTTAAAATTATATTTGAGAATGGTGCAAAGAATACATTTAGAGGTTTGCTTACAGGTATAGACATAAGATTGCAAAAACAATTTGCAAAACAAAGTGCGAATGAAGCTATGCTATCTGGTGAAGCTTTAGAGCCTGTGTTTGGGTCTGTACATATGAGACTTGTTGATGAGCTTACCTTGAATCCTTTTAATCATACTGTATGGGATAAAGCAAAAGATGCATTTTATGTTTTAAATGGATTAGGTCCAATAACAAATGCTTTAAAACAATGGACAGGTATTACAAATCAACACACAATTATTGAAACTCTTGAAAAAGTAGCTAAGAAAACTGCGGATCAAAATGATTTAGTGTACTTAGCACGCTATGGATTAGAGCCAAGTGATGCAATTAAAGCATCAGAATTAATAGCAAATGGAACAATACAAAAATCTCCTAGAGGTTTGTACATGGCAAATACAGAAGCATGGACAGACTTACCATTTCAAAAAAAGTTTCGTGTAGCTTTATCAAACAATATTATGAATACCATTATGATGGGTACACCTGCTGATAAACCAAAGATTGTAGATGGTGTTGCTTATATACCTAAGAAGTTTGCTAAGTTTTTTCCATTCAAAGCTCTTAAAGAAGATGAAAGAGTTAGTGGATATATGCGTATTGAAAATGGATTTATGGGATTACCGTTTCAGTTCTATAGCTATTCTTTAGCTGCTGTTAATAAAGTAAACAGCACTGCTGCTTCTGGGCAAGGCAAGAGTAAAGCTATGGCAGCAACAACAGCAATAGGGCTAGCTTATTTTGGGCAGTGGTTGCGAACACCTTCTTATGTTTGGGATAGATTGGGACAAGATGATAAAGTTATGAGAGCTTTTGATTACTCAGGTTTAGCTTCTTTGTATTCTGGTTTATTCTATGAAGCTATGCACACATCTTTAGCTGTTGGTGGACCAAATATAAGTGGAGGTATGTTGCAACCTAAGTTTAATGTAGAAAATAAAGGTGTTGAAAGCGTTGTTGGTTTGTCTGGGGCAGGTCCATCATGGTTTTATGATTTTGCTACAAATTCATTTGAACTTGCTTTTGATAAAAATTTAGATTATTCAGAAGGAGCATATCAATTTGTGAATGGTGATAGGGGAAATGCAGCTAAAGGTTTAATGAGGTCGATGCCTTTTGCACGTATTCCTTATTGGAAACAAGAAGTTTATGATCTCACTAACGCAATAGATAGAAATGTGGATTAAGCTATGACAATAAGCACATCAGATAACACCCCCCGAATATCGTATTCAGTATCAGAAGGGGCAAGTCAATCATCTTTCGCAGTACCATTTGAATTTTTTGCAGATGCAGATTTAAATGTTTATCTTGATGGTACTCTCAAAACAATCTCTACGCACTACTCAGTATCAGGTGGATCAGGAACTACTGGCTCTATATCAATGTCGGTTACTGGTGCAAGTGGTGGATCAACTGTAATCATTACCAGAGGCATAGCTTTAGATAGAACAACTGACTTCCCAACATCAGGTTCGTTTGCCATTGGTACATTAAACACTGAGCTTGATAGATTTGTAGCTATACAAGCTGACCTCAACGATACCATTACACGTTCAGTTCGTTTGCAAGATGATGATGCTGCCGTAAGTATGGAGTTGCCATTAAAGGCAGATCGTCTTGGTAAAGCTCTTACTTTTAATTCTTCAACTGGTGCTGTTCAAGTACAAACTTATGCTTCACCTACAGCTACAGCAGGTATAGATGGAGTTACAGCAGGTACAGTTGCAGCTAGTAAATTTGTACAGGTTGATTCAAACAAAGACATTTCATCTTTTCGTAATTTAACTGCAAGTGGGACAATTACAGCAGGTACTTTTGTTCTTGGAACTGCTTCATTAAATGAAAATGATTTAGAAAGCATTGATGGTATTACAGCAGGTACAGTTGCAGCGAGTAAAGCAGCAATTGTTGATAGTTCAAAAAATATAACAGGATTTAATAATGTAACACTTACAGGTGAGTTAGATGCAGCTACATTAGATATATCTGGTGATGCTAATATAGCAGGAGAAGTGCAGACAACTAAGATTGCTTTTACAGATGGCGATGATGCCATGACCATTACTAACACTGGTCTTGTCGAGTTTAATACTGGTTTTAATGTAGGCTCAGATGCAGCAGGTGACATACTTTATAACAATGGAACTAAGTATGTAAGATTGGCAAAAGGTAATGATGGTCAAGCTCTTGTATTAAGCAGTGGATTACCTGCTTGGGGAGTAACAGCAGGGGATATTGCAGGGGTAACAGCAGGTACTGGTTTATCTGGTGGTGGTTCTTCTGGATCAGTTACACTTAATATTGATACTGCAACAACTGTTGATAAAACTACATCTCAAACTCTTACAAACAAAACTTTAACTGCACCTGCAATTACTGATCCAACTTTAACAGTTGATAATTTAGCATCAATTTCAACAATCGCAAATGATGATGTGTTTTTAGCCATTGATACTTCTGGTGGTGGTCTTAAAAAAGTTGAACGCTCTGTTATTACAGCAGGTCTTGCAAGCTCAACTGCAATTTCAAATATTGTTGAAGATACATCTCCACAACTTGGTGGAAATTTAGATGTTGTTACACATTCTATTATAACAGATGCATCAAATAGAGATATAAATTTTCAAGCGCATGGCACAGGTGTTGTTGTTATTAAAGGCAATACTGATAATAGTGGAACTAATGCAGCAGCTATAAAGTTAAATTGTTCAGCAAATTCTCATGGTCAAACCTTAAAAGCACAGCCACACTCTGCTGGAATTACAAATACTATGTTGCTGCCAATTGGTTCAGATTCAACTTTAGTTTCATTAATTTCAGCTGACACATTAACGAACAAAACTTTGACTGCTCCAACAATTACTGACCCAGTAATAACATCACTTTTAAATACAAGTCTTGTTGTAGGTCGTGATGCTGATAATCAGATTCAATTTGGAACTGACAATTTTATAACTTTTCGCGTTGATGGGTCAACAAGACTAAACCTTATTAGTTCTACTTTATCACCTAGCGGAACAATGGATTTAGGTAGCAACAGTTCAAAGTTTCAAAATATATTTTTGAGTGGAGAGGTTGATGCAGCTACTTTGGATCTTTCGTCAAATGCTGACATTGCAGGAAATTTAACATTTTCTGGTTCAACTGCTAAAATAAATTTAGTAGATAATAATGCAACTGCTCTTTCGGTTAAAGAAGGTAGCAACAATTATATGGTTTTTGATACTGCCGATAGTGGTGGTGAACAAATAACTTTACATAAAAAATTAGACCTTAATGGCGTCGAATTAATCCTAGACGCAGATGCTGATACAAGTATTCATGCATCAACTGATGATCAAATTGATATTAAGATTGCAGGGGCTGATGATTTTAGTTTTACAGCAAATACATTTACAGCAGCAAGTGGTTCAACTATCGCTGCACAAGCATTAACAGCGACATCAATTGGTGTAGATAATATTACGATTGATGGAAATACTATTAGTTCAACAGACACCAATGGAAATATTAATTTAACTCCAAATGGCACAGGTAAAGTTTATATTACGAATAATAGTACCCAATCTACGTTAATAATAGAATCTACGATTGACGGTACAGAAACAGCACCAGACATAGACTTATATAAAAATTCAGATAGCCCTGCTGACGGTGACTATATAGGTAATATTCTTTGGAATGCTCAGAATACTGATGGCACTACTTTAACTAAACATTTATATTTTCAAATGCTTGCAAGGTCTATGGATGTTACAGCAGGTACAGAAGATGGTGCAATGGAAATGTGGTCACATTCAGCAGGTACTGCTTATGAGCGATTCACGATTAATCCTCAAGAAGTTGTTGTTAACGAAAGTAGTATTATCAGTGACTTTCGTGTAGAATCAAATGGCGATGCTAACTGTCTTTTTGTAGCAGGGGGAAGTAATAGAGTAGGAATTGGAACTAACTTTCCAACTCAATTGCTAGACGTAGATGGAAATTTAAATGTCAATGGTACAGTTACAAAACCAAACCATCCTGCGTTTTTAATTGCAAAAGGTGGGGCTAATCAACAAAATTTACCAGTTCAATCAACTACTACTGTAACTTGGACTGGTACAGAATATTTTGATCAAGACTCAAACTTTGCATCAAACACATTTACAGCCCCAGTCACTGGTAAGTATCAATTAAATTATCATATTCGTATGCAGAGCATGGATACTGCTGCTAGTTATTATACCTTTACTTTAACAACTTCAAATAGAAACTACATAAACATAATTTCACCTAATCGATTTAATGGTGATCCTACTTATTGGCCTTTTCCTTTTGCTATTTTAGCAGATATGGATGCAAATGACACAGCAACAATTACTTTTTATCAATGGGCTGGGGCTGCACAAACAGATATTAGTTATGCTTCATGGTTTAGCGGTTATCTTGTAGCATAAAAACAATTTAAAAAAACTTATCTTAAAGGAAACATAACTATGGCAACAATAACATTAACAGTTGAAGTAACAGATACAGAGCAAGCTATTTTATTAAATGACTTATTAAATATTAACGATTGGTTACAAGATGCAATAAATGGCAAGAAAGCTAATGCTTGGAAACGAATGCAACAACAGTGGACTACTACGTTAATGAACGATGATAGTTTTACTGATCCAATTCCATCTAATCAGGCAGACTTTGTAACTTTGGTAACTGCACGATCAGATTATAAAACACGCACTGAGCGTGACGCAGCAGAAAGTGAATAACATGACAGATAATGTAATTAAAATAAATGGCACAGATCACGACGTAGATACGATGTCTGATGAGCAGAAGCATATTATCAATCAGATTAAAGTTTGCCAAGCGAAAGCGAATAGTTTGAAGGCAGAGCTACAGATATTTGAAGTCAGCCTTCAAGGTTTTACTAATGCTTTAATTAAAAGCGTTGAGCCAGAAGCTGAAGTAGTTGAAGCAAGCTAATGAAAGTGCTTGAACTAAAGGCTGCGTTAGACACGCACAAGGCTGTCAGTGAAGAGCGTTGGCTAGAGATCATCAGCCGTGTGAAGAGGCTAGAGATGGTGCTGATTGGTAGTGCAGGTACAACAATAGTATTACTTCTTAGCTTGGTAATTAAAGGTTAAAGAATGGAACCAATTTCTGCTGCCCTCTTAGCTTTCGGTGCTATAAAAAAAGGAATTAGTTTAGGTAAAGACCTTTCGGCTATGTCGAAGGATGTTAATAATCTTTTTTCTTTTATTGATGGGACTAAAGAGGCACAGAAAACTGGTAATAAAAATGATCCATTGTCTGATTACATAGCTTATGAAAAAGCTTTGGACATGGAAAAACAATTAGAACAAATCATTTGGGAAACAAGAGGCTCAAAGGGAGTGTCAAAGTTTAAACAGATGAGAGCACACGCAGCTACAAGAGATCGTGAATCTAAGTATGCTGCTGTTGCTAGGAAGAATAAGATATTAAATATATTTTCAATCTTATTAGGTATTTCAATTACAATTGGTGGTGGGGCAGCACTTATCTGGGCAGCCATTGAGTTTAAGCCGTAAACAAATTATAGTTTTTACAATTATTTTATTAGCTTTATCTTATTATGATGCAATAACTTTTGAACCAGAATGGATGTTAATCAAATGAGTTTAATCAATACTTTAATTGGTCCTGTTACAAGCATACTTGATAAGGTCATCGAGGATAAGGATCAGAAAGCCAAGCTTGCCCATGAGTTAGCAACGATGGCAGATAGTCATGCACAGCAATTAGCTCTTGCACAGGTAGAAGTTAACAAGGCTGAAGCACAGTCTGGCTCTGTATTCAAGGGAGGTTGGCGACCCTTTGTTGGTTGGTGCTGTGGTATAGCTGTACTGTATCATTTTATTTTATCTCCTTGCATCTTGTTTGGTGTCGCTCTATCGGGTATAGACATACCACCTATTCCTACATTTGATATGACAAGTCTGATGACTGTGTTGATGGGGATGCTTGGGCTAGGTGGACTACGCACGTTTGAAAAAACCAAGGGAGTAACGAAATGAATATTGATAAGCTAAGAAGACAGCTTGAGATTGATGAAGGTGTTAAGTATGAAGTGTACCTAGATCATTTAAAATTAAAAACTTTTGGAATTGGGCATTTGGTCTTGGATAAAGACCCAGAATCTAAGATGGAAGTTGGTGATCGTGTAGATGAAAGCAGAGTAAACGAAGCTTTTGATAAAGACATTCAATCTGTGATTGATGATTGTCAAAGATTGTATTCTAACTTCAACGCTTTGCCAGAAGAATGCAAACAGATTACAGCAAACATGATGTTTAATATGGGCTTGCCAAAAATGAAAGCGTTTAAGAAGATGAATGCAGCTATAGAAGAGGGAGATTATTCTAAAGCTGCAACAGAAATGGTTGACAGTAAGTGGTACAAGACTGTTACCAATAGGGCTGATCGTCTTGTACAAAGAATGAAGATGGTTAGCTAAATTTGATCCTCCCCATCTTTAGCTAGAAACCACCGACTTGAGCTTTGGGTTGCTCCGTCGGTGGTTTTTTTATGTGTAAAAAAAAGGGACAAGACTATCCGTGAACTAGAAGCCTTGCCCCCAAGTGAGGCAGTATGAGATTAGCGTTTGGAGAACACTCTCAGCCTCGCTAAAACGGTATCTCATCTCCAATATTATTGCTAGTAGAAACTTCTTGTCTATCATTCCTATAGCTGTCTTCACTTTGTTTTTCTGATACAGTTATACTTAGGTAGCTACTTCCTGTATTTTCTTGGACACGTTTCCAAGCAGCAAGTTTCATCTCTCCTCCTAGACTATCTTGCAATGTACCTGTGTAGTTTGGTGCTTTCTCGTTGTCACTTTGATTGTCAAACATAATACCAATCTCTTGGTATACTCTGATAATTTTCTTACCATTCTTTGTTTCACCTGAGATGTAAGCACATTGTTTTTCTATACCTTGTACATCGAGCTTACCAGATAAGATAAACTTCTGGTCTGGAAAGGGTGCGAATGCAGCACCCTTGTTTGTGTTGTCGTAGTCTGACATTAAAATTCCTCCTCTTTCTTTGGTGGGATTGGTAGGTTCTTACGTGGTTGTGTTGATGCTTCGTTAGCATCATCATCTTCGGGTGCTATACCTGCCATCTGCAATGCACCGTATCGTCGGGCATATGTAATAGCTGAACCCAAGCCCTGCATAGTCTGCTTGTCTAAGACTAGGTACACTTTGGTTGAATAGGATTCACCTGTTATATGATGCAGTATAGTCATAACAAAGTCACCGTGTTCATCACGACCTGATGGTTGTGATAGAGCAAAGCCATTGTCATTGAATGGTTTCATACAAGCTTCAAGGACATTGCCTAGATCTGCATACTGACTTCTGAAATGTGGGTTGCTTGCATTCTTTAATGCTTTGCCCATTTCTGTCTGTGCTTTTACATAGCACTCGATTGCTGTTTGCTTTTCTACTTTGGTTGCCATCTTAGTTCTCCTTTTTTGATGGTGTGATTCTTAAAGAGCCTCGTTTATCTCTGCTGATAGTAATTACAGGTGAGTAAACTTCTCTCTCGTTTGGTGCTACCAATTCCTTGAGCATTTTTTTGTATGCTTCATGAGACTTGGCATCATTCATAGTTGCCATGAAGTCATGGGCAATACTAATGAATTGGTTATCAGAACTTGCATCTCTGCGTACCATGTCATCGACTGGTATTTTGTCTGTGTTTGCAGCAGGTGGTGCTCCATCTGTAGGGGCAGTGTCATCTTCAACACAAGTCCAGAATGCTTTAATCGCTACGTTCATGTGATTTACATAGTCTCCATCAAAGGATACTTTTCTGTAATCCCATGTGCTGTTACCAAAGATACAGGATAAGTAACATTCTTTTACACCTGATATGTGCATATAGAATTGTAGCTGTGGCATATAACGAGCAAGCTGTTCTTTCATATTGGTAAAAGCATTGGTGTGTTTGCATTCAAGTATAGCATCTTCTATGCGTGCATCGACTGTACCTTTGTATGGCACACCATTTTCAATACAATCATATGTTACTTGTGTTCTAATTTTTTGATTGTTAATATTACTTTGTTTACAAAACCAATCAATATGAAATGATTCTGTGTATGTACCTAGCTGTACTGCTAGATTGTCAGACAAATCATCTGGTTCTTTGCGACTTGTTTTCTCAGCCCAAAGGTCATACCAATTACCTGTCATGATTCTTGTGGCATCACTGCCACCGATAAAGCCTAATCTATTCATAAGTGTTCTCCCTTCATATAGAATAGCGGAATGTCTGGTCGAGGTAAAGGTTTTTCTTCATAATAATGAAACTGTTTGAAACATTTTTCATCACCATACTTTACGTTTTCGACCTCATAAATTACTTTGGCATACGTTGTACATTGCTCAAGCGTTGCAAACTGCATGACAAATAAGAAACCATATGTAACCACCTCCATTACTTTTTCTTTCTTGCTAGTTTTAATATCTCAGCACTCTTCTTTGTTGGAGGATTGCCTCTTGTCCAACACTCTACAATCTCAATCATTGTTGTCATGTCGTGCTGCACTGCTAACTTTGGGTGATGCCCTTGTGCCCACATGATTAGCCCTTCAGCTAGATAGGTAGGCATTGCTTTGAGATCACTCTCTGTTAATTTTATTTCCATTAATTATCCTTTCTTTGTTGCTCCATTATTTTTAAATGCACCTTCTGGTTTTTCACCTTTTCTTATTTTTATATTTTGTCTTTCGTATTTCATAGGTGCAGGTTGATTTAAACGAACAAGCCATTCATCAACATCTTTATCTAAAATAGTTTGATCTTCATAAAATGGATTATAAAGTACGTGTTGTATTCCAACCCATTTTTTTTTTCTTAAAATGTTTTTAGCTTTTTCTTTTTCTTTTTCTTCTTCTACCATTAGGATAACCTTTCTGTTTCTCTATCCAATGCGAGTAGGATTTGTTTACGTGATTCATATCTCCAATAGATATGTTTGTAGAATACAGAGTAGCTAGGAAAATATCTCTCTGTTTTCTGGACTTCATCGATAGCTTTCAACACAATATCAGCAGGATATTTGTGCAGTTGTTCAGCTGTACTATTGATTCTTACTTCTAAGTCTTGTGGACTGTCACCAAACTGCCTCTGTACGAGCGTAGAAAGCATCAACAAGCGTTGCTTCACCTCTTGGATAGGCAACCCTACCATAATCATAAACACTTTGGTGTATGCTTCTTTTAAATTATCAACATCTTTGCAGTGTATGACACACTTAGCTACACTTCCTAGACTCCCTAGCTTGGGTCGCATCTCAATGTTTGATTCGGTCAGCGATTGTATGGAAGTAAGAAGGTCTGTTTGTGTTTGATCTGGGTTGGTTCGTTTGGTTAGATAAGCCTGTGCTTTTTTGATTTGATTCCCATCTAACTTTGTTCCTAATCCAAGTTCGGAAAGCCCCATCGAAGATGGCAAGGAGTGAGCCTTGGGCTTGGTGGTAATCAATGAACTTATCTGCTTCATCTGCGTAATCCATTTCTCCATACATATCGTACAGTTTGTCGAGCGTAGTCTGCTTGGGTTGATAGTCATCTGGTACAGGGTAGCGTGGTAACTCTTTACGCTTTGCCATCTGTGTTCTCCTGTGTTAACATTAAAGCTGCATATGTTTTTTTCCACATTCTTTCTTCACTTGGTTGGTCTTGAATTTCATATAGAAAATTTCCCATTGCATCCAAAACAAAAAAGTATTGAGCTTCAGTTAACTTTGGTTTGTAGTATTTAGCCATGTGTCATCTCCCTATAATTCTTTTGAACTAGATACTCGAATAAATAAATATAAAGGCTTTTGTTTAATTTATATTTTTTATATTCTTTGCTGTTTGCAATTGTATTACCATGTTCATCTGTACACTCTTGATAAGCATCATAAAGATCATTTTCATATTGACTTATTGCATCTAATAGATGTTGATATTGAGTCTCAGTAAGTTTTGGTGTGTAGTATTTAGCCATGTGTGTTCTCCTGTGTTTTTATTTGATCATTGGTTGTGCTTTTAATAAAGCTTCATATGCTTCTTGATGCATAGATGCAGACACTAAATTATCACCTTCTGGTTTATTCAGTTCAAAAGAAATAATTTTAATCATTTCTTGAAGTGCATGAGCTTCCATTACATCTAAGATATACGAGTATTCTAATCTAGTTAGTTTTGGTTTGAAGAATCTAACACGTCCGTAATGTCTAACCATGTGTGTTCTCCATAAATCTTTCAAAAGATTCTTGTGTAAATATTACAAGCACCTGTGATTCGTTATCGACTTTGTGTCTGCGTTTAAACAGAACTATGTCCTTGTTTTTAAACAAAGAAAAGGGGCTAGGGAATGTGGATTTATCTCTATACTTTACCTCGCAAATAAATCTTTGATCGTTGTGATTGATTAAAAGATCACCGATGTATTCACCACCCAAAGCACCAGACATAGGCTGACGTTT
>Ga0129327_10000666_pt1 | contig 20729 bp, 20 predicted proteins | sample CPBDNA_6_FD_111799 | JGI IMG/M metagenome (GOLD analysis project Ga0129327, IMG submission 111799) | Freshwater to marine salinity gradient microbial communities from Chesapeake Bay, USA - CPBay_Spr_31_0.8_DNA | ecosystem: Environmental > Aquatic > Marine > Coastal | place: USA: Chesapeake Bay... | reverse complement strand
GTTGACGGCAAGGATGGGGTTCGATTCATAGTTCAGACTTCACGCGGAGTTGTCCAGGCGCGTCGCCTTGTCAATGCGGCAGGTGCATGGGCTAACGACATCAGCATGCTCTTAGGGCATTCATTGCCAATCCATGCTGAGGGATTGCACGTAAACGTCACTGAGCCGCGTGAACCTATTCTTACGCCCATGTTACAGCACATCGGACGGCGGTTGACACTCAAGCAAACGTCAAAGGGAACGTTCATTATCGGTGGCGGGTGGCCCGCCCGACCTGAGTTGCAACCACAGAGGTATTCAAATTACTGGGCAAGCGCAGCGGGAAATGCGGCTGTTGCCCTCCGGGTAATGCCGATGCTTCAAGATGTCAGACTAGTTCGTACGTGGTCTGGAGTCATGGCTTTCATGAATGATCTGTCACCCATAGTGGGCGAGTCACAAAGTCTACCCGGATATCACGTGTGCATCGCTACAACCGGATTCACCCTTGGCCCCATGATGGCTCAGTTGCTCGCAGAATCGATGGTTGCGGACAAGGATTTCCGCATTCCGCAGAGTTATGCCGTGGACCGCGGCCTACCGCTGATGACTCGATAATCGACCTTAAGGAGAAAATTAGAATGGATCGAGACTCAATTGATTGGAAGGGATATTGGGCCGCTGTCCCAACACCTTTCGTTGACGACGACAAGGTTGATTTTGAATCCTTGAGTCAACTCGCCTCTTGGTACATTGAAGAAGGACTGCATGGGCTCTTTGTGAACGGGACAACAGGAGAATGGTTTTCGCAAACGTTTTCTGAACGGCTTGCGGTAGCAGAAACCGTATTGGGCGCAGTTGAGAGTCACGTCAACGTGGTTATTGGGGTTACTGCATTGACCGCCAAGGAGTCGATTGAAATCGGTAATCATGCAATGGAAAATGGTGCGGTGGGTATCGCCTTATCAGTGCCCCCATATGTAAAACCACTTGAAAATGAAACTGTAGCCTTTTACGAAAAAATCTCGCACAGCGTGGAAGCACCGATCATGATGTACAACTGGCCACATGGAACTTCAATTGATATCGGTACTGAACTAGCAGATCGGCTTTCCGACATTGAAGGGGTCGTCGCATTCAAGGACAGTACGCCCAGTGCCGACCAATTTTTCGCTACCGCTGAGCGAATCCTTGATCGGGTCCGAGTTTTTGGTAATTTCATGAGCCTAAGAGGCCTAAGTTTCCTGAAGGAGACCGGCGGCGATGGAATGATCGGTGGGGGGTCCCTTTTTGGGCGTGCAGATGCCCAGTACTGGGAAGATGTATGGGCGGGTGATTGGGCGGCGGCCGAGAAGCACGCAGTTGCCACTGAAAGCTTGTTCAACTCCTTGTGGGCTCCTGGTGGTTGGCGGGGACTCCATGGGGGTTACCAAAGCGAACTAAAGGCTGCCATGAAAATGTTGAGCATTCCAGGCGGTGGTGCTGTGAGATCCCCAAGATTACCAATAACCGATGAAGACGATCTGTCGGCGATTCGATTGGCGCTAGTGCAAGCAGGTTTATTAGAGAACTGAGAATACTCGCAAATCAGAAGTTGAAGCGCATAGGAGGTTGAGATGTTTTATGGTGTCCACCACGCCGGCATAGGGGTGGGTGATATGGAGATTGCCCTTGATTTTTGGGACAAAAAAATAGGTTTTTCTAATGTCTTGTTTGACTACACAGGTCTTGTCCCCGGTCTGTCTGAAATCACTAAAACGGATCAAACAAAAGCCCGTATCGTAATGCTTGAACATCAGAATTCAACACGTTTAGGTCCGGGTTTTGTCAAACTTGTTCAGCGAATTGACGGCGATGGTCCCCCGCCTTTGCCCGCAGGAATCGGCTACGGTGAGGTTGGCCTGGCAGAGGTGTGCCTGCATGTACGCGATGTTCATCGGGTTTTTGATGAGCTCGTGGAAAATCAAGGTTGTGAACCACTGATGTCCCCATTGAATGCGGCCGTCCCACCAGATGACATCACACTCGAGATTGGGTACGTGGCTGACCCTTGGCGTGGGAAAGTCGAATTGATCGACTGGACCGGACTGCATTCCAGCCATATCAAAACGCCAAGAATCGAAGGGGTGAATCACGTCGCATTCGGGGTAAGTGACATGAAACAAACCCAAGAGTTTTACCGCCTCCTAGGGTTCGACGACATGATTTTTGAGTCTACTGAATTTTTTGAGCCGATGGCGCCGTGGTATCCACCTGGCCGCCAGCTTCCCGGGCACCACATGACTCTGACTATGGCAAAGGTGGGAGCAGGTATCGAACCGGTGCGACTTGACCCCCTCTACGAGGATTGCAGGGGCGAATGGGGTCATGTCGGTCCCATGGAATTCGCCATTGGTGTACGAGATATTGATGCAGCAGTCGCGTACCTGCAAGAGCAGGGGATTGAAATATACTCTGACCCTCAAGTCATTGATGTGGGTACGTCCGAGTTTAAATACGTCTACTTTAAGGATCCCGACGGTCAATTCGTGTGTCTCACTGAGATCAAGCAGCGATGACGGGATGGAGGAGATCTGAAGGTGTAAACCCTCAGAGCCGCATGCCCCTACCGGAGGGCGTAAGCAGGGGAGCACAATTTTCGGTTGTCGTAAATGACGAAAAGGTGAGCGCGTTCGAAGGGGAGAGCGTAGCCACGGTTTTGATGGCTAATGGCTACCCCTTCATGCGTACAACTCAAAAGGGTGAGCCGCGTGGAGTCTTCTGTGGAATGGGAGTGTGCTTTGAATGCCTGGTTATTATTGATGATGTACCAAACTCGCGAGCGTGCATGACTTGGGCCGCACCAGATATGCGCATAATCCAACAGCAAGGACTCACGCGTATGCGTGTCCAGGAGGATGATTCATTTGACGACTAAAGATACTGATCAGACCCCCAAACTATTTTCCCCATTGAGCATTAGAGGAGTTGATTTTCCGCATCGCGTCTGGGCTAGTCCCATGTGTCAATACTCAGCAGATGACGGTGCTGCGAGCATGTGGCATGTCGTTCACCTCGGTTCATTTGCAAGTGGCGGCGTTGGGCTCGTTATGACTGAGTCGACAGCGGTCGCTCCGGAAGGTCGTATAACAGTAGGCTGCACGGGAATTTGGAACCAGTCACACGTTGAAGCGTGGAAACCAGTCGTGGACTTTGTGCATTCAATGGACACACCAATTGGTATCCAGTTAAGCCACGCGGGTAGAAAGGGCTCGACCATGCGGCCGTGGGACACGCATCCAATTGCATTGGATTCCGATGGTGGCTGGGAAACTGTGGGTCCCAGCGCCATTGCTTACTCAGATTTTCCAATGCCCAGGGAATCGACGATAGATGAAATTTCTCAAATCGTAGGCCAATTTGCGGCGAGTGCTAAATTGTCGGTTGAAGCAGGATTTGACTTGGTGGAGATCCATGGTGCCCATGGGTATCTGGTTCATCAATTCCTTTCTCCCTTGTCGAACCAAAGGACAGACGAATATGGTGGGTCATTTGCAAATAGAACTCGTCTGCTCCGAGAGATCGTGTCTGCCATTCGCGCAGTTATTCCTGCGGAAATGCCGCTGTTTCTTCGCATTTCGGCGACGGACTGGGCTGATGGTGGGTGGGATTTAGGAGAATCGATTCAGCTGGCCCAGGAGCTTGGGCCGCTTGGTCTGGATCTCGTTGACGTTTCTTCTGGCGGGCTGGTTCACGACGCAAATATAAAGCCGTTCCCTGGTTATCAGGTTGAGTTAGCGCGAGAAATCCGAGAGCAAGCAGGCATCCATGTAACTACAGTTGGGTTAATTACTGAGCCAGAACACGCAGAAGAAATACTGAGGAATAACGATGCGGACGCAGTAATGCTGGGAAGAGCATTGCTGAGAAACCCTCGGTGGGCGCTAAATGCTGCTGAGTCATTGGGCTATGAATGCCGTTGGCCGCAACAATTGCAGAGAGCTCGCACAATTAATCCACGAAAGTCCCCTCAGTAAAAAACATGCGTTTCGCATATTTGTTGTGCCAGGCACACACATTTCCTTCACTCGATCGGTTGTTTCATTTGGCGGGAGTGGGGCGGAAAAGGTACTCGCCCTTGGGATCGCCATGAACGTTGCCGTTGGTGAAGATATGGTTACCGCGGACGAAAGTGTCGGTGACTCTTGCTGTGAGCTCAAAGCCTTCGAATGGCGTGTGCCCCTGGGTGCTGAGTGAATCTTCAGCGCGAACAATCCAAGGCTCACCTTCTTCAAGAAGTGCGATGTCCGCATCTTTGCCAGGTGCGATTTCACCCTTGGAATGAAGCCCAAATCGACTTGCCGGGTTGGATGCTGTGAGTTCAGCAATACGACGGTAGGTTACACCACGCTTGCGACCTTCGGTGACCATGCCGGCAAGGAGATATTCGGCGCCGCCGAAACCTGATTTAGCCACGAAAACGTCATCGCGGGGTTCACCGAATTTTTGCTCGTCTTTGCAACAGGCATGGTCGCTGACTACCCAGTCGATTTCACCTGCGATCAGGTATTCCCACAATGCTTCGACGTCTTCGCGCGGTCGCAGTGGAGGGTTTACCTTCCCACTAATTCCGTTGGCGGTGTGGATGTCAGCGAGCAGGTGGCCGATCGTTACTTCGCGGCGAAAGTTCACATGCGGGAATGCAACTTTCATGCGTACTGCCGCTTCCATCGCTTTTTTGCCACTCAGGTGAAGCAAGTTGATGTTGGGCAGTCCGGTTTCGTGGGCGAGATAAGACGCAATGCTGACTGCTAAACCTTCGGAGTGAGGGGGACGCGAGTGATGGTAAGCCTCAAGGCCGCTGTACTCGCCAGACTCTTCTACCATCTTGGTGTACGCGGTCATGATTTCTGCGGTTTCGCAGTGCAACCCCAGCGAGATGTCATCTGCCAACTCGGGAAATTTTTCCCGCGCTGCCTGAATTCCCCGCATCACAAATTCGAAATGGGCGAGGTCGTAGCGCTCACCTTCGGGGATCATTAGAAAAGAGTTTTGATCAGCGGATCGGCCGTGCAGGCCGTGGCTTCCGTAGAACATGAAGATTTTGAAACTTACAACACCGTCGCGCTGAATGATCTCGGGGATCTCGTCGATGTGCTCTTTCATCATTGGTGCGAGATGAAAGGCGTAGTCGACATAGGCATTGTCTTTGCAGGCTGCGAGCACATCAGGAAAAAAGTCTTCGTAGCGGCCGCCCTTGTTCAAGTAGTACTGGCCGGTGCGGATGTAGGTAATGGCTGAAGTGACGCCACCTTGTGCACAAGCCATGCTCTCAGATCTCGCATCCTCATTGAGAGGGTTGTAGATACCCCAATGTTCGTGGGCGTCTACAACGCCCGGAAAGGCAATCCGACCCTTTCCATCAACGACTTTTTTGGCTTCATCTGTGGCCAACCCTGGCCCGACTCCAACAATTACCCCATTATTGATTGCAATGTCGGCGTCAATCAAATTCACGTTGTCCGATGTCACGACGCGGACGTTTGTGATTATCGTGTCTATGCTCATGATTCCTCCGAGTTGGGTTGGGTAATGCCGAGTTCTGCAAGGTCGTTCCACACATGTTGCTCAACGATCTTTTCGTTGCGAATAACAAAGTAGTCAATGTAGCGAATATCTGCGAATGGAGTGCCATCAATTCTTTCTCCATAAAGCGTTCCGCGGGAAGTGACGACTGTGTCCGCGCCTGCGGCGCATGTTGTAAAATCGGTGCGCCTTTTCTTAACCCAGTTGTAGCGGCCTTTTGCGCCTTGAGCCATGTCTTGTAGTGAGGTGAATTTTTTGTTGCCCGGGAAGACCATAAAGATGTCAGGGTCAAGAAATTTGCTTGCATCAGTGAGCTGTCGGTCTTCACACAACTGCAAGTATTGATCCACCAATTTTTCCTCATCACTCATGTTTCTCCGCCTTGAACCACAATTCCCAGGGCCCGTGGATCATTCACGTGCTCGGCAAGGGGATGAACGGTGACATCCATCCATGGATAGAGCGGGAGAGAAGAAATCCCGGCATGTAGTTCAGTTGCGTCCTTAACGTCCCACAAAACCCAATTCGCCCAGCGACCCGGGACCCGCCACAGGCGTCGCTGCTTACCCTCGCGAGCGAGCTCCTGGCCGCGAATAAGTTCGGCGGCAAAAAGCTCCTCTTTGAGTTTTGGGTCACCGTCGGGTGGCCAATTAATTTCAATATTCACTAAAAATTCCATATCGCACTCTTTCTGTGATGTGAATGTTTTGTTGTTGCTGTTATGGGCTTGCTGTTATGGACTTGCCGTTCTGCGCCCGGTGTCAAGCAGCCAGGTGCTACCGGTGAGGGCTGCGGCGTGTGGATCCGCGAGCGTGGCAACGGCCCAGGCAACTTCTTCAGTTGTTGTCAATCGGTGAAGCGAACTGCTAGCCGTCGCTTGTGTAAAAATTGCGTCGGTGCTGGTGCCGCGTGTGTCTGCCTCAGCTTGAGCTAGTTGCCACCACCGTTGCGTGTCGACCGGCCCTGGGGCGACAACATGAATTCTGACTCCCTTCTTTCCCAATGGAAACTGCAGTTGTCGAACCGCGTTAGCGAGGGCCGCATTAGCAATCCCACTGGTTGCCGCATGGGAGATGGGATCGTAGGCAAGATTTCCACCAATCACGACTACCGCACTTCCATCGGTGAGCAGCGGGTCCAGTGCGCGCACGACGCGCAGCAAGCCGCCCACTTTGACGTTGACAGCTTCAAGAATTGCGGTGATGGACGCGGTTTCGATCCCGCCGTCGGTAGGTGCTGCGGGGAGAAACACCAACATGCGGATCATGGTGTTCATTTGCTTCATGTGGGTGACTAGCGTGGAAACGCTGGCATCTGTGGAAATATCGACCTGAACGAATTCAGGTGCGATTTTTTGTGCGTCTTTTGAACGCAGATTTTCGACCAGCGTGCTACCCGCTTCACCGTTGCGACCAGCAATAACAACCCGATGACCTTCATCAAAGAGTCGATGGGTCACCGTGGTTCCGATTGCGCCGGTTCCGCCAATGATGAGAGTCGTTCCTTGGTTCATTGCGGATCTCCTTTAAGCAATTCGCCCAGTTTCTGGGCTGTGGTGTCACCGCTCGCGAGGCCTTGCACGGCGGCTCGGATCTGATCCGCGTGGTTTTTAGCAATGGTGCGCTCACAATTCTTGGTGAATTTGATTTCGAGTTCGGCGTCACTGAGCGGTCGCTCGGGTCCACCCCGGTTACTGAAAACTTCAGCGACATGGATAGACCCATCTGTCAGTGTTGCGGTCACGATCGCTGGGAATTGATTGGGAAAGATTGAGTCGCATTTTTCACTGGCCACACACGTGACTTTGGCGGCTAATGCAAGCCTGTCGGAATTGCTGGCGCTTTCATCGGTGAAGTCTTCATGGAACACGCCCAAGCCTTCATCACTGAACCAGGCGCTGGCGAGAGTGAAAGGGCCGCTAAAGGCTGCGTGGTAGCCAGACTCTGGGTTGGCTTTTGCCTCATGCGGTTCGGCGATAGTGCGTAGGACCGGTGTGGGAACAGCAAGAGTGATGTGTTCGATCTGGTCAGGTGTGATTCCGCGTTCGCGCAACTCGCGTGCCGCATCAATGCCGGCATGGGTGAAGTGATTGCATGGATATGGCTTGTAAAATAAGCCGGGTACCACCCATTTGGTTCCCAAGTCTTCACTGATTTCAGTGGTAATTGCTCGGTCGCCCAAATAAGCCTGCAGAAAGCCGAATCTTCCTTCAAGCACGGTCGGCGGGCCGGTGACTCCGGCGTGAGCACTCTGCGCAGCAACAACACCAGAGTGTGCTGCCCAACCGCAATGCAGCCTTTTGACCGTCCCTCCGGTGCGATTTGCTTCGAGGAGTCCAGCGCCCATGCTTGCGGCTATTCCTAGTGCTGAAGCGATTTGGTCTGCGGTTGAGCCCAGTAACATGGCACTGGCAACTGCTGCACCCATAGTTCCCGTGATTGACGTTGCATGTAGGCCGTGTTCAAAAAAGATTGAGTTCCCGAGTTCGCGGTCGTAGCCCGCCATGCCTAATCGGCAGGTTACTTCAATTCCCATGGTGATGGCATCGAGTAACGCGATGCCACTTGCATTTGCGAGTTCGGCCGTGGCGATCGCTGCAGGGACCACCGAGGCGCTTGGGTGTAGCACAGATGGCAGGTGCGTGTCGTCGAAGTCCAAGGCGTGAGCCATGGTGCCATTGAGGAGCGCAGCATTTGGCGCGTTGGTCTGAGTAGCGTTAATTGCAGTTGCCTGATCGTTGCCACCCCATGCGGTAACAATTGTGCGCATCTGGTCGACGACTCGGAGATTAGCGGCAGCAAAAGAGTTCCCGAGACAATCAAGAACGCGCATTGCGCTTTCGTGACGGATCTCGGGGGGCAGTCCTGTGGTGCGCAGGTCATGTGCGACGCGGGCAATCTGTTGAGCCAGAGCCTCATCCGTAGCCGGAGGATTCAGGGTCGATTTGGTCATAGCGCGTTCTCACCCGAACCAATAATCGCTAGGGGTCTCGCGGGAGACCCAGTACCGCCCAGAATCTTGAGCGGCGCCAAGAAAAAAAGAAAGGCACCCAAATTGCGCTTACCGGCCTCCTCAAGATTCATGTGTTCAATAATGTTGATCCCGGCATCTACTAGAAGGACTTTGTGCGCCGGCAAGACGCTGTGACCCTTACCCGCGGGGATATGTTCATAGGCGGTTGAGTCGGCGCCGGTAACAACAATCTGTCTGTCGGCGAGCCATTGGGCGGCACTAGCCGTTGGTCCTGGAACACCATGAACTTGGCCTAGATACGCATTATGGTCACCTTCAAAATGCCGACCCCATCCAGAGCGGATGATGACAGCATCGCCGGGTTCAGGCTCGGCGCCAATTAGTTCGCAGGCCGCTTGTAAATCAGCGGTCTCGATGGGTTCACCCGCTGCCAGTACGTCGACTCCTCTGGCGCGTGGGATGTCAAGGAATAGGCCACGAGTGATCACGGGCTTCATTTCGTCGATGCCGTGCCTATGGAATCGACCGTTGTAAAAGGCTTCCTCGACGGGGATACCGCCGTGTAATAGACCCTCATGGGACACGTGCGCAAGTGCGTCAACGTGTGTACCCACATGGCCGCCTGTCACGATGAGCTCATTGGCTGCAGAACCACCGTCGGGTCGAACCATGTCACCATGTCGTCGCAAGTAGCCCAAGCGAAAGCCCGGGTGATTGGGAGACGTGGGCATTCCGGCATGCATTGGTTGTGACATGTCAATCAAGCCATATCCGTTGCTAAATGCCTCGATTAGTCTCTCGGTGGTTCCTACGCTCATGAGTTTTTACCTTCCACTGACGCTGCTATCTGCTGCTCGAGATCAAGAATGGTGTGTGCCTGTCGAATTAATGCAGGGTCAATGAATGAGCCATCACTTCGGATAAAGGCCACCCGGTTCTCTGATCTTTGCTTAATTACTTCCTGCAGCAATTCGTGAGCCGCGTCAATTTCCGCAAGCGTGGGAGAAAAAATTCTATTAACGGGGGCTATTTGATTGGGGTGAATGACACTGCGGCCAAAGAAGCCCAATGATTTAAGGTGCTGGGTTGACGCGATGAGACCATCGATGTCAGTGATGTTGGTGAAAACACTCGCCGGTGGCCTAGGTAGGTGTGCTGCGCGGGCAGCAATGGTGAGTTGAACCCGCACCGGGTCAAGGGCACGATCAGAAGTCCAGGCTAGGTCAGACGTTAAATCCGATTCGCCCAGGGCTATTGAGTCGACACTTTGATGGGCCAAGTGCTGCAAATTGGCGAGCCCAAGGGCGGACTCGATTAGCAGGTGCACGGAAATATTCGGGCCAAGGATTTCTGCGATGTGGCCGATCTGAGCAGGGTCCTCAGCTTTGGGTATCCGTACTCCGGCAAATCCGGGTGCGATCTGATCTGCTGCGGCTATAGCGGCGAGGTCAGCTTCGTGCCAGGGCGTGTTGTGGGCATTAATGCGAATCAGGACGTGCTTGAAGTGCTCTTGTTGGATCACTTGGATTGCAGATGTGCGAGCGAGATCTTTTTCCGTGCCCGGAACTGCATCTTCTAGGTCCAAAACGACGCAGTCGGCTTCGGAGGCGAGTGCTTTGGTCACTTGACCAGAGTTATGAGCAGGGACATAAAGCCAGGTGCGCCGCAGTGACACTAGAGCACTCCTCTGTCGCGTAAGCCGTGAATTTGTTCCGCGGTGTAACCGAGAGACTCCATGACTTCTTGGGTGTTGTGGCCTTGTGGGATACCGGCGTAGCGAATTTCGCCGGGGGTAGCAGAGAGTCGAAAAAGTACGTTCTGCATTTTCACTGCGCCCAGTTCCTCGTCAGGGACGGTCGTGATGGTTTCCAGAGCTGCAAACTGCGGATCGGCATAAATATCTCGAACATCGTAAATAGGCGCAATTGCAGCGTCTGCTTCTTCAAACGCTTGCATCACCTCATTGCGATCTCGAGCCGCTATCCAAGAGCCGACAGCCTCATCGAGTACATCGGAATTTTTTGCCCGCTCTGAACCACTGGCAAACCATGGTTCCGTGGTGAGCTCTGGCCGGCCGACCAAAATCATTACCCGCTCGGCAACACTTTGGGCACTTGTGGAAATTGCTAGCCAGCTACCGTCTTTGGTCCGGTACGTGTTGCGCGGAGCGTTGTTACTCGAACGATTACCTAGGCGTGGCTGGATCTCACCGAGTTGGTCATAGGCAATAATCTGAGGTCCGAGCACAGTAAGAATCGGTTCAATAATTGCCAAGTCAATAACTTGCCCTTTTCCGGTCTCGTTTTTGCTGTGAAGTGCAACCATAATCGCGTAAGCGGCAGTGAGGCCCGCGATGCCGTCGGCCAAACCAAATGGTGGCAGGGTCGGGGGGCCATCAGGTTCACCGGTTATTGCTGCGAAGCCGCTCATTGCTTCGGCCAGAGTGCCGAAACCGGGCCGGGAAGAGTACGGGCCAAACTGTCCGAATCCGGTTACGCGCGCAATGACCAACCCGGGGTTTATCTCGTGCAAAATTTCGGGGGAGAGGCCCCACCGTTCTAATGTTCCTGGCCGAAAGTTTTCAATCAGAACATCTGCATCAACTACAAGTTGTTTGAGAACTTCCTGGCCTTCCGGCGAGCCGAGATAGAGCGTGATGGTCCGCTTGTTTCGACCAATAATTTTCCACCACAGTCCCACGCCATCCTTGCTAGCTCCATGCCATCGAACCGAGTCTGCTTTGGTGGGATGTTCAACCTTGATCACATCCGCGCCGAAATCCCCGAGCATCGTTGCGGCCATGGGTCCAGCAAAAACTGTCGCGATGTCGAGCACTTTAAGTCCGCTGAGCGCACCTTTACGCAGATGTTCCTGTGTTGTCACGATGCAGTTTCCGATCTTTGGTCAATCGAACTTATGGGCTGGGAGCCCAGACCGAGCGAAATTTTTCTCGCGGCGGCTAGTACCAAAGGAATGAGCGAGTCCACGACGCTCTGACTGAATCTGTCGGCAGGTCCACATACCGATATCGCACCCACTACTTGCCCGCGATAGTTAAACAGCGGAGATGCGACGGCACCTGCGCCTCGTTGCCTTTCACCGCGTGAGACCGCGTACCCTTGTGAATGGATGGCTCGAAGGTCGGCTGTGAGTTGTTCGCGATCGACAACGGTCTCTGCGGTTAACCGTGCCAAAGTTCCATCGATCACAAATTGTTGTTCCTCTAACTGCAAAAAGGACAGAATTGCCTTACTTGAGCTGCCCGCGTGCAGTGGAAATCTGCGTCCTATTTCAACGAGCATCTTGATTTCCTGTGGACTTGGAAACTGTTCGATGTATGCACGCTCGTGCCCAATGAACTCTGAGAGTGTCGCGGTTTCGCCTGTGGCGTCCCGCAGACTCGACAGGATAGGGGATGCGATCTGGCGCAGGTCACTATCACGAAATGCCCGAGCGCCAATTGCGGCGGCCGCAGGGCCCAGTGTGTATAACTTGGTTTCGGGGTCTTGTACCACCATGTCTTTTGCAACGAGTGATCGGAAGATTCGATGAACAACCGCTTTTGAAAGTCCCAGGTGACGGCTTACCTGCGAGATGCCGATTGCATCAGATTCGTCAAGGAAAAGGAGAAGGACGTCAACTACTCGAGCAGCCCCTTCCGTACCGGAGCTGGGTGGATTGGTCGCGAGTGGAATCGGGTCTGTTGGCCTAGGCAACGTGTTCCCCTCCCGATCTTTGTCCACCGTTGTCGTTCTTGGATTGTGCATAAATCCCCTGGCATCGTGAGCGAAACATTTAACGTTTCGCTCAGCGGAATGATTACATCATGTCAGACGATGAAGATTAGCGCAATAAATTCTGCAAATCTATTTGGTAACAATTGTGTTTCACCTCGGGAGAAGTTGTTGACATGTAGTCGGAGGAGTGACAATGTTCTATTAGCAGCAATGCGTTGCGTTCACCGAAACGTTTTTCTTCGGTGCTTGTCAGCCAAAACTGTTGGTGTTGCGGTAAGGCGCCGCTCATGGAAAGGGGTAAATATGAAGGCTTCAAAGATCATCGTTGGTCTTGCAAGTCTCACACTGGTTTTGGCCGCGTGTTCCTCAGGCGAGGATGACGCAGCTAGCACACCAGAAGAAACAACTGCTTCAGAGAGCGCAAGCGCTGAAGAAACCGCTGAAGAAGCAGTACAGGTGGATTCCGTCGTAATCGGTTCCGTTCACCCATTGACCGGAGGCCTCGCAGCAGACGGACTTCAAATGGATGCCGGTGCACAATTCGCTGCCGCTGACATTAATGCGGCAGGCGGAATCAAATGCCTTGATGGCGCAACCATTGAGATCGCCAGTGGCGATAGCACCGGTTCACCGGAAGTTGGTCAAAGCGAAGCTGAGCGATTGATCGCCGAGGGCGCAATTGCACTCGTTGGTCCTTATCAGTCGGCAGTTGCTGCGAACATCGCGACAGTTGCAGAACGCAATGGGGTTCCATTCGTCATCGACGTTGCCGTTGCAAATTCAATTTTGGAACAGGGATACAAGAACACTTTCCGAATTCAGCCGAATGCCAAGGTCTTTGGCACGCAGGGCGCTATTTTCCTGAAGGAAATGGTTGAGGCCGAAGGTATCGATGTCAGCAAGGTTGCTCACATGTACGAGCAGTCCTCTTTCGGCACCAGCGTCTACGAAGCGTTCAAAGCACAGGCAGAGACCTACGGCTGGACAGTTGAGCCAGCAATCTCCTACGACGCTTTTGGTGTGACAGATTTGACCACGGAAATGACCGAGGTTAAGGCTGCTGAGGCAGATGTGCTCGTACTCACCGGGTACTACGGTGACGGGCTTCTTGCAACGCAGGCATTTGATGCTGTCAAGCCAGATGTAAAGCTTGTGTACGGCTTGGCTCAGGGAGCAATTGATAATCCTGCATACCCAGGAGATTCAGCAGGAGCAGGCGAAGGCTTCTTCAACACCAACTACCACTTAGATGTCACGAATGCGACCACCATGGATATCGCTGCACGTTTCGCGACTTCTTATGGGGAGGAGATGAAGACCTCAGCGGTGCACTCCTATGAAGCTGTTCAACTGATTGCCACGGCACTCGAAGTTTCATGCAGTGACGATCCAATGGCCCTGCGGGATGCGATTTCGTCAATTGAAGCCGACACGCTGCTTGCATCATTGGGACCTGTGGCATTCAATGAGGCCGGTGAAAACGTGAACGCCAGTCCGATCGTCATGCAGGTGCAAGACGGAAAGATAGTTCAGGTCTACCCAGAAGCAGTAGCGGAATCAGCTCCTCGCTTCAATTAGATGATTAGACCGATGGTTTAACGACTTCTGGGCTTGGTGTGAATACATCAAGCCCAGAAGTCATATCAACACTAATGACATTTGATTAGACCAGACCGGTCGTGATAGTGATTACGTCGATTGGCTGGGCGAAAGTTTCCCCGCCATGCTTTACTCACCATTAAAATTTATTGTCGCACATTATTACGAGATCGAAAGGCGCAGATGTCAGCGAATCAAATGGATGCGGTAGACGCTGACGTATTTGGCGCCCCAGCAGCAAATGATAGAGCTCTGCTGATTCGCCGGATCCTGATCACTATCGGGATCACCGCCCTCGTCATCGTATTGGCTTACTGGCGCACCGGCGGTAGCGAACTCGTGGTCACCCAAGCGATCGTCACGGGTTTGCTTGTGGGAGGCGTGTACAGCCTGATCGCGCTTGGGCTCACCCTGATTTTTGGTGTACTGCACATCATTAACTTTGCCCAGGGCGCATTGGTCACTATGGGCATGTATGCAACGTATGTAATTTCGAGCAATCTTGGCTGGAACCCATATTTGACCTTAGTGGTCAGCATCCCGCTGCTATTTGCTTTTGGTGCACTCGTGCAAACCTTGATCATCAATCGAAGCATGGGCGAGGCTCATGAGAATCAACTCTTATTAACCCTTGCACTCGGTTTACTGATTGAAAACACGTTGCTGTTAGTTTTCGGCGGTAATCCACTGTCGGTACGAACGAGTACGGAGACCGTGTACAACATTTTTGGGGCGGTAGCGACTCAGTCACGATTGATTGCTTTTTTTGGGGCGGCCTTTTTGGCGGTTTTGCTTTTCACCATGCTCCAGCGAACGGGCGTGGGGACGGCAATCCGAGCGGTCGCGGCTAACCCCACTGGCGCCAAGCTTGTGGGCATCAACGTAAAACGTATTTACATGATCACTTTTGCGCTTGGTGCGGCATGTGCTGGAGCCGCCGGCACACTCGTGGTGCCCTTCGTATCCATTCAGCCGATTGCCGGTGAAGTATTCAACATCACAGCCTTCGTGGTCGTTGTCTTGGGCGGACTGGGCAAGGTCGTTGGTGCGATGTTTGGAGGCCTAATCGTTGGTCTTGCCGAGCAGTTTGGTGGAATATTCTTTCCCGATCAAAGTAACTTGCTCGGGGTCTTTATTGTGTTCATTCTGATCCTTTTCCTCAGGCCTCAAGGCCTGTTTGCGAGCACTTCATGAGTAGCTCTACGGCATTAGTCGATGTCGCGAGAAGGCGGACTTGGCCCGACCGAAATCTCATAGCCTTGGTGATCGGCATCTTGATTTTAATCCCGTTCCCACTATTCACCGGCGCGTCCCAGGACGCAATCGCTATTCGCGTGATTATCGTCGCCATCTTGGGCATCTCATGGAACATCATGAGCGGTTATGGCGGAATGTTTTCCTTTGGTCACGCTGCCTACTTTGGGATTGGCGCTTATTCGTGTGCGGTGATGTTGGTCAATTTTGATATTGCACCGTGGCTCGGAATGATCGTTGGGATGGGGCTGGCTGCTCTTTTTGGCGTTTTCATTGGGTACTTGTCTTTTAGATACAAACTCAAAGGAACATATTTTGCTCTGGCTACATTCGCTTTTGCTGAAATGCTGCGGATTATTGTGATGAGCGCGCCTGCGTTGAATGCGGGTATCGGGTATCACATTCCTCTCATTACAGATTCGTCCTGGTGGCTCATGCAGTTCCCTCCAGGAAGCCCCAACTACTTCTGGCTCGGTTTAATTCTGCTGAGTGCATGCGTGTTAATTTCGATTCTTTTCATTCGTTCTCGTGCCGGGCAATTTTTGATTGCAATCCGTGAAGACGAAACAGCTGCCTCCTCGCTGGGAGTTCCGGTTCTGCGCTTTAAGCTAATTGCGATTGCGGTGAGTGGCGCAATTGGTGCGGTAGCAGGCGTCTTTTACACGCAGTACTACCTATTCATCGACCCAGATTTGGCATTCGGTGCCAGCCGCTCAATTGAGGCTATTTTGGCACCGGTGGTTGGTGGTGTCGGTACTATTTGGGGGCCGATTGTGGGCTCAACCGTGTTGGCTCCGCTGACCGACATCACTGCTGCGTTCTTGCGTAACCCACCGGTCCTGCTGGCATTCCTTGAAGGTCGCAGTGGTCTAGACGTAATGCTTTATGCAATCTTGATAATTGTCATGATCCTGTTCCTGCCAAGGGGAATCTTCGGTACCATAAAGGAAAAGGTTTCTCGGAAATGAGCCAATTCATTGAAGTTGAGAAGCTATCCAAGCACTTCCGGGGATTAGCGGCGCTCAGTAATGTGTCGTTCTCCGTTGACCGCGGTGAAGTCCTAGGAATTATCGGTCCCAACGGCGCGGGGAAAACCACGCTATTTAATTGCATTGCGGGAACGTTGCCCGCCTCTGCGGGTACGGTGGAGTTCGACGGAACGAATGTGACATCTTGGTCTGACATCAAGCTAGCTAACTTTGGTCTTGTCCGTACTTTTCAGTTGATGCGCCCGTTCGGCTCGATGACCGTCTTGGAAAACGTAACTGTAGCGGCGCTGGTAAGGCATAAAGATTTCAAAGAGGCCTCTGCGATAGCGGGAAAAGTCCTAGTCCAAGTGGGTCTCGATCACTATTCGTACCGGCGGTCCCGTGACCTGCCAACTGCGGCGCTCAAGCGGCTGGAATTGGCCCGGGCTTTGGCGCTTGAACCTAAGGCCTTGCTACTCGACGAAGTCTTAGCCGGATTGGTACCGGCCGAACGACAACCAGTAATTGATCTTCTCAAACTAATTCGTGACCAAGGCACCACTTTGCTTTTTGTTGAGCATGTCATGCAAGCTGTCATGCAGCTCTCAGATCGAGTCCTTGTCCTCAACCACGGTGAAAAGTTGGCGCTGGGCACTCCCGCGCAAGTTTCGTCAAATCCGGAGGTTATTGAGGCCTATCTGGGAGACGAGGTCACGGATGCTAGAGCTTAAAGGAATTGAGGCCGGCTACGGCTCACTTCAAATTTTGCACGGAATCGATCTTCAGGTAACTAGTGGCGAAATTGTCGCGATTCTCGGTGCCAATGGTGCAGGTAAAACCACAACCCTCCGGGCGATCTCTGGGCTGATCGGAACCCGAAAGGGCTCCTTGGTCTTTAACGGAGAAGACGTGACGGGAACGCGTAGCGATCGCATGGTCGCACTTGGCCTGGTTCAGGTCGCAGAAGCCAGGGAACTATTTGGCACACTGACGGTGGAAGAAAATTTGAGCATGGGAGCGTGGACAACACCGCGAAATGAGCGAGCCGACACTGAGGCCTTCGTACTTGACCTATTCCCGATTCTTAAAGAGCGTCGCCGGCAAGCTGCCGAAACTATGAGTGGCGGACAGCAGCAGATGCTCGCAATCGGGCGAGCCTTGATGTCTCAACCGAAACTTCTGATGCTCGATGAACCTAGCATCGGATTAGCACCCAAACTGGTCTCGTTAGTGCTGGAATCGATACAGCGAATCCGTGAAACAGGCACAACGATCCTCATTGTTGAGCAGAATGCGGCAGCAACTTTGGCACTGAGTGACCGCGCTTACATCATGGAAAACGGAAAAATCGCTTTCGAAGGGCAAGGCACTCATCTGTTAGACGATGAGCGGGTCCGCCAAGCCTATTTAGGCATGTAGTCGCGGTGGATCCGATCACAGTGGCGCAGACCTTGCAGGTCGCTGCGTGGGTACACGGACTTACCCCCAACCGAGTGCCAGAATCTGTGAAACTGCGGCATAAGTTGGTTCTCGCGGATTTACTCACGGTGAGTGCTGCCGGCGCGCAACTCCCGGAGTACCAGGCTCTGTTGAGCGTGTGGCCAAAGACTGAAGGGCCCGTCCCAATTCCCGGCGTGGAGTTCACAACGAATATAGATGCGGCGGCTTGGATTTTTGGGACAACCGCGGTCGCGTTGGAATTAGACGAAGGTAACAAGTTCGCCAAAGGCCACCCTGGTTCCCACGTCATTCCGGCTGTTTTGTCGCTAGCTGCTGACATCGGTGCGCGAGGGGAAGACGCAATGCTGGCCATTATTGCCGGATACGAAGTATCGGCCCGTTACGGGCAAGCAACCGCTCTCCATGCCGGAGTTCATCCGCACGGCAACTGGGGAATCGTTGGTGCGGCTGCAGCCTGCGCCAAGTTGTCCGGTCTTGGTCCCGATGCAATCGCGGCTGCCATGGACCATGCGAGCGGCCTGGTGTTAGCGACGGCTTTCACTAGCGCTTTGGATGGCAACTTGGTTCGAAACTCCTGGATGGGAGCGACAGCAACGAGTGCGCTGGCTTCCGTTCGGCTGGCGCAAGCTGGTATCGCTGCCAATACAGGTACGGCAGATGCAACCCTGGGTGGGACCCTAGGTGATTTTTCCCCAGAAATTCTGACCGTCGAGTTGGGCGAAGTGTGGGAAGTGGAGAAGAACTACTTCAAGCGTCATGCTGCCTGTGCATTTACCCACCCACCAATTGACGCAGCACTTAAGTTACGAGATCAAATGCGTGAGTCAGGAATAAACCTTGAGTGTGATAGTCACCGAGTGCGTGAAATTCGCGTGGACAGTCACTATCTTGCAGTTGGCTTAAACGGTAAGGAGCCGCAATCGCGCCTGTCGGCGATGTTTTCAATCCCTTATGTGGTTGCGGTTGCTCTGATCGACGGTGAGGTGACCCCGCGCCAACACGATTCTCGGCGAATTCAAGCCGAAGCCGTCCGGGTGCTAGCTTCCAAGGTGAGCGTTGTCCATGATGAAGAATTTTCCCGCCGACTCCCGCACTATCGGGGAGCGAGCGTGCATATTTGGTGCGATGACGATTCAGAGTTTTCGTGTTCGGTTGATCAACCCATCGGGGACAGTGACTTCAGACCACTGGGTGAAGGCGAGCTGATTGCTAAAGGGGAGTCACTGATTTCCCCAGAAGCAGTGGCTCGCATGTGGGAGTACGCTAGGGCAATCAGCAGTACGCCGGACATTCGACATCTATCCCCGTTGTTAACCAAGTTATAGAAACGTCTGCGAAGGAGAAAATGCACATGCGCGTACTTGCTATTACACCAATTCATGTCGGTCCAGAGGAGTTAGCCAGGCGCCAGGGTCGCTACGATCGATTGGCGCCAGAAGGAATGTCCGTAACGGTTGTTGATTTGCCAATTCAGGCACCAACGGCCCTGGGAACCGACGCCGATGTACAAGCGAGCGACCACTTGGTTGCCGAAGTGATCGCCCAACATGACGGAGAATTCGATTATGTATTGCCGGATTGCGTCCTTGATCCCGGGGTGGAAGCCGCGCCTGCATCTGAGGCGGAGCGCGTGGTCGGACTACTGGAGCAGGCCATGGTTCAAGTCTCTGAATCAGGTGAGCGCTACGGAGTAATTGTGCGCAATCAAGCCATTGCCAAAGAAATGCGACGCAGATTGGAGCTGTACTCGTTGGGTGAGAATCTTGTTGACATACACGTACTGGATCTGCCGTTCGAAGCCGTGACCGATCATGAAATGTGGAACAACGCGATGAATCAAGGTGTGCGCACCTTGGGTGCCAGTGGTGCGAGCACAGTCATTAATGGATGCAGTGCGGTCGATCTTGCAGACCAGGACCTGGGTGTGAACGTTATAGATCCAACACAGGCGGCACTCGCCCAAATCGCACTCGCCATAAATTGACATGGCCGACGTCAATTTTATCGTCGCGGGTGCGGGTGGAGGCCTAGTTGGCGCGCTCCGGGCAGCCGAGTGTGGAGCATCCGTGTTGGTCGTGGAGGCCAGTGAACACTATTTGCGAGGCAACAACACCTCAATGTCTACCGCCATGTTCCCCGGCGCGGGAAGCAAGTGGCAAGTAGCTGCTGGGCTTGCAGATTCACCCGAAATCTTTGCGGCGGATATTTACAAAAAGACGAAGGACGCTGCAGATCCGACCTTGACCCAGGCATTGACACGAGTGAGCGCACGACTTGTGGAGTGGATGTCTGAAAGTTTAGATGTTCCGCTAGAACTGGTCACTGACTTCCATTACCCGGGACATAGCGTTGATCGTTGCCATACGATTCCGGGCCGCAAGGGCGACCGGGTTCTGAGTCATTTGACCGGTCGAATAGCATCAAATGATCTGATTGACATGATGATTCCGGCTCGACTTGTCGGAGTCGCTCGCGAATCCAACGGTGAATTGGCAGCGCAGATTGAAACGCCCGGGGGAAAGACCGAGATCATTACTGCTCGATCTGTCTTGATGGCAACAAACGGCTACGGCGCCAATACAGAGATGGTGAATCGATTTATCCCGGAAATAGCCTCTGCCCTTTACCACGGTAGCGAAAAGTCAATCGGAGATTCCATTCGGATTGGAAAGGGATTTGGCGCGGCAACCGGATTCTTGGACGCGTATCAGGGCCATGCCGCCATTGCGGTGCACGGTTCCACCCTCGCTGGGTGGGCAACGGTGATGCACGGCGCAGTACTGGTGAACCTGGACGGAGAGCGTTTCGGGGATGAAACTTGTGGCTATTCCGAATATGCAGCAATCTTGGCTCGGCAACCTGAAGCCACCGGGTGGCTAATTTTGGATCAGCGCATCCATGACCTGTGCCTGTCATTTCGTGACTTCGAAGAGACTGTGGAAAGTGGCGCATTACGGGTGGCAGATAATGTTGGCAAATTAGCAAAAGAAACGTCCTTGCCTGCGGATCGACTTAAGGAATCTCTGGAAAAAGTACAAGCGGTCGCCTCGGGAGACGGAGTGGATCCACACGGACGGCTGTTCTTTGAGGCACCGATTTCGGCGCCCTATATAGCAATCAAGGTCCGTCCCGCTCTTTTTCACACCCAAGGTGGAGTGTTAGCCGACGCACATGCGAATGTCATTACGACCGC
>Ga0129327_10000659_pt1 | contig 20852 bp, 27 predicted proteins | sample CPBDNA_6_FD_111799 | JGI IMG/M metagenome (GOLD analysis project Ga0129327, IMG submission 111799) | Freshwater to marine salinity gradient microbial communities from Chesapeake Bay, USA - CPBay_Spr_31_0.8_DNA | ecosystem: Environmental > Aquatic > Marine > Coastal | place: USA: Chesapeake Bay... | reverse complement strand
TCTTATAAATCTTTAGGAGAGAGTTTAAATTTGTTTAAAACTTATGAAGAAAAATTTGATACAATTGTTAAGAAAACCCATAATAATAAAAAAGAACTTTGTAAAGAATTATTAATCACTTTATACGATGTAAAAGCCAATTTTAGAGAAATACATCAAACAGTCATGAACCTTACAAACATAGCCGGTCAAAGCGTACAACTCGAAATGGGAGATACTTTAAACAAAAAATGTGCAGACACAACAAATACTATAGAGGGCTTTCAGGGTTGCGTTGCAAAAGCTACAAGGGTTCTAGCGGAAACAACAGAAGCAATTAAGAAAACGCCCCTCTATATATATAAACTTATTTTAATCATTCTGGTATTTTCTGCTTGTATAACATCTTTTTTGGTGCAGAAACCCTTTGTATGCAAGGAAAAAGAAGACAGGTTTGGTCTACGTGGTATAAGCAAAAATATGTACTACAACATAAAATCAAAATTTTTGTCTTAATTTATTTGTAAAAAAAAATTGTTTGTACAATTTAACATATGGAACTAAATATATCTAATTTATTCAATAAATTTGACGCACTGGAGAAAAAATTTGTACACAAATTAGAAGATTTTTGTAATAATGTAATAAATGAAGAAATAAAAATTTCTTTTTGCAACTCTGAATATTCAAACACAGATTTTACCTTAAAATATAATGAAGAAATTAAAAATCAATACCAAAATGATTACATTATTATAACAGAAAAATTTCAATATGTAAATAAATTTAATTTACTTTCTGAATTCCAAAATTTACCAGTAAATGAAAATACAACTTTACAAAATTATATAGGAAACAACACAAAAACAGATTTTAAGAATGAAAAAAAAGAACATGAATATAAGTTAATACAAGAATATTTATTTTATCTTCAAGAGTCTTGCGAAAAATTTCACAAAAAAATAAATACACAGATAAATCAGAATTTAGACTATTATAAATCTTTATTGTTTTGTCTAGCAGAGATAAAAAAGATTCATAAAGCAATAATATCATTAGGTGTTGCGATATATTTACATTTTGTACCAGATAATGATGACAATTCAGATGATGACAATTCAGATGGAATTAGTATAAATAGTAAGAGGAGTAAAAAAAACATATTTAAAATATTTTATAAAACCCCCTCTTGGGTATATAAAGTAATTTTGATAATTTGTTCCTTAGTAGCACTAATAACTTGTTTTATTGTGCATAGACCGTTTGTATGCAAAGAAAAACAAGATAAATTAGGTTTACGTGGTATAAGCAAAAATATTTACCACACCATAGAATCAAAATTTGTGATTTAAGATGCAAAATACAGCTGACAACAACCGTCGACAACCTCTACTACATTGTAATTTACTGCGTATACGTGCAAAGTGCTGTCCTCCTTCAGACCCGTCCACGCATCTGACTTAGATATAGACGAAGTAGTAGCAGTAGCGGTTAAAGCAGATGTAGCAACAATGTTAGTGTCATCTGTTATGGACGCCACCGTGAAATAATATGTGTTGCCACCATTTACTACCTTAACGTAATCGCCTACTTTAAGTTCTGTTGTAAATAATGTTCCTGTGCCAACGACCGCTGTGGTGCTATTGATATCAACGGTCCCAGTAAGGGCGCTAAAGGATGTTGCCTCGGGGTAGCCATAAAACTCTAACTCCATTTCAATATTTTCAATTCTTGAACAGTTAAGAACGCCGGAGGGGTTTAAATCTTCGGGGTGTAAACAAAAAGAATAACTGTAGTACCATTCAGCTTCGTTGAGACACGCATGGTGCGCACGTGCCTGGATAAATCGAAAATAATTTGGATCTGTTGCGTCGGCGAACCGGGGGTTGTTGTTCAAATACAGCTGCGCGCTTTTAAAGGAATCATTTAAAACACCCTCGATTTGAAAGCCGGTTTCGTTACCCATAAATTCAAAATATGTGTTGCTTGCAAGATCAGATTCTTTGCGTATGAACCAAACAAATTCTTTTACACAATGATTAAATCCCAAACGCTCCCGTGTCTTGGTCGTTCCTGCTGTAATGCTGGCTTTTGACACTTGGTGTTGCTCGATCAAAAAACGGTGTGGAGTTGACGCATACTCCTTTCGCGTCTCTTTGTCAAAGTATAGATACTCGCCAATCAGGTACACGTCGTTTAAAATGCCTACTTCTGTGTCAAAATTGCCAGTCCAGCTACCACTTTGCATAGTAATTAAAAACACTTCGCTTTTTTGCTTAAACTTTATTTTAATGAAACATTCACTCAAGTGCATAGCCGACAATGGAAGTGCCCCACATTGATCATTGCAAAACCAAAAATCAAGTGGTATGTAAAACTTTTGTCCGTTTCTGTACATGGACTGTGTTGCCTGGGTAATTCCGTCACCACTTCCAGTGCGACCCGTCATGTAACCAGAATCTCGAAGGTGTGGTGGCACACGTTGAGACTCCATTATGTGCATTAGTTCTGGGTATAGGATGTTGTGTGTGACACCACCAATGGACACCTCGCAACTCTCTATTACTGCACGGCCCCAATCCTCTGCAAATGTCAAACGATTTTCATCGGGGTCAAAGCCAGTTGCGTTTTGTGTGTCACCATCTGGATTAATAGATAAATCGACGGTTGACGCATCAACAAAGTACCTTTCTTTGTGTGCATTCATTTCAATAACAAGATACACCTTACGAAGCGCGTCAGCCGAAAAGGTAATTCTAGCCTTTCCCTGGGTTCCATACGTCGGTGCTATATCAAAGTCGATTCTTTTGGGCTCTGTGGCAAATGAAACTGATCTGGTTATGCGACACCGAAATGGATTATATGTACCATGCACATATTTGGACTGAACACCATTTGCTCGCAACTGTAACAAACTTGCTTGGCTCATCCTTTATACTACTGTACACAAAAAAAAAATTGATTGTAAATGTAAAAGCCATGGGTAGAAATAATGTTGAATGCAAGTTTCTTACGGTAAAAAGATTATCAATTCAGTCTAGTGACGAAACTAGGCATGTTTCTATTGTAACCCCTAGCACACTTTCGTCTGGAAATTACAAAATAACCTTGCCAAATGTTCTCCCAACGCAAAGACAAGCACTTACACTAACTTCATCCGGTGTTTTGGGATATTCGAATTTAGATGTCACCACAAACTCCAATGTAACTGAATCACCAAGTACCCTCTTGAGAGCAACAAAAATTACAGCTGACAACGAGGCAAGCTTATTGGTAAGTGGGGCATTTCCAATGTTAAACACGACTCGTCAAGTCATGATAGAAGCTGTTGGTGGTGGTGGTGCCGGTGGTAGCACACACATTTATGTCGATTACCATGGCGGCTATCCCGTCGATGGCACGTACATTGTTAGTGGTAATGCCGGGGGGGGGGCGCTAACACGCGCCACTACCACTCGATCAGACCTACACTCAGAGGCAAAACTTACATTTTCCATAGGTGCTGGTGGTGTGCCACTTAGCACTGCCCCTCCTTCTACTGGTTCATTTGACAGCGCCCCGTCGGGTGATTCGACAACATGCACGCTAACGGGTAACGATGGTGTAACAGTACTTGCAAGCCTTGTTGCCAGTGGTGGAAACGGCGGCCTAGATGAACACAGATTTCCGTCAACAGATGAAATTCTTATGCCTGGTAGTAAGGGTGGACACACTGGTAGCTACACTGGCACTATAATGCATGGCGTGGTGTTTGCCGGTACGTCCGGTAGACATGTTATAATGAACCCACTACAAGGCACAAGCAACGACAAGGACTACATCGAGTACCACAAAGGTCACGGGGGTCACCCTGCCCACTACGGCCTCCAGCTTGACTCGAGCATGAACGGAGTCGATGAAGTTATAAACATCACGTCTGCTACGCCCCAAACACTGGGCTCTAATTTGATGCCAGCTGTTGGGAGTGGGTGTGGTGGTGGTGGCGCATACATACTTAAATTTGACAACACGACGTATCAAAATGACATGACGCAAAATCCGGTGTATGGTAGCAAACAGGGTACACACGGTGGCTCTGGGTTTATAATAGTAAAAGAATATTCATAAAAATAAATGTAAGATTAGCATATAATAATATTTTTTACAAATAAATGGAGCAGCATTTACACAACGATATTTGCGATATTGTAAAATCATATGTAAACGTGTCAGATGAGGTAAAAGCATTACATGCGCACATTATTGTGAAAGCAAAAATAAAGTCTATGATAAGAAAGATTTTTTTTGTTCGATTACTACACGTTCTACGCAATTTGTAAAAAAAATGTTAGGTAGAAGTAAATGGGTGTTATAGCAAGCTTATTTGAAAAACCGAGTAAGCGCGAAAAGCGTGCGCCACTTTCTAGACGTACATCAACGCCTCCGGTATCTTCTGCTACTGGTACACAACCCAAGAATTCGGAGCCAAAGCTAGAGCCGGTTGCCCCAACCTATAATAAGTACGATGTGGATCGCGACGGGACAGTCGAGCCATGGGAAACGAGTATGGCACAGCACCCAGATGGAGCATTTGATCCATATTTCTGCCCAGAATATATGAAAAAGCAGAACATGTGTGATGGTTTTTTTAGTGGGTATGGTGGCGAATTTGCACACCATTCAGACAAGGTAGCAGACACAATCTGGGCAGGTGGTCGAGCAATGCCCGATTCAACGGGCAAGATGTGGAATTACGACAAGCAGGCTAGCACAATAAGTCCACAGGATTTTTGCATATCGCAAAAAACTGCTGTTGGCTGCAAGGGTGACATCGATCATTATACTTACAACGGTCACTCGCGAAATGGTTGTGTTTGGAACGATTCGTCCAATGTTTGTAGTTCTGTTCCAAATGAGTACGCAATATCACAAAGAAATAAATTTATGGGGGGGGATATGGCTAGAACAGTAAGAGCAAATTACAGCCGTTAAAAAAAAACTTATATATATATAAATGGGAAAGCTTACAAAAATAAAAAAATCAATTACCAACCATAAATTGATTTATGGGTCAATTATTTTAATAATTGTTATTTTAATTGTTTTATTAGTAGTTGCAAAAGGTACAACAAAAAAGATGGTCTGGAGGACAGAATGTGGTAGTGAAGATGACTACCTTTATCAGACTCAAGATGCGGCTCTTTGTGGAAGCTATGGTGGGTGGGATCTAATGAATCCGGAACCAGATGAGAGCATAGTGGACCTAGATGAGGCCAAAAAAAGATGTTTAAAAAATAAAGTATGTAAAGGTATTGGGTATGATGGAGTGGGCTGGCATTTAATGGGCAAAAAGAATGAAACAAATAACAGAACATATGCAGAAGTAAAACCTGGTTGCACAGTCGGAAGTTGTATGTATATAATAGATAAAAAATAAAATAGTGTTTTGTGTAAATAGAATGCAAGTGCATCGAAAAAGAAAGAAATGTTATGTTCCATTTCCGAGCACAAGAAAAAACAAGAAGTACTCTGTCTATGTTAAAGGTGTAAGTGGTAATGCGAAATTAATTCATTTTGGTGACAAACGATATCAACAATATCACGACAAGCTGGGTTTTTACAAACATTTGGACCATGGTGACAAAAAACGCCGCGCAAGCTATTACGCACGACACGGTCCTAGCTACGGTCGTAAAAACACTGCTAAATATTGGTCACATAAAATATTATGGTAAAGGAACGTATTTATTATGTGCCACTGAGATATAGTTACATTATTTTCACTGTGTGTATACAAAGAGATGTCTGATCGCCTTATAAATAATATGCGAGCAGAAGACATGCAACGATACTTACGCAAATTAAATGTAAAGTTTTATCCCAAAAGACGAAAGGACGAGTTAGCTCCCCTTTTAAAAAGAGTTTCGCTTGTAAAACTAAAAGACGTGATTAAAAAGTACCCTCCCAAAAAAAGAGCAGTGCAGCCTCACCGCGAAGCCGCTCGACTTCGAAGGGAGGAAATGAAATCTAGGCGAAGTGCTACCCCCAGGCGCAGCGCCACCCCCAGGCGAAGTGCTACCCCCAGGCGCAGCGCCACCCCCAGGCGCAGCGCCACCCCCAGGCGAAGTGCTACCCCCAGGCGCAGCCCCCAGTCTACGCCCACGCGGTGGTTCGCCGGTAGTCGTTACTTGCCAAGACTTGCGAATGCGCAAAAAACGTTTGTGGACGATGATGGTAAACGAGCCGAGTTTTCTACACCCGAAAAATCAGTTAATAGAGGCCCCAGAGGGTACGGCATAAGCCAAAAAATCTGGCTGTTGTATATACGACCGGCTATTGTAATCGAAACTAGCCGACGAGACTTTCCAAACGACTTCCGAGCAATAAAGAGCAAGGACATGAAGAACTCGTCAATGATGTATGAGGGTTTTGTTGCTATTGCAAAGGAGCGTGACATAGCTGGCGACCGAAACACAAGACTAGTTGCAAAAACAGTAAAAAACTTAGTCGAGCGCTTTTACGACGTGTGGGCTGACAGTCACAGTGATCGCAACGAACGTGAAGCTCGTTCGTGGGCTACAAAGATCGTTGCTATGTACGACGTGTTCGTGCGCGACACTGAAAAAACCGGTAGGCCGTGGCGTGTTCCAAATGATTGGGAAATGCGTACCTTGCTTGAGTGGGTCTGTCGCCCTGGTCGAACTGTGGGGGATTTACAATTGGAGGTATTGTATATATTTACAACTTTTTTTAAAATTCGTACTAGTGATGAGCTAGACACGGTGCTTCTAAATCACGTGGCATTAATGAACAACACCGGTGAATTTGTCTTTCAAAGTTGGGCTACAAAGACTTTAAAGGCTGGTACGTTACGTCAAGGCCAATTCAAAGACGTGCTTATGCGTCGCCAGTTCCCACGACAATTTAACACCCTGAAACTTTACATGTTGTTGCGCGAGCGAGAACCCAAATCAAACTTATTCTTTGTTCGTCTAAAGGACTTTGCATATGCGCGGCCACTATATAAAACACTTCTTGCCAAAAAAAAATCTCCGGCATACAACCCCTTCATAGGCAAAAAGTTTACCAACACATTTAGACGTGCTTGGCTATACCCTAAACTGTATGAAACTGGTGAAATAGACGGTAAGAGGGGCGGCGTATTTCAAAACAAAAGCTTGCGTGGTCACCGTGCCGAAATTGAGCAGGAGCTGGGCATTGACACTTGGGGATCAAACAAACAAATGCAAAGATCCAGTCAGTATTCATACGCACACCAGAACACGCGCATTGGGCGGCGACTCTTTTCAAATTATCCACCATTTTACGCAATTGCTCGCATACACAAACACACAAGAATTGGACAATTTCGCGACATAGCATTGGGTTCCATAGCAAAACAACGCACACCACGGTCGCCTGATTTCATAAAGGGTCGTAAGAATCTAGCGGCCATTACATCAGCTAAACGCACAACTGTTTTGATGGGTGAACCAGCACTAGACATGTATGGAAACAAGGGATTTGTTGGTATTCTAAGAAACAATAAATGCATTTTTGTTCCCATCGAAGTTTGCGAGCGTGGCAAGGAGAGCGATAGGTGTAGGGGGTGGGCTCCGTTTGGGCCCACCCGTCAATGTGTCACAACAATATGTCCTAGAGTTCGACATGTAAAGCGAGCAGAGCCATTTCAAATGGAGGGCACACTATACAGGTACATAAAGCTGCGCCAACTTGCTGCTAAGCCATTTGGCCATGGCGGTAAACTAAAGACGTCTTCGTCGAGTGTATCGGGACGAGTGTACAGTGCCACCCCTCAAAAAAAAAACGCAAAGAAAAAAACACCTAGGAGTGGAGGACTGTTTAGCCCACGTAGGCGAACTCCCACTAAGCTAACGTCAAGAAAAACACGCAAAAAAACTTTAAAAGGGAACAAATTGTGACTAAATTTTAGCTTATAACATTTATCTTTTGTATAAGTAAATGATACAAGCACGTATTAAATATGCTCTTTGTTGGGTCTCCATAACAAGCATCTTATACATTTTCGTGGCTTTATTTTTAAAGTCACCTATATCATGCAAGATTAAAAAATACAAGTTGGAGGATGTTGTATACTTGTCCATAGTACAGAAATTTGGTAAACGCGCTCGCGGCGTGTATACACCAAATTCTTATGTGCTTATATATTGGATGTACATTATTTTTGCTGTGGTTGGGGTTGTGTTTTGTCTTATCCCGTTTAAATTTTGGAACCACCATGACGCAAGTAGCGTGGCCTTGTCGCCCATTGAGATGAAAACCATGACTGCTCCAATCCCATTGAATAAACCATCATCGCCCTCTGCTATAAGTGTGCAAGACAGTCCACAAAAAAGTCCAGTTAAACCACCATCGCCCTCTTCTACAAATGTGCAAGGCAGTCCACTAATAAATCCAGTTAAACCAACATCGCCCTCTGCTATAAATGTGCAAGGCAATCCAGCTACACATATATTGAATGTGCCAACTCCATCAAGTTCACTTTTTAGTCAAATTAAATTGTCACCGCCCTCTGCTATAAGTGTGCAAGGCAGTCCACAAAAAAATCCAGTTAAACCACCATCGCTCTCTGATTTAAGGAATACTGATGGTTCTTACGTTGCAGCTGAAACAACAAATGCACAGTTTTCTAGTCTGTCCGATTTAGAAATAAGTGGGTTAGGCGACATCAAAATAAATGAAGATGTACAAAATGTTGTTAATACAGATGTCAAGAATCCGTTAAGTTTAGAAAGCGAAAATAAAGAAAACACCACACTTTTAAAGATAAATTGGCCTAATCCTAATAAGGAGTGGGAGCCGACAATGGTGTCACTATTGCACGAAAGTACTAATTTAGAAAGAATGTTAAAATTTAAAGCTTACCATGCAAGATTCCGAGAAACCGTCCCTAGATTGTATGATTCCCCATTTTTAAGTAACCCTGACTATGTTCATTATAATTTATTCGGTAAGTGGTTTTTTTATGATGCTCATACACAAATAAGTAAAACTATAAAACCAAATACAAACGAATACAACAATATATATAAAAACAAGAAAATTATATATTATTTTGAAATGAATAAAAGGTTTTTTTACACTACCAAATTTAAATATTATAAAAACAGAAAAAAATTAAATTTAGATTATCAAGGTGACGTAAAAGATTATAAATCAAATAGTGAAGAATGGGAACAGATATTCGAATTTCCATAGGGTTAGTGTACCGACATGCCCTGTTATGCACCACGCGAAATTTTGAAGTTCTGGGCGCAGTTTTGGAAATAAAAAAGTTGGGCTGGTATACTTCTTAAATTTTAATAAGTATACCGGCCCAACTATTTGGGGTCTCAGAGGTGACGGGGAAATTGATAAAGTGTACCGACATTAGTACATAAAGTGTACCGACATTAGTACATAAAGTGTACCGACATTAGTACATAAAGTGTACCGACATCGGTACATAATTTTGCAAGTGTCGCTACACACCTTTAAACATACCAAGCAAATATTAAAGAATGGTGTGGGCCATGTTTGCTGCATTTGCGTTATTAGTTGTTTCTGTATGTGGTGCTATTTATCCAAGATCCTAAAAGTACTTTTGTTTTGCAAAGGTTGGTAGGGTGTCTCTACGTTATGAGATTCTTTTTACCCTCTTTATGTTATGGCTCACACTTACTATGACTCTGTTGGTGCTGATGACAAGGAGTGGGATAAGAAACATAATACATATAACAAGCGTTAAAAGAACACAGAAGATTAGTAGTGTGTTAAAGCACCACGTAGACATACGAAGGTGTTGTGTGTGCCTTAACGATAAGTGTAAAAAAGACGGTTCTTACCTGTGTTATAATCAGCTTAAAAGCCAATCTTTAGTACACGACTCGGTTTGTGCTGTATGTATCATGAAAATTGACTTGTGTCCTTTGTGTAGGTCGTGTAGTATGGTTGTTGTAATTTAATCCTTTAGTGCGCACTGAGCGGAACTTTTCAAATCGCTTAACTTCTTTCCATCTTCCGTATTAGACTCTACTCCAGTACCAAGCCACAAATCGCAAGTATCACCCTTTTTCATTAAAATAATAGACAAGGCAACAATAGCCTTGCGATATTCAAACTTTGCGTCCTTTTTGTCATCATCAGATGCTTCCTTACCGGTTTCGTCTTTGCGTTTCTTTAAAAACGACTCTTCAACTGCTTTTGCTAAGGCAATTATTGCGTCAACCGGTGTCTGATCAGTATCATCACATTTTGGTTTAAACCCTGGCCAGTTGGCATACATTGCGTACGCAGTAAGTCCCGCACTTACAGCTATTACAACATAGTATATCATGGACATATAACCTGTATCTGACCAAGGCCTGGTAACAATATTTGTGACGCCTACGAACGAAGCAATCGGTGGTGTAAGTGAGAGTAGCATAAATACGAAAAATAGAATACCTCCCAACCAAACTCGCGACGTGTTATTTGCTTTTACCATTTGTGCTTTTCTTATATACAACAAAAAAAAATGTTTGTACTAACAAAACGGATGACTTTTACAGCACAAGATGCAAATATGTTAGGTAAAATGATTTTGCTTGTTGTTACTATATCTTTAGGTTTGGCACTTTTGTGGATGGCCGGTAAAAATGTTTGCACAATAGACGATATTAATTTGCCAAAGGTCTTTGCAAATAAAACAACAACTTGTGATTCTGAATTAAACAAAGCAGTAGTATATTCACTACTTGACTACGCTAATTTTATGGGCGCTACAGTGTGTAGTGGAGAAAAAATTGGCGAAACAGGAGAAGGAGAACCAGAGAAAGATAATGAGAAGTAATCTAACCCCCAATCTACCCTATTGGAAATTGTTCAAAATGCCTTGGGACAACAGCATGGTACTGTCTAAGGTCCTTGGGTGGTACATATCCGTTTTGGTCGGAGTATATGTTTCTGTTTGCAACGTAGTTGTCATAAATACAATACACACCATATGCTGCAAGAGCATATATAATCATGTTACACACCGATGTTTTATTGTTGCTTGTGTTACTTTCGTAATAAGTCATAATTTATATTTATATTAACAAAGATAATTTTGCATAGCTATTATGTCTGCTATTTTAGTATTTACACACGTGTTTGAAATGTGTAGCTGTACCAAAAGTCTTCCAAATTTTGATATACCCTTGCACTTTATATGTACTACTCTTTTGTTTAACATATTGCACACCTTTTGATATGTTACACTTTTTAACTGGAACTGTTTTTCGTCTTTGTTGTTTTGATTTGCGATGTTGCTTAATGTGCAGTAATATTTGTATATATTGTGGCCGCCTTTAATATTTTTAGCAGCAATGCATAAAGTACAATCGCGATATATTTTTATAATTCTTCCTTCTCTTATATCAGGAGTATACACAGCTATGTCTTTTGGTTCCAAATCTATTGGTATGTCTGACATTGACTCTTTATGTCAAACATGATATAAAAAAAATAAAACTTTGTAACAAATGAGTAGATCAACGGTAGCCATAATAGCACACATTGACAAACAAACTCGCGAAACAGTACACGAGTATTTGGGCGACGCCCTGCGTTATTGTTTCGATTCGTTTTCAGTCGAGTGTACTCGTATGTCTGACAACGAAAAGATGGATGAAGAGGAAAAAATGCGAACTTCAATTAATAAATTTTCAGACATGTGCGAGGGTGTTAAAGAATGGAAACCTAAAATGGTAAAAGATCACGCAATAAAATGTGCTAATTTCATGGTCCGAGAATTTGATACTTACGATTTTCTGGACAGCATTAAAACATTGCTTGCTTTAAATTTGTGTGCCCGATCTTCAATTGGAGTTAACGGAAAATGTGCTGCTAATGTCAAAGTCACCGAAAAGCAGGGTCTATATTTAATATCTAGGGCATTTCAACTAGCTTCCATGTATGTAAAACAAGACCCCGAATTATTTTTTAATTCGCGAAAACTTCGTGCTGCCAGAAGAGAAAAAGATATAACATATTTTATAAAAAAATCAATTGATCGTGCTCTTAAAGATTTATTTGAAGACTACAAAAAACACCATTACAACGAAGACATTTCAATACCAGACAGTCTGAACTTTGATAATGAAGTCATAGAAGACGATGCACAAAGCGATGGGTCTGAAAACGAAAATGTACCCGAAGAAAGTGCATATTCGGAAAACGACGAAGATCTAAAAGATATTGAGGAAGAAGAGGTACAAGAAGAAGAGGTCGCGCAAGAGGACACAGATGATAGTTTTAGACACCCATCGGCTCGGTTGCCTCCAGGTAGGACAAACACACAAACACAAAATCCTGTTGTAAACACAAGGGACAACTGGGGAGAACACATGCCAAAGAAAAAGGTGTATAACAATAGACCTAATCATGGGTTTACAAAAAGCTAGTTTCTAGTGTGTATGTGTTTAAGCATTTTACTATATTTTAAACGCCTAAGTGCGCGCGGTAAAAATCCAGCTGTGTATGCGCGAGTCTGGTGCTGCATTCCTACTACAACCTGTTTGGTAAAAAGTTTTTTTAGTGAAACAAAGGAAATGTCTAATATTTCTTTGTTGTCAATTTTGACTTTGTCGAAATTTTTTATAATGTTGTTTGATTCGTTCAATGTGATTTTTTTTTTGCATACAAAAAGTAGACAACTTGGTCCAAACGCACATGTTGCAAAATCAATTTCATTTTCGAAAGGCATTTCACTTAATGTCTCTTCCTTAAATTCTCTACATGCCGCATAAAACATGTTAAAGTCTGTGTTTTCTGTAAAACCACCAGGAGGGCAGTATCCTCTTTTGTAGTGATTGAGTAAGAGCAATTCGTCGTTTTCATTAAATATGTATACGCCAACACATTTGTAAGTTTTATTTTGTGACAGTCTTTGCATACTTACAAAACACATTTATTATTGTCACTACATATTAAACAAGTTTTGGTATCTCGCTGTGTGGAATAATTTGCACACGGCGTTTGCGAGCTTTTTTGACTGGCCTTTTTATTTTGCGTTCTATTATTGCTTTACCCTTTTCGTTTATGACGTTTTTAAAATTTGGTGCGTCTTCTGCATCATCTATCGAAGGCGAAATGCAGTAAATTACGCTACCAATAGTTCCAATCCTATATTTTATAGCCAAATATTGGTTTTTTTGTAGAAATATTTCAACTATTCCGCTTAAATTGGTACCCTTTGCCAGTAAATGTAAGCACTTTATGTTGTATCGCTCTAGTTTAAGGCACTCTTTGCAATCGTCGGACGCATCGCCAACACGCTCACTAAACACTGAATGGCCACAATCGTCGTCTGTTCGAATATTTAGGTATATGCCATATTTGGCCATGTCGCTTGATTCACTACTTTCTTTGCATTTTCTAGTATATAATTGAACGTAGTCTCCCTTTCGCTGTAAGAATCGAAGCACCTTTAAAAACGAGTTTGAGGACATGCTTACCATGCTCTCAAAGTTTGTTACGGGTGCTTCTTTGGTTTCGGTTTCCAACAAAAGTAAGGTAATTCTTGTTGTGAAACTGTAGTTATTTGGGCTCATTACACTGACCGTAAAGTATGGTCTAGCAGATGAGATTCCATCCTTGGTTGCGCGTATCTCTACTATGTCATTCGGTGTTACGCAGCTCAATGCGTCGTTAACATCCTTAAAGTTGACACCCAGGGAAACCTTGTTTTCTTCAAATGTGTATTTATATGTAATATCTGGCGAGCAAGCAAAAATGCGACAATCTGCTAAGACCACGTAATTTGAACCACAAAATCGCATTCCTTCATTACTAAAGACAAGAGGTCCTTCAGACAAAACAGGGTCTGAAATTTCAAAGAGTGTTCGTAACTTAGAAGCCTGGCTCGTTTTTATAGAGAGCATTTGACTATTTGACAAGCAGTGCGTTGTTAATTTACTTTTGTTTTATTAAGAAAGTTTTAAAATATGTTTTAAAAACGGATTTTATTTCTTTTTTTACAAGCAGTACAGCCACCCTTTACTCTATAATAGTTGTTATTAGGGCTTTCATGACTAAAGACAATATAACTTCTTTGTAAACCACTGGGTGTGGTGCTTATGCATATACGTGTCAGTAGTATGCACAACACAATACAAAGAACACATGCCAACATTGACATTATTTTATTTTTACCAATATATAATTATCAAATGTGTGAAAAGGCTTTTTTATTGTTGTTTATATTGTAATTATTTTATTGTTGCTAGATAAAAAATATTATGTCTTTTGAGGCTTTTTTTTATAATAATTTTGAGGAATTCACACAATTGGCAAAAATACTTACAAACTCTTATGTGAAATCTAAAAAAAAAATTGACGCAAGGGCTGTAGGGAGATTGTTTTATTATGGTTCAAACCAAATACACCAGGAAGACAAAGAGAAGATTGATTATTTAGATACAGAAGCTGACACAAAACTTACAAACACTGATTTTAATTCAGATTCTGAAACAGAACCCAATACATACACGTAAACAATCGTGTTCTATATCACACATATTTCAAATGACAGATGTTCATAAACTGCGCCAGTTTTTTGGCCAAGAAAAAAATTTTGCTGTTTTACACATTCTCTTAGTTGAAAAAAAAACTATAACATTGCGTGAGCTTGAGTTTTGCGCCAGAAACTTTGCAACCTACGCCCAAGACCCCAAAAGCAATGCCATATATTTAGACACACTTTCCGTTCTAGGAAAAAGAAGATTCGACGCTTTTCGACGAGCTTCTCATTTTATGTTTTCAACCAAACATGGTAAGGTAAAAACAAACTACGCACAGCTTCGATTTGTTCGATTTACTATTGAAGCGGGTATTTTTGACTACGCAAAAAAGAACAAAAATAAAATATTTATTGATATGACCTTATATCTTAAAACAAAAAGTACCAAAAAAAAAGGTAGTCGTGCAAAAAGAAAAAAAAACACAATTAATACGATGATTGGGTGGAATAAAAAACTAAAACATTAAATTTTATATGTAGTGTATTAAAAGCCTTATGAGTAGTAGTATATCCAGCTTTAAGGATAGCTTATCATCATTACGTAAAAAAAGAAATTTTGCTAAAGGAATTTTGTTAACAATTATAATGTTTTTTCTTTTTACTATAGCTGCGTTTTTATTTACAGGAGAAAGTTGTTATGAAATAAACTTAAATAATATTACAAATCATACCAAATTTAATAGAAATATAGATAAGTCAATATTTAAAAGTATCTTATTAATCTGTGCTGATTATATAAGAGAAGCAAAAAGCAATAAGGAACAAGTAAAAATAAATTTAATTTTTCTGAATTCAGTTTTAAACAAGTATATGAAAATATTACAAAACATAGTAGCGCCAATTGTATTTGTATTTTTGTTGGTTTTACAAGTTTTTCTTTATTTTGAAAAGGATGTGGATGTAGCGAGTCCCGCGTCTATTCCTAGTAATAAATAGTAATTCGAACTATTTTTTTTTTTAAAGCTAAATAAGTTGCGTTTCCTAACACAAAGGCGTCTGTTTAAAATGACTGTTATTTGATTCAAAATTTAAATATCGATTATTAAGAGTTGTATTTGAATATGTTATTTTGTTTTTTCTGTAAGAATGTATAATTTTATATCCAAATAATTCACACAAAAGACACAAAAATGGGTCGCATGTACTTGTAAGGTGGCCATCACGGCCACTTTCGCTGTAATTGTTTATCCACTGATATGTTTCACGTATTTGATTTCTAGAAAGAGGCTTTTGCATCCATTTAACACATATGCAAGCACGGTTGTGTTTTTTAAGCGCATCAATTAAATCGGTTTCACCATTAGTTCTTCTTGTAAGTCCAATGCTAGCCAACTCTTCATTTGACATAGACTTGTATATAGCATTCCAAAAACAACTCATTAAGCTTGTTATATAAAAATATTTTTTTGCTACTACATTTCTTTTATATTTGTAAATTTTGTAATTGGACGATTAACTCAGTGGTCAGAGTGCAAGTCTTATGAGCTTGAAGTCGTGGGATCAATCCCCACATTGTCCAATTGTAAGCGTATATAGCCTCTATGATGTAATTTGGTAGCCATGCTCGTCTTAAGAATGAGTGTCTTACGACGTCCAGGTTCAAGTCCTGGTGGAGGTATATTTTATATTTATATAATAAATAATGAAGAAACAGCTTGTTGAAAGACCAATTACGCAGACTACAATTGGATCTTTTATTTTAACAGCTACAATTTTTTATTTGTATATCAATAGACTAAAAATTGACTGGGAAACCGGAGTCCATCCCGAAACACATAACTGGACGGTGTCGGAAACCATACGAGTATCAAATGCGTATATCTTTGTAGTGCTATTACTTATAAGTGCATATTTAATATCAACTGGGTTTTACTCAAAAACAAAACAAAACATGTTTTTGGTTGGATTTGTTAGTATTGCAATACTACGTATTCGGGAAACACCCACCGAAATAGACATTATGAATATGCCATTTCAAGAACTTGTAATAAAAACACTAAGACACGTGTTTTGGACAGTTTTAGGGATTGGTCTTGTTGCATATAGTTTGAAAGACACTTATTATTTTAACAATATAGTTTACAGCATTTTTGCAATGGTTAGTGTGGTAACATGTGCATTTGTTTATGGTTTTGTGAATAAGGATAACTTAAAAAGTGACTTTACAAAAAATAAAGGTGCTGTTGGATCTCAAACGTATAATGTGGTAGTCAATGTCATGAATGCTTTTGCAGCAACAGAGATATTGCTATTCATATTTATAATGCAAAACGTGTATTTTGGCTAATCTAATAAGCATGTATGTGGTGGCCATTTACTTAAAAGAACTTCCAGCGGGTATGCGTACGAAATATTACACCCAGGAACACGAATAAGAAAAAAAAAAGTTAATATGTCTTTACTTCTTCTTGACTCATATACGTGAGCCACCATTCTAAGACATCTTCTTTGTGTGTCGTGCACGTATGTGTAATATTTTGTATTTTTTCTGTAATTATCGCCTAAACGCAAACGTTCAAAGTACTCGTAGTGTATGTCATCCCATGGGTTTACATAATATGCGAATACAATGTTTGCTATGTCTTTACCAAGTTTTGTTTTAATTAAGGTCCTCGATGGGTTTGACATTTGCGTCTTCTTTTGAGCGCAATTTTCGCTTCTTTCGTTTAACTTGGGTTGGTTTTTTTTTTTCTTTTTTTACAACCACTGGTTTACCCTCGGACTCGCTTTCAGATTCGCTGCGCGAGTCATCCTCGCTCTCCTTATTTTTACGGTAAAACTTTAACAAAGTTCCAAAATAACGCTCTTCTGTTTGTGGTAATTTAACGTCATCAGTATTAAATAATGGATATATTTCCTTTATTTTATGTTTTAAAAACTGCTTTTTTTCAAGCGAATTATTTAGAACTTGTAGGTTTTCAAAATCATCTAACAAAACTTCAAAACCACTCTTCCTTATTTCTGTGTTTTTTCCTCTGACACATGCAATAGCATCAGAAATTAACTTACGATCTTCGTCGCTTATCTCTTTACCTTTACTTTTTTGTATATCATCACGAATTTTGATATTTTCATTTGTAAGTACATCACTGTTAAACTGTACTACAGTTTCGTCAGTTTTGCTTGTTATACTTCGGTATTTTAGATACACAAAAGCCGCTGCTGCTACGGCAAGTAGCAAATAAATTATAACAAGAGTGTTATCCATTTACTTACAAAAACATAATAACATGAGTAAAATAGGCAAATTTTTGGATTTGTTGCCTCCCCCTCCTAGTGTATCTTACAAGTCAACAAAATCCAAAAGAGGGCAAACAAGAAGTAACATTTCTACAGGATGTGAATCGCTGTTTGTGAGAAACACAGATCAAAGATGTGGTCTTACATTAGACATACCAAAGAAAATAAAAACAAAGCATAAGAAAAACATATGTCTAAACATGAATGCACTACGAATTAACAGGACCCATCTTTACAAAACCGCACTTGCAAATCTAGGATCTAACTTAAAACGCACTAGAGACATAGTGGAAACCAAAATGCCAAAGAATACTGATATCTGTTGTTGGTGGTGTAAGCACTCATTCCAAGATAAACCCATTGGTTGTCCATTCCGAATGAATGTCAAGAAATCCATCTTTTCCACTGAGGGAATTTTCTGCTCCTATAACTGTGCTTGTGCTTACGGCGTCGCGAGCAAGACTGGACGCTTTCGCTTCTGTGGTAGTATGCTCGTTAGCATGCGAAAGATCTTGGATGATGTGAGTGTCAATGTTCCACTTGTCCCAGCTCCCCACTGGACATGTCTGACTAGTTTTGGGGGTTATCTTAGCATTACAGCTTTTAGGCGCAAACATCAAGTCCGGCGTGTCGTCAATTCCGTTCCAGAAGGTCAATCCATCTATGCATTTGGATATAATTTTTTTGAAGAAAAGATAAGAAAAAAACAAATTGTAATGTACAATAAAGCCAGACAGCGTGGTCATAATTTACCTCAGTCATCATTTGTACACAAAAAAAAAAGTGCTGTGCTAAGGTGTAAACATTTAAAGAAACTAGTTAAAAAAGCAAAGCTCGTCTCAAAGCCAAAATTTGGAAACGTACATGCTATTCTTAAGTCTCTCAAAAACAAAAAAACTCGCTATAAAAAAATAAAATTGTAGCTCCTTACCGTTGTTTGTTGTTCGTTCTAGTTCTATAATACGTCGTTCTAGGTCATTAATTCTTTTATCCGAGTCCCGTTGGTTTGGTAATGTACTACGTCGTCTCTTCGTAGAAAATTTGTTTATTTCGTATATTGTGTTAGAGCATTTATCTATTAGTTCGGATATTAGTTTGTCTTTTGTAAAATTATTGTCTTCGGTGTTCATTCTGTTTCGACAATCTCGTAAATCTTTGTGTGAATGCTTGTACTTGTCGTACCCAGTCTTAAAAACTCGTGATGATCTAAACATAAACTCCTTATTGTCAATCGTTGCACTAAAGCGAAACACATATCTTCCATTTACTTGACTCCATCCTCGTTCGAGTGCTTTATGTTTTGACATTTGGAATTTTGTAAATATTGTCTTTTGCTATAATACAAAAATACTTTAAGTATGTACTGATATCGGTACATGTTTTTTTTCATAAAAAAAACATTTACAAAAGCGTACCGACCTCGGTACCAAAAACTATTATTTTATATCACTACCCTTCTTACATGTCTTGTTCCACTCTTCTATCCTACCCCATGTTATAGGAGCAGCCGAAGAAGACATATTATATGGTATCATAGCGCAGCCATCTTCTCCCCACGTGGATTCTTTGTTTGATCCTAAGCGCAATTGACATATTTCCCACATATCTTGAGTAGTAGTACTGTCCAGTGGGATAAGATATTTACCTATATCCTTTGGGAGATCATGTTTATTTAAATTTGTTTGTATTATGTTTTTCTTTTCTTCATTTTGAATATCGTCAAACATCAAAAACTCTTTGCCTTTACAATAACCTCCTAACCAGTTTACATAAAATTTATTATTTCTAGTATTTTGGTTACAAGCAGTAACATAGTCATCGTTAATATATAAATTATTATTGACATTTATAAACATTTTTTCTTTGCAAATATTTGTAGCTTCATCTTCATTTTCTTTTTTATCAAAATAAAGATTTATTTTATCAAAATCTGTTTTTTTTTGGGCTTCTTCCTCCTCTTTTTCTCTTTGCTCTTCTTCCTTTCGGGCTTCTTCCTCCTCTTCTTCCTTTCGGGCTTCTTCCTCCTCTTTTTCTCTTTGCTCTTCTTCCTTTTCTCTTTTTTTTGGATCTTCCTCTTTCTCATTATTTTTACTAAAATTTACCCCAATTAAAATTAATATTATTGATGATAAGCATATTACGCCTATAATTATATATGATGCTTTGTTCATTTATATATAAAGCTCATTTTTTTTTGTAATTACACAGTATGTGACCCCTTTGATTTACACCACTTAGTGGTAATTTACATGTGTGTATTTTGTATTGTATGGCATTTGAGCGCCAACCTTGTTATACATTCTTTGATTGCCATTTTTTAAATTGGAATGTTGTTCAAACATAGCAGCGGTTATGGACGCTATAACAAGGGCCATTAAAATTATTACAACTTCTTTTGGTATCTTATCGCCAAACTCGTGATCTGATAATGCTTTGGTGAGAACGTATACCCAAACTGCATAATACATCATAACAATAAGATTTTCTTTAGTTAGGTCTTGTAATTCTTCATTCATGTTTATATAAAGTATTATTTTTTTTCTTTTGTTCTTTTAAATGCTACCGTATATATGGAACTGGATTTTGTATGGAAATACTATAATTTTAAAACCATTTTGTCGTTGCATACATAAGTGCAAAAAATCTAAGTCGGCTCTCTCAACTGGTTATTATGAATCAAAGTCTTATATGTTTATGTGTAATGTTCACGTGCAAATTTATATAAATAACGAAGAAAAAATATTAAGTTGTGAAATGTTTGAACCTAAAAAATTAAAATTTCAAAATATACCATACAATGTTGTTGGTAATAAAATAAGGTTTAATATGGCTCTTACAAAAAATAAGTATGGCGTAAAAATAAATAGTTTAGAATTTCTTCAATCTGGTAGTTTGCTTTTGAAATTTTTTAAGTGGTTTGACTTTACCCTGTGTCTTAATCCAATAACCACACCTTCACGATAAAATAAAAAAAATGCGTATATTATCTAAGCAGTTATTGTTCACTTTGTGATAAAAGTTTCTAATGTACAATAAAGGTATTACACGAATAGAGAAAACAAAACACACATATATAATCACCACTCTTTTT
>Ga0129327_10000658_pt1 | contig 20852 bp, 13 predicted proteins | sample CPBDNA_6_FD_111799 | JGI IMG/M metagenome (GOLD analysis project Ga0129327, IMG submission 111799) | Freshwater to marine salinity gradient microbial communities from Chesapeake Bay, USA - CPBay_Spr_31_0.8_DNA | ecosystem: Environmental > Aquatic > Marine > Coastal | place: USA: Chesapeake Bay... | reverse complement strand
AAGACAAGGGATGCACTTGAATCACAGGATTTTCTCTACACAGAGGTTACGCTGGGTGGTCAAGCAAGCTTTAGAATTATAGGCTCAATTTTAGACATTCTAGTAGCACCAGAAGATCCAGATGCTGTAGTAAAGCTCGTCGCTAAAAAAACTACAAAATTAGTGACCACAACGATCACTGAGAAAGGATATTACTTATCTTCTGGGAACATCGATTATAGTCACACTGATATGTCCGCAGACGAAGCTAGCCTGGAAAGACCCCAGACGATTTATGGCTATTTGGCGGCGGGTATAATACTGCGCAGTGTCAGCGATGCTGGGCCTCTAAGTATTGTTTGCTGTGACAATATCGATGCGGGTGGGCAGAAGATGCGCGCTGGTGTATATGCGCTGTTAAAAATACATTCTCCACACCTTGAGGATTGGGCTGATAAGAATATAAGCTTTGCCTCTTCAATGGTGGATAGAGTAGCCCCGACTACTGATGACTCATTGAGGGCCTTAGTTGACTCAACGCTCAATATAAAGGACGCATGGCCGGTGTCTGCAGAACCCTTTAGCCAGTGGATAATTGAAGACAAATTTGCCGGCCCCAGGCCTCCCTTGGATGAAGTAGGTGTGATATTTAACGGCGATATTATTAAGTATCAACAAATGAAGCTACGGCTTCTTAATGCTTCACATTCCATCATAGCTGTATTAGCCCATTTAACCGGTCACAAGAATATTCATGACGCTCTGGAGCATCCGCCAATTTTTAAATTTGTTGGGAGGATACTAAGGGAAGCTATCTTGCCGGTAACCGATGTTCCTGAGGGTTTTGAAGGCAGCCAATATATTATCGATATCATTCAACGTTTTCAAAATAGTGCCTTGCCCTATTCTGCACAGCAAGTTAATACCGATAGCTCCCAAAAGATCAATCTTCGTTGGTTTCCAACTATTGAAGATGCTTTGATGAAGAGTAATGACACGACGTTAATGAGTTTTATGATTGCTGCTTGGATTGTTTATATTGAAAAGGCGTTAGAAGATTACACACTTAATGATCCATTGCACGCTGAACTTTTCAAGATACACCAAAATGGAAGCAGCAATATTGAACAATTTTTAAAGGCTATTGGCGCTGATAAATTCAGTTTTATGGGCTCCTCTAGCTTTATGGCAGCTGTCACTCGAGCCTATGAAACATTGTCAGATAACGATGTTAGTCTCGCAATAACTGACGTATTAAATGAAACTGACTTACCTAGTAAGTCTAGTAAGGATTTGTACTATGCGTGAATCATGGAGATGGTTTGGCCCAAATGATCCCGTTACTATTTCTGATATAAGGCAGACAGGCGCAACTGATATTGTTAGCGCACTGCACCATGTGCCAATCGGGGAGGTCTGGACAATTGATGAGATACGTAAACATCAAAATCTAATTGAATCGGGAAATAAAAAACAAAGTCCTCTAACTTGGTCTGTCGTTGAAAGTATTCCGGTACATGAAGATATTAAGTTAGGGCGAGATGGATGTCAGGCCAGCATTGATAATTGGTCAAAGTCGATGGAAAATCTCGCTGCATGTGGCATCAAAACTATCTGTTACAACTTTATGCCAGTCATTGACTGGACCCGCACTGACCTTGCTTATAAATTAAATACAGGCGCCTATGCACTGCGCTTCGATCAAACAAAATTTGCAGCATTCGATCTCTATATTTTGCAGAGAGCTGACGCTGACGCCGACTACACAGAGGCCGAAATCAACGAGGCTCGAGAGGTCTATCAACAGATGTCGCCAGAGGAGTCTGAGCGGTTAACGCACAATATTATCGCAGGACTACCGGGAAAAATGACTGATAGCTATAGCCTTGACGATTTCAAAAAAGCGCTGGCGCAATATCGCCATATTGGCCATGCAGAACTCAGGGATAACCTCAATAGATTTCTCTCTCATGTATTACCAAAGGCCGAGAAACTGGGTGTAAAACTCGCGATTCATCCGGACGATCCTCCAAGAGATATGTTTGGTCTGCCGAGGATTATCTGTACAGCGGATGATCTGGATAGACTATTCGCTCAGCAACCTAGTTCCTCCAACGGGATTACACTCTGCGTCGGTACCTATGGAAGTCGGCCAGATAATGATCTGCCTGCTATGGCGCGACGATTTGGATCTCGAATCAATTTCGCACACTTACGTGGAGTAAGCCGCGATAAAAATGAGCAACGCTCTTTTTATGAAGCCAATCATTTAGACAGCGATATTGATATGGTTAGCGTAATTCGTGAGCTACTAACGGAAGAGCATAAGCGCGAAGGGCGCGGGCAAAATGCGCGAAACGAGATCTTTATCCGGCCTGACCATGGTCATCAGATGATGGATGACATAGGAAAAACTGTGAATCCCGGCTATTCGGGTATTGGTCGACTCAAGGGGCTTGCCGAAGTTCGTGGTGTTATCCGAGCACTATCTACCCATATTCAATCAGGTAGCTAGATAGCTTGATACCTGGGGTTAGTTTATCGCTTTCCTGATGCACGTTTGAATATTTCACTAAACACAGGTGTTAGGAGCACGATCACCGTCACCATCATTATGGTGGCTGTGATCGGGCGCTGCCAAAGAAAATCGTAACTACCGTCCCATATTAGTAGTGCTCTGCGTAAATTATCTTCAAGCATACCCCCAAGGATAAAACCCAGAAGCATGGGTGCAAGGGGATAGTCTAAGATCCGAAAAACCAACGCAATGACGCCTATCACCAACATGATTGATAGCTCAGCGGAGTTAAATGAAACCAAATACACACCCATTAGGGAAAGGAACAAAATAATAGGTGTTAAAAACTGACGAGGTACTTGCAATATTTTTGCTATATAGGGAATCAAAGGCAGATTGAGTATCAATAGCACAATATTCCCGAGATACATCGAAACGATAACCGACCAAAAAACAGCTGGATTATCAATAAAAAGTCGTGGCCCTGGTTGGACGCCATAAGACAATAGGGCACCAAGCATGATTGCTGTGGTGGCAGATCCGGGGATCCCTAAAGTCAAAAGGGGTACAAATGAACCGGTCGATGCTGCATTATTTGCGGTTTCAGGTGCGGCTAATCCGATAGGACTACCTTTGCCAAACTGTTTCTTTTGCTCTTCTGATGCGAGATTGCGCTCCATTCCATAGCCTAAAAATGACGCAATTGTCGCGCCTGCACCCGGCAAGACTCCAACTAAAAAGCCCAATAGAGAAGATCGTCCGACGGGCATTGCAATTTCTGTTACCTCGTCTCGACTTAGCTTAAGAGACTGAAAGCTAACTTTAGCCATTTCCTTAGATTCATTGTTATTTGACTTAGACTCCCCCTTCAAAACCATCGACAGGGCCTCAGCAAGCGCAAATGTGGCCATCGACAACAAAAGGAAACTGATGCCATCAGATAACTCGGCATTACCAAAGGTCAGTCGTTGAGCACCCGACGGATCTTCTCCCACGGTGGCAAGCATTAAGCCTACCAGGGTCATTAATACGGCCTTCAATACCTGACCTTTCCCCGAGAAGGCTGCAACTGCAGTACAGCCAAAGACCATCAGCGCAAAGTATTCTGACGATTGAAAGCTGAGGCTAACGCTGGCAAGAAAAGGAACGCATAGTAATAAGAGGATAGCGCCAATAGTACCCCCAGCAAACGAGCTGTAGGCCGCTATAGCGAGGGCCTTACCTGCATTGCCACTCTTCGCCATTGGGTATCCATCAAATGCCGTTGCGACGGCTCCCGAAACACCTGGAGCGTTAATGAGAATAGCTGAGGTAGAGCCGCCGAAGACGGCGCCATAGTAGACGCCAGATATCAGTATTAAACCTGAGGCCGGATCTAAGCCGTAGGTGACTGGAATCATCAGCGCGATAGCAGACACAGGACCAAGTCCAGGTAACATGCCAATAAATGTTCCAGCAAAACAACCTGCGATAACCATCAACAAATTGATAGGGGTAAAGGCTGTTTGTAATCCAATTAGAATCCCATCTATCATACTAGCTCCCGAACACTCTATATAGAGTGCCTCCATCAAGGTATAAACCAAAAACTTGAGTCAATAGAAGCCATAAGAACAATACTAGGCTTAGTGATACTGAAACACTGACTAGAAGCCTACGCTCTCCCAAGAGAAAGAATGCAGAGTGCAAGAACAGTGCACTTGCCAACACAAAGCCCAGATAACTGAATAAAGCGACATAAGCAGCCATTAGTAGGATTAAACCCAATACTGGTTTAACCTTATAGTCACGTGCGCCCTCTGAAATAGACTCTCCTTCAGGCTGCAAATAGGAAATAAAAAATAACAGTAATGAAATTGCAAACGCACATGAACCCAAGAAAATTGGCAATGTTTTTGAAGTGAACCCAATCTCAGCATCGAATGAATCTACTGGAATAGACAATGAACTTCGCAGATAGAACAGTGAGAAAGCCAAGATAAGAGAGGCGCCTACGCGGTCTTTGTTATCAAAGAAATTTGTCATTTATTGAGTAATCCTAATTTATCGAGAAGCATGGAAAGCTCCACCTCTTGTTCCCTAAGAAAATCATCGAAGTCACTGCCGCCCAAATATAAGTGAGACCAGCCACGATCAGCTCGCAATTTCTGCCATCTTTCGAGCTGGAGTAATTCTTGGATCAACTGCCCATACTCCTCTACATTTTTTTGGCTAGCACCAGGTGGCGCAAAAAAGCCTCGCCAATTGGCAAACACAGCATCGACATCCTGCTCCCTTAGTGTTGGCACATCTGGAAACAGCGATAATCGTTTTGGAGCAGTAATAGCAAGAATACGAACTTCCCCCTGCTTAGCTAATGCGGCAGCTTCACTGAGGCCTGTTGAGAGTAGTTGGCATTCGCCAGACAGCAATCCAACCATCGCTTGTCCACCAGCATTGTAGGGAATGTATTTGAGATGGCTAATATCAAGCTTAGATTTAGAAAACGCTAGGGCAGCAACAACATGATCCGTACTGCCTCGAGATGAGCCACCGGCAATATTGACTCGACGATAATCTTTAACATAATCATCAATAACATCCTGCCATACGGCATAGGGTGAATCGATACGAACAACAAAGGCACCATAGTCAGCGATCACACTGGCTATTGGGGTCAGGTCACGATGACTAAAGGGGAATTTATTAAGCAGTGAACGAAGAATAAACGATGATGAGTTGACCATCAGAGTATTGGTCTGTCTCGGCGCAGTCTCAATCAGGTGTGCAATCGCACGACTGCCACCGCCGCCAGATAGGTTCTCATAAGAGGCGGTTTCAATAATACCCGAACGGGACAACGACTCGCCGACCGCCCGCGCAGTCATATCCCAGCCACCTCCGGCGCCGCCAGGAATTAAAAAGTGAACTCTATCTTTGCCATAAGCAGCACCACAAAAAATAAGGCTAAACACTGCAATGCAAAATAAGTAAGGGCGTCTGACTCTGATCATTGCGCTACCATGGGCGTTATACGATGTTCATAGACACGCTGAAGTAACTCGAGCTTTTCTTGCCATATATCGAGTTTGATCTTTGGCTCATTACCGAACATCATCCAGGGTATTTTTCCGGCAGCCACCGGAGGCCAATATGGCAAGCCGATGCTATTAGGATTACCGGTTTTTACCAGGTTGACGATGTACTGACGCATGTCATTAATGATCGGAATGCCTTCATCGCGGAAGAGTGGGCGTTTTTGCCACGAATGCGGTGCACCCCGCCAATTATCGCGTTCGGATGGGGGAATATAACTCAGCATATAAAGGTAGCCGGGCTGAGCGACTCGATTCATTTGTTGAGTCGTGTACCGAGAGGACAAGACATAGCGCAGGTCACCAAAGAGCTGCTTTACTTCAGGCCCATATGTTGCTGTTTCAATTCCATACAACGCTCGCACTGCACCGGCATAGGGTTCAGTGCTTGCTACTAAAGTGCCAGGGGAGAGGCCCAGTTCCGCTTTGTAGCTGCTGCCATCATATGTACTGCCTCCACTCATATAGGGTACTGAGTGCTGTTTGCCTTGCCGAAATAAGATGCCAGGCTCTTCCGGCAAGGTAATGCCATCTACAATAGGGTAATGAAGCCCATCATTTGCATTGACCAGCTGGTTTGCCGTCAGTGCGCGCAGATCCTCTGCTAGTAGCGGATCACTCGATGCTTTAATTGCGCGCTCTAGAATTGCTTCTGAAATCTTCTCCGCACTGGGTGATCCGGTGAGCGACTCGACATGCCTTGTCCGCGGCAAAACGGTTGTACCATAGCCACTTTGAGATACGGCAGCACTGAAAAGGCCCTCTGCTTGAGGCATGACCATCAATGTCTGTACGGCATTCCCGCCGGCCGATGAGCCCATTATAGTCAGCCGACTCTTATCGCCCCCGAATGTATCAATATTCCGGTCAACCCATTTTAAGCCAGCAATAATATCCAACAATCCATAATTAACACCTTGGCTACCGTCCAGTGCATCATGAGCAAAGAAGCCCAGAGCACCTAAGCGATAGTTTAGAGTGACCAAAATGACCCCCTGACGGTTCCATAATTTTGCGTCAACCAGCTCAGCAGGGTTATTTATGTTCCTAGAGCTATAGTATGCGCCTGTCCCAGTCCTATATCCGCCGCCATGTATCCAGAATAATACAGGCAGTGGCTCTTCAGATTTTAGGGATGGTATATAAACATTAATGGTCAGACAGTCTTCACTGGCCATATCTTGATGCCGAGTTTGCGGGCAGTGAGCTCCAGGCTGAGTAGCATCGAGGGGTTCCTCCCAAGACGGTATAACCTGAGGTGGGCGCCAGCGCAAATCCCCTACGGGAGGGCTTGCGTAGGGAATGCCGAGGAACAACACAGATTTCCCCTTAATGACGCCAGTGATAGGGCCGCTATCAACTGTTAATGACGGGATTGCATAATTTTGATCAGCGGCTATTGAGCATGACACCAGCGAAAGAGAAAGATAGATTAATGAAATGATTTTGCGATACTGCATTGTACCCTCGTCGCCCGTCTTAGCAAGAATGCCTACAAAAAAATCCGTTGTTTAAAAATCAATTCAGAGAGCTATGTTGTAACTCAACAAAATTTGTTTTATAGTTTGGATGTCACCGGTGTCATTCTACATAAAAAATTGTTACCGGTGTCATTTTAGGCTGCATCTGCCGCCGATTACAATATAAATTTAGGGGAAACAATATGAATGTTCAGAAAAGTATCCTTGCAATTGCTGTGGCCTGTGCTTACTCCAGTGCTTTTGCCCAGGGTGAATCTAATGGCCTGGTTGAGGAGGTAGTTGTTGTCGGAACACGTGCGGCTTTAGAAAATGCGCTACAGACAAAGCGTGATTACGACACAATAGTAGATGGAATATCAGCCGATTCTATGGGCAGGTTTCCTGACTTAAACCTCTCTGAATCATTACAACGCATCACTGGGGTCCAAATGGACTACTCAGGCGATGAAGGTGAAAGAAGATCTGGGCTTGTTGCATTGCGCGGCTTACCGCCACAGTATGCTCTCACTACCGTTAATGGTCAGCTTTTAGCTGCCCCTGAGGCTGACAAGGGGTTCTCATTCGGAACAATTGCTTCTGAGGTGATTTCAGCGGTCAACGTAATTAAATCTCCCACGGCAGATATGGACGCAGGTGGCATCAGTGGTACGGTCGATGTGATCACCAAAAAAGCATTAGAACTGCAAGATGACTTCCTTGTGTTAAGCATGAAGTCGACCTATGAAACGAATGTGAAAGACTTTGATCCAGGATATACGATTAGTGGAGGCAAAGTCTTTGATGATGGAAAATGGGGGATTGTAGGCTCAGTTTCGTCTTCCGATACCAATTTCAGAGGAGATACTGCGCGGATTAATACATATTCAACGTCAGATCCAGACGGTGATGGGCTCGCAGACGTTTATACCCCGTCAGAGCTTCGTCTTTTATCACGTCAAACCGTTGGAGAACGGATTTCTGCAACTTTAGGAGTAGAGTTTCAAGCAACCGAAGAATTGAAACTAGGCCTGAATGGTATTTACGTTTCTGACGACTACACCCATGACTGGCAAATGCTAAGAACTCGTAAATTCAAAAGCACTGAAGCCATCACTACTTCTACAAATGGTGGAGCATTTGGAGAGACTGTTTCAGAATTTTATGCTATCGGAGGCGAGGTTAGAGCTCAAAAAAGGAAAATACCCGTGCAACAAGAGGTCGAGGGTATTACGGCAAACTTTGAATGGACAGCTGACCAGTGGACCGTTAGTGGTGCTATACATGACACATCCGCCACCTATGACTCTGTAGGATTTATGTCTCGTCGAATATTAAGTGCTAATGCCGCTAATGGCATGAAGTTTCTTGTGAATACAGGCAGTGGCAATATTAATAATTTCGTCTTTCAAGAGGTTGATGGCGATCTCGCTAATTTAGCCACCTATGATGGTGACAGCTGGAGCAGCACATATGCTTCAGGACACGAATACGATACGGATCAATCGGAAACTGCTTTTCAGATTGATGTGAAACGAGAATTTGAAGGATTTGTGACTAGCCTACAAGCTGGCGTAAAGCGCAGGGAGCTTGAGCAAACCAAGATGCGTCCTGAATGGAAGCTGGATAAGTCAGTATATGACTACGACAGCATCGACAATACCGCATGTATGGAGTCAAGTGTCAACGGGAATACCTCGCCTGGTGGAGGTTATTTCATGGGATCATTGAATGGCCAAGTGGATAACTGGTATTTTCCGGATCCTGATTGTTTTGAAACTACGCTCTTAAATGGTAATCCGGTCACTGGAGATACATTTGGAGGGCTGCCTGCTTTTGAGGGTGAATCTCTTACTAAGCGTTACAGTGACTCTGAGCGGGACATTTTTGCGACTTATCTAATGGCGCGATTTGATGGTAGTAACTTAGCATCGCCACTGCCCATACGAGGCAACGTAGGTGTACGCTATGTAGACACAAGCCGCACAGTTGGTGCTTATAGAGACGGCCTTGGTGATCCGATTTATTACACTGCGGACCATGACTTCAATCATGTTCTTCCTTCATTGAATCTCGTGTGGGATCTGTCTGATGATTTGTTACTTCGTTTATCATATGCAGAAACAATTGCACGCCCTCACCAAGGTGATGATAGCTATCAAGTGGGTCAATCTATTGATATTGAGGATGATTCAGTTTCAATATCCTTAGGTAATCCGGAGCTCGAGCCCTTTGAAGGAGAGTCCTTCGATCTATCCCTTGAATGGTATAATAGAGCGGGCAGTTCAGTAAGCGCAGCCTACTTTACTAAAACCATTTCGAATGGAATTGACAATAGATCACTTTGTCCCTCAAGCCTGACTAGCATTTCTGCACTAAGCGATATTGATTTAGGAGGTGCAACCACAGGCTCATTGTCCTTAAACTCAAGCGGCGTCTGTGTTGACTCTAACGGTATAGAAGTGAGTATCACCGATAGCATCAATACATCAGGGAGCTTTGATATTTCCGGCTGGGAAATTGGCCTTCTGCAAAACTTCGATTATGTGGATATGCCGATAGTTAGCGACATGGGTATCCAGGCAAATTGGACCTATATAGATGCAGACGAAAGTGCTAATTTCGATTCATCTGGCAATAGGCTTCCACTTTCTGGAGTGTCAGAGGATACATATAACGTAATTGTATTTTATGAGACTGACTTGTTGGGTGTCCGCGCAGCTTATACCAGCAGAAGTGATTACTTCGATGAAACCTGGGCTACCGTCTCCGGCGATAATCGATTTATAGAGCCGCAAAATCGTTTAGATATATCTATCTCGTATAGGCCACCGCAGATCGACAATCTAACACTAACGTTAGAGGGCTTTAATATGACAGATGAACAATTCTATGCATATCAAGGTAATAATAGCCGAGCTAGAGAGTATCGTGAGGTAGGTAAAACTTACGCATTAACTGCAAACTACTCCTTCTAGGCTGATTGTTCTTTAGCGTCTAATATATCTTTCAGTTTTAGGTATATTAGACGCTTCTGGAGCAAATCTTCGGCGTAAAATTCAAGTTATTAAAAAATACCAGATCTCAGGGGATATCATCGATGCTGGCTATATACTCTTCCCTACTACTGGCAAAAAAAACTAACTATCGAGACTATCTTGTTACGCTTTTCTTCACGATTAAAATAGCAGGGTTACTTTACAAGCCAAAAACTCTCGAGAGATACTTCAAGTCTAGGAGTTATTCGCTCTTTAGTGACTTAACTTGAGATAGAAAATTTCTTATTCAAATAGGCGTATCAACTAGACCAGAGTAACAGCATGTTCATTTATTTCTAAGTTAATACTCCATTTAAAAGCACACCACAAGACGGGGCAGCACTATGAAAAAATTTACTTGTCGTTTAGCTATACTATTTCTCATACTAACAAGCGGCATAATTAATGCAGATCCTTTACTTGTTTCCCAAAGTTTTGACTGGCGCAGTATAAATATTGACCAGCAGAATCGGACCGAAATTAAAAAAATAGTCAAAGCCTCAAGTGATGGATTCAAGACCCTAGAAATTTCATTAGTGAATATTGCTCCTGGAGATAGCTTTTCTTTAGACAGTACAGACTCCAATGTCGAATCACTGATAATCATAAAGTCAGGGACCACTACGCAAAAATATCGGGAAAATCTTAAAGAGATGAGTGCCGGAAGCGTGTCTCTGATCATGCCTAAAGACACAGTTACTATCTCTAATAATGAAAAAATAACAAGCACTTTTTATCTTCTAAAATGGGTTACTCGACAGACTGATACTATCGAGCCTCCACCCTCGCAGACGGAGATTGAGTCAGTTTTCGTCAACTGGGACGATATTGAATTTATCGAGAATAAAAAAGGGGGTAGAAGGAATATCATCCGGCAGCCAACCGCGATGTTGAAAGAATTTGAAATGCACGTCACAACGCTAAATGAAGGCATGCGTAGTCATTTACCCCATACTCATCTAGATGAGGAAATAATATTAGTCAGATTCGGAGAGGTTGAGGAGTTCATTGACGGCGAACTTCATGAAGTAGGTGCCGGGTCGTTAATTTTTCTTCGATCAATGATCCCGCATGGTATTCGAAATATTGGTCGGGGAGACGCTGAATATTACGCGTTTAAATGGGCTCCAAAGTAGTGTTTCTGCAAAAAATATCTGGCTTGAATATTCGTCAAATAGGACTTCTTGGCGGGCTAGTTTTTGCTTTGCTGGCATTCCAATTGGAGCCACCTGAAGGTTTAAGTGGTGATGGTTGGCTTGTTTTAGTTATTGCACTCTGGATGGCTATTTGGTGGATGACTGAAGCTGTTCCGATTGCAGTAACCGCATTGGTACCGCTGGTCTTATTCCCTATCCTTAATTTAGGAACTATTACATCTGTGGGTAGTAGCTATGCGGGCAAGGCGGTTTTTCTGACTCTGGGCGGATTTATCATTGGGCTTGCTATACAACGGTGGAATCTACATATTCGAATTGCGATGGAAACCGTAAAGCGAGTTGGGACAGAACCAAAAGGGGTTATTGGGGGCTTTATGCTCGCGAGTGCCTTTTTATCAATGTGGATTACAAATACTGCGACCACTGTAATGATGTTACCCATCGCACTCTCAGTCGCGCTTTTATTAGAGAGTGAAGGGGAGGGTGACGCTGTCTCCAAAGCTGCTTTTGGCACTTCACTGATGCTAGGTCTTTCCTATAGTGCGAGTATTGGAGGAATGATGACACTTATTGGCACTTCAACCAATGTCATGTTTAAGGGTTACTTTGAGCAGAATTATGGCTTGGAGATTGATTTCCTTGATTGGATGATGGTGGGGGTTCCAATTGGTATCACGCTGCTAGTCATCGTCTGGTGGATGCTGACTTTTGTGCTTTTCCCCTGCGAAATGATAGGTCACAAAGGTATTGGTAAAATTATTGATAAAAAGCTCGACGATCTCGGGAAAATGTCGACTGCTGAGATTCGAACTCTGTTAGTTTTTGTACTAACCGCATCTCTTTGGATAGGTAAAGGCCTTATAGAGCCCTTTCTGGGGGGGCTAGTACTCAACGACGCATCCATTGCAATATTTGGCGCTATCTTACTGTTTGTTATCCCAGTTGATTGGAAGGCGGGCGTTTTTCTTCTGCAATGGAGCGACACTAAAGATGTGCCCTGGGGAATCTTACTATTATTGGGAGGTGGCTTGGCGTTGGCGGGTGCCATGAACAGCTTTGGCGTGGCAGACTGGATTGGTTCTAAAATTACCCAGTTCGATGATATCTCTGCATGGCTGTTGGTTTTGTTAACAGTCATGCTGATTATTTTTCTTTCGGAATTAATGAGCAATGTCGCTACTTTGACAGCCTTTTTACCTATTATTGTAGCGGTTGCCATAGGCTTTGGTGAAGATCCACTTTTACTTGCATTACCCGTTGCATTTGCAGCCAGTTGTGCCTTTATGTTACCCATAGCGACACCTCCTAATGCGATTGTTTTTGGGAGTGGTTTACTATCGATCCCACAAATGGCAAAGACTGGCTTTTTCCTAAATATAATAGCGATATTTACTTTGACTATTATGTGTTACGTTTTAGGGATGACAATTTTTGACGTCGAATTAGGAAAATTGCCCGAATGGGTTCAAAACTCAAGCCAATAGAGTAACACCAGAATCCTAAGTATTTATTTAATAGAGGAATCGTGGACACATATCATTTTTATCGACGATATAAAGAGTTGACCACAACAGGGAAAAGACCTAATAAACTCTGAGAGAAGTGCAATGAAATCATATCAAAAAAAGACGATATCCCAGCTTTCTATTGCCATGCTTTTATCGATGATGGTAAGTCTAGTGGCTGCTGAGGCACCTTATCTCGGTATGGGAGCAAAAACTGGGGAGGTCAGTGCAAATACGGCAGTTATAAATATTCGTCTGTCCGAGTCGATTGGCCAGCAACGTAACCATGGTATACCTGGGAAATTAGGAAAAGCGAGGATTCAGTATAGTTTGTCGGAGCAAATGACCCCCAGCTTTCTGAGTGAATGGCGCTCTTCGGATTCAGAAAACGACTATTACTTACAATACCAACTGACAGATCTTAAATCTAATAGCCGATATTACTATCGAACGGAACTGGTCGATAGCGTAACTAATAAAAAACGATTATCTGAGGTTTTTTCCTTTAAAACAGCCCCTCACTCTGCCCGACGGGAAGATATACATTTTCAAGTAACCACCTGCCAGTCATCCCAGGGTCTGCCAACTTACGACGTTATGCGGAGGCAGAATCCAGATTTTCTGGTATCTGCTGGGGACACTGTGTACTACGATAAATTCGATGTACGATCAAAAGAAGAAGCTTACTGGTTGTATCAAAAGGACTATGGCACGCCCTATACCATAAATTACTTTGCCCAAACATCATCATATTTTATGAAAGATGATCACGACTATCGCTACAACGATGCCGACCCCCTATCGAATAGGGCTGTTAATACAATACGTATCGAGGGACCAAATGGTATCGACAGCGATCCCAACAGGTCAGATAAAACATGGCTGACTCATGAAGAGGGGATTGATGTTTTTAAACAGGCCTTTCCACATAGCGACTTGCCGTATCGAACTTTTCGTTGGGGTAAAGGTGTACAGATTTGGTTGTTAGAGGGCCGTGATTATCGCTCCAAAAACCAAATGCCAGATGGTCCTAATAAAACAATCTGGGGAGAAAACCAAAAAACTTGGTTAAAAGAAACGCTGTTAGCCAGCGATGCAGATTTTCGAATTATTATAAGTCCCTCGCCTTTAATTGGTCCAGATAAACCCCATAAAATGGATAATCATGCTAATGAAAATGGGTTTATGGTTGAGGGAAGAGGATTTCTGGACTGGATGATTGATACAAAAATTGTAGAAAATACATTTTTGATATGTGGAGATAGGCATTGGCAATATCATTCCATATATAAGGATAAGGTGCATGAGTTTTGTAGTGGTCCTACAAGTCAATTTAAGGTTCAACATGTACCCAAACCCGAAAAGGGCATCATCAAGCAGCCCTATAATGGCCCCTCAGGTGGTTTTTTAGCGGTAAAATATAAGGCTGATAAAAGCATTTCTTTTGAGCACTTTGGAGAGAGAGGTAACATTCAGAATAAAAAGACATTTTCTCGAAAATAGCAGCTAGTAGAATCTGTCCTTAAAATTGCTTGCATAACATATTGCCTGATGGGTACTGATTCGAAATTTTACTAATTGTTCTCTAAAACTGAATTAGCGATGACTCAGGCTCATGGATTCAAAGCGGCGGAGTTAAGTATGCAGATGCAAAACTTGGTATACGATAACGTAAAATGGCATGTAATTTCGTCGGCTAAAATTTAGCGTCATCGTTTTTTATAGGTGATTTCGGCAGTCACCAAATAGTATTAAATCAGCTTCGGAAATGGTGGAGTCATCAGCCATATGAAAGAAGTAAAAGAGTGCAAAGCGCCAACCCGATCTAAAGTCAGGTATAGATTATTATGCTTGTTGGTGGTCATATCGCTATTGGTTCTTGCGATTAGGGCGTCTGATACATCCTTTGTTTTTAATGCAGAAAATACCAGACCTGAACAACCAAATATTGTTCTGATCCTAGCTGATGACTTGGGATGGTCTGATATCGCCCCTTACGGTGGTGAGGTACAAACCCCCAACTTAGATCTTCTTGCTATGCAAGGTCTTAGATTCACGCAATTTCATAATACAAGTAAGTGCGGCCCGTCTAGGGCCTCGTTACTTACTGGACTCTACGCGCAACAGGTGGGCATGAGCACCACAGCTGAAGCCTATCTCGAAAATTCTGTAACTCTCGCCGAGGTACTGAAATCCGCCGGTTATAGAACGCTGATGGTCGGCAAGTACCATGGATTGGATAACCCTTATGACCGTGGCTTTGATCGATATTTTGGCTTACGTGATGGTGCAACAAACCACTTTAATCCGGGCCATCAGAGATTGGGAGAGGCTGCGCCGGCCCAAAAAAAGCCGGGTCGACGACATTGGTGTATCGACAGTGAATGCATGCAACCTTACACGCCACTGGCTGCAAACTTTTACAGTACTGACACATACACAGATAAAGCACTCGAGTATTTGGTTGAGTACAAGGATGAGCGTAAACCTTTTTTCCTTTACGTATCCTATCAAGCGCCGCATGATCCCTTGCAAGCGTGGCCTGAAGACATAGCCAAATATCGAGGTCAATATAGCGAAGCGGGCTACAGAGCCATCGCTGTAAAGAGATACAACAAGCAAAAAATGATGGGCTTAATTGATGACTCATATCCACTACCGGAGCCAATTCATGATAACTGGGACCATTTATCCCCCGACGAAAAAGATATAGAAGACCAAAAAATGTCTGTGTACGCGGCAATGATCGACCGAATGGATCAAAATATTGGGCGTTTAATTGAACAGCTATCGGAATCTGGAGAGCTGGACAACACGCTGATTTTATTTGCGTCCGACAATGGAAGCTCGGCAGCCGTTGTTGAGTTAGGGGATGGTGAAATAGGCGGGATGAGTCGGTGGGCATCACTTGGGCCGAATTGGGCCAATGTTAGCAATACACCCTTCAGATATTTTAAGGGCCATAGCTATCAAGGGGGCATCAATACGCCACTAATTGTGCATTGGCCCGCTGTAATTCATGAGGGCGGGCGTATCACGGGTTTCGTCGGACACTTTATTGATGTCATGGCGACGATTGTTGACATCTCATCTGCAACTTATCCGAAGTCATATAATGGCCGAGCGATTCCTTATTATGAAGGGCAAAGTTTGTTACCCGTATTCCGAGGTTATGACTCGGTCCGTGCCGATCCTCTCTTTTGGGAGTGGCGAACAGGTAGGGCAGCTCGGAGTGGCAACTGGAAAATCGTCTCATCAAATTCCGATGAGATCGGTGGTAACGGGGACTGGGAGCTTTATGACATGTCGGTTGATAAGACAGAGACCCATAATTTGGCTGATGAAATGCCCCATGTCATTAAACAGCTAGATTTGTTGTACAAAGATTGGTGGGCTGATCTACCAATGAAAAGTGCTGGAGGCTAGGAGCATCTGTTGGGCTATGGCGATGACAGTACCAATGTTGCTGATAACACTAATTATGTCGATGCAGTGACAGAGTTGAATATACTGCTACATACAGTGTACGTCAGCAATATTATCGGCGACTAGTGAGTAAGTATTAAGTGAATCGCGACTCTATTTTGGCTTATAGTCAGCCAAATCTTGGGCTCGCATGCTTAGCTCTGCTGCTTTTAGTGCATGAGCCTGAGTCATAGCGAGTTCGGTTCCATTGACACAATCAAGAATGAATTTTCCAAAAAACGGGAATCCGCTCCGACCTAGGCAATCTATTTCCTGCTCACCATCAGCATTAGCTATGAATAATTTTGATGCTGGTGCTTCACGCGCGATGTCAATATATTTTCTTATCTCAATAGTACCATTCGTACCAAGAACAAAAGTACGACCATCACCCCATGTCCTTAGACCCTCAGGTGAAAACCAGTCAACGCGAGTATAAAACGAAGCGCCATTAGAGCCTATCATCGAAAACTCACCAAAATCCTGCAAGCCAGGACTATCTTGATGATATATGTTTTCTGCTCGGGCGAAATTTATAGTTGCATCAGAACAGTTCGCATAGGAGAGAAACTGCTCTACTTGATGAGAACCAATATCAGTCAAAATACCTCCATAGCAAGACTTGTCCATAAACCAACTTGGGCGAGTCTCTTGTGCTAAGCGATGGGGCGCAAGATTCACTACTTGGAGCACTTTACCAATAGCTCCCTCGCCAATTAAATCCCCAGCAATCCAGGCAGCATCGTTATGGAGTCGTTCGGCGTAATAGACCATATACTTTCGGCCCGTAGCCAAAATTACCTTTCTCACTTCTTCTAACTGTCTTAGCGATGTAAATGGAGATTTGTCAGTAAAGTAGTGTTTACCTGACTTCATGACCTGACAACCTATAGCGGCCCGCTGATTAGGGACAGCTGCAGAAGTAACTAATTGGACTAATGGGTCTTGTAGAATCTCATCGAAACTTTTAGCTACCTGAACTAACGGGAATTTCAAACAAAATCTTGCGACGCGCTCAGGATCGGGATCATAGACCCACTTTAAAGTAGCGCCTGCATCTCTCAGCCCATTGCATTGACCAACAATATGACCATGATCAAGAAATGCCGCCGCATACTGAAATTCACCACGGCCTATGACAGGCGCTACTTTTGAGCTAGGTGCATAGTTTGCTCCATCTTTAATGGATCCCATTTTTATTCTACACCAACTCTAATTTAACGGCAGTTGAGTAAGTTAAGCTCACCATCACCACTAAAATACAAAGTCCCATGCAGACATTATAAAAAAACGCTTTACCACCTACCGGTGTATCTGCCTGCAAGTAATCGCTGCGGTTATTCAGGATCAACCAGCCGACATAGGCTATTGGCAATAGGGCCCCGCATATTGCGGCAACAGGTATTACTACGTATGCGCCTATGGTTGACCAGACAAAGACTCCAAGAACCGCTGGTGTTGGTATGAGTAGTGCTAATCTATAGTTACGTGAGTCATGGCTCCACCCAAAAATAGCAGCGGCGGCGGCACCACAACATAGCATATGCATCACAAGTGACCCAATAACCATGCCAAGCACACCGCAAAAGAATATTAGTTTACCGGTAATTTCACCAAGCCCAGCACTGACAAACATTTCTCCTACTTTTCGTGGCTCAAGTTTGCCCGCGATTTCCAAACCGGTGTCATGAAGCGCACTGGCGGCGGCAATAGAAATCAAACTAGTAATGACAATGTAGGGAAGCACCAGGCCAAGCACAATGTCGAACTGAGCTAATTCTCGATGCTCCCGACCCCACTGCCGATCAAGCAATGTATAGCCATAGACAAATGTCATATTTATGCCTATAGCAGTGCCCAAAGCTGCCATGATAATAGTTATGCCTCCAACATCAGAGGGTACAGATCTTGGAATATAGCCTGCTAATACGGAGGACCATTCGATCTGACCATTTGTCGCAGCAGAAAGTACAACCCATAAGAAGCTGACAATAATCATGCCGCTGAGAATTTTTATAAGATTTTCAAAGAGTGCCACATACCGTCCACCCCTACCGTAATTCCAAGCCATGTAAGCGCAAGACATCCAAATTAATATACCTAACAAAAGCAGGTACATATCCCGCAGCAAACCACCTTTCTCTATTAGACTAAAGCTAGTACTTACAGCAATGATTTCCTCAAGCATTCCTGCGCCTAGAGGATAATGAGAAAACCCCCAAATAACACTCGATAACAAGGCTGCCCACGCCCAAGCCCAAGCTAACCCAGGATGAACATGGTTACGCATGGCCTGATAAGGTTTTTGGCCTGTACTTAAGGTTTGATGAGACAATGCGAATAGCATGATGCACCCTATAAGCATAGCTAACGGCTGTAACCACAGTAGCTCATAGCCATAAACAGCTCCAATCATCACAGAAGTTACTAGACTACCGCCCCCAAGAGTCATCGCTCCCTGTAACCACCCAGGACCACTTAGCCGAAGATAAATTGGGAGGCGCAACAATAGAGGTCTTGTTGCCGCAGCTTTTAGTAAACGTGACTCATTCATCGAAATGATGCCTCCATATCAATATTAACTTCTGCTTCGGAAGCCGCTCGCAATTGACTTTGAGATCGGCGCTCATTTAGGGTCTTATGAAATCGTGCGCTGTCCAACGGCATCTGAATCTGCTCAGAATCCCATGCTGACAGGAGAATAGCATTTGCAATGGCCAAGGCTTTTAAACCTTCCTCTGCGGGCCCTATCAAGCTTTCGTTAGACGATATAGCGTTAATAAAATTCTGAAGAATGGTGGCGTGCTGATTAACAGGAGAGCGAACCGATAAGTCTGTAATGCAAACTTCTGGTTGTCCAAACATCTCTGAGGTTGTCTGACTAAACTGCGAGGTTGAGGGGCGATTCTCAAAATGTAGCAGCTTCTCTCCGTCATAGCTAAGCATCCCTCGATCACCAATAATGTCAAACCGATTGACCCCCGGAGCTTCCCCAGTTGAGCCGACAAAAGATCCAGTAGCGCCATTTTCATACTCAAAAAAAGCAGTAGCCTCGTCTTCCACCTCGATATTATGATACTTGCCAAATCCACAAAAACCTTGAATTGACCTCGGCATCCCACAAATCCATTGCAATATATCAAGGTTATGAATGCACTGATTAACCAACAAACCTCCGCCTTCACCCGCCCAGGTCGCGCGCCAATTGCTGGTCTGAAAGTAGATTTCTGGTCTGAACCAATTGGTCATAGTCCAGTTTATTCTCTGTAAACAGCCAAGGAGATTCTCATCCATCTTTTTTTTCATCGCGACAAAAACGGGATCTGTTCGTTGATTTAACATTAGACCGAAGACTTGCTCAGGCTGAACCAACTCAAGCATTCGCTCACCCTCAGCAACAGATAGACCTATAGGCTTTTCCATTAGAACATGTAAGCCTCGGCTAAGTGCATAGCAGCCAATTTCAAGATGAGAGTACGTGGGCGTAGCTACGATAACTGCATCGCATACCTGTTTGTCGATTAATTCTTTATAGTCTGAATACTGTGGGATATTTAATTGTTCAGCCAATGAGCATGAGCCACGCGCACTTACTGCTGTAACAATGCAACCTTGAACAATTCCAGATAAAATATTATTTGCATGTTGTAAGCCAATATTACCGACGCCAATAATCCCGAGACGCAGGGTCACAAGTTACGCTCGATTAAAGGAGTAATAGCTGATCTGTCTGATTCTTTACGCATTGCTAGCCTCATTACTGCGTTAAATTAAATAGCCACTAAGCTAACTCTGACTACATGGACAAATTCCATCCATCTTGAAACTCACGTTGCCAAAATCGGTTAGCCTCTGCTCCTTTAACCCTGCCATTACTCGGATCACAATAAATATCTTTGCCTACCCGATAAGCGATATTGCCCAAGTGACAGAGTAGTGTGCTTAAGTGTCCATCGGTTATAGGCGAGTGCTGCTGCTTTGCTACACCCCTAATCGATTCAAGAAAATTATTGACATGCGCGTCGGTCAAAGCACCTGCACCAATCAGATCGGTGGTATTCACAGAACGATACTGAGCCTTTCTCTCTCGCAGTAAGACCCCATCAGTACTATAAATTTCATAGCCAGCACGATCAACGATAGCGTGTCCATTTGTGCCGAGCAGTAGCGTGCCTCTCCCACGACCAAAACGATTCACTTTGTTACAGCTGTTGCCGACCCATTCTATGGTTTTATTACCTGGAAAATCATAGCGGACTTCCATGGTGTCATACATTTCCCAATCATCTTTTACATAAAAATTTCGGCCTGCGGTTACAGAGACTTTTTCTGGGAAATCTACATCCATAGCCCAGCGTGCAATGTCGAGTTCATGAGCGGCGTTGTTGCAGATTTCGCCAGTCCCCCAATGCCAAAACCAATGCCAATTGTAATGCACATAAATGTCCTTATAAGGGCGCCGGGGTGCCGGCCCTTGCCAAAGATCCCAATCTAACCAACTGGGGGGTGGCATCGAATTACCATTTCCGATTGAACCACGGTTGTTTCCATACCAAGTCTCCGCTCTATAAATGTCGCCCAGAATACCTTCCTCAATAAGCATCATAAGTTCAATACTTTCTACTGACGAACGTTGTTGGTTACCCATCTGAACGATTT
>Ga0129327_10000656_pt1 | contig 20899 bp, 15 predicted proteins | sample CPBDNA_6_FD_111799 | JGI IMG/M metagenome (GOLD analysis project Ga0129327, IMG submission 111799) | Freshwater to marine salinity gradient microbial communities from Chesapeake Bay, USA - CPBay_Spr_31_0.8_DNA | ecosystem: Environmental > Aquatic > Marine > Coastal | place: USA: Chesapeake Bay... | reverse complement strand
TGCTTTTTGCCCAGTCGCGCTTGGAACAATATTTAGAGCAATAGACGCGCTGAAGACCCGTGAGCCGCGTACTACAATGCTTGCAGTTTTTACGGCCGTTCTTGCGCTTTACTTTTGGCTCTTCCGCCCCTTCCGGAGTGAACTCGAACGCCATTTCGCCGTCAGGGGTAAAGTGGACATTGTCCGGTATTTTAGCGGTTTCGGCGTCGTCAAGTTGAGCTTCAACCAAAAGGCCGTATGCCGCGAGCCGTTTCATGGCAGGCGTCGGCTTCATGCCGTGGTCTTCGGCGTCACTTAAAACATCGCCGATAGTCGAAACGAGTAGTTTTGAATAGTCCATTCTAATCTCCCAATTAAATGTGTAAGACTTATCCCATACCACTAATAAAAAAATAGGTCAACCGAAAAAGGTTTTTACTTTATCGCGTTTGTTTAGCCGTTTTTTATGTCGGTTTGGGCGGCGGATACGTTTTTTAGCCACATGAGCTAAAATTTGTTTAGCCATTTGGCTTTGCTACCTTGTAGACTTCCCACATAATCCGAAGCTGACCACTAATTGTGCGGCCTTCTGCTTTGGCTATTTTACGAATTTGATCGTATACCTCAATCGGTACAAGAACAGATTTCCATTTAGTTATGTCCATAAAGAGCTCCTACATATGGCATTTGTAAGCGAATATATAGGAGAACATACAGAAATACAAGCAGAAAAACGGCTCTGAACGGGCACAGAACCGTAGTTTAGGGAGAAAGTATGAAAACGTATGCTTTATTTTTTGATTTGGTACAAAATAAGCAGCATCAGAACGATTTGGATAGCGTCAATCCAAGGTACTCCGAACCCGTTTGCCATATTACACCGCCTCTCCCCAGCTAGGACCGATTTCGATGTCACATTTACTGGGTACTTCCAATGGTACAGCATTTTCCATTATGTTGGCAACTTTTTCCGCATCTTCTTTACTTTTCACCGACATGGCAATCTCATCATGGATTTGAATGAGCGGAACAAAGCCCTCTTCATACAAATTAACCATAGCTTGTTTGGTCATGTCCGCCGCAGATGCTTGGATTAACCGGTTCAAAGCTTTGTATGTGTAAGCCCGCTTGAGCCGCGTAGTCTCTCCATACTCTTGCACCGCTTCGCGGTAAGGCAAAGCCTTATTCATGGCAAAGGTGTCTGGCTCCCACAGATCAAACCGGCACTTGCGGCCTAAGATAGAGTGGACGGAGCCACTGCTACTGCGGTCGTTCAAGCGTTTCTGAACGCCGTTCATCAGACCTTTAACGAACGGGACACGTTCATGGTATTGCTTAACCAGACTTTTGGCCTCTTCAACGTCAATGTCTAGCTGGTCGGACAATTTATTCACGCCCATGCCGTACATCATGCCTAGGTTAATTGTTTTCGCTTGCTTGCGCGGGATATCCGCCATTTCTGCAACCATCGTATGAAAATCCATATTAGGATCGTGTCTATAAGCATTAACAAACTCCTCTACACCAGCCATCTGCATTCCGCGGGACTTGCCGTATACATGTGCATAATGAACCAAGATGCGCGGTTCCTGTTGTGAGAAGTCAATGGCTGCCCACTGCTCCCCTTCTTCTGGCAAGAACAGGCTCCGGATCATAGGTCCTAGTTCAGGGTCGCGGGCGGGGATTTGCTGTAAGTTTGGGTTTGACATTGAAATGCGCCCCGAAACCGTACCGCCATCGTCTGATCTTATCTGGTTTATGTGCCCATGAATGCGGCCATCAGACCGGCAGTGTTTCATAATCGTGTTAATAAACGTGCCGCTGGTCTTGTTTAGGTTTCGGGCCTGCACGATTAGCTGTGCCAGTTCATGCGGGTGGTCGGACAGAAACGATTTGGTAAACGACGGCGCGTTCTTTTCTGTTTTAGGATATGGAATACCCAACCCATCAAATGCAACAGCGATAGATTTTGCCGCCCAGAGCTCTACGTCTCTTCCCGCCACATGCTTTATCTGTTTGACAATTTCTTTTTCTTTTTTGATAAGCGCGTTGCGTGTTCTTTCAACTCTGTCCTGATCAATGCGGACACCGCGCCACGTCATGTCGATCAGGCACGGTAACAGTTGAAGCTCCAGCTCTGCGATCTGCCACAAGTTTTCTTTCGTTAACTGTGTGGACAAGTAATTCCAAAGCTCTAGCGTGATTTCCGCGTCGTTCTGTGCGTAAGGCCCGACATACATCGCGGGCATCTTCCACATCTCTGCTTTTGGGTCGAGCCCAAACTCGCGGGCAGCCTCTTGCAAAGTTTTCTCTGTTTTGATTTTACCAAGCAGCTCGTAACACAAAGAGTTTAGGCTATAGCTAAATCTGTTCTCATCCAGCAATGAAGCGATCAGCATTGTGTCAATTATCTTGCCGTTTAAAACAAACCCCATCCGGCGTATCCAACCCGCATCATATTGCGCGTTGTGCATGATCTTGTCCGCAGGGCATTCAAAAACTTTTTTAAGCCACTTGTTAACAATCCGCTCATCGAGATTACCGCCACCAAGGTGCCGGATTGGAATGTATCCCGCCCAGTCAGCAACGGCGATTGCATAACCCACCACCTCGCCATCACCGGTCGGCCATCCGGGCCCGTTGGTTTTGATATTGGGGTCGCGGGTTTCCACGTCAATAGCAATTTGCTTTGCCTCGAAGATGTCAGGCAACTCTGCGGGTGGAACCCATTCACTCTTGGGTCCGAACATTGTCATCTGTAACCCCATTAAAAAAGCTCAGTATCGGAAATAAGGTTTTCGCCGCCCAACGCAGCATAACCGCAAATGTCGATCCACGAGTCCTCGTGGTCTGTTTTCATCAACCTTGCGGCCTTAACCATGATCATACAGAGCACAAACTGTTGCTCCGTAACCTCTGTTCCCAAAACAACAGACCAAAGCTTTGCTATGTCCTGAAAGTTTTTATGAGCATCGCCATAATCTTTTGCACGGTCGCCGTTAATTAAATCTCCGGCGGTGTCTAAAATTTCTTCTCTGTTCATATGAAATAAGCCTTTGTTGTGTCTTCGGGTTCAACTAAGAAAAGATTTTTCTTAGTTCTGGTTACGCCTACATAAAAAACTCTATGTATGTCGTCGGGGGAAGTTTCGGCTGCTTTAGCCGCAGCGGGGGATAAACCGGTGAATAGTACCACATTGTCGGCTTCGCCGCCTTTAGAGCCGTGGATCGTGGACACATTTATACGGGGTTCGGCGTTAAATTTCTCACCTCTCCGCAACAGAGCCGTGATGTACGCGCGTTCGGTACTAGGCAGCTTATCCATCGCGGTATGCCAGATGCAATCACGGATGTTTTCTTCTAGTTTTGAGGTGCCTGCAACATGAACAAGTTCTACAAGGCCGTGATCCGCGATCAGTTCATCGAGTGTCACCATATCATCATCGTCAAGCGCGGGTAATTTTTTAAAACCCCTCTTGACTCTGTCTCCAACTGACATATAACTGTACACGGTTCGTGCGGCCTTGCCCGTAATTTGTTTACCCCTTCTTAACTGTTCCCAGCCATTGACTGCCTCACTCAGGCTTTCAGACACAGATCGTCTACCGCGGTAACTGAACAAATGGCCACGGCTTTTTAGCTCTTGTTGGATTTCAGTTAGGAAGTACGACGCTTGCGCCAGCACGAGCCACGATCCCTCCGAAAAATCCACAGAGCCGGTATCGGCGATACGCTCAACGCGCCCACTGTCTGGTCGCGGCAGGTAGTTTTTAGGAACCCGTTTTGCGATCCGGCGGACAATGCGTTCTGCTAATGGGTGCACTGTAGACGGAACTCTATAGGATTGCTCTAGAACCTCGTACCCGCCATTCAGCCCGATAAAGTGTTCAACGTCTGCGCCCGCCCATTTGTAAATCGCTTGGTCGTCATCTCCGGCGCAATATATTTTATTAGAATGCTGTTCTAAAACGTGGGCGACATCCCACTGTAAGGGTGACAGGTCTTGCGCTTCGTCAATAAATGTAAGCGCGAGCCGTGGGCAGAACTGCGCGGCGTCTCGTACAAACACTTCTAGCATATCGGTAAAGTCATAAAGCTGGAACCTATTCTTGTATTCCATTAGCGCGTCGGCGATATACTTTGTGGTGTTCCACGGGTAATCTATATTGCTTTGATCATACTGCTCTTTAAGAGTCACCTTACGTAATCGTGCAAGATTGATCAGGTTGATGACGGGGTTATTGTCTTTTTTTAGGTCAAACACGTCCTCTCCAGACAGGCTTGATTTATCGACGTTAAGGTCGAAACCCAAGGCGTTACCAAGCTCTGCATAATGCTCTGGCTGCATAACCTGATCCTGCCGGATGCCCGATAGGCGAAGCGCAAAGCTGTGCAGAGTACGGAACCAAGGCAACTGCGACGGCTCTAAATTAAACCGTTTGCAAGCGCGTTCTGTGGCCTCGTTAGCGGCCTGTTTGGTGAAGGCAAAGTAACCAATTAGAGACGGGTCTACGCCCTTGGATAGGGCTTCGTCTACCATGTTTAACAGGGCGGTTGTTTTACCGGTTCCGGGGGGACCGTAAATGCGAAAGATTTTAGTTTCCATGTTCTTCGTCCGTTATGTCTTCTATGTTAGCCATAAACTTAATAAACACGGGGGTCTCTTCTCCCACCCACGCGCCAACTACATTGAACCACATAAACTCTACCGCTTCATCGAATTCCATACGGTCACGCTCACACAAGATTGCCACGCATTTATCAAAATCATATGCAATAACATCGGGCTGTGCCGCGCGGTGGCATAAACCTACAAAGGCGTCGTTAAATCCATCTGCTTTTAACATTAGAAAGGTGCCTCCCCTTGTCCTCCAAATTTAGGTGTAGTGAATTCTATATCCATGCTTTCATAAGCGGGTATCTGCCACACTCGTACTGGTCGGCCTTTAATTTTCAAAACTTTGCTGTCTCCACCCATGTCCCTTAAACGCTGGGCTATCTTATAAGGCTTATACTCGAAAAATTTATTACGCTTCAGGTAAGCCTCAAAATCTTTTAGGCGGAAAAAAGTCAGGTTTGTTTCGTCATCTGTCCACGGCCGCTTCAGCAATATTTCTTCTTTATCTTTTGCCTTTTGCATATGGGCGCAAAACTCTTCCAGATAATCGTAAAACTGGCCGCTAGTGCTTGCTTCTATGGCCACGTCTATTATCGCGCTCTCATTAGCTTTCATTTCATTCATCAAGCCACTAATACGTACTTCCCACGCCTGCTTACTTAACGTGCGGGGCATACTGTTTAATTGCTCCATGCAGGCCTTCTGAAACGCGGTCTGGTTCATCAGCCCTTCTGTGTCCAGCTCTAAGGGCTCGCCGTTCACATCTACAAACCACACTGGTGGGATAGAGTTATACTTTCGCAAATTAGCTATAGTAGCCCCTTGTATGGCGGAACCCACGCCATGCTTCCTTGTTTGGCACAACTCTTTATTACAGTGCGCGTTAATCGGGGAGTCCGAACAACGGTAGGTGTAATCTTTCTTTTGTAGCTGCTTGGCAACAATGTTGACCTCGTTCAACGGCAGCGGCGGCTCAAGATACATCATGTTGTACGTTAAGATTTCTGTCTCCCAGCTATCTGGGTAAGCCTTGCGTAGATACACGCCTAAATTAAACAAGCCGTTATTACGCCCACCCTCGCTAATTTTATTCTTGGTAAGAAACTGCAAACAAGGCGGGGCGTCTTTCATCGAGCCGCCTTCTACCTCTTCGCTTATCTGTAACTTTAAAATCTGCTCGGGGGTCTGCTTGTGCGCTTCATATAGCTCAAAGAACTCATCGAGCGTGGCAGAAGTACCGTCGTCTTTTATGGCATAACGCAGGCCTTCTTCTGCATCGTAATAAGGTAGGTTCAGGAAGTTACCTACGTCGTCCCTGTCTAGGTGCAGTTTCACCTGCTTTGGAAATATCTCGCTGCCGCCGTAACCAAGCGCAGCAGACACCTGCTTCAGGGTATCCTGCATCTCTTTTGCATCCACCCACGCAGTGGTAAACAAAAAGCAATGTGCCCCGCCGGACTTTGATCGGCAGACAACCAACGGAAGTTTTAGCTTCCGGATTTTTTCTACAAGCAACTTGTGATCAAGCGGATACTGGTCAACGTCGATACAACCCCAAACACATTGGTTGTCTTCGTTAATAGGTATAATTCCTATACCCCGCCCTTTACCAGACAGGTGGCCTTCCCACAGGTCCGTGGTCCGTGGTTCGCGCACGATAGCCGCACGTCCGGTGTTCTTCCCGTTCGCTTGCTTTTTTTCTACTTTATATGTGCCGTAGGCCAATTGCAGGCCGTTAAATATGGCGGAAAACTTTTCTACTGACATGATGCCCCCAAAAAGCAAAAGGGATGACGTTAAAGCGTTATAACGTCACCCCAATTGGTTAGAACGGTACGTCGTCGGAGAAGCTGTCCCCGCCCGCGTTTTCGTCCTGATGCTTTACAACAACTTCGCCGTCCATAATGCTTTTCGCAAAATCTTTAGCACGGTTGTAGGTGGACACATCTTCGACTGGGCCAACACGGCTCATTTCCCACCCGTGCCAGCTACCCTTGCTGTTTTCTTCAAGGGTTGTTTTCAAGTTGTACACGTGGCTAAAACGTGGCGGTGTAAACGGCCCATTCTTGCCTTGCAGCGTAAGTGAGGAAATCATGCTGTTCCACTTGCGTGATTTCTTCAACTGTGTTGATTTCATCGCAACAAGAGCTGTTTCCAGCGAGCCGTCATCATGTACGACGATGACATAATGCTGATGCGTTTCTTCGATGTACTGGCCAGAGCCGTCTTGTACATATTCACGGTTGTCGCCGGGATCGCGCTTGGTTTCGGGCTTCTTTTCTCCGGGCGAATAAATCGCTACCGGTGCGCCCGTTCCCTCGCCCAGTGGGGCCCATTGAATGAACCGGCGCTGGTAGGCAACCGGAATGACGTTAAGCCCGTCCTTGCCCTTTGAAACGAGCCCAGAGACGGTATTGTAAATGTCGCCTTTACGCGCTTCCTCTAAGTTGTCCAATTCTTTACTCATGCCGCCCAAAATCTTTAGGAAGGGTAGCGCAAGATCGTCTTGACCCATATTTTCGAGACCGACGCCTGCGTCTGCCTCAAACATAGTAGGATCGAATTGAATTATTTCAGCAGACTTAGCTTCTGCAACTTCTGTTTTCTTTTCAGCCATTTTATTTACTCCTCTTAATGATGGCACGTTGTCCGACGTATGCTCCAAATAACTCCATTGGGAAGTCGTCACCATTCTCAACACGTTCCTTGACAAAGGCACGAAGCGTCGAGTGATGGATACCCGTGTCTTGCTCCGCAAAATAACCCTCCTTTTCCGCAAAGGCTTTGAAGGCAGACGCTTTATCGTCTTCCCCTCTGCCAAACGTACAAGCAACGGTATTCTTAATGATGTCGTCATACCCGTTCTCCCGAAGCCAGTCATAAGCGGCCGGACGATTGTCCACGAGGATGTTCGCCCCGTAGGTTGGCTTGACTGAGATTTCAGAACCGTCATCAAGCTTCATGCTGGTCAAACCGATTTCTGCCAGCATTGTCGGCAAGTCTTCATCCGTCATCTTCAGCAAAGCACGTTTCTCCTCCTTGAGTTTTTGCTCAAGTTGGGCTACGCTTTCTTCTTGATCTCGGATTGCTCTTGCCATTCCAGCGACGGTAGTCAAGTCGCTCTGGTCCAGTTTTTCAACTGATGAAGCCAGCTTTTCTTCAAAGTCAGCTTCCATTTGGTCAAATATATTGCTCATCGCAATCTCCTTTTTTAAAGACACGTTTCCGGTCTTGACTCCACGTATATATTCTTATATGTTCGCATAGTCAAGGAGAAAGTTATGCGGGATTATAAATTCAAAACAAAACCATTTGATCATCAAATGACGGCCTTAAAAGATTCGTGGGCCGCGGACTATTACGCGCTGTTTATGGAGATGGGCACGGGTAAGTCAAAGGTGGCTATTGATACGATTGGCGCTTTATATGAAGCCAAGCAAATCAACGCGGCCTTGATCCTAGCGCCTAAAGGCGTGTATGACAACTGGGTTCAAGGGGAAATACCTACGCACTTGCCTGATGACATTAAGCGCAGTGTTGTGCGGTGGACGCCATCTACTTCAAAAACTTTTCAGGAAAGCATGAAGGCGCTGGTATATGACGCTTTTGACGGCATAAAAATATTTGTTATGAACATTGAAGCGTTGTCAACGCCGCGCGGCACCCAAGTCGCATACGCCTTTCTATGCAAAAACCCAGCTAATATTATGATCGTGGACGAAAGCACTACGATTAAAAACCGCAAAGCTACGCGCACTAAAAACATTTTAATGCTGGCAAAAGACGCTAAGTATAAGCGCATCCTGACGGGGTCTCCTGTTACTAAGTCCCCAATGGATTTATTTAGCCAATGCTCGTTCTTGTCTCCGGACGCTTTGGGGTTTAATAGCTACTATTCTTTTCAAAACCGGTACGCGCTTGTTCAAAAGCGCACGATGGGGTCTCGTGCTTTTCAGGAGATCGTCGGTTACAGACGGTTGGACGAACTCAACCTGAAGCTGGACTCTTTTAGTAACCGCATTTTAAAAGAGCATTGTCTTGACTTACCCGATAAGATGTACATCAGAAGAGACGTGGCGCTGACAGATGAGCAGAAACGTGTATACACTCAGATGAAAAAGCTTGCGCTGGCCAAACTGGAAAACGGCGAGCTTGCGACAACGGCGAGTGTTTTGACGCAGATCATGCGCTTACAACAAATATGTTGTGGTTTCTTACAGCCTGACGAAGGAGAAATCCAAGAGCTGGATAACAATCGGTTAAAGGAATTAATGGAAGTAGTAGACGAGTTACAGGGAAAAGCTATCATTTGGGCGACGTATACACACGACATCCAACAGGTATCTTCGGCCCTGCGCGATCGCTTTGGGCCCGAAGCGGTCGCAACCTATTACGGAGCTACGCCGCAAGATGAGCGGCAGGAGATTGTCAACAAGTTTCAAGATAAAGACAGCTCGCTTCGTTTCTTTGTCGGTCAACCGCGGACAGGGGGCTACGGGATCACCCTGACCGCGGCTAACACGATGATATATTACTCCAACAGCTATGATTTGGAAATAAGATTACAGTCCGAAGACCGTGCCCACCGGATAGGTCAAGAGAATAAAGTGACGTATATTGACCTTGTGTCGCCCAGAACCATTGACGAAAAAATACTAAAAGCTTTGCGTGGCAAGATCGACCTTGCCGGAAAAGTTCTGGGCGAAGAGGTTCGCGACTGGTTGGTCTAACGCACCCTGCGGAACATGCTGCCGATACCTTGTTGTACTACGCCGCCTTTAGCGAAAGGTACGGAGTATGTTCCGGTTATAGCGCCTGTCGCCGGGTTATAACCCGGAGCAAACCGGCCCGGCCCAATTGGAATATCAAACTGCCCTACCGGAGGAGCTGATAACTCCACGTTATTTATAGGAGTTTGTGGCGCAGCTATAGTTGGCATACTAATTCCAAACAGCCCTGAAGGAGGTCCCGGCAAACTAGCTGTGGTCGGGTTTACATTTTGTGCGGGCTGAACGGACGATTTAGTTTGGGCAAACTGTCCTGCGGCTAGCTGGTTTCTGAAATCCCCGACCACGTCCGGAAGATCTTTTGTCGCAAGCGATCGCGCTGCCGCAGCTTGAATGCTGGCCAAAACATCTGCTTTTGTTGGCCCGGGTGCGGTTGGCGAGGTTATCGCTGAAGGCGCGACACGATTAGTCGCCATAATACCTGAATGCGCGGCACGATTAGTCGCCATAACATCTGATCTCATCCGGTTAGAGTTATCCCTGTACCGCTCCTCTACTGTCATAGACCGATCTTGATTACCTGAATTACTATTAGAATCACCAAAACCGTGCGAGGAGTGCCCCTCAGACTCACTTCCGGGGCCATCAGCCCGGCCGCCCGCGGCCAAGTGTCTTACCGCGCCGCCGTCGGCCATAAGCGCAGTTCCTTGCTGACGGATCATGCCAGAGGCAATATCGTTGGGGAACAGAGACGCATACTGTTGACGGTTCACCGGTCCGCTGGCCGCGGGCGGTGGTGCCACGGGTGTGGCCGACGCAAGAGTGCTGGTGGGAGGTGCCACTCTTTGCGCCGGAACTGGTTGTGGTGCGGGCATAGCTGTTGGTGTGACAGAGCTTACAGACATGCCTCGTGGTGTAGGAATTGGCGTCGTGCGACCTGTCCCGACATCTTCGTCTTCTCCAGCTTCTCTAATAACAAACGGTAAATTTGCACCAAATATTTTAAACCCGTTATCCTCAAATATGGCTCGTATCTTTCCGCGTTGCCTAGATACTTCTTTTTCAGTTTTTGGCGAATCTATAAGAGCCGCAGCCATTTTTGGATTTTTAAAAACCAAAGCTTGCATTTCTGCTCGTTTAGAGGCGGGCGCATTTTTAAATAAATCCAAAATAAAGTTTTTACCAAATCCCGCAGCACTAATCGAAGCCGTGCCTCCGGTGCCTCCAGTTAGGCCTTGATAAACCTTTGTGCCTCCAGCAAGACCCATCATACCTAAATAGAAATCAAAAATAGGACCAGATTGTTTAATTAGCTCCGGATCATCTAAATTTCCAGCGGCATCCGCAGCGGCTAACTTTACCATTTGATTAGATATAGTTCTAATTCTGCGTATCTGCTGCTCATCCATTATACCATAGCTCTCGGCTAAATCTACTAAAGAGCGTTTGCCTGCGCCCTGTCCGGGCAATGGTGCAAAAAGTGTTCTATGAAAAGTTATAGGATCGTATGTTTTACCTTCTATGCCCGATTTCATTGCAGCGTGTTGAAGAATAGCGTTTAAGTACCCCTCTTGAACACCTTTCGATATTTTCTGTTGCTCTTCAAAAGGTAACAATTTTCCGTCAGGACCTTTAAACTTAACACTGGTCAAACGAAACAATCTTCGTAAACCACCAACAGGGTCTGCTAGTTGAGCGTTTTTAGGTGTAAAGTTTAGGGCTTCGCTAATAGCCATTGTTGGAGAAGTGTTACCAATCAATGCCGCTAAATAGCTTTGTTTGTTCGCAAGATCTCTTCCAAAAGATTTTCTAGCATCGTAAGCTTCAAAGGTTCGTTGAGCACTTACCACATCATTTAAATCACTTTTTAAATTTGGAAACCGGTCTAATAAATCAGCGTTGTCTCTTTTAAAAGCTTCTAAAGCAGCGGCGTTTACCTGCCCTGTTTCAAAGTTCATAACTTTTTTCTGCGCCGCTCTAACGGCACCTTCCATTAAGTTATTAAGAGTTGTGAACACACCGGTTGCACCTTCAAACCCTTGCTCAACGGCAAACTCAGCTACGCCTTGTAACTCTTGAATACGTAGGTCTGTAACGTCCGGGTTTCCTCTAACGAATTGTTGAGTTAACAATTCTACAGGTATTCGATTTGCACCCATTGCAGTCTTTGCACGAGCTTTGCCTGCAATAGATCGTGTCCATACTTCGTTTAGTGCGAAAGAATAAGCTCTAGCGAGATCGTAGGCTTTGTTTGCCCCGTCAGGAACGCTGTTTAAATCATCTAAAATAGCTTCGGCGATTTCTCCAAATTGGCGAGCTTGGTTTGCAGTGCCCAGTTTAGTTGTCGCTCCAGAATACAAGTTTACTGCGTCATTGCGTACTTCTCTGCGAAGTTTAACTAGTTCAGTGGCGCTCACTGGTTCAACGCGAGAAGGGTCTAATCTAGCTTGCTCTAACTCTAAAAGCTTCTTTTTAGCTCTAGCTACTTTAAGATAGTTTTCTTTTTCGGTCCCTTTAACGGAAAAAGTTGTAGGTTCCATGTCCCCGGCACCCGTTTCAGGGTCTCTTAGATTAAACCTAGGATCTCCTTTAAAGTTACCGTTTTCTAAACCAGCGATTAATTCGTCCATACGGTTTATTTGAGCCTGAAGGGGCTGACCGCTAATGTTGTTCTCTATTTGAGTTCTTATTAAAGAAACAGGGCCGCTGTCTTGTGCGTCTACGCTTGCTATAATATTGTTTTGTTCTTTAATACCATCACGAATATCAAGCCCTAAACGTCTTTTCATGTCTTGAACAGTTTTGTATAATTCAGGGGCCGAATCAATAAACTTTTTTTGATACCTCGGCAACAAATCGTTAAACACCTCATCATATTTAAGTATGAAAGCAGGCGTAAAATCAGTGTCAATAATATCTGCGGGCTCAAAAACGGTAAATCCGCCAACGTCTTTCCAAAGTTTTCCTTCCATTCGTCTAGCAATTTCTAACTGTGTGTCAAGAGTATCGGCAAGTTGTGTTGCAAATATTTTTTGAGATTGAGGCCGTGCGTTTGCTTCGTCACCGGTGAGAAGACGGTTACGAGCGGCGACCCTTGCATCCACGGCAAGAGTGAGCCGCCTTTGCAGTAAATCAGTAAACATGTTCTTTCTTAAAATAGCTGCGGTCCGCAAAGCTTCTGGAGAACCGTCTGAATTTAATCCATCAATCCATTTTTCAAAAAAACTTTTTGCCTGCCGGTGAGATACTTGACGAGCAGCAGCTAAATCAGGGGTTTCTCCCGCCATCTTAGCTTCAAGTTGCATAATAATACCGGTGTTGTCGTCAAGCCTTTGACCCGCGGTAAAATCAACATCAGGAAAAATTTCTTTCAAAATAGCGTTTGTTTCGGGACTGTCTAAGTCGGCCATCATGCCTTCGTAGTTACCCTCGTTTTTTATGTATAGCTCTTTAATTCTGGTAAACAGCTTCTCTTGTTTGCCCGTCATCATCTTTTCAAGAAATTTGTCGCTTTCATCGCCACTGCTTCTAATGCCAGCTACAGCTTTAGGCAAAAGTCTTCCAAAAGAAGAAGCAAAAGTCATGCCGCCTAATAGCTCAAAACCAAGTCTAGGGCCTGTTTGACCGGGATAAACGTCTTCAGCATATCCCGCTCCTACTGATGCGCCACCAACGGCAACACCTTCGGCTCCTATGGTCAACCCCGCTCCTGTTTTAGAACCTTTTGCAAGTCCCCCCATGTCTTCAATCATTTTTTCTAAAGTAGCTGTAAAACGAAGAGCCGCGGGCCGCGGTGCGTCTTCCGTTAAATTAGCTATGACGTTTCTTGCGGCAGAGCTAGTAGCTTTACTCATTAAAAATGGAAATTGAATACCGGCTGCTCCGCCGCCTCCAGTTCTTGCCATTTCATGGGCATACTTGTGGCCCGGAAGAATTACTTGATCCGGTCCCAAGGCAAGCTCTTCTAAAGAGTCTGCTCCCTCGTACAATAACATACTGCCCGCAATGAAAGCGGCGGCGGGCGGTGCGGCTCTTAGCACTAATCCCGGCACAGACTTAGGGGGTGTACGAAAAGTTCTAGCCGCCGTAGCTTTTGCCGCTTCAACCCCCGCGGCTACACTAGGAGCAGTTTTTAGAAACTCACCTAGACCACTGCGAAGTAAGGAGCCGGGTTCGGCGTTACTAAAAAAAGCAGATACCGCATCGTCTGTGTTAAAAAAAGCTTTTCGCTGTTGAGCGTTTAAATCCCGAATAGGTACTTGTGTTTCAACACCGCTGGAATCTAATACGGGCAACGTATAGTTTGGACTAAGTTTGTCAAAAAAACCTGCTGTTCCGTTTTTCATACTTTCCAAAGTTAAAAAATTTGGATCATCAGCTACTTGTGTTGCAAAATCTTGTTGAAAAGTTCCCACTAAATCTGCCGCAAAAGCGTTAGGAGCATCCTCGCCAAACTGTAACCGGAAATCGTCAATATATTCCGGAGTTACTATTACTTTATCTATTTCTAAATCAGACACGTAAAGCTCCTAAGGTCCGGGTGGAAATTGACTCGCACGAGGTAAAGTGCTCGTGACTGTCGGTGTAATATTTGACGAGGTTGAAACCGCACTTGTTGCTCCACCCGGCCTCATATTTGTTTCAAACGCCACAATAGCCGCTGTGTATTCTGCAATCAACTGGCGTAAATCTCTCTCTGCTGTTCTGGCTATTCCATAGTCTTTGGGGGATAAGGACCCTGCAACCTCGTCGTGCATTTGTAAATCGTCAAGAGCATTGCTATAATTTAAAGCTAAACTGTCTCTGGTCTTTTTCAAAGATGCTAAAGCGCCTTGGTCCGAGGAAAACCCGCCGGGTCTAAAGCCTTTTACTAAACTCTCTAAACCTTGAACGTCTAATTTAAATATGCGAGTATCTGGGCGGAAAGTGGCAATAGTTCGTCTAGCCAGTTCGTCTAGTTGCACATCTGCCGAAGTAGTCAAAAGAGATTCTTCACCAGCATAACCGGGTCCAATGCCTATTTTACCAAATTGATTCGCAAAAGCATTGGCAACACGGTCCACGGTGCTTGTAAAGCCGGTCGCTTGAGTTAAATCGGCACCAATGTCTATAATAAAGGTTCCGTCAGCTAAAGCTCTTTCGATGTTAACCTTTTTGGTGACGGGATTAATAAGTGGGACATCTTGACTCGGCAACAAACGAGTTTTTTCAGCCCTCGTTAAGCCTAACGTGTTTAACGGAACAGGGGATTTACCCCCAGCAAGAACCCGCGTTTTAATCTTGTCTACAACAAATGGTGGCAGAGCGTTTTTCTGAGCTCTTCCAGTTGCGTCTGTGGTAACTTTTGTAAACGCCGCGAATTGAGCTTCCAATATCGGGTCATCTGCTCCGTCCGCATAGGCGTCTAGTGCCAAAGTATCTGTGCCCGGAACCTTTGCCGTTACAAAATAGTTAAGGGCTTTTCCAGCGGACCCAGAATCAAATGGGGATACGGGCTTGTTTCTGTCTTTTTCTGCAACAGGCTCAAAGGCACCCGGTTGCGCGTCTAAAACATCCGCAATCTGTTGATTGCCTAACGTAACAGCCGTTCCACCCGGAATAGTTATCTCACCTATTTTAACAGGAGCCGTTGTTCTTACGTTAGAGGTGCCTGTTTCTGGCTTTGTTTCAGAAACGATAGCCCCCGGATTCCAACCTTTTCCGGGTAGTTCATAGTAGTCTTTACTTCCAACAGGTACGGTTTTAATCTCGCCATCTTTTCTAAATACTTGTAACTTTGGATTTTCCGGGGTGTAAGCGCCTTGATATAATGCGCCTTTACCAATCGCATCCCAAAACTCTTTGGAGTTTTCTTTAAATGCCTTTGTTTTTCCATTAACGCCATTTTCATTAGGAATGTATAAGTTAATAACACCGTCTTCGCTTACAGAGGCTTTACCCGCCAACACGCCACCTAAACCACCGTCTTTTTTAGGCTTGATAGCATTAGCTATTTCATCAGTACCCGTAGTAAATGTCTGGCTGGTGCCATCAGGAAATTTTACATTCTGTAATGACGGGGCAGCAGGTGCTGTATACGGTCTAGTCGAAGTGGCAAAACCTGTAATTGAGTTAGCTTCAATAGAACTAACTGTAATCTCATCTCCTGCGGGAACTTTCTGACCTTTAAACACAATTGGCTTTGTTACAGTATAGGTCTTTTTTGTTCCGGCCTCTCCTGTCTTAGTAGGTTCCGTTCCTACGTTAAACATTTTAGCGACGTTGCCCGCCTTAACCTGATCGGGGTTCTCTTCATTCCATTTGTTTATGTAAGCTCTAGCTTGTTCTACCTCTTCAACAGAATTACCGTTAAACGGAACGGTTACTCCGCCCGGAATAACTATGTTCATAGGTTTAAACTCTTTATCTTTTTTCTTCGCTTTAGCTATTGCTAAAGCCTGTTCCGCAGCTATTTCAGTATCAACCTGTGTTTCGCCGCGCTGTACCGCAGCAAGCTTGAGTGCCCGCTCTTCTTTGCCCGCAGCTTTCTTTGCTTCAAGTTGCTGTTGAGCCCGTGCGCCGATAGTCGGCAGTAGCTTTGTTTGCGTAGCAGCCATAGCCAAGCGTTCTGCTGGGCTCATCCCGCGCCGTTCGCCTCCCATAGGCGCAGCAAAAGTTAATGCTGTGTTTGCAATATCAAACAGCATCTGGGCTTGCGTCATGCGCTTTTGTTCTTCAAGGTCCGCGGCTCGTGATTCGGCAGACCCTAACCCTGCTTTTACATAACGGGCCTCCGCGCCTTTGGCCGCAGTTAGAACACGCTCGTCATAGTTAGGTTCATACGCCGGTATTGTCCCCGCAAGAGAAGACGCTTGAGACAAGTTTTGTGGAGACGTAACATTTACGCCTAGCATTTTCTGAAAATCTGCTAGAGTTTCGCCGCCTTTTTCATCTGCTAGAGTTTCGCCGCCTTTTTCAAAGTATTGAACCGGCTGGTTGTCGCCTCGGCGGACCAGCCCGCCTTGGTTAAAATTTACGGGTGGTTGCTGCCCAGCCCCCATCATTGCGGGGTCCATCATAGGGCCGGGAGCCGCGGGCTGCGGAGGAGGAGCTACGGTTGACATAATGCCCTCCGCCATTGCGCCCTCTACTGGCTGCGTCATTTGTTCCGCGGCCAACTCACCAATGCCTTGATCCACAGAAGCTAGCTGGATAACGGGCTGCACCAATGCCAAAACAGACTCAGGGGTTTGCGCGGCATCTTCCGGGCCAACCAAACCAGCAAGCTCTTCGCGGCGAGCTTCAATCGGGGCCTCATCTCCGCGCATCATGTTCATCATTTCTTCAAAGCTGCCGGACTCTTCCAAGTCACCCAAGCCTTGTGACGCTTGAGTCAGCATTGACTCAAGCATAGCTGGGTCAATTTGCTCTTGCGCCATAGGTGCAGGAGGAACTGCGGCAGCAATGCCCGCGTCCATAGTTGCACCACCTTCCTGCATGTAAACCGGGCCGCCGGAGGCGAACATTTGACGATCCATTATGCTTCTATTCATCATTAGAATAACCCTGCTTTCTGTGCTCCAGCATACGCTGATAAGCCCGCAATGCCCATACCCAAAATGGATTGCGCCGGAGATACGTTAGGTGATGTGGCGGATGTAAGTGTTTGCTGCGTAGTCGGAGCACCTTTGTAGATGTCTGACAAAAAGCCCAACCGCTGATACGGCTCGTATAGCTGCGCCATGTTGCTTTGACGCTGCGCCTCCAAAGTGGCTTGGTCTTGCGCTTGGAACTGCTTGCCCAAATCGTATAGGTAAGAGGTCTCTTTCTGGCCAAGGCCTTGTGCCATTTCGCCAAGAGAAGCTTGCTGTAGACCAACTCTTCCCAGCGCGTCGCCTTGTGCTAGCTGCTGGCGTTGTGCGTTTTCAAACGCCGCGGCTTGGGCCTGCGCCATTGCCTGCGCCATGTTGCGGCCAATCTCGCCTTGTTGGACAGCCATACGGGATCCGCCGTAAGCGGAAGGCCCGCCGGGCTGACCTACTGCGCCTAACCCGGCTTGCTGCGCTTGAATTTGATAAGACCTAGCAATCTCGTTTTGGACAGACTGCTGATACGGGTTCATGTATGTAGACAAAGATGACGGGTCTAAAGCTTGCTGCGCGGCGGTCAAAGTGCCGGAAGCCTGTGTCATATAAGGGGCGTATGCGCCAATGCCGGAAGCCGCTTGCGCTTGCCCGCGTCGCAAAGCCTCTTGCTGCATACTGGTGAGACCGGCTACCTGCTGTGTCGGCAGAGTGACTGGGGTGTCGGCGAGGCCTTTTGCAGCTTTAATTAATCCAAGCCGGTAGGCTTCAATATCCGGGTCTTCCCGGATAATCTGAATCTGGGTATCAGTAGCCATTATGCAAACGCCCTTCCACGTGACTCTAGATTACGCATCATGTCGTACATGTTGTTAATACCATTGTTTAAGCTTCCGCCTCCTAGCCCGCGAACCGCATCAGTGGTCATTACAAACTCACCCGGCATCAGCATTGCCCGCACACTGTCTTGGTTCGGGATGCCCTCGTTTGGCATAATGCCGCCGTTACGACGCGGGAAAACTTGACCGCCGTCGGCATAAGGGGACGGCCGTGCCCCCGGGTACAACATTGTTGGCGGGGTGTAGTTCTGGAAAGAAGACAAGCCGAAGCGGCTCGGGTCTTGCTGATAATATTCTTCTACGCTCAAACGCTCTTCTTCCGGCTCCTCTTCTGGTGCATCAAAGAAACCTGCGGCGGCGGCCCCTGCCGTACCTACCGCTGCGGCGGGTCCGTATGCCCTTACCATGCTGGGTCCTAAAGTTTCCGCGGTAACGCCTTGCATAGCGTTTGTGGCTTGAGTGGCGGCTAACTCCGGTGTCATACCCGGCAATGCCATGGCATTATTAAACGCCGCCCTATACGCCTGATTGCCCGCAGCGGTCACCTGTGCTGAAGTAGGGCCCGCAGGCATAAACAAATCTGTCGCCGCCGCCAACCGGCCTTCACCGCCGCCTGTAATTATGTTCGTTGCGGAGTCCATTACGGTTGGTACTTTATACGGGGCCGGGGCTAGACGACTGGCATCTGGATAAACAGGGGCCCGCACAAGCGGTGGAGGGGCCTCGCCGACTGCGGGGGGGACATCAGGGTAAAAATTACTAGCCTCTGACATAACTTGCTGTGAAACGTCGCTTGTTGCAACAGGGGCCGCTGCCGTTGTTGTTGTTGTCGCACCGGAGGTTTGTGCCAGATTAGCTGCCGCGTCAGGGGTAGGCGCTTGAAGCGAGCCTAAATAACCACCTTGTACCGGGTTAGACAACGCGTTAGATACGTTTTCGCCAAAACTTTCCGAACCAGCGAAGCCACTAAATACCGCACCTGTCGCGCCCCCAAGCAATGCAGATTTAAATGCGTCTTTTACGCTACCGCCTTGTATCAAAGTACCAAGGCCCGCGCCAAGCGCTCCAGCATATATAGAGCTAAGACCAAGGCCAGCAGGACCTAAAAGAAGCGGAAGGACAATAGGCGCAACCTTCTTGAGCACCTTACCAACAGATTTAAACGTCTTCTTAACGCCGCGCACGATCTTCTTCAGGAAAAATTCAGGCATTCCCGTGGCCGGGTTTAAGCTGTTAGCGCTTGATCCAACGACGTAACGCTCGGGATCTTCTACACCAAGTTCACGTAAATGACTAAAAATAGAGTCTTTAAGCTCGGGATTATCTTCGATCAGTGCTTTTGGTACTACAAGCTCGCCGCGTTCTGCGTGAATAACTACGTCATCCCCGAACCGCCCGTATGATGCCATCTTTTTCGCAAGAGGCTCAAACTGCGCTAAACCGCTGTCTCCAAACTCTTTTTTGGCTTCTTCTCTTTCAAAAGCCTCAAATTCGTCGTCGTTTAAGTAAAAGTCGGCGATACCCCCTGCCGGGACCGTCATCTCTTCTTTTAGTGCTGCTTGTACCATTTCATAACCTTTCGGCTTATAACCGTAGCTAATATACTATTTTTTTTAACCCGCGTCTATCATGGGGCTACTTTTACCGTACCAGAATCGTTGTATAATGTTCCTGTTTCTAACCCTGTAGGGCTAGTAGGAAGGTCTGTAATCGTTATAGACGCTGCCCGAAACTCCCCCGGGTTGCGCTCCTGCTCAATAAAAATTTCCAAAGCTCGTATTAAATCAGCCATATATTGTAATGAATACTCTTCGGGAGCTTCTGGTAGTCGGGGCGCAGGAACCCCGGTATCCCTAACGTGAACCATTATCTACGCCCATCTTCTCTAACGTCTACCCGGGGACTGCCTAGCCGCCACTTCGCGCCCAACGCGGTAGACTCTACCCTAACCGCAAAAGACCGGCCTCTTACTCGGATGTAAAGTTGTTTGGTATACTCCTCGACCGGGACAGTTTGAGTACGTGTTGTAGTTCCAGAACCGCTGCTTCCAAAATCTTCTCCGGGGAAATCCCTTGCTTTTACCGTAAAAGTGGCTTGCGGCGTAGAAATAGCTGTGGAACCAGAAAAACTTAAATCCGGAATAAGCCGCCGTATATACGCAAACTTGTCCCCATCACCCAAATCAATGACCGCGGATTCGATATATGAGTCCATTGCTGCACCGTCAGCATCGTACCCAAACTCTTGGTTATAGGTGTATCCGTTATTATCTGTGGCGATTGGATAGGGCCGTGTGCCGCGGTCAATCCACGCTGTTCTTTCAAGCGTACCAAAATACCACACTTTTTCTAGGTAATTGTACACGACATAACGATCGTTTTGCTGAGACCCCTCAGAAGGGTAGAACCAGAACACTTCGCTAAACTCGGAGTTAACACCGCCGTAAATTTTATCGCTTTGCTCTAGGTTAATGTCGTTAAACACTTTTTCTTTCACGGTGCACGGTAACTGGGCAGTCTGACCGGCATACACGTAAAAGTTGTCTAGTCCCATCCAGAACACGTAATCTTCCGTGGCTACCGCGGAGTTTGGCCCGGCAATGGTAATGTTGGATGCAAGCTGTTGTAGGCCAAATACATAGGGAGCGCCAATAAAACGCATAGACGTTAGCGCTGTATCTGTCCAAATAAGAATTTCGCGCTTTGTTTCAATTGCCTTTACAAAGGTTGAACCTGAACCTAGCCGCAAATCCCCCGCGCTATTAGTAGCCGTAGGCCACCAATCAAGAGCGTTCTCTTGGCTAGAAAACCGGATAAGAAGCGGGTCCTGTACGCCGTCTCCTTGAGTTGCGGCTGAATTAGCACCCACGTTATCCGCGCCAAAAGCCAAAACATGCCTGTCGCGGTCGGACACCATAATTTGTTTACATATGGTCGGCACACTCGTCGGGGTGCCCGATAAAGTGGACAGCTCAACTGCTCTTGCGCTAGTGCCAGTGGACTTGTCCCAATAATAAATACCCGCGTCCCGCGGATTAATTAAAAGGTCTTCCCCAAAATTGTCGTGTGACCACAGCCGTATCTGAGTCGTGGTTGTCAGGCCGCCCGGAGCAGCCGCTCCCCAGCCTCCCCGGCTCCACGATCCTGCGCCCCAGCCGGTTCCACCAACTTGAGAG
>Ga0129327_10000655_pt1 | contig 20899 bp, 18 predicted proteins | sample CPBDNA_6_FD_111799 | JGI IMG/M metagenome (GOLD analysis project Ga0129327, IMG submission 111799) | Freshwater to marine salinity gradient microbial communities from Chesapeake Bay, USA - CPBay_Spr_31_0.8_DNA | ecosystem: Environmental > Aquatic > Marine > Coastal | place: USA: Chesapeake Bay... | reverse complement strand
TGAAACAACACAACAAGCATGGCGGTAATAGCAATAAAGACTAAACCCAAAGTAAGAATTTGCGAAACAAATAAGCTTTGCAGTAAATTGTTATACAACACTAACATACCCGTAAAGCGGTAGTGCTCTTGCGAGTAGCCCATATCTTCTTGCATAAAATGATGCAGATCTTCTAATAACTCAGCACGATTAAGTGTACGGCTCGTCTCTTTAACACGGATGGTAATGCGCGCTTCATTCGTTTCATCATGCAAATACGGCGTAATCATTACATCTTTAATTTCTGACGGTAATTTTCGATACGCCAATGCTAGCTGAATATCATCCAAGCCATCTCCCAACAAATCACCAGCCAGTTGATAAGCCGTTGCTAATGATAAAACCTTACCCGTTTCAGATAAGCCATCAACATGCTGATGAATTTTATTCAGCTCATTGAGTCCTGCCAATGTAAACCAAGGGCTAATTTCTGATGACGAATCACCAAACTCATCGCTACTGAAATCATCATCAAAGTCATCAAACGAGTCATCTTCATATTCATATTCATATTCATCCACATTACTTTCATTCGAAGCTTCTGGATAGACAACAATCTCTAACGGAATAGTGCCACCTAATTCGCTATCGACTAGCTCCATACCACGGTAAATTTCTGTCGACTCATCAAAGTAATCTATAAATCGATTTTCTACTTTTAATTGTGTAACACCCGAAACCGAGAATAATAAAATCAAACCCGCAACAGACAGAATCTTGCCACCATGATGTTCTGTAATACGCGCAAATCGTAGTGTAAAAACAGATTCGCTCGACAATGACTGACTATTTTTTTCAGGCGCAGGAGGACGACCTAAAAGCATACCAATAGGCACAACAATAAAGGTTGTCGCTAAAGCAACCATTACACCAATCGTCATCATCCAACCAAAATCCATGACGGGTCGAATACCGCTAATCACTAATGACATAAAGGCAACAATAGTCGTAAGACCGGTATAAACACAAGGTCTCAACATGGCTAACACTGTCGCTAACGCCAGCTCATGCTGCGAAGCCTCTGGCTTTAATAGCTGCAGCTCTCTATAGCGAACAATAAGATGCACAGCAATCGCTAGCGTTATAATTAATAACAAGGCAATAAAATTAGAGGAGATAACTGTCATGCGCCAATCTAGAAAACCAAGCAGGCCCAACATAAAAATATTGGTTAGCATGCAAACCAATAACGGTAAGAAAACCCACCGCAACGTTCTAAAAATAATTGTAAGCACTACAATCACAAAAATTAAAATACCGACACCAAACACTTTCATATCGCTTTTAACAAACGAAACCATGTCGCTAGCGATCATCGGCACACCGCCTAGAAATATTTCTGTCGCTGCGCCGCGATGCTGATCTAAGACGGCCCTAACATCCTTAACCAATTGCTGCTGACGCTCAGAGGACTGAACGGTATAACTTTTAAAGGCCTGCTCTGCCGTAACCAACGCTTCGATTTCAGTTTCAGGTAAAGCGCCTGCTGCATTTAGTACTCGCAAACGATCTCTCTCGTCCAACAAATTATTGTAAGTTTGATCCCGTAGCAATCCGATTTGCAATGCTGTCGTCTTGGCATCAGTGCTCGTTAATAATTGCTTATAGATAGGACTATCACGAAACTCATTAGCAGCTAAATCTCTATCAACACTACTATCACGTAATGTTTTAATGCCTAACATCAAACTGCTTATTGATACTTTGGGTGAATATAATAACGGCACATCCAATATGGACATCACCGTCGATACACCTTTAATTTTTTCTAGATCACTCACTAACTCACTTATATTATTTAAAGACTGCTCCGAGAATAAAGCTTCTTTTGGCTGATAAGCCACAATAAAAAACTCTTCTGCAGCATATCGCTTACCGACCTCGCGAAAGAAAGCTAAGTCTTTATCGCCCTCAAGCACTAAGGCATCAGCAGACGCATCAACTTTATAATTCTGCGCATAAAAACCCGCCAACGCAGTGGTTACCGTCAATAAAAATATAATCAGCCAAGGGCGCGACAAAATAATAGCGTCATAAACTTTAGCGAACGCTGAAGATAGAATTGAACGAGAATCTGACAAAGTGAACCCCTATTAATATAATAATAAAATCAATAATGACTTTTTTTGATAGCTATTTAATTTAAATAAAAAAGACCTATTCAACCGCCGCTAAGATTGACCCCAACGCGCCATTAAAGTTTGCTCAACACCAAGATGATCCAATATGCGCGCCACAACAAAATCTATCATATCTTCAACGCTTGTCGGCTTATGATAAAACCCCGGTGATGCCGGCATAACTACCACACCTAACTTCGACAAACTCAATAAGTGCTCAAGATGAATGGTTGATAAAGGCATCTCTCGATGTAAAATAATTAATTGCTTTCGCTCTTTTAACATTACATCAGCGGCGCGCTCAATTAAATTATTGCTAGCACCCGTAGCCACCGCCGACAAAGTGCCTGAACTACAAGGACAAATAACCATTGCATCTGGCGCATTAGAACCCGATGCTACCGATGCTCCCCACTGCTTACGCCCATAAACATGAATCTGTTCGGCACTCGCTTGATACTGCTCAGTAAAATACTCAACCAATTCGGCATCATCACTCGGTAAATCAACACCCATCTCCAAGGCTATGACTTGCCGCGCCGCATCTGAAATTAAAAAATGCACTTCCACTTTAGCCGCCAGCAACACCTCTAATAATCGCAATCCATATTGCGCACCCGAGGCACCTGTAATCGCTAAGGTTATTCTTTTCATATTTTTTTCTTCAGTTTTTTTCAATATTTAATTCATAAATAATATTTAATTGCTAAGACTCTTCACGCATGCCTAAGGAATTAATTAACGTAGTATGTATACCGCCAAAACCACCATTACTCATAATGACAATTTCATCACCTGCCTGCGCCTGCGCAACGACTTGTTCAATAATTAAAGGGATGCTATTTCTCACTGCTACTTTATCGTTAGCAGTAAACAACGTTTCAAGCACGCTACTATTTACTTCCAATTCATACCACCACACGTAATCAGCATCGGCAATCGCAGCAGGGAGGTCATCACTATGACACCCCATACGCATGGTATTTGATCGAGGCTCAATAATGGCGATAACACGACCGCTTTTACAGCGTGCTCGCATACCCGCCAAAGTGGTTTTTATAGCGCTAGGATGATGCGCGAAATCGTCATATACCGTTACGCCATCAATACAAGCCAAACGCTCCATACGTCGCTTCACGCTAGTAAATTCACACAACGCCGCTGTTGCCGTATTAACACTCACACCAATATGGTGTGCCGCCGCAATAGCTGCAAGCGCATTATCACGATTATGCACTCCACATAATGTCCACTCTACTTGCCCGCAGTCTTCGCCCTTTGCCACATTAAACGTCGACTGATCAGCCGTCTCTAAACTAATTTCCCAAGGGCTCTGCGTGCCAGAAAGATATTCTAATGTCGACCAACAACCCATATCGATAACCGAATTTAATGCAGTCACGTTAGGAATCATGATTTGTCCCTTGGCAGGAACGGTGCGAACCAAATGATGCATCTGACGCTGAATCGCGGCTAGGTCATCAAAAATATCAGCGTGATCAAATTCTAAATTATTAATGACTAAAGTTTTTGGGTGGTAGTGAACAAACTTAGAACGCTTATCAAAAAACGCTGTATCGTATTCATCGGCCTCAATAACAAAATAAGGCGCACTGCCTAAACGCGCCGACTGACCAAAATTACTGGGCACGCCCCCAATTAAATAACCCGGCTCTAAACCCGCATAAGATAAAATCCACGCTAACATACTGGCTGTTGTCGTTTTACCGTGGGTGCCCGCAACTGCCAATACCCATTTATCACGCAGCACATGCTCAGACAACCATTCAGGGCCAGACTGATAATGCAGCCCTTCATTCAACACATATTCGACCGAGGGATTACCGCGCGAGAGTGCATTACCAATAATGACGCTATCGGGCGACAAGGCAGCAATATGTTCTGCATCGTAACCTTGATAAAGCTCAATGCCTGCCGCTTCAAGTTGATCACTCATCGGCGGATAGACGTTTTGATCTGCGCCAGTAACAATATGTCCAGCCTCTCGCGCCAACAGCGCAAGGCTACCCATAAAAGTGCCGCAAATACCGAGTATATGAATATGCATTAAATCATTTTACCTATTTACAATTTTTTATTGCTAAACTATTTTTAAAAACCAACACTTCCAAAGCCCGTAGATACCAATCGATGACGAATATTTAGCACCACAAAAGTAGTTCCCAATAAATTGGGCAACAATTACAAACATTTTATCACAGCACTTTGCAAAAAATTTTACGATAATGCTTACCAAACATTAGGCCCTTGGGCCCATCATTAGCCTCTCACCTTGCCGTCAGACCTATTTATGCCAAAAAGAAATGCATTCTACGCACAATCCGGCGGCGTTACCGCTGTTATCAACGCCTCAGCTTGCGGTGTTATTGAAGCCGCTAAAGCCAGCAAAGATATCGGCACAGTCTATGCCGGCCAAAACGGTATTCTCGGTGCGCTCAATGAAGAGTTAATTGATACCAGTAAAGAGTCGGCCGCAACTATTCGACAATTGCGCCATACACCCAGCGGCGCCTTTGGCTCATGCCGCTATAAACTTAAAGGTATTGACGAAAGTCGCGCCGAATATGAAAGGCTAATTGAAGTTTTTAAAGCTCACAATATAGGCCACTTTTTTTACAATGGCGGCGGTGACTCACAAGACACCACGCATAAACTCGCTCAATTCAGCGATGAAGTTGGCTACCCAATCAACTGTATTGGCATCCCAAAAACCATCGATAACGATTTGCCGCTAACCGACAATTGCCCTGGTTTTGGCTCGGTCGCTAAATATGTTGCCATCTCGACCAAAGAAGCTGCCCTAGATATCGCTTCAATGTGCGAATCGTCCACTAAGGTATTTATTCTTGAAGTTATGGGTAGGAATGCAGGCTGGATAGCGGCAGCAGGCGGCCTAGCCGTGCAGCAAGACGGCGATGCTCCGCACATGATTATCTTTCCAGAAATTCCTTTTGAGCGTGAAAAGTTTTTGCAACGCGTCGATAAAACCGTTAAAAAACACGGTTACTGCGTTATTGTTGCCTCCGAAGGCGCCCAAGATGCCGCGGGACAATACCTGTCGGGCAGTAGCAGTACCGATGCCTTTGGCCATATTCAATTGGGCGGCGTTGCCCCAACGCTTGCCGAAATGATTAAACGCAAGTTTGGCTATAAGTATCATTGGGCAATGGCCGATTACCTGCAACGCTCTGCTCGCCATATCGCCTCCAAAACCGATGTCGACCAAGCTTATGCCTTAGGTGAAGCCGCCGTTCATCTCTCTTTGGCAGGAAAAACCGCCGTCATGCCCACCATTGTGCGCGGCAAAGGCAAAAAATACAGTTGGACAGTAGGTGAAGCACCGGTGGCAAAGGTAGCCAATATTGAAAAAATGCTGCCACGCAACTTTATTAGTCGCGATGGCTGGAGCATTACCGATGCCGCTAGAGACTACTTAGCACCCTTAATTGTTGGCGAAGATTACCCTCCTTATAAGGACGGGCTTCCAGTATATGCCCGCCTTAAAAAGGTGCTTGCCGAGAAAAAACGGCCAAAACGTCGCAAAAGCCCATCAAAAAGCTAACTTATCTAGGCTCATTTAAACCCTCAATTTTGGCTTAATGACTGCGGGTCTGGTATCATCCGCGCCCGATTCTACTGGTGTATGAGCGCCTACAAAGCAAAACACACCCTAAGGGCTTATGCCAAGATCAAAGCTGGGCAAACCCGACTTAATCAGGCACCTAATTCACAGCCAAAGCCAAAGCTGCTGAAATAAGGTAGATCGTAAACAACACATTAATAACGGCATCGCCTAATGACGTTGCCAGCACTGATAAGAATACACTTTTCACTGAATAAATAGGTAGCTAAAAGCATGAGCATTAACGATATCCCAGCAGGTAAAAATCTCCCTGACGAAATCAACGTCATCATTGAAATCCCAGCCAATAGCGATCCGGTTAAGTACGAAGTCGACAAAGACACTGGCGCATTAATGGTTGATCGCTTTATGGCGACAGCAATGTTTTATCCTTGTAACTATGGTTACATTCCTAACACTTTGTCAGAAGATGGCGATCCATTAGATGTGTTAGTGCCCACCCCTTACCCATTAATTAATGGCGCGGTCATTAAATGTCGTCCGGTTGGCGTTTTAAAAATGGAAGATGAATCTGGCATTGATGCCAAACTTATCGCTGTTCCTGTTGATAAATTATCAGTAATTTATCGTGACGTGAATGAAGCGACTGATCTATCACCTTTATTGCTTCAACAAATTGAGCACTTCTTTGAGCACTATAAAGATCTTGAAAAAGGTAAGTGGGTTAAGGTACAAGGATGGGCTGATGCCGCTGAAGCAAAAGCCGAAATCATTAAAGCAGTAGAAGCGGTTAAATAAACGCTTAGGCTTTGTAGTAAACTCAGTAATAATCTGTAATAAAAAGGCCAGCAAAAGCTGGCCTTTTTATTACTCCAAATATAGCTAATCGCTACTCCTTAACTTTACGCCATCAATAATACTTATTTAAAACGGCTATTTCTTTTTTAACGATTTTTTCTTAACGGCTTTCTTCACTACTTTCTTAACAGCTTTCTTTAAAGGCTTTTTCGCTACTTTCTTCACAGCCTTCTTCACAGCTTTCTTCACGGCACGCGCAGGCATGGCCGCTATAAGCTCTTTATAAAGTTTAGTCGCTTTACCAATACTTTTATGTTTTGAAAAAGTATCAACAGCCATTTTCCAAGCAAGATCTTTGCCGTGGGCATTAATCGAATAGCTTGTGCAAATAATTTTACCATCGGCCTCTGAAGCAATTCCCACCTGAAATATTGGCGTTTTAGTGCCGCTTTTTTCAGTTTTCACCAAATAGCTAATACCTCGCACAGAACCGTTAGCATTAAAACAACGTGCTGCTTTATTGGCCCGCTTAGCTTTAGCCTGCGAAACCGCTAATTCATCATCACGATTAACCGCCTCTTGCTCTATTTTCTTTCTCGTATTGCCGTTAAGCCGTTTACCGCCTTTTTTTAAACTAAAATATTCTTGGAATAATTCAGCATTGACGGTTCGGCGTACCCTATAACCATAAAACGCATTGTTATCTAAAAGTTTTACACTCACTGCTATTCTCCATAACTGATTATCGATAAGTACTCATTAATTGTTGAACACTGCATCGTTTTGATAAACCGCTCGGTGTATTGAGTAGCGTATCGTCAGCCTTGCCAACATCCCTTGTGTCCTTATTTATTTATTTTTTATCCCGTTGGCTTATTCGCCCATTAAAAATGCGAAAAATAATGAGCATAAAACCCATCAACTGCCCGTTAATTCATTTGCAAAATCAAAACTAGGACAATTACTGCTGGCTAATCGTTCAACTATGGAAGGAATTAATCCTATAAAAAACCATACTACCGTGGTGCGCGGCAGTATTAATTTAAGATAGGTAACGAAAGGAAGAGAGCGTTATGAGGTTTATTGGCAGAGATAGAGCTAGCGCTTGACGTTAAGAAGGAGAAAGCGTAAAAAAATACGACAGTTAAGACAATAATTTATCGTTAGTCATCAAGGTATTGATCCATCGATAGCGAAGGACTTTTTTCTATAGGACGGCCCACCACTTTTGCAGGTACGCCAGCAACGGTCACATGGGCGGGTACGGACTCAAGCACGACACTCCCCGCCCCCACTTTGGCACCATCACCCACAACAATGTTACCTAATATTTTCGCGCCAGCGCTTACCAATACGCCATCACCGATACTGGGGTGCCGCTTACCTACACCGTTACCGGTTCCACCCAACGTGACACCATGAAGTAACGAGACGTTATTACCAACGACTGCGGTTTCGCCAATCACTAATCCGGTGGCATGATCAACCATAAGACCTAGCCCCAACTGAGCGGCTGGATGAATATCGACATCACATAAAACGCTCACGCTGTGGTGGATATAACGCGCCATTGATTGACGCTGATTGCTCCACAAATAGTGAGCAAAGCGTTGTGCCTGAATGGCTAAATAACCTTTAAAAAACAAGAACGGACGGCAATAATTATCACAGGCGGGATCACGCTCAAAATAGGCATCGATATCGATCAAGGCGGCATCGGCCAAACTCGGCTCGGCTTGCAACACCTCAACAAAAAGGGTGTTTAACATCTGCTCTGATACCGTTTCGCTGCCTAACTGGGCTGCCATGTGGAATGCTAATGCCGAATCAAAAATTTCATGATTGATGACATGATTGTGGTAATAACTGCTCAGCATGGGTTCATTGCTGGCCAAACTTATTGCTTGGCTATACATTTCTGGCCATATGGACTGCATATTTTTCACTAACTGATTACCTTTTCACTTCACTTAAGCGCGCTATTTACTAACGCTTTCAACCTATTTGCAATAAGAGTCCAAACTAACAATCAATGTATCGGGTAAAAATTTCATCAAAATGAGCTAATACTGTATCACGCAATCGCATATCCGTTTCTTGCGCCAATAAACCATAGAGTGTTTCGGCTGTCAGCAGTCGACGAAAATGTTCGGCTGTGAGCTGATGACTCAAATGCCATCGCTCCGCAGCAACCCCCTGAGACGCGCCACCTTGATAAGGACGATAAAATCCATAAGCACTAGAGGCCTTAATGCGCGCATCTAACCAATTATGTAAAGGGGCAAATACACCGCCTTGATCGACTTCATCTGCCACTAGCTGCACACAATAATCCGATGCTACCGCTGCACGGTCATAAACATCAATATCAGTACCCCAATGATGACGAGAGCCACCAGGCAACGCTGACCAACGCAGAATGGCAAAAACCATCGATTTATCATCTAGACGGCTAACGTCCAAAACATCTCCGCTGGCATCCAACAAAGGACGCTTACCCTCTGCTTTTTCATTCCAAATCAACAACTGTCTTTCAAAGCTGCGATAGGCGCTGACTATCGACAAATCAAAACCTGCCTCTTTAGAAGCTAATTGCAGCGCAGACCAATCATCAACGATATCGCGATGCAAAAAATGCGGAGGTACGGACACTAGCGCGCGGTCCTTTTTGTCCAAAAAGCTCTCTTCTTTTCCTACAAGTTGCGCTAAAGATATCAAAAAAACCTCATTCCTTAGAAAAGTGGGCAGTCAAAATCAGCTGTGATGTTGATCATAAGCCAAGCCTGTGCAAAAAGAAAAGCCACTTCACTAATGAAATAGCGCCTCTTTTAATCATTCATTTTATTCATTCAAAAGGTATAATCACTATTTTAGTCCATCAGCTCGCTTTTAGGGCTTTATTGCTCGACCATTCATAAGTCAAAATGAATCAACGCAACTACATATCCCAACTACATATTGCAACTACATATTGCAACTACAAGTCGCAACTACATATTGCAACTGCATATTGCAACTACAAATCGCAACTACAAATAAAGAGACTCACAAAGCAATGACACGTTTATGCCATATAAATGATATTGATGAAGGCGCCTCAAAGGGCTTTGAAATCGATGATAAAAAGCTATTTGCTGTCAAAAAAGACGCCGTCATATATGTCTATGAAAACCGCTGCCCTCATCTCGGCATTGAGCTTGAGTGGCTTGAAAATCAATTTCTCGACTCCGAAGGCGCATTAATTCAGTGCTCCACACATGGCGCACTGTTTTTAATTGAAGACGGTAATTGCATCTCAGGCCCCTGTGCCGGCCAACAACTCAGGCAAATTGATACCGTCATTCAGGCCGACGAGGTCTTTCTAAAGAACAACGCTGTGGCGAATTAACGTACATATTTAAAGCGCTATAGCCAATGCGAATAAAAATCCAGACTTGCTGTCCAATAAAGGCTGTTGCTGCTTAGCGCTCAAGAGAGTGATTTAACTATGGATTGCAAACAGGTTTTCTGATAGATTCGCTGCGCTTATTAGCAAGGCATTGTCATATATTGTCTTGTGCAGAAAAAAATATAGGAATAAAAGGCCGCTCTTTACTCAAAAATGCCCATAATCGCTTACTTTTTAAGCAGCGAAAAAGTGCAAAGCCTTAAAAACAAAGAGCAAAGAATCAACACTTTATAGATCCAGCAAATTGATTAAGAGACTTTCAAGATGCCTCGCAAGAAAAAAAGCAATACCAGTGAAAGCTTCCAGAATTTTACGCCTTATAAGCCTAAAAAAGGCGAAGACTATATGGGCGAACCGCAAAAAGAGCATTTCAGATCTATTTTGCAAAACTGGAAAGCACAACTTATGGAAGAAGTTGATCGCACAGTCACTCATATGAAGGACGAAGCAGCTAACTTCCCGGATCCTGCCGATCGCGCCACACAAGAAGAAGAATTCAGTCTTGAGTTACGTGCTCGTGATCGCGAACGTAAACTGATTAGAAAAATCGACGTTACGATGGACCTCATCGATGCTGATGACTACGGCTTTTGTAATGCCTGCGGTATTGAAATCGGCATTAAACGCTTAGAAGCTCGTCCAACTGCCACCTTATGCATCGACTGTAAAACACTCGATGAAATCAAGGAAAAACAGCATCTCGGCGGCTAGAACATTAACCATGCCTGATAACAGCGACCTATCGTGACAGATCACATAGGTCGATTTGCTCCATCCCCGTCCGGTCCACTCCACAGCGGTTCACTTTTAGCCGCGGTTGCCAGCTATGTCGATGCTAAAGCCCATAAGGGGCAATGGCTACTTCGCATTGAAGATGTTGATCGCCACCGAACAGTCGAAGGCTCTCGCGATAGCATCCTTAATTGCCTTGAACACCACGGCCTATATTGGGACGGCGCCATTGAACATCAAACCGATAATGATGATCGCTATGAAGCAGCTTTAGAGCAACTTCAACAGCAACAACAAGTGTTTTTTTGTCAGTGCAGCCGCGCAGTATTGAAACAAACATCGGGGCCTTATCCAGGGACCTGTCGCTCAAAAAAAACGAGCCACTATATTCCAGCAACTCGCCACCAACCGGCCAGCCATACCCTTAGATTTGAATGCAATGAAGAGGCAATCGATTTCACTGACCGCATTCTTGGCAAACAATCTTTTCAGTTAGCGCAATTGGGTGACTTTATCTTGCGCCGCAGAGATTCTCTATTCGCCTACCAGCTCGCCGTAGTTATTGACGACGCAGAACAAAGTGTTACCAGTGTTGTTCGTGGCGCCGACCTATTAAACTCCACACCCTGGCAAATCGCTTTACAACAAGCCCTTAATTTACCTGCCATGGACTATGCACACCTACCTCTTATAACCCATGCTAATAACGGCCAAAAACTGAGTAAGCAAACTGGCGCTCTAGCCATTAATAATAGCCAAGCAGCCAATAATATTTATGTCGCCTTAACTCAGCTAGGACAGCAATTACCTGAGCAAGGTCAAAGACTTAGCGTAGAACAATTACTGATATGGGCTATAGATCACTGGCAAATTAATCGGATTCCAAAAACCGCATTAATCGCCGGCTAACCCATCGTAAGCAAAAGCCATAAAAGACTTTAATATCAAGCAGTTTGCTGCTTTATTAGACAAAAAACGACAGCCTAACAACACTCCAACAGAGCAATTATTCGCCATGTTAACGGTGACAAACATTCGCAATTTTCGTTACAAACGGTTACAGTGCACACCAGATTAGAGACAGCAAATCATTCTATGCCTAATACATCTTTATCCAACCAACACTTAAGTGTCGCATTATGAGAAACGTCCTCATTATTGAAGGCGGCGCAGCTACTGAGTCGTCATTAGCATCTGTATTTGAGCAACTCGATTGCACACCCACTTATGTTGCCAACATTGCGCAAGCTAAGCGCCTTGGCTTTAACGGCTTTCAACTGCTCATTAGCGATTTAGTATTAGTGGATGGACTCGGTGTCGAGCTAGTCAGCCAACAACATAGCTGCCCTGTCATCATTCTTTCCAAGACCAAAGACAGCGCATCGATTATTGACGCCATGCGAGCCGGCATAGCCGACTTTATTGTTTCACCTTTTATCGATAGCGAATTTAATCTTGCAATAGAGCGCATATTTAAAAAATCAGCCGCACGTAAAAGTCTCACCGCAACGGCGCCATCAAATGCGGATGAAAACGCATTATCAGATAAACCCTTAGCCGGCATGATTGGCTCTAGTTCTGCTATGCAAACCGTTTACTCCCGCGTTCGTAAAGCGGCACCCACTCGCTCTACTATCCTTATTCGTGGCGAAACCGGTACCGGTAAAGAGCTAATTGCACGCGCCATTCATGATGCCAGCGATAGAGCTGAGCACCCATTTATTGCCGTTAACTGCGCAGCCATTCCTGACACGCTTATAGAATCTGAACTCTTTGGACATGAAAAAGGGGCATTTACCGGTGCAGCCAGCAAGCGCGCAGGCTTAATCGAAGCGGCCGAAGGCGGCACACTATTTCTCGATGAAATTGGCGAATTACCCACCGAAGCACAAGCGCGCTTATTACGCTTTATTCAAGAAAGTGAAATTCGTCGTATAGGCTCCAATGACGCTCATCGCGTTAATGTGAGACTCGTTGCAGCCACTCACCGCGACCTCAAAAAGTTAACGACTTCTGGCGGCTTTCGCCCCGATTTATACTATCGGATTAATGTCGTCCGCATAGATTTGCCATCGTTAAAACAACGCGGAAATGATTTACTTGAAATAGCCGAGTTTCTCCTCAATAAAGCGGCAACTCGTTATGAAAAAGCCGGCTTACATTTATCGCCAGAAGCGATTCAAATGATTAATAATTACCCATGGCCTGGTAACGTTAGAGAACTCGAAAACGTTATCGAACGTGCGGCCATTATGTGTGATGGCTTAGAAATTAACGCCGAAACATTAGAAATTGATAGCGATATCAATGAGAACCATCGTTTTAATGCTGACATACTGACACCATTTACCGGTAACTACCTCGACTTACAACAGCCAACGCATTCAGCCAGTCATACATCAAGCAGTGTAGCCAGCAATCTCGACGGCACTCCAGAGGCTTCTGAAGAGCTGTCATTAGAAGACTACTTTCAACGCTTTGTCCTTGAAAATCAAGAACATATGAATGAAACAGAACTAGCAAAAAAACTTGGCATTAGTCGTAAATGTCTATGGGAAAGGCGTCAACGCTTAGCGATACCACGCGCTAAAAGCGGCAGCAAATCTTCAGATAGCTCTTTGTAATCCTAATAGCTCTTTGTAATCCTAATAGCTCTTTGTAATCCTAATAGCTCTTTGTAATCCTGATAACTCTCTGTAAAAAGAACAACTGTGCCTCATTGCGCTAAACCGCCTCGTAAAAGGTGAGTCTTTGTAGTTATTCCTGCTTTAAGCCCTTCATGTCGCTCTTTATGTCCCTCTTTATGTCGCTCTTTACGTCCCTCTTTATGTCCCTCTTTAATGCCCATCTCAAGCCAACTCTCAAGCTACCGCGCAAACGAAATGGCGAGCTCAATTCAATCGTTACCCAAAACAAGCAACCTTCCCAATAATTGTTACCCAATAAACCTTAATGACTAAATATTTCACATTTAAATATATTTTGTTACTGACTGCTGCAAAATCTACTAAAACGTAACCCTTAGGTAACACTGAAAAGTGTAAATATGTAACGTAAAGTACATGCCAGAGTATGAATACTAGACCCTATTTTACCTAAGTCATTGTTTTTATTGATTTACAAAAACATGGCACACAGCATGCAATAGTTACATTGCTAATAATAATAATGAAAAGCAAAAAACAATAACAATAAATAAAAGCAAAATATAAGAATATAAAAAGTCAACATGACCTGGATGGGGAGTTTTCTCCCCATCGTAATTCTCTCCTCGTTCTGCCTTACCCATCTGTGTGTTAAACTTGCGTCTTTACGCCTATATTCACGTGTTAGTGCTATTCACTGCAATAACACCCGCTGTCAACAAATGACGCCACTGGCCACACACATTTCGGTATATGAATGCTAAAACGGTTGTACAAATCTTTAACCTCTGCGGGCAAATCTTCGACTAGCGATAAATCGCCGTCAATAAGCTATTCAAACAGCTCGCAAGAAGCCCCTGAAATAATTTCACGCGATGATCATTGCATATCACGCAAGCAAATTAGCAAAAATGCTCTCACTGTCATTTACGACTTACGTCGCGCCGGTTACGAAGCTTATCTGGTCGGCGGAGGCGTTCGCGACCTTCTATTAGAGCGGTCGCCAAAAGACTTTGATATCGCTACCAACGCGACACCCGAACAAGTGCAGCAAACCTTTCGCCGCGCGCGTATTGTTGGCCGTCGATTCCGCATTGCTCATGTGCGGTTTGGCAGAGAAATTATTGAAGTCACGACCTTCCGTGGCAGTCATGACCAAGTTGAAGATACCCAGCGTAAAAACAATAAATCGCAAACTAACGATCAAGGTATGTTGGTAAGAGACAACGTTTATGGCAACTTACACGACGATGCTATGCGCCGCGATTTCACTATTAACGCCCTGTACTACAGCATCGACGGCTTTAGCGTGCTCGACTATACCGGCGGCATAGAAGACTTAAAAAATCGTCAGATTCGTATTATTGGTGAAGCCAGCCAGCGCTATGCTGAAGACCCAGTAAGAATGCTAAGAGCCATTCGCTTTAAAGCGAAGTTTGATTTTGAATTAGAAACAGAAACCGCAGCGCCCATTTATTCGTCAGGACATCTCTTAGCGCAGGTTGCACCGGCTCGCCTATTTGATGAAATGATCAAATTATTATTATCAGGCAAGGGCCAACAAACGTTTAAGCTACTAGTAGAGTATCAACTTTTTGATACGCTATTTCCTGCAACGGCTCCGTTTATTCGAGCAGATAAGCAAAACGATAACTTTGACTATCAACTCATCTGTAACGCACTCGCTAATACCGACCTGCGCGTACAGCAAGGCAAGCCAGTTACACCGGCTTTTCTTTACGCAGCCTTGTTATGGCCAGTCGTTCGAGAAGAAGCTGAAAACGCTATTGCTGACGGCACACCCCGCTTAAGAGCCCTTCAGCTGGCTGGGCACTATGCCGTTGATGCGCTATTAAGCACTATCGCTATTCCAAAACGCTTTAGCATTCCTATGCGAGAAATCTGGACCTTACAGCAACGTTTAGAAACCGCTCATGGTAAACGCGCTATCACTGTATTACAGCATCCGCGTTTTCGAGCCGCCTATGATTTTCTGTTATTGCGTGAACAAACCGGCGAATCAGTCAATGAGCGCGGTGAATTCTGGACGGCTCTGCAAATAGAGCACCCCGTTAATCGAGAAGAAATTCGCCAAGCCGATAAAAAACGCCCTCGACGACGCAGAAGAGCCTCGAGTAATAACAAAGGAGCCTCTGAATAATGCTAACGACGGCTTATATCGGCATCGGTAGTAATATGAAAGACCCTATGCAACAGGTCAGTAATGCGCTGCAAACATTAGCAACGCTTCCCGGCTGCACATTGGTCTCGCAATCATCAATGTACAGCAGCGACGCCGTAGGGCCTGGTCAGCAAGATAGCTATATTAACGCTGTTGCAGAACTGAGCACCGAATATTCGGCGGCCGATTTACTCAAGCAGCTACAAGCCATAGAAGCGGCTCATGGCAGAGTGCGTAAACAACGTTGGGAGCCAAGACCGCTCGATTTGGATATACTGCTCTTCGGTAATCAGATAATATCGACTTCGACATTAAGTGTGCCGCATCCCGAATTAGATCAGCGCCACTTTGTGCTTTATCCGCTTGCTGAAATTGCACCCGAACTTGTCTTGCCTGATGGCCGCAGCATGCCCGCACTCCTAACAGAGTGTGCCATTGGCGAGTTATTAAAAGTCGAAGGATGACACGCTAAATAATGAGATGTTAAACCATCCATTCTGGATAACGTATTATTGATAAAACGCTATATTAGCCCATGATACGTGATTGAATAACACTGACTAAAAGACTCACTGGCTGACACGATGACTGAGTTCAATTTTCTTGATGGTAATGCCGGCAATGAACTGCTTGATGCAGACACATTAGCCGTGACTGAATTAATTAAAGACAGAGAAATTCCTCGCTTTATTACCATCGAGGGGCCTATAGGTGTGGGCAAAACGACACTAGCCAAACGCCTTGCCGAAAGTTTCAACTATGAAACCCTGTTAGAGCGTGCAGAAGAAAATCCATTTTTAGCCGGCTTTTACAAAAACCGCCGCCAAAATGCACTTGCCACACAATTATTTTTTCTCTTTCAGCGCGCCCAACAAATTCAAGACATGCGACAACAAGATCTTTTTTCGCCGGTACGCATCGCTGATTTTTTAATTGAAAAAGATAGATTATTTGCTCGTGCCAACCTAGAAGATAATGAATTCGCTCTCTACGAACAAGTCTACTCGCAAATTACTATTGATGCGCCAAAACCTGATTTAGTTATCTATTTGCAAGCGCCCGTTGATGCATTAATGGATAGAATATTAAAGCGCGGTATTTCAGAAGAACGTAATATTGATCGAGATTATCTTGAGCTGCTGAATGAAGCTTATAGTGAGTTTTTTCTTTATTATGATGACGCACCGCTATTAATCGTAAATTGCGCCGACATCGACTTTATTAACAACGATGACCATTACTTAACACTCATCGATTATATGCTCAACGTCCGCGGTGGCCGTCATTATTTCAACCCGACTATATTTTCTTAATCGCCGACTCACCTTACTGCCTATTAACGCGAGAACGTAGCTTTGAAATACAGCATACAAACATTAAGAAAACGTAAAAATGAAAATCGAAAGTTCAGTGTCGTTGCCGCTTACGATGCCAGCTTCACTGCTGCCATTAACCAAGCAGAAATAGAAGCCATTTTAGTCGGCGACTCACTTGGCATGGTAGTACAAGGAAAAGAAAGCACTGTTCCTGTCACGATAGAGCAAATGGTTTATCACACCGAAGCGGTTGCACGCGGAAATGCCAATAGTGATTCACAGGCCTTAATTATTGCCGATATGCCTTTTATGAGTTATGCCAACATCAACGATGCACTATTAAATGCCGCTAAGTTGATGCGTGCTGGCGCCAACATGGTTAAGCTCGAGGGCGGCGCATGGCTTGTAGAAACAACAGAGAAATTAGTTGAGTGTGGCATTCCTGTTTGTGCACACATTGGCTTAACGCCACAATCGGTTAACAAACTGGGCGGTTATAAAGTTCAAGGCCGAAGCAATGAACAACAACAGCAATTATTAAGCGACGCCAAAGCGCTCGACAAAGCCGGCGCCGACTTCATTGTTTTAGAATGTATTCCTAAATCTTTAGCGACAGACATTACAAACAATACCAGCTTTTCAACCATTGGCATTGGCGCTGGTAGCGATACTGACGCGCAAGTATTGGTGTGTTATGACATGCTTGGGTTATCGTCAAACCCGGCTAAATTCGTCAAAAACTTTCTTGCTGATACTCTTACCGCTAAAACACCATCAATTGCGAATGCCTTTTCTGCTTTCAAAAAGTCGATAGAAGACGGTAGTTATCCGGCCAAAGAACACGAATACGAGTAAAGCCATAAAAGACACCGGCTTAAATCAGCAGCAATGCATAGCGAATATATAGCGCTAGCACTCCATTATTTGAAGACTAAAAAATGCAAACCTTAAACCAAATTAAATATTTACGTGCTGCACTCAACGCAGACAAAAACCGTGGCAGTAAAATTGTGTTAGTCCCCACCATGGGCAATCTACATGAAGGCCACTTACAACTGGTTAGACGCGCGCGTGAAGTCGCCGATATCGTCGTTGTCAGTGTTTTTGTAAATCCCATGCAGTTTGGCGCATCTGAAGATCTCGACAGCTATCCACGCACATTAACCGAAGACCAAGATAAGCTAGATGCAGAAAACGTCGATTATTTATTTATTCCTAATGTGACAGAAATATATCCTAATGGTGTCGATAACCACACCACGGTTGCCAATCCTAGCCTCTCTAATATGTTATGCGGCATTCATAGGCCAAATCATTTTCAAGGCGTGTGCACCGTCGTTAATAAATTATTAAATTTAGTACAGCCATCGGTTGCTGTATTCGGTGAAAAAGATTTTCAGCAACTGGCTATTATTAAACGGATGGTCTCTGACCTTTGCATGCCAATTGATATTGTCGGCGTGCCAACGGCTCGCGCACATGATGGTTTAGCATTAAGCTCACGCAACCAATATCTGAATAATATTGATCGTATTAAAGCACCGATTATTTACGAGACGCTACAGAAAACGCGAGACGCCATAGTGGCTGGCAGTAAACAATATGCAACACTGTGTGAGAGCGCAAAAATCGATTTGAAAGCCGCAGGCTTCGAAGTGGATTACTTTGATATCCGCAATCAAAAAAACCTTAGTCTACTCGATAATAATGATAGCGATAATGCCATTGTTATTTTAACGGCAGCCACTTTAGGCGAAACACGATTGCTCGATAATATTCGAATATCAATTTAATTGAATATCTATCCCTATTCATCTCTAAATTAATTTGTTTAAATTGAATGGAAAACGTTATGACTAAATCATCATCCTACCCAGTCGACAAAGCCTTTCAAGAAAAATCGCTTCTAAATCGTGACCAATATGACGCCATGTATAAGGCATCTATTCTACAACCTGAAATGTTTTGGAATGTACAAGCGAATAAGTTTTTGTCATGGGAGAAACGTTGGGAGAGTGTTTCCGAATATAACTTCCAAAAAGGTGAGACCAGTTGGTTTACTGGCGGAAAATTAAATGTCACGACAAACTGTATTGATCGACACTTGGAAACGCGCGCCAATCAAACCGCTATTATTTGGGAAGGTGACGAACCCAATCAGCAAAAATTAATTACTTATAGCGATCTTCATGAAGCCGTGTGCCGACTGGCCAACGCATTAAAAAATCGTGGTGTTAAAAAGGGTGATCGTGTTTGCATCTATATGCCCATGATTCCAGAAGCCGCCTATGCCATGCTAGCTTGTGCACGCATTGGCGCCGTTCACTCTGTCGTATTCGGTGGCTTCTCACCCGACGCATTACGTGATCGCATTCAAGATGCCGATTGTCAGACCGTCATCACTGCCGATGAAGGCTTACGTGGCGGTAAAAAAATTCCACTCAAAAACAATGTCGATACAGCCGTTGCTAACTGTCCTAACGTCCATACCGTGTTAGTTGTTCAGCACACCCAAGGTAATATCGAATGGCACGACAATAATGTTTGGTATCACGAAGCAACAGCCGCCGCTGAAAAAAACTGCCCACCGGAATTAATGGACAGTGAAGACCCGCTTTTCATTCTTTATACTTCAGGCTCTACCGGAAAGCCAAAAGGCGTTATGCATACCACTGCCGGCTATTTACTCGGTGCGGCAATTACCCATAAATATATTTTTGATTATCAAGACGGCGATATCTACTGGTGTACTGCTGATGTCGGCTGGATTACCGGTCACTCCTATATTGTTTATGGCCCGCTAGCTAACGGCGCAACTACGCTAATGTTTGAAGGTGTACCAACCTACCCAAGCGCCGCTCGTTGCTGGGAAATTTGCGACAAGCATCAAGTTAATATTTTTTATACCGCGCCTACTGCATTAAGAGCCTTAATGGCTCAAGGCAATGAATGCGTTTCAAACACCTCACGCAGCTCAATACGTTTGTTAGGTACAGTTGGTGAACCTATTAACCCAGAAGCATGGGAATGGTACTACCACGTTGTTGGTGATGCGCGCTGCCCCATTGTTGATACTTGGTGGCAAACAGAAACTGGCGCTATTATGATTTCACCATTACCCGGTGCAATGGATTTAAAACCCGGCTCAGCCACCTTACCGTTCTTTGGTGTAGAACCCATATTACTCGACAGTGATGGTGTAGAAATTGAAGGCGAAGGTTCTGGTAACCTTGTGATTAAGCAATCATGGCCCAGCCAAATTCGTTCCGTTTATGGTGATCATCAACGCTTAATTGACACTTACTTTAGTACTTATCCTGGTTACTTTTTTACGGGTGACGGTGCGCGACGTGATGCCGATGGTTACTATTGGATTACTGGTCGTGTTGATGATGTTTTGAATGTATCGGGGCATCGCTTAGGTACTGCCGAGGTTGAAAGCGCCTTAGTGCTTCATGAGAGTATCGCTGAAGCGGCTGTCGTGGGCTACCCTCATGATGTGAAGGGGCAAGGTATTTATTGCTATGTTACGCCTATGGCGGGTGCTGAGCTTTCTGATGAATTAAAGAAGGCTTTAGTGGCGTTGGTTGCTAAAGAGATTGGCCCTATTGCGAAGCCGGATGTTATTCAGTGGGCGCCGGGGTTGCCGAAGACGCGTTCTGGAAAAATTATGCGACGAATTTTACGTAAGATTGCGGCGAATGAAATTGATGCGCTTGGGGATACGAGTACGCTGGCAGATCCAGCAGTTGTGGATGATTTGATTTTGAACAGGTTGGTTAAATAGTTTTTTTGCGCAAGGGGGCTCGACAGCCAGAAGCCAGAATCTTATGTGTATATTTTTATTGGTGATGGATTATTTTGAGGGTTTGGTTTTTTTGTTTGAGTTTTAAAGTCAAGAGCGTCGGGGGTGGCCCGACATGCCAGTCACTTTTCTTTGCTTGTGCAAAGAAAAGTAACCAAAAGAAAGCACACAATCTGACGAAGATTGATCCCGATATAACCTATTCAGTTT
>Ga0129327_10000651_pt1 | contig 20996 bp, 15 predicted proteins | sample CPBDNA_6_FD_111799 | JGI IMG/M metagenome (GOLD analysis project Ga0129327, IMG submission 111799) | Freshwater to marine salinity gradient microbial communities from Chesapeake Bay, USA - CPBay_Spr_31_0.8_DNA | ecosystem: Environmental > Aquatic > Marine > Coastal | place: USA: Chesapeake Bay... | reverse complement strand
TCTTCTACAAAACGTGTTGGTTGTAATAACTTCCATCTCTTCTCATAATCAACATCATATTATTATATTGTGTTATTTTGTCGTCGCAGTGAAGTTTTTTTTTTTGGCTTCAAGGAAGAAATCTGTTCCCCTCCTTTTTTTGCGCCTCTATTATTTTCCTTCATCCAAAAAAAAAGTTGGTTGGTTGCCTTCATTTCCAAAAAACCAACGAACACCAAAAGAGTATACTACTAATATACTAAACACTCTTTTTCCTCGGTCGCACAAACATGTTTCGCTCTCTCACCATGGGCCGAACGCCGGATGTATTCAACTTATCGTTCGGATACAGAGAAGAAGAAGAAGTCATCACGACGACGACGACTGATAAACAACCTACTAAACAACAACAACAACAACAACAACAACATTCGAAAGAAGTAAAGATACAATCCCACGAAGTGAACGTGGAATATAATTCAGACCGAGACCACGAGGAGATTTTGGACAAAATAGCCGACGGGCAGATGAGCTTACCGTTTAAAGAACAAGGAGACGTGGTGAAAGCGCAATTGTTGTGCTTACAAGGCGGTTACGACGTCGTCAAAGTGAAAGTTCGATTGACGATTGAACCGTATAAACCGACGCCAAAAGTCTTTCGCTTGACGAGACAGAACAACACGGGAACGACGACGCTGTGTGAAGGATTGTATTCTCTGTTGAAAGGGTGCGATTTAGATTCCATCGAGGAGTTAGTTTTAGGCGAAGGTGTGGTTAGAATATTAGGCGACATTCGAGAAAGGTTCAAGAACGTCGTTTCGATCGATCTCTCCAACGCGCAGTTGACAGAGTTGCCGGTGGAAATCACCCAGTTCTTCCCTCGCTTGGAAGTGTTGAAGCTGAACGAAAATAAACTGATCGATTTACCGAGTCTAGTAAACTTGAAAAGTCTGAGAGAGTTGCACTGCGACAACAACCAACTGACGAAAATACGAACGGATTTAAGAGAGAACAAAATGCTCCGAGTGATTTCTTTAAAAGGAAACAAACTGACGAAACCGGTGATGGATATGAAAGCGTTGTCGAAAGTGCACACGTTTCATTTATACGGCAATCCAGTTGAGTATTTACCGGAAATGCATCACTGTAAATCTTTGAGGTGTTTGTCCTTAGTAAACGTCGTTGTAAGCGCGAACGACGACTTAACCGACGTGGACGTGCAAATCGGAGACACGACGTCGAGTTACATTCCCCAGGCGATTTCGGGGAAAGCTGCGCAGAAAGGCAAAGCGTTTTCGGCTTTTTTTACTCTCGTGTTCAGACACTCGAGTTGTCAACATTTGCTTATCGCCACCGCTTTGGCGAAGATTGCGCAAGAAGATCCCTCGAACTGTGTCGAAATTGGCGCCACGGAAGGCGCTCTGCAGCAAATGCTCACGATGCTCTTGACTTCGGACGTGAACGTCATTCGCGAAGCGACGCACATCATCGCCGCTACAAGTCAACTTCCCGATATCGCGCAAAAACTCATCGATTCAAAAGTATCGCAAAGAATACAAAGTTTGATGGCGGTAAGTCGTGGTTTCTTCTCTTCATTGCTCCTCATCGTTTCCTCTCCTTTTCACCTTCACTTTTGAGGAAAAGTACTACTTTTATTGAAGGAACAAAAATTAACTTTTAATTCTTTCTTTCCCTATTCACATCAACAGGATTCTAATTCTGCCGTTCAAATATGCGGTTGTAATATTCTGGCATCCCTAGCATTTTCTTCGGGAAAATTGTCAAAGGTGTGCATTTTTTATTCATTTTTTAAATTTTTGTTTTTAATTAATTACTTTGTGAACGTATATTCTAACCAAATCTATCTTTTCCCCACCAAAAAAACAGAGTATTTACGATGAAACATTAATTAATTTACTTATCGATATAATTAAGGTACAGTTCTTCTATAAATATGACTTCCCCGAAAATAATTTGAAATTTTATTTATTTTTTTAGAGCGATAATTCCGAATTAAAATCTTCTGGACTACTAGCCCTGGGAAATTTGGGCTTTGAATCAATTAATAGACGCGCAATGTTAAAGATGAGAGGCATACGGAGTTTGCTTGCAGAATTAGCCCTGAGCTTCCCAGAAAATGAAAATACAGAATTAATTAAAAAATATGCAACTCGAGCTTTGGCTATTTTCGGTGAGAATGAAATCGTCAGACAAGCTATCAATCGGCGTCCGATTGTTTGTAAAGGCGTGAGAATCTTGTGTATGGATGGAGGAGGCATGCGCGGTATTTCAACGGTGCAAATGTTACAACGTATCGAGGTACGAATAATTTTTCTTTATCATCATCACGTTTTCGGTCAAAGCACCGCTGTATGAAACCATTCTGACAATTTTGCAATCGGTCTCAGGAGGGCACGGGTAAACCAATTCATGAGCTATTTGACTTGATCTGCGGTACGAGTACGGGAGGTATACTGGTAAGTGATGCTAAATTAGGCAAAATATCGCGCGTACACGCGCGTTTGATGAAAATAATTTTTTTTCTTGGTTTTCTATTTTTGTATTTTTCTTCCTTTTCGTCCGTTTCTGTTCTGTTCTTTTCACCGACGAGTCCTTTTTGGAAAACTGTGACTAACTTTTCTTCTGAAACACAAGGCATGCGCTGTGGGAGTTCGGAAACACGACTTAAAACGATGCGATGAAATCTACACAGAATTAGGAACCAGAATATTCTCAAAGCCGAAAGATAGACAAGATGGAGAGACTTCGTGGAAAGACCGGTTCGATAACTTATATCGGGACGGGCAGCAGAAATGGAGAGTCGCGGTGCACGGTTCGAAGCACGACGCGAACGTGTTCGAAAGTTTACTCCAACAAGAATCTGAAATGGACGGTAAACAAGAGTCATTCATCGAATCGTCTTTAAGAGGCGGTCCAAAAGTTTTCGTTGTCGGTACCATCGTGTCTAAATATCCTTCGTCTCCATACATCTTCCGAAACTACCAGTACCCGGAAACCGCCGAGGATGAAAACCATGGGAGATATGCGATGCCAGGTTCCTGCAAACACTTGATGTGGCACTGTTTGAGGGCTTCGAGCGCTGCCCCGTATTATTTAGCCGATTTTTCGTTAGGTGATGAGAAATGGCAAGACGGCGCCGTCACCTGTAACAACCCAGCGATGATGGGCATCATGGAGGCGAGACGCTTGTGGCCAGACCGACAGATTGAGTGCGTGGTTTCCGTCGGAACTGGAGAGGTTCCGCGGGTTAAACGAAAAGATGCTTCATCTTTCCACAGACTAATCGACGCTTCTGAAGTTATGCTCGAATCCTCTTGTAATGTAGAGAGAGTAGATGAGGCGTTGGGAACGCTTTTACCTTTGATTCCAGAGACGAAATACTTCCGTTTCAACCCTGTCGATTCGAGGTGTGATATAGATTTAGACGAAATCGATAAGCAAGCGCTGAAGCGACTGAGAGAAGCAACGGATGAGTACGTGAAATCTGAAAACGAGCGATTCGGGGAACTGTGTCAGTTGTTGCAGCCGGACGCTTTGGACGAAGAAATAGCAGCTGTGATCGCTACTGGACTCGGCTCTAAGAAAGGAGTTTTAGTCATCGAGGCGCAGAGATACGAGAACGAATTCGCTGCGAAAACTGATATCGTGGAAGAGTTTTGCGCTTTGCGGTCCATTCCATTCGCTCGTATTGATACATCTTCGAGTTACAATCCTGATAATACCGGATTCTCTTTTGGGAAAAACGGAGCCACGAGTAAGAAAAGTAACAACAACGATAACAGTCACGCCCACGCGGAGGACAATAATACTATTAGAAGCAGAAACGGTAGTAGCGGTAGTAACAGAAACAAGACGGGAGGAGAGGAAGAACTTTTGGACGATACCAACGTAGCAATTGAGAATCTCAACGCGCAGTTTAGAAGGATTGGCGCAAACGCAGGTGTCATTCACTTGAACTGCGTTTCAGATTTGGAGGGCATCGTGTTGCGTTGGCAACACGATATTACGGCCATAGCAGAGCCTTCAGCTGTGGCAAATTTGTTCATAGAGTGTGCGAAATATCCATCAAAGCAATCGCAAAAGTTCACCTCTCTGTATGAAATGTGTTCCTCTGTACCTTCAGTCGAGGTGGAAGGTGTTTTGCACACGTTCATAGGAAAGCACTTGCAGGCAGATTCCAACGACGGGCAACTTGGCGCGTATCTCTTCAAAAGAACTATTCCTCTGGAGTATTTGTCAGATTACACGGCGAGTAAACTTATTGGCATGTGGAAGGATAAAATTATCGTCAGTCAAGCTTCTATTGGCGCAGACTTGCTGGAAGCTTTGTTAGATGCCGGAGCGAAAGCAATCGTGGCTCCTTCAAACGAAGATCCAGACAACTTCATATCGGCCGGCGCAGACGGGGACGATATCCTTCAGTTCTTCGCGGCGTTTTATCATGCATTGTACGTTGTTGGCGCGGATGCACCCGCGGCAAGTTCTGCAGCGTGTATGATTCAACCTTCTTGTAGTTACTTTCGATGTCACGTGCGTGTGCGAGGGAGTACGGTCGAGTTGAAACCAGGCGAAGAAGTAAGAAAAGTGGCCACGCCGAAGAAAGCTGCGCAAGAACAACAAAATTAGATTTGTAATAGAAAATAAGCTGATGACACGGTTTATAAATAATAATTGTATAACAATATCCTCTCTCCCTCTAATTCTACTATGCATGATGAATAAATATGGTAATATATGAATTGTCCATCCATTCTTTCCCTTATAGCGCGCCGAGAACTGCATCTCTCCCTCTCTTCAAAGCCTTCTCATCAATCACCTTGACGGACTCAACCCATCCAATAGATTGCAACACCTTGTATGTCACAACCTTAGCGGCATCTTGAATAAATGCCCACATGATTACGTACAACCAACAGTACACGGCTAAATCCCACTCGATGCCTTGCATCCCATTTCCGAATGGCCAATAGACGGCCAAAAACGTAGAACACGTAGTAGCGAGAATAAACGCGCCAACTAAAACGATCGACGGCATTCTCGACCACATCCAACCTTTCGTTCTCGAGTTGAACACGGAGAAGTAATCCGAAAGCGAGATTTTCAAGTACATGAGCGTTTGGATCTCTCCGTATGTCATGACTGGTAATCCCATGGATCGCCACAGGCCATCCGGCGATTGCGAATCCAATGATAACTCCAACAATACGATCGAACCAATCAAAGCAACCATGCCAATAGCGGAAGAGACAATATATAAAATATTCAGATCCCACTTCTCTGGCTTTATGGAAGCATCGACGTGATCGTACGCGACCGAAATAATGGTGCCGTCATTCAAGATGGTGATGGTAACCAAAGCGATAACTGGGATCGCAAAGTACGACGGCCAATCCGCGTTGTACTCGTTCGGATGATAGAAGATGCACGAGATGAAAAAGAAGAACAACAGCTGTTCAGTACACGCGACGCGGTAAATCACAAAGTTCTTCATTCTCTGGAAGATCTTCCTTGAGGTCACGATGGCGGTGACGATAGTGCTCAAACCCGGTTGCGTCAAGACAATATCGGCGGCAGCTTGCGCTGCAGAAGTCGCCCCTTGAACGGCGATACCGACATCAGACCGTTTTAACGCCGGCGCATCGTTCACACCATCACCAGTCATGCCAACCAAGTAACCTTGTTGACGTAACGCCTCAACGATGAGATATTTGTGCTCCGGGAAGACTTGGGCGAAACCATCTGCTTGGCGGCACATCTCCCCGTAGTCTCTGCCCAACGTCGTCGACGCCTCGAGATCCTGAGCCGTAAGCAAAGGAAGCTTCTCAGCACCTAAAACATTCGTTCCCATACCTAACGTGCGGCACGTCTCAACCGCAATCGCACGGTGATCTCCAGTGATCATTTTCACCGTGACACCAAAGTCATTCGCGCAATCGATGGTATGTTTGGTATCCGGACGAGGCGGGTCCAAAAAGGTAAGAATACCGATGAATTCAAATTTCCGTTCAGTGATGTCGCCATTTTTCGTTCTTGCAACGGCCAAGGATCGAATACCTCTGTGCGCGAGCTCTAATACTTTTTCTTCAACTTCTTTACCGATTTTATCTTTGTTTACACTCATCTCCAAAAGCACGTGAGGAGCACCTTTAGTGACGACAAACTTCTCACCGGTGGTTTCATTCTTCACAGTCGCTTCGGTTCTCTTGATGATTGGATCAAACGGAACGTAATCGGTGTGCTCGTACGGGTCCAACTCGACGCGATCGACCGAGTTCAACACCAAAGTATCCAACGCATCCTTCGCCGGCTCCCACCATTTCGCCGCCAAAGCGGCCAATTTCAACACTTCTTCTCTCGTAACATCCGGCACGAACGTTGGCAAATACTCTTGCAGCATCATCTTGTTCAACGTCAAAGTTCCAGTCTTGTCCGAGCACAAGATGGTCATACCCGCGAGTTCTTCCACGGAGGAAAGGCGAGCTACGATTGCCTTCTCCGCGGCTAGTTCATGGCATCCCAACGCCAACGTCGTCGTACAGACTACTCTCAACGCGATTGGAATCGAAGCGACTAAAAGAACGACGTTGAACGCGAGCGTTTGCCAGAAATCGACACCGATCATGTTCAAGTAAATAAACACCAATGCGCAAATAAACACGCCCAACGCAACCAAGATGTACATGATTTCTCTCAACACTTTTTCAAAGTGCCCGAGCTCGTCTACACCTTGGACTAAATCCGCAGTTTTACCGAAGAACGTTTGCGACCCGGTCGCGGTAACCGTAGCTTCGATTTCACCGCGCGTGACCGTTGACCCCATCTTCGCTTCGGAGCCTTCAAACATAGCCACCGGTAAACTTTCCCCGGTCAAAGCGGCTTGGTCGACTTGAATCGGTTTACCTTCTCGTAATTTGCAGTCAGCTGGAATAGCTCCACCGGAACCTAACGCGATCACATCCCCCGGGACTAACAAAGTCGCGTTGATGGTGTATATTTTATTTTCTCTCTTAACGATCGCTTCTGGTTTCAACGAATCTCTCAGAGCTGCGATGGAATCACCAGCCTTTAACTCCTCGATAAAGCCGACCAAAACGTTCAGTAACTGCAAAACAACCAGCACAAGGACGTCGACCACGTCGTCGGGCGAACTGTGCACGTACGCTTCTAAACTTTCGATAAGAATCGCGGCCCAAATCATCAACGGCATCGGCTGGACAAATTCCAAAGCCAGTTTCACCCAGACGTTTTCTTCTTTCCTGGAGAGTTCGTTCAAACCGAACAACTGCAAGCGTCTCTCCGCTTCGAGTTCGGTTAAACCGTCCTCGGGAGTGTTGAACAGAGTCTCTCTGTCCACACCCATGTAATACTGATCGTTCGTCGTCATACTACTCATATTGTTATTATTCTCCTCGCCAGAATCGCTTCCGGTGTCCGACTTATTGGTGCCGTATTGCGACTCTGGACCTGATTTTCCCGCGGTTAACAACGGTTTCGTTCCATCACCAGAGCTGCCGGACTCGATGTCGTTGTACGGCTTCTTCGTCGGCGACATGTTTGTTCTCCTTTTCTTCTTCTTCTTTTAAAGTATTACTCTCGATCGGAAAGAAAGAAAGAAAGAAATTCTCGAAGAGTCGGGGAAACACCCACACGCGGCCTTTTGAGGATGATGATTACGCCCCAAAGACGGAGAGAAAGAAGAGAGAAGAGAGTCGTAGACACGCGTTTCGAGCGAGATCAATTCTCTGTACTATCGGTGGTATGAGACGTGCGCAATTCGAATAATACTATATATTATATAATACGTTACGCGAAAAGGCAGCACGCGCAATAAATATAATGTGTGATATAGTCGCGTGGCCAACTAATGCAGATTGTTCGTGTGTTTAAGCCACAAACGGAAAGAAAGAATTTTTTGGTGTTGTGGTGTTCGAAATTCAGGTCACAGAGCGGCTCCTCAAAAAATTTTGAGAGAGAAGAGGCAAGGAAGCACGAAAACAGAGAAAGGACTCCTCCTGTCCTCAGTAGTTCTAGTAGTTCAAGTCGTTTTGTATACGAAGAAGAAGCATGGGAGGAGGACTTCGACGAACACTCTCAGCAATAGCAACATCATCATCATCATCGAGTAGTCACATCATCACAGACTCGTTGTTCATTCGATCGCTCGTTTCTGCTGTCCCTTTCGATGGTGGTGGTCGCACGACGAGTTCTTCTTCTTCTTCTTCTTTCGGAGGAGGAGGAGGCGAAGGAGGAGGAGACCAAATGCGGCGTCGTCTTTTCTCATCATCATCAATAAACGAAGAAGTGGTGAGAGAAGAGGTAAGCAGACGATATCAACACCAACGACAGAGAATAGTACAACGACGACAACACAACAACAGTAGCTTTAATAACAAAAACAGATTTATGAATAGAAGTGGCAGCACGAGAACATCCTCCTCCTTGTTGACGAGTCAAGTGCGTGGATATGCGTTTTGGAGTAACAACAAGAACGAAAGTCCTTCTTCTTCTTCTTCGGCAACGAATGAGCTCGAAGACGGCACGAGTAGTAATAGTAGTGGCGATGAAGGAGGAGACTCTGTGTCATCAATAGTAACAGATCTTAGCAGCAATACTACTCTTCCTCCAGGAACAGAACTTGTCGGCGAAGTCGCGCAAATAGCGGGGGAGTCGTGGTACACCACCGCCGGTTTGATGTACGTCATGGAATACTTTCATCTCGTGAGTGGATTAGAGTGGTACCAAGCGATTGCCGCTGCGACTGTAGTTATGAGAACATTAACACTACCATTTACCGTGATGCAAATGCGAAATACGGCGCGGATGCAGTTGGCGCGACCGGAAATGGAGCGACTTCAAGAACGCGCGAAGCAAACGCAAGCGCAAAACGACCCCGAGGCGGCGCAGAGACATTTGAGCGAGGTGACGGCTATATGGAAAAAATACGAGTGTCATCCGGTGAAATCGTTAGCACCTTTGTTAGTTTCAGCACCGTTGTTCGTGTCCTTCTACTTTGCCATCTCGAGAATGGCGGACGGGATTGGATCCTTCAAAGACGGGGGTGCGTTTTGGTTCACCGATTTATCCGCCGCGGATCCAACCATGATGATGCCTCTGTTGACGTCCGCTTTATTTTTAGCCTCGGTCGAGTTAGGTGCCGTAGAAGGTATGAACAACAATCAACAAGGCCTGACCATGAAGTGGGCACTCCGAGGATTAGCCTTAGCTTTAGTGCCGATGACGTGGAACTTTACTCAAGGCGTGTTTTGTTACTGGATCACGAGCAACTCGTATTCGCTCTTCCAGGCGACTTTGTTCAAGTCTACGATGATGAAAAGATTAGCCGGCATTCCAGATACCTCTCACTTGGCGAACCTAGATTCCAACTTGTTGAACCAAAAAGTCAACTTGGATAAAATTCACGAAAAGTGGGGCGAGAAGCCGACGTTACATTCGCAGCGACCGCCGAAAAAGATTAAAGCGGGGAAGCGAACATATTCATCCTCGGGACAACAAGAACGACACGAAGAACACGTCGCGGTAAAATACTTACCGTCAAATGCACTTTTTAAGGAGAGAGGAGATATGTTTTGAATAAAGTAGTAGTTGTCATGATTAGGACGAGAGAAAGAAAAACTTATTATTTTCCCTTTCGTGGGCTCGTTTTCCGCTCGGGTGTCCATCAAAATAAGTACTTTTACGTTTGAATCTTCCCTCATAAAATCCAAATGTCAGCCTTTACAGCGTTGTTAAACGCTCACGCGCTTCGCATGCGATCGTCGTCGTTCTCCGAATCCTCCTCGTGCTCCTCTTCGTTGAGAGGAGGAGGACGAGGAGCAACGACGAGGACGCGCGTGTTCTCCACCAGACGTGATGATACTAGTAGTACTAAAATCTTTCGTCGTCGTTGCGTATCTCTCTCCTCCTTCTCCCGTTCAAAGAGAGAAAGTGGACGACGACAACAACAACAACAACAACAACAACAACAACAACTGGTAGAAGCGTTGCAGCAACAACATCAAAGGAGAAATAATAATACTACTACGAAGAGCAGAGGATCAGGGGTCATCGTTGGCGTCCGCAACGATAATAGTAGCAGCAGTAGTCTTAATTATTATTCGTTGAACAGTAGTAACGAGAACGATCAAACGTCCAGCAACAGAGAAGAAAGAAAGAAGACAGCAGCACAAAGGTACGGCAAGAAGAACTGGTGGGGCACCGGGTCCTACACGAATTCCGTGTTTAGCAAGAAAGTTGTCACGAGAGCGACGACGAATAACTTCTCCGCGTACGCAGCTTCGGACGAGAACAACAACAACAACAACAACGACATTTTTAAAGGGAATGCAGCTTTCAATCTCTTCCTCGGACCGCCGATGAAGATTTTTGGGGCTTTATGGAACAGATTGGCAAAGCCGTTGCAAGATTTTGGCTTTGGTAGAACGCGAATTATGGAAGGTGGTGTAGGTTTGTTCATCGTTGGAGGGGCACTGTTGGGTGCTTTGATCGCCGGATGGATTGTCGGCATCTTTAACAACGCCAGGAAGAACTCTTACCAAGCGTTTATTGAATTCCCACTCGCGTGTGGGATTCAATGCGGGACGAACGTAAGAATCAGAGGCGTGAAAGCGGGAACGGTGTTATCTGTGCAACCAGCTTTGGATAAAGTGACGGTTTTGGTGGAAATGGACGATAAGAAAGTGCCGATTCCAAGAAATTCGACGATTGATGCGAATCAGTCAGGATTAATCGCAGAGACTATTATTGATATTACCCCGAAATTACCCATCCCGCAAGCGCAATGGGGTCCGTTAGATGCCGGGTGTGAAGGGGAAGGTGTTATCGTGTGCGATCGAGGACGAATTGAAGGGAGACCGGGGGTTTCTATGGATGATTTAGTTGGCATTTGCACGCGCTTAGCGAAAGAGATGGAACAACAGGATGGAATTCGAAAGATGTTTCAAGTCACGGATGGGGCTCAAGATTTGATGCAGGTTTTAGAACCGTTATTAACCGAAGCTGCTTTGATTGCCAGAGAGCTTCGACCGATGATGCAAGGTGTCAAAGACCAGGGTACATTGGAAACGATCGAGCTATTAGCGGGACATGCGTCGGCTACGGTGCAAGATATTCGAGAGTTGCGACAAACGATTTTAACCGAGGAAAATCAAGACATGTTGAGACAATCTATCTCGACTTTGACAAAGACTTTGCAACACGTAGAAAAAGTATCCGGAGACATTTCGAGCGTCTCTGGTGACCCGAGCACTCGAGCTAACTTGCGACACTTGATACAGTCGCTTTCGCGTTTGGTAGACGCTTAGACAAGTTTTTATACCATCGACTCTGATGACAAACGTGTTGTACAAACAAGTGCTATTCTATATTCTAATTCTAAAGCTTTACATTTTCTTCCTCTAGCAATCGCTTCTTCAGCGTCTCTAGAGCTTCACGCGTTAACATTGGATGCACCTCCACATTTTCTTCTTCGTCGTCCTCGCTTTTCGTCCTGTGTGCGAATAGTAACCTTCTCGCTTCTGTGCTGGACAATCCAACTATCCCGTGCTTTGATATTAACGAATCATCATCTTTCGTCGTTTTTCCACTGTTGAATATCTTTAGCGATCTTATTGCGCCTCTGACTCGTCCAAACTCGAACCCTTCTTTGAAACCAGTTTTATATCCTTCGTTGAATCCTTTTTGCACCGTGGCGGTTCTCCCGACGTCTAAACCGTCTCGATAACCGGCGTTGAAAAACCTCTCTCGTCGAGTCTCTGACTCTTGCTGGAGAAGATTGAACTTATTGTTCGCTTTCTCTTCTTCTCCAATATTATTATCGTCGTCGTCGTTGTCGTCGTCGTCGCCCCAGACGTCTGCCGTTCCGCCTCCCGCGATGGGCATAATAACAACGGGAGGACGAATTATTGAAGAAAATTTTTCCTGCATTTACGTTTTTTGCATGGCACATAATATCATTCAGTTTCGTTTACAAATCATTTACACTAAATACGGACTATCTAAAACGGCGTAGCCAGCCGCAACGCCACCTTCGTCGCTCGAAGCCGCTTTCGTTCTCAACAAGCTCCCGCCATGTTCGTTCATGACTCGTGCGGTATTACTATTCACGTCGCCTTTGCGCAAATACGAACCGTAAATTCCCAACTCGCTCAAGCTTTCGATTTCGTGCGCTAAACCTTTCCTCAACATGGTCACTTGATGACTGGGAGGAAATATTCTTTGCATCAAGATGTACGCCGGTAAATCTTTCGTATCGTTCTCTAATTTTTCTTTCAGTTCTTTTCCGTACAAGTTGTTCCCGCCACCTTCGCGTTGTGGCTTTAACACGTAATCCGCCGGGTTAGATAATCCTAGTTGGATTGTTTTTTGCATGTTTTTTTCGCCTTCGAAAGAGTACAAACCGGCAAACACTTTTCGCATCTCGGTCGCATCGTTTGGCATAAACTTTTCGAGCACGCCTTCTTCCGCTAAAGCTTGTTGAATCTTCTTCGAACCGGCCAGGTGCATGGCCACCGAAGGCGACTTCAAAGAGCTCGATTTCTCCAACAACATCTTCGCTTCCCATTGCGCTTCACTTGGAAAATCGCTCGGTGAGTAGCCAGCGCGAAAGTATATGACGCTACATAACTGACCATCGATGGAGAAGAGGTTTGTTTTCAGATCTAATCTACCGCTTTCGTTGATTTCCCGAAGCGTCTTACGAATCGTCTTCACCCCGATTGTTTCGAATACTTTCTGAGATATCAATCTTTGATCGAATATGTTCGTTTCCCCTTCCTGAACAACCATTAAAATACTAGCGTTCTCGCATTCCATGCACTTCCAACCTTCGCAAAGGGTTTTCGCCGCTTGATTGAGCGAGTCGTTCGTCGGCATGTTTTCTTTCTTCAACTTCATATCGTCATCGATGTTCCCTTTCGTATACTCCGCTAAATGCTGATGCAACAGCGTCACTTTCGAGCCTAACCCCATAAAAGACGTGCTCACTGTGTTCACTTCGACTTGTAAAGGCATTCCCGATCGCGTGTCGAGCATATAATCCGTCCGTAAAATACCTAGCTCTTTATCTAATCTCCCGTTCCCGCGTTTCCCGCACGCCTCGTAAATTTTCCAGAGTCTCCCGGTAAACTCCGGGTCGCTCAGCGCGGCTTCTCTCAAAGTCTCTCGCATGAATGCGTCGTCCTCGGAGACTTTATCGTACAACTCCGCAAATTTTGGCGTTATTTCTTTCGCAAACTCAAACACATCTTTCGGAAACGGAGTCGGATACAGCGCGACTGGCGCGTGAAACACTTGTCCAGCCGTCTCCTTCCCAGTGGCGACGACTAAACCGTGTTGAAACGCCCACGAGATGGCTTCTTCAGCGGTTGGGCGGATGGTCGGATCGTCCACATCATCGTTCACGAGCATACTGCTGTTGGTGCTACTGCTACTACTACTGTCGTTTTGACTCCCTCGCCTCTTTTTATTGCTCCGTCGAAAACGAAAAGAAGAAGACAAAGAAGAGGAGGAGGAGGCGTTGGTTGCCGCCGTTTGCGATGGTCGTCTGCGATAACGATGATGATGTCCTCTTCCTCGGAGAAAAGCAGCACAAACGACGAGCGCACAAGAACACTGGTGATACGTGCGAGATGATGACGATGACTTTGAAGAAGAAGAAGAGGAGGAGGAGGCGAGAGAGGGAAGGAGCGTCGTCTTCATTTAGGATAATGAGACATTTAACACGAGTTTCTTTTCTTCTGTTTTTTCGCCTCGCCGGTTCCACCCGTTTTTTTGAAATCAATTATTTTTCGATTCTTCAAAAGAGATTCAACAGAAACATCAAGCCTCCTTCCTCTCGTTTTGGTGAAGGCAAAGAGGACAAAGAGAGCACAAAAAAACACCCACACGCACCCACGCTGCTGCTCACGACGCGCGAATTATTATAATACTTGTCTGCGCTTATCTATATATATATATTTGAAAGTACAGATACTACAGGCGAGAGAAAGAGACGTTGTATTGCTTTTTGGAAAATTCAAAAAAAAAAGTCAAAATGAATTTCGACGATGTTCCCGTCGTCCGGAACGAGAAGAAGTTCGACGACATCGTCCAAGAGGCTTTGAAAGGAGGGGATCCGCAGTTGCTCGTGCCGCCTAAGTCTATCGCCAAAGACGTTTTGAAGGAGACGACTGGAAACGTGTACGCGATGAGTGGGGGACAAAATTTTGCGACGACTGGTGGCACGACCACTGCGACTGTTGACAGTCCGATGGCGGCGAAGACTATTCCTGCTTCGATATCACCGGTGAATGCGAACAACGCGAGCACGGATTCACCTAAGAGGACTTTTTTGAAGAAGGGGACGGGCGTGAAACGTATTTATACTCCTCCGAAAGAACGCACGTCGCCGTCGCCGTTGGCGTCTTCTTCACGAAAAGCCGAACAACAAGTGGCAGTAAAAGACAAGACAAAAATGACGGCGTGGGAAGTGGAGGAGTACGAAATGCAACAGGAAGTGGCGAATTTTGAATCTTTAGAGCATGCGATCAAAGGAAGAGCGTCGCAAGCGTCGATTGATCGCGCGGCTGAAGAGTTTGTGCAAAATAGAAGAAACGCCGAGGAGATGCTTTCCGAAGACCCGCTCTCGTATCCGTACGCTCTGAAGCAAGTCCTAGCGAGTGATGATGAAGCAGTAGCAGCGACAAGAACAACAAGAACAACAACAACAACGATGACGACGAGTAGTCCAGGTGTAGCGTCGTTTACGCAAACGAGTGGGGGTGAAGATGATAGAAAGCCTGTATCGACAAAACATCGAGCGACATCGCCCGTGGCAACGAGCACTCCGCCTCCGTCCGCTTTCCGACGTTCCGTGCGAGGTTCACCTATGCCACCCTCCTCGTCCCAACGAATCAACGAGTTGGCGCGAAGCTCCATGTCGCCTGCCGCAGTCAACCGCTCTGCGATTAAAAGACAAGAAAACGCTCGAAAAACTCTGGATAAGGACCGAGCGGAACTCGAGAAAGATATGAAAAATTTCAAGAAGCAAATGATGGAGTTTAGAGAGCAAAAGGATGATTTCGCGAGTCACATGAAGCGAGAGAGATTGGCGCTGGAACAAAAAGAACGCTCAGTTTTAGGACAATCTCGAACAGAGCGCGAAGAGATTAAGCTTTTGAGAGGTGAAATAGAAAAAATGAAGGAAGATCAAAAGCATAGAGATCAAAAGTCAAAGTTGACTGTCGATCGTTTGCGGAAACAAGTTGAAAATTTATCTCAGGAAGCGGCCGCATTGAAGTTGGAGAAAGAGCGAATGTCAGAAGAAATGCGTCGCATGAAGATGTCTCAACGTCAGAATAGCTCGCAGACACCGGTTAAAACGGAACCAATCGTTTCAAAACCGGTGAAGTCGTCGCCCATGTTCGCAAAAGCGTCTCCGCCTCCGGTATACATCAACGCTGCTCCCGCGCAAGAAGCTAGGAATATGTGCGTGAAAGAAGAAGAAGAAGAAGTAGAAGAACATCATATTTACGAGGAAGAAAAGGTTCCGGATGAACTCTTACGCATTCCAAATATCGATCCAGCGCCAACTTGGAACGATGTCGCAGAAATTGGTGTTTCCGAGGACGTTCACGCGGATGGGAAAATCACCCGAAAATATGCGGACGGCACCCGAGTGACAAAATTTTACAACCAAAATTCCTTTCGCGTTGAAAGCGGTTCCTCATTGATCATGTATTACGACAACGGTGACATGAAAGAAACCCTTTCAGATGCGAGTATGCACATAGTGCGATACTGGTATTCCGGTGTCCGAACGTGGCAGTCGAACTATAAAATAGGAAAACTTTTGTCCGGACGGAGCGAGAAGGAGAGAGCGACCAAATTCGAGTACAGCATCTTTCACTACATGGACGTGAAAGAGGTGGAGGTTGAATACGTGAGCGAAATCAAAGACGTATATAAAGATAACGGAGAAATATGGAGAATATACCCGGGCGAAAACGGTAGGCAAGAAATGATAGGTTATAAATAATACTACAGGTAACTCGCACCAGCGAAAATTTCAAACCCACTGTTGTCCAAAAACACCTCGATCGTTGTCCCCTTTGACTTCAAAGAGGGAAAAAACAATATTCATCAGCACAAGCACTTTAGAAAAAAGGAAACGTGTAACACACGCACACAGTATTCGTAGTATCACATCATGTCCTCCGCGACGAGCATCGACATTCGAACTGCACCTACCGAACAACTCTCGGTGAGTACAGTGGGAGCTTCTTTCTCTCCTTCTTCTTCCTCTGTGTTCGATTCTAAAACGAAATTTATTCTCTCTCTCTCTCGCTTTCTCCGATCTGTTTTTCTTTTCACGAACAAAGATTGACCGACTTTTTCTTCCTCGTCTTCTCCATCTTTGAATATCAGGTATTGCAAGAGCAACTAAAACACGATTTAAACATGTGCGCGGAGAGTGTACAAAAATTACAGCAAGCGGTGGGAAAATATCACACCTCTGGAATGGCCTGCGAGGCTTTGAACGAAGAGGAAGTAGGGACGCCAATGTTAGTGCCTGTGACGGAGAGTTTATACGTTCCCGGGAAAGTAGGCGCGACGGATAAAGTTTTAGTAGACATAGGTACGGGGTATTTCGTAGAGAAAACACCGAAAGGGGCGGAGGAGTACTGTAAAAAGAAAGTGCAGGAGTTGCGAGTGAACATGGAGAGGATTATGAACGTAGTGCAACAGAAGCGAAAACAGTTGGTGATGGTCTCCGAGCAGCTTTCGAAGAGGGGACAATGAATAAAACGAAAGAAGTAAACAATAATAGCAGCAGTATAGTTTTTCTTATTATAGCAACAAACAAAAGACCACGAAGATGATGTATTACTACATATTTATTAAGCGAGTGCGCGTACACGTAACGCGTAAGTGACTTCAGTGTGTATTCATTCTTGATAGCGAAAGTGTCCTAAAAATTCCGTGTTCCCTTCTTTCGCGCCTTTAATCGGCGACACGGTGTGATTAATATACTCGTAACCTAACGTTTTCGCCCCTTCAATAACGTTTTGAATCACCTCTTCGTGCACTTTTGTGTCTCGAACAACTCCTTTACTCCCTATCTGTTCCCGTCTCGCTTCAAATTGCGGTTTAATCAAAACAATCAAATCGCCGTTTGGTTTCGACACTTTCGCCACGCTCGGTAAAACTTTCAACACCGATATAAAACTCAAATCCAAAGTCACCACCTCCACTAAATCCGGCAAAGCCTCTAAATATCGCAAATTCTGTCGTTCCATGACTACAACTCGTTCGTCTGTTCTAATTTTCTCGTGCACTTGTCCGTATCCAACGTCCACGCCGTACACTTTCTTTGCGCCTTGTTGCAACAAACAGTCGGTAAACCCGCCGGTGCTCAACCCGGAGTCTAAACAAATCTTATCTCGAACGTCCACCTCGAAAAACTGCAGCGCCTTCTCTAACTTCAACCCTCCTCGACAGACGAATTTCGGTTCCTCCGCTAAGACTTCAATCTTTACGTTCGGTTTCAGCTTTGTCCCCGGTTTCGTTATTTTCTCTCCATCGACCAAGACTTTCCCTTGTTGAATCCAACTTTGAACGACGTTTCTGCTCAAATCTGGATTGGTGAGCAACGTCAGTTCGTCCAGTCTTTGTTTCGGGCCCGATTTCGCGTACGATATCGTCGTCGTTTTCTCTATTTCCTCCTCCTCCGATGAAGACGACGATGCTCTCGCCCTCGTCGTACCACTCCTATTATTACCACTCCTATTATTATTACTACTACAACTCCTAAAATTCGTACTTTTTCTGTTACGAGCCCCGAACAAACACAACATCAAAAACCGTGTCGTCGTGTGGTGGTGGCATCGTCCCCCGCGAGAGTAGTGTTTCGACGATGATGATGACATCAGCGAGGAGAAACATCTTCCCGTGGTAAAGGTCGCCGCCGCTCTCATTATTGATGAATACTACTCAATGCGCGCTCACAATTAATATTTGTGGAAAAGAGCTTTTTTTGGTTCCCTTTTCAGTTTTTTTTTTAGGCAGGCGGCGGCTGGTGGATTGGCGGAAATCAAATCATTCATTTCATCACTTCATAGTATTCGAAGCACACCACGCACACATAATCAACACATTCATCGAGAATACTATGCTCGCGTTTACGACGACGAGAAGCACCGCGCTACCCTTCCAAAAGACGATAAAAACTCTGAAGAAGACTATCAGGGAAAAGGCTGCTTATGCTAATAAATATAAATCGAAAACGACAACAACGACTTTTGCCCTCGCGGATGAGGATGAGGACGAGTTCAATGTTGACGACGGCAAAGAAGACGAGGACGACGATCAGGCGTTCATTGACTCGTTCGAAAGAGGCGGTTCAGCGACGAGTTCTTCTTCTTCTTCCACCTACCCTTTACGGGTGAAATCGATCGATGCTTTGAGCAGTACGACGACCCCTCGGAAGAAGACGCAACGAGAAATTGAGGCGCAGACTATCGAAGACGCGAACGGTTTTCACGCGCCGTGGTCGCAATACGAGTTAAGAGTCGAGGAAGACGACGACGACGAAACGACTCCGTGGGAAGAACACATGAAAGAAGTCATGGGGAAGAAAGCAAACTGGCCGTGTTGGGATTTTTCGAAACCGGAGGAGGAGTACGAACCGGAACCAGAGTTTGTTTCGTTTCAGAAACCTCCGGAAAAATACGACGCCTTCGAGGAGAAGGCGCGGTTGTATAAAGAACGCGTGAAGAAAGAAAGAGCGCAAGCGATGAAAGAGAAGGAAGAGAAAATTCAACAGTTTCGATACTTGTCGCAAGATGGGGACATTCGATTGAGAGATAAGAAAACAGTAGACGAGAGCGAATGGGACCACGAGAAAATCGTCGAGTTGATAAACTTTGACCCGAAGGAGAGAAGGAGGATGATGCAGTCTTCAGTGGAGGTTTACGACCCTCGATTTCCGTACGATTTCGGAGAGTGCCCGGATCCGCCTGAAGACACCTTGGACTTCCTTTATAAAATCGGTAGATTGTGCGTAGATGACGAGTGGGAGGATCGAAAATGGATCGAAATGACTGGCGAACCAACGCCAAAGTTTGACGATTTGGACTTGGACAAGGAGGAGCAAAAAGAAGAGCTCGGCTTGGAAGAGATGCGAGAAGAGAAGTTGATGAAGGCGAAAGATATCGGTTTCGACGATGACGACGACGACGAGGAGGAGAAAGAAGAAGAAGAAGAATAAGAGAAGATTTTGTTATTGTTGTTAATATATAGTAGCCGCGTACAAAAAAAATTGTCAATTAAAATATTCCAAGCGCCTTGCGACGTGCCTCCGCGTACGATTTGAAAGCTTCGTTGTCTGGAGAAAAAAACACCGCTTCGACGATAGATGAATTTTCTTTCTTCCTCAATTCAACGTGCCAACCTTCTTCTATCGTATCGAGCTCTTGGAACCGTTCCCTTCGCGATTTGTGTTCCTCGGGTAAATCTCTAATGAACCCTCTCGGAACGAGTATGAACTTCTCGTCCACGACCATCTCTGCTTTACCGCCCGCTCCGGCACCTTTCGCATTCCTTTTATTACTTTGCGATGTGTTTATCCTAGAAGGATCTGAGCGTTGCCCGAGCTGGAGTCTCGCTATTCCTCCTTCCAAGGAGTCTTCCATATCTTTTTGCTTTCTATGTTCCCCACTTTGGTTTTGTAACGAACTTTCGTCAAACGCCGAACGACTCTCCGCCTCTGCGGTCACCGAGAGCGATAACACGTCTAAGCGCACACTCCCTTTACTCGCTTTTGCGTACGCGTCGCACGGTCTATACATTGAAGATTCTATCGTACACACGATGGTTCGCGTGAACTTGCTATTATTACTATCATCACTTTTCTCCTCGCTCAAACTATTCGTCTCTACGTTCGCTTCGTGTTCTTTAAGAAAATTCAACATCTTCTCCTCCCTTATTTTCGCCTCTTCCTCGCTCTCTGCTGCCACGGTAAACTTAAATCGCATCGGCGCTCGTTTAATCGGGAACAGCTTAGCTAATTTCGGTATCATCGCCAGCGCTTGCTGCTTTGCCGACTTGGTCGGATCTACCGAAAAGTGACACTCCTTCAGCGCGCTTTCAATCATGCCGTGCGGGTACGGCCTATTCGTCTCTGGATTTATAGTCTTCTCGACCAATATGTTCACGCAATCTCTCGTCACCGACTCTTGCCCAACTTCTCTTTCTTTCTCTCCAACCTGTAACTCGCCTTTTTCTAAAATCACTCGACATATCTTCTCCTCGTCCGTCGTCCCGAACGCCTTCTTCAAATCCGCCTCTTTGGCGACGATGCCTTTGGAAACGTTCAAGTAAATAGCGGTCGTTTGTAACACGTTATCTACATCCTTCTCCGCGCCAGCTCGAAAAGAAACGACCGTGTTCTTATAGCACGCGATTTCAAACCGAATGCCGTGCGTTTTGTATCTCACCACCGCGACATTCGTCAGTTTCTTAATCCCGACTGGAATTGAAAGGCGTCCAGCCATTATTCTTTTATATCTTCTTCTTTGTTGTCTTCTTTGTTGTCTTCTTCTTCTTCTTAATGTATTTTACTCCTACTCCAACATTTGAGGATGGCGGCGATGATATCCTTCTTCCAGAGTAGAGTGGTAAAAATAGAACAACAACTCTTTTTTATTGCGTGTGTAGTATGCACTTTTCTCTTTCGCGGGCGGATTTTAATAACGAGAAAATTCTTGTTGTTGTTTGTTGTTTTTGTGGAAGAAGAAGGACGAATCGCTGAATCGAAAAAAAAGAAAAAAAAAGAAGGAAAATCGACTCCTCGCGATATAATAATTGTCGCGACAATAATACGAAGAACACACACGCACCATTATTGTGGTGAACAACACAACAAGTACATCAGACACATCGAAGAAGAGCGTTTTATTTGTTATTTGTTAGTATTAGTATCATTTTGAGTGTACACAAAG
>Ga0129327_10000643_pt1 | contig 21113 bp, 19 predicted proteins | sample CPBDNA_6_FD_111799 | JGI IMG/M metagenome (GOLD analysis project Ga0129327, IMG submission 111799) | Freshwater to marine salinity gradient microbial communities from Chesapeake Bay, USA - CPBay_Spr_31_0.8_DNA | ecosystem: Environmental > Aquatic > Marine > Coastal | place: USA: Chesapeake Bay... | reverse complement strand
GTTATAGACGTACCTAGTGCTCAAGAAATTTATAACCCTTTGCCAAAAATAAGCGGATATACATTTAATACCTCAGCATTAACGAATAGTGAAGAAATAAGAACACTGACTATCTTAGGTGTTCCCGGCACAACGTTTAGTGCTACTTTAAATGACGGAACAACAACAAGCACTATAATAAACAACGAAGATCTTGATTCTACAGGAAGGTACGTTCATAACATAACATTTCCAGCGTTAGCAAAAGGTGCTCCTAATGTAACATATACCATAACATTAACTGGATCAAATATTCCTTCAGAGATGAATGGGCCAAATCCATTTACAATATCGCAGCTTAACGAAGTTACAATCAAGTTTAGAGACACTAACCCCCCAACACCATTGAACGGCTGGCCAGCAGTAGACCCAAGAACCACATTTAGGGCTCTTTCTATAAATCCAAATCAAGCTAGCTTAGAAAATTCAACGGGAGTTTGGCTTGTAGAGTTTGACTATACGATGACAACTACTAGCGGCGGCAGTGGGCATCAGTTAACACTTATTAAACAAATAGAAATAGAAGATTTTTCTAATACAGAGCAAATTATAGGTGTTTGTAATGGTGCTCAAACAAATGTAACATCTCTTACTCTTGATAGTACAACAGGCATATTGGCTGGAGATAAATTTAAAAACGCACCATTAACTCCTGCTGGAAACCCATTGGCGGCACCTTTTACGCATTCAGTTTCTTCCGTTGGATCTTCAACAAGTTTAACGGTATCGCCCGCTATTACTGTTGCAAATGACGAGCCTTTAATTTTTACGCGAGCTAATGGTAATTTAATATCAATAATCAGCAGTGATTGCTCGCAAGTAGATAGTGTAACTGTTAAGTTAAAAGCTAAGATTGCTATTGTAGCATTTGGAGACGACAACGTAAACTTTGATTTAAACTTAAGTAACATAATTTCATACACGAACTAATGCCAAACATAACACTAACATTCGGAAACCCTCTCCCTGTCAATATTCAAACAGGGGATATAGCATGGTATGTTGATACTTCTGAAGAAACAGAGGTTCAGATGGGACCAATAACTTCAATAAGCGGAACAACTATCGTTGTAAATGCAGCGGCGGGGGTATCGCCTCCTACTACGCAGGATTTTGTTTTTTACATAAAAGATCCTATTGGCCATCTGGGCCAACTTAAAGGCTATTATGCAGAAATTCAATTTAGAAATAATACAACAAAATACGCAGAGCTATTTTCTGTAGGCACTGAAATATTTGAAAGCAGCAAATAATGTGTAATAATATAATAATAAAATAATAAAGATATGATACCAATGGGAGCAGTTATGTCTGGGGTCCAAGGCTTAATGGGAATAGCCGGAGGGATTATAGGCAGTGGCAAAAGAAAAAGAGAACAAAGAGAAGCTCAGAATGAATTTAACGCGAGAAAAGCGCAGTTTGAAAATTTAGATACATCTAATGTATACGCGGGACTCGAAAACGTTTACGAAGATCTAACTGTAAACCAGCAGCAAGCTGAGTTTGCTAATAGAGCACAACAACAATCATTAGCTAATACTATGGCTGGAATGCAAGGTGCAGCAGGAGGATCAGGTATTGCTGCCTTAGCACAAGCCATGGCAAACCAATCCTCAATGAATGCCGAAAGAGCTAGCGTAAGTATTGGTCAACAAGAGAGACAAAACCAAATGGCTCAAATGCAACAAGAATCTAATCTGCAAAGAATGGAAGCTGCTGGAGAGCTAAAATCAAGAGAAGCAGAGCTTAATAAAATTTCTACTTTAATGGGTATGTCAGGACAAAGAGTCCAGGCTGCTAATGAAGCAAGGAACGCCGCCACCCAAGGAATACTAGGAGGCGTTGGGAATCTAGCAGGAGGGTTTGCTACTTCGGGCATTATGGGATAATACAATACTTTTAAAATGAATAAAGACTATATAAATAAACTAGTACAAGCCGACCGCGATAAAGTGGGGAAGTTTTTAGCTGTTGCAGAAAGTGGAGCCGTGAGGTCGGGTCTAACGCCTGAGCAGCAAAGAAAGCAAAGAGAGTATGTACAGCGCCAAGCAGATATTTATTCTAACGCTGCTTTTAGAGCAACTAATAAAGGCCTTAAGCCTACAGATCCCGCATATTTAGACAATGTAAGAGAAATGAATGGCGTTAGAAATAATTTAGAAAATTTAGCAACCCAGCAAAAAGCTATTGAAAAAAACCAAAAGCAATTTTTGGACGATTTTAATGAGGGTAGAATTTCAAAAGCAAATTATGCGGATGGATCTACTATGCCTTTGGTTAATATTTATTCCGGCAAGGCCAACATGGAAATAGATGACTACGGCAATTTAATGTTTGAAGATGGATTAGGTGAATTTAAACCTTATACTCAATTGGCGGATTATTCTTTAAAATCTTACGATACTGCTAATTCATTGCTTTCCGATATAGAAAAAATAGCCGATTCTAAAAAAGGCCTTTCAGATGCTCAAATGGGTCTATTTAAAAATAAAATAGCCACTACTATAAACGAAGCCAGCCGAAGCGATGTATTATCAATGATAAGTGACGGATTATTACCTGGTCTTGATGATTTAGAAATCCCAGAAGATTTAACAAACCCAGAAAACATAGGGCAGCTAAAGTCATTTATAATAGAAACTATAGGTAATGCAGGAGTAGAAATAAATGATTCATTTTTTACACCCAGCGGATCAGGCTCAGGTTCAGACTCAGGTTCAGACTCAGACCCCAGCAAAAAAACAGAAGATGGGTATGTGATGGGATCCAATACTGGTATACCACTAGATCAAAGACAATCTTATTTTGATCAAATAACAAACTTGGAGGCTGGTGATAAAATTAAAATAGAAGGATTCAGCGGGTCTAATGATCCTAAGCCAACAAGAAAAGGAGGAAGAGGAAAAGTTGATTATACAATAGTATCTAAAGGTGACGGCACATATGCTTACTTAGGCATTGACTCTAAAACAAATAAAGAGGTTACCAGCGGTGAAATTAGCGAAGCACAATTAAAATTAGAAATGCTAGGTGAAGGGTCTGGCGATCCTTTGGTAAACGCAGAGGTTGTAGATCCAGGCGAAGCAGGAAGCAGTGAAGACAACCCGGCAACTTGGACCCCTTCGGGTACTGCACCAAATGTTGAACCTAAACAAAGCGAAGGCAGATTACCTACTTTTAAAAATGTAAACCGTGGCAGTCTTGACAGAATGACAATACAAGGGTCTTCTGGTAGCAACAAAGCAAATATATTAAGAGATGGAAAGCCTATATCTTCTAAGAAAAGCGGTATTACAGTAACTGGCGTAAGAGCAGAGGGTAATGACGTTGTAGTTGATGCTAAATTTCTTGGAATGAATCAAACCGGAGATCTTGGTAGATTTAAGCAAAGCGGTAATGGCTTTAAGTTTGTTCCCGGTGAAGACTACGAAAAGCTTGGTAAATCACCTAAAGATAAAAAAGATTTTGATAATTTCATTAGAGCAGTAGAAAGCGATCCAAGATTTGCTGGTGAGGTTTTAGCTTCTGTAAGAGGAAATAAAGATTTTTTACCAAAAAATTATTAATAAAATAATATAATATGCCAAAGTATAAACTTAAAAACGGTAAATACGTTGTAGTAGATTCTAAAGATATGGAGCTGTTTTTAGCTTCTGAAGATGCCAAAGGCGCTGAATTTATTGAAGAAAAAAAAGCAACAGGCCCTGCAAGTGCGGAGACAAATGTAGTGCCGGAAAACGATACGGTCTCCAACTTGGAAAATGGTTCTTCGGAATTACCAGAGGTTTCTGATGAGGATAAAAAATTCTTTAGTCAATTTGGGATTGACTTCAAACCAGAACGCCAAAAAAAGCCTATAGATCCTATAGATATTAGAAATATAGAAAAAAATAAGCCTAAGGTGAGGCCTGGAGATAATATTCCGCTTGAAACTCCATTTTCTCCAACCGACATAAAAGCAGAAAAAAAAGCAAAAGAAAAAGCAACAGAGATTCGCGTACAATCAAATAAAGCTTTTAAAGAAGCATTAGAAAACTTTTTGAATCAAGATCTTACAGAATTTGGAGAGTTTAACCAAAGATTTGTTAAGCCTGAATTTAAAGATATCTATAACAACCCAAATACAGGTATAACCGAAGGGCTTATATTTAAGGATGTTATAAGAGGTAGAGACATATCGGAATTATCCGAAAACCCAGAGTTTGAAGCTTCAGTAAGAAAAAACGTTAAAAACTTATACGAAGAAGCTAATCCTAATCTACCGCTGCCCTCTAATAGACAAATGGATTTGTTTGTTAAAAATGCAATTAATGACCAGGTTGCAGACTTAAAGGAAGACGAACGCTTTGAGGCTTTAAAAGAAAAAGACTTTTTGATTGAGCAAGGTGAGTATAGCACATTTTTAAACAATAGCATAAACGCTGATATAAGCGAAATGAGCGATGTTAAAAAAATAGCCGCAAAAAGCAGGCAGAGACAAGCTCAGTTGCAAAACCTTCTTAAGACTCCAGATTTAAATCCAAAAGCAAAAGAAGTCTTATTAACCGAGTATAACGGGTTACAAAAAAACTACAATAATTTATTAAAAAATATTGATTCGGACTACAAATCGTACATGGATCTTTCTACTGGGCGACGCATTGATGCGAAAACAGCGGCAGAGCTACCGTCTGACCAGGTTTCGGACTTATCAGAAGAGGACACTCGTTTAGCAAAATATTACAGTTCGCTTCCTACGGAAAAATTAGAACAGGAGTATTTTCAGCATCACATTGAAAAGCAAAACTACCAAAAACAGAGAAACAAAATATACAAGACCAAGCCTGTTAAAGATTGGTTTATGAATAATGATTCTAATGATTTTTGGAAAAAATACACAAAGAACGAAGATGGCAGTTATAATATACCGCTAAAAGACTATATAACAGCCGGGGGCCGCGAACAATCTAGAATGAATGGGGTGTTTGACGCTGATACAATTCAAAAAATGAAGCGTGATCGCTTTTATTTGACAAAGGATAAAACAGCATTAACTAAAAAAGATGAAGCCTTAGAGACCGCTTATTTGCTCAATGTTGACCCTGTCAGCGTTTCTGAGGGAATGAATTTTGGTAGTGGTGTTACTAGATTTTTGGAAGCAACATCAACAGCTTTTATAGGTGAAGACAAAACAGTCGCATCATTTGGTACATCGAGAAGAAAAGAACTTGATGAGTTGGAGAGCGTTTTAATAGATGCGGGAGTTTACGACCCTAATAACGAAGAGCAAAAAGATGAGCTTGAGGCTTTTAAAAGAAGTACCTCTATGAAAATCGCAGAAGGGGTTGCTGAATTTACGCCTGCTTTATTACAATTTGCTGTTGCTAATAAAGTTGCCGGTCTTTCAGGCATGAATGCTGTTATACAAAATCTTCTAAAATCGTCCTCATATACGAAAAAAACTGCAGGATTTGTATTAGGGGCGCTTCTTGAAGAGGCTAAGTTTAAGGCTGTTACCGGCGGTAAGTCACAAACAGGTGGTGGTGGTGGGTTTTATATTGGTGGCGCAGCGGCTAGATTTTTGATTCCATTTAGATTTGCCTCTACAAGAGCAAATGCTATATTAGAAAAAGTTGTATTAAGCGGATTTGGTGGAGCTACAGCGAGTGAGGTTGCTTTGTTAACAGAAGCAATGTATAAAGAAGTAGCGAACACTAAAGCTTTTAAAACCTCAATAGAAGAAGAATTTGGTTCAACCACCCAAGTTTTTGATAGATGGCTTACAAATAATGCGGTATTTGGTATTATTGGCGGCTATGGCTTGGCTAAAAATAATTTTTTAGATCTTAAGTCTAGAGCTACCAAAAGAAAGTACATTGACAATTTACAAGAAAAAATTGATAACGGTGAATTTAAAGGAGCGGAGCTAGAAGGTAAAAAAAGACAAATAGCTTTTTTAGATAATCAAATAGCGGTAGCGCAAAGAGAATTTAACAAGCTGGATATTGCATCCCAAAAAGCACAAATGGACCAAGCTAGAAAAATAATAGCTGAAAACAAAGTGCCGGATTTTAATGCGGAAGGAGAATTTGCAGGATTTAAAGAAGCAACGCGGTCTGATATTAAGGAGGCTGAAAATACAATAGCCAAGGTCCAGGGTAATATTGCAGCAGCTCAAAGAAATATAAGTAGACAATTTGAAAATTTAGTTAAAAGTGGTGTTGCCAGCGGTGAGACTTTAAAATTAGAAATAACAGATAAACCATTATTAAATGGTGATAAAGCTGGTTATAATCCAAAAACTAAAACTTTTAAATTTGATATAAATTCATATAAACCTGGTGTATTTGCGCAGGAAGCAGGGCATTTTTTTATGGACATGGCCTTTAAAAATGATCCTTTAATAGCTAAACAATTTAAAGAAAAAATTAAGTCCGACGTAGAAAGCCGATTTAATAGTATTGGCCAAGAATTTACTTTGCCAAATAAACCGGGGGAGAAATTTACATTTGAAGAGGCTATAAACGAGGCTTATGGTAAAAACAGACCAGCAGAAGAATATGTAATGAATATAGTTGAGTTTTTACAAGCTCCTCGTAATAGAGAAATATTACTACAGTCTGGTGTTTTACAGTCGTTAAAAAGAAATATTATAACAGCTGGGCAAAACATAGGATTACAATATGGCAATAAAAAAGACTTTACAACAGGTGATCAAGTTTTAGAGTTTTTATTTAGTCTTGGTAAAGTTGCTGAAGGAGGTAATTCTTCTGCAATAAAGAAAAAATTCGATGCTTTTAAAAATATAGTTGTTGATGGCAATAAACTTTTAAATAAGCAAACAGGCCAGGAGCTAAAAACCGATAAAGAAATTGAAAAAGACTTAGCGTCTAAAGAAATAAGCCCTGCTGAGAAAAAAGATATATTTTCAAAAGCAACAAAGGCATACGAAGAAATTATTAACTCAGGAGGCAGCATAGAGCAGGCAGGTGTTATGGTGGGCTACGAGTTTCAGCCGTTAGTAAAAGCAAGGATTAAGTCTTACATGGACCGTAACGGGTTAAACAATATCCCTGAAGAAACTATAAACGACATTGTTTCTGATGTATCTTTAGGAACAGGAAAAGGATCGCAAAATATACCTGGACTTGTTAAATCTTATAAAGAAAGTGGAGAGGCTAGCTTAACCTCCTACGTGTTTGGTCAGCTAAATAACAAGATACTAGGTGTATTTAAACTCCCTCAATATAAAGATATATTTAATACGGTATCTATAGATAAGGATCCTGCAAAAGCGGCTAATATAGCTGAAGCGGAAGGGTTAGGCGGAGCACCTTCTGGATTTGTAGACGTTTCATCTCCAATTAAAAATACTAGATTAGCAGATCAACAAGCTGAGACTAGAATGGGTGTTGATCAACAGTTTAAAGATGCTGCTGAAAAGATAGGTGATCTTGGTTTAATGGGTACAAAGTTATCGGATCTTGATGCTAAATCCCGAGGTACTATAGGCGAAGCAAAAGTAGCTATGCTAGAAAGCAATAAAGCTAGGGTTACTACAGGGGGCAAGACTGAAATAGTTAAAGCAAGATCACCTAAAGATGTTCAGAAAAAGTTAGGGGTAGCGGAAAAATATAAGAAATTTCCAACGGCAATAAACGAAATTACCGAAATTGCAAAAAATAAATTAGTACCTGAATTTGAAAGGCAGTTTAAACTAAAAGATAATTATACTGCAACCCCTGAATATGAAAACTTTATAGAAAGAAGTTTTCCTTTGTTCAAAAATTACATAAGCCAATCCGCTGTAAATAAAAGATTTGCACCTTTTAAAGAAGCAGTTATTGACAAAGCAACAGGCAAACAAGCTAGAGAAAAAACAGCAGCTGGTAATCCTATATTTGCAAAAAAGAATATTACGCCAGAAGAGTGGAAAGAATATTTTATAGGCGATGGTAAAATGCGTATAGATGGAAAACGAAGATCTTTATTTGAAGCGCTTTCTACTGAAATTGGCTTTGACAAGGTAATGTTAAAGTTAACCAACGAATCCATGCGTAAGCAAATAGAATCCCGCCAAGAGGACTTAGGGGTAGATTTGGTAGAAAACTATGTAGCGCTTGTTTCAAAAAGCATTGATAGAGGAATAAACACTGAATTAAATTCAAAAGTTATAGAAGCTGTTAAAAAAGGAGGCGGTAGATTTGAAAATGTATTTTTTGATAAAAACGGTAATTTTAGACCAATTGATGAAATAGAGAAATTAAAAGGCGGACCCGAAGGTTTAAGGCTTATAGAGAAGCAGGCAATAAAAGAATTCCATGCATCTATGGAATACATAAAAGAAGAAGGCAGGGTTAACGAAGATTTAATAGCAAAACTAAAAGCAAAAAATATTGATGGCGCGGAACTTTATAAAAACATAAGAAGCTCCTCACCGGAATCAATAGAAAAATTTAAATCTGACATTAAAGATATTGTATCTTATCTACCAAAAGAAGTCTTAGATTTAACGAGCGCAAAGTCTTCAAAAACAGAAGGCGGTATTATAGCTTCAATTATGTCTTGGACTAGTAGAGAAGTGAAGGCTACTGGGGAAAACTTAAATAGAGAAAGTTTTGTTGATCTATTTAGTAAAGATTTTGGTAAAAATCAATTGTCTGAAAATGTTAAAACCCTTTGGAACGAAGCTATTGAACTAGCAAAGAAAAATAACCTCGAAGGCAAAGGCATATCAATAACAAATAAGTCTAGAAAATTTTACGAAAAAGCTTCTGAAATATCTGCAGACAAAACACTAACTGAGCTGCAGCAGAAAGAAGAGATTAATAAACTTGAAGGTAAACAAGAGGCGATAATTGATATTAAGGTTAAAGAAAAAATATTAGATGCTCTTTTAGCAACAATAGGAGAAATAGGATCAAAGCTTGAAGGAGCTGAACTTCAAAGTTTTTCTCAGTCTATTGGTAAAATGTTACTAAACAACGACGGTACAGGTATTAGAAAATTTTCTTCTGAAAAATATATAGAGTTAAATTCGTTTGATAAATCTAAAAATGAACATTTAATGTCAAAAGCCCAATTTGGTGCTGAGGTTATTGATGCTTTATTAAAAGGAGAGCTTAATATTGAAAAAGTTAAAGAAATAACATCTCAATACAATAGTGTTATTGGCAGCAAGAAAGGACAGGAAATAGCCGACGGCATGTTAGGTACAACTATCGAAAATGCAGCAAGACTAAAAATGATAGCTTCAAAGATAGCAAACGGCAAAATATCTAACGCTGAAATATCCGCTTTAAAAGATTTCTACAATTGGACCACAGGTGAGACTGCTTATTCTGAAATGATTAAAGAATACGCAGAAAAAGCTAAAAATTCTATAGTCAAGGCAGAAAAAGGTATAGCTAAAGAAAATAATAAAGTAGCATTAGAATCTGAACTTCTTAACGTTACAGAAAACACAACAACAGAATCATTTGCTAGCAAAACAATAATGTTTGATAAGGCTTTTGAAAATGCAAAAAATCCTAATAAAAAACGTAAAGGCATATCTGTGTTTGATTTTGATGATACATTAGCTAGAACGAAATCTAATGTGCTATACACAATGCCTGATGGCAAGACGGGTAAATTAAATGCAACAGAGTTTGCGAAAAAATCGGAGGCCTTAGAAGCCGCTGGAGCTAAATTTGATTTTAGCGAGTTTAGTAAAGTTGTTCAAGGCAAGCTAGGTCCTCTGTTCAGCGAAGCACAAAAAAAGGCAGGAAAGTTTACAACTAAAGATGTTTTTGTTTTAACTGCTCGGCCCGCTAATTCAGCTAAAGCTATTAAAGAGTTTTTGAAGTCCGAAGGATTAGATATACCATTAGAAAACATAGTTGGGCTTGGAGACGGCGCGCCTAAAGCAAAATCTGAATGGATGGTCGGTAAAGTTGCAGAAGGATATAATGACTTTTATTTTGCTGATGATGCTATTAAAAATGTTAAAGCCGTTAAGACAGCATTAGATTTATTTGACGTTAAATCAGATGTGCAACAAGCTATAATGGCTTCTAAACAAATAAACCTAAGTAGCGAGCTTAATAAGATGATTGAGCGCAAAAAAGGTATACCAGCTCGTAAAAAAATATCTGCCTCACAAGCGGTAAACTTAGGACGAAAGAAGGGTAAATTTGATTTGTTTTTGCCTCCTAATGCGGAGGACTTTGCTGGGATGCTTTACAAATTTTACGGTAAAGGGGAGCAGGGTAATAAAGATATGGCCTTAATGAAGAAGGTATTGCTTGAACCATTCAACAGAGCGGAAAATGCCATAAGCTCGTACAGGCAAAATTTAGGCAATGATTTTAAAGCATTAGAAAAACAGATTGGTAACATTGATGCCAAGATGGGTAAAGAAGCAAAGTTAAATCTTAAAGAAGCGGGGTTTAACGCGGATCAAGCGGTGCGTGTTTCAATATGGAAATCTTTAAAATATGACATACCTGGTATTAAAAAATCTGAAATTGATCTTTTAAATAAAATAGTTAAAAATGATCCTAGACTTAGCGCTTACGCAAAAGGTATATTAGGTATTACTAAAACAAAAGAATCTTACCCTAAGCCTAGTGAAAGTTGGTTTTCAAGCAACATAAGATATGATCTTTTTAAACATTCAAACGAAGGTGCTAGAGCTGAATTTTTAAAAGAGTGGGTTGAAAATGTGGATGCTATGTTTACTCCAGACAATTTAAATAAAATAAAAGCAGCATATGGAGAGGGGTATGTTGATAACCTACAGCAAATTATTGCTAGAATGAAGTCAGGTAGAAGTAGACCTGAAAATTTAAGCAAAGAGGCTAGAGCAGGGCTTGACTATATAAACGGATCTGTGGGGGTTATTATGTTTTTAAATTCCAGATCAGCAATACTACAAACAATATCGGCTGTGAATTATTTAAACTGGAGTGATAACAATCCTATTGCGGTGGCATCGACATTAAAAAATCCGAAGCAATTTGCTAAAACTTTTGTTGAGATATTTAATTCAGACTTCTTAAAGCAACGTAGATCAGGTTTAGAAATAAATGTAGAAGAAGCCGAAATAGCAAAAGCTGTAGAAAGAAGCAAAGGTAAAGCCAGGTATCTGTACGATGCTCTAATAAAAATAGGATTCACACCTACTCAATTAGCAGATAGTTTTGCTATTGCCGCTGGGGGAACACCTTTTTTAATAAATAGAACTAAAACATATTCAAAAGCAGGACTTTCGCTTGAAGCCGCAAAGAAAAAAGCTTTTGAAGACTTTAGGTCTTTATCTGAAGAAAATCAGCAGTCATCTCGCCAAGATAGGGTTTCTAATTTGCAAACAGGCGTTTTAGGTAGATTGTTATTCGCTTTTAATAATACTCCAATGCAGATGACCCGTTTATTTAAAAAGCGATCCTTAGATTTAATAAATGGAAGAGGTGACGCTAAAACAAATATATCGGGCATGGTATACTACGGGCTTGTGCAAAGTATTATATTTTACGCAATGCAACAAGCAAGATTCTTAGATATGTTTGGAGGCGATGATGAAGACGTATCTCAAGAAGAAAAAGAGTTTAACCAAAAGAATAGAGAAAAGCGTAATGCTAGACTACTTAACTCAACATTAGATGGATTTTTAAACGGAGCAGGTTTACCTGGTAAGATTCTTACTACAGGTAAGAACGCTTTAGCTGAATACTATAGAGAAGAACCTAAAGGATATAGAGCAGAATACGCGGATGTAATTAATGAAGAATTAGGTATTTCACCTCCGCTGTCAAGTAAAGTTAAAAAACAGTCCTCTGCTTTTAAAACATTTAAATATTATTCAACAAAAAAAGGTAAAGAAGAACTAGAACAATATGGGAAGTATGCTTTAGACAACCCTATGTTAATGGCCAGATCTAAAATATTCTCTTCTATAACCAATGTACCTACGGATAGAATATTAAGCAAAATAGATAATTTGAAACTAGCGCTGACTGACGGAACAATTGATCCAGTTAAAAGGCTAGCGTTAGCGGCTGGATGGGACAAGTGGAGCTTAGGATTTTATGATAATGTTTTTGTTCCCGCAGAAGAGAAAAAAGCTAAAACAAAAAAGAACAGAGCTGAAGGCAGAAAGAAAGCTAAAGAAACAAGAGAAAGAAACAAAAAAAGAAAAGAGGACAGCATAATTAATGTTAGATCAAAAATGACTAGTGAACAAATATTAGAGGATTTAAGAAAAGAACTAAATAAAAAATAATGAGCGAACCAATTACAAAGCGGGTAATGCAGCGCAAAAGCACTAAGTTCCCTATAAATCAAGAAGTCACAAAAAATGCAGACGGAACAGGCGGGCCTATTAGCATAGCTAAAAAGAAAGACGCTTGCTACCATAAAGCTAAAGCAAAGTATGATGTATTTCCATCAGCCTATGCTTCCGGCTATATAGCTAAATGTAGAAAGAAAAAAGGTAATATAAAATAATGGCTTATAAGCAACCGGACTCCGCGTTTAAAGTTCGTAAAACTAAAAAAGGGGCGTCACTTAAAAGGTGGTTTAAAGAAAAATGGATTGACACTAGAACAGGCAAACCTTGCGGTAGATCTGAAGGTGAAAATCGAGGGACACCATATTGTAGACCTAGCAAAAGAATATCAAGTGAAACACCAAAGACCGCTGGTGAGATGACCTCAGCAGAAAAAAGAAAAAAAGAAAACGAAAAGAAACGACTAGGCCAACCAAAAGGTAAACCTAGAAGGGTTAAACCTGTTAAAAGAAAAAAATGAGTCTACAAGAAATAAAACTTTACGCAATAAACGGCAGTACTTTAGGTGTTACTACATTTACACAAATAGAGGACTGGTTGAAGATAATATTATTGGTCGTAACTATAGGTTACACTATATCAAAATGGTCTAAAGTAAGTGAGGACGATAAATAAAATAATAATACATTGTTCCGCCACAAAAGAAGGTAACGAGATTAGCGCTGCTACTATAGATAAATGGCATAAGGATCGTGGCTGGAGCGGTATTGGATATCACTATGTCGTTTTATTAAATGGTAACATTGAATACGGGCGTCCAATAGACAAATCTGGTGCTCATGTTAAAAACCACAACAAAGGTAGTATAGGTATATGTTATATAGGAGGGCTTGATGAGAATATGAATCCTAAAGATACTAGGACTTCAGAGCAAAAAGAAAGTTTATTAGATTTATTAAAAACACTTAAAAGGCTAAATCCTGAAGCAACCATACATGGCCACAATGAATTTGCTGCTAAAGCTTGTCCTTGCTTTAATGCTAACGAAGAATATTGTAATATATAAAAAAATATGAATAATTTCTCAAAACAATTTATAAGTAAAAGCCCTTTTAAGCAGGTTAACAAGTCTAATATATTGTCAAATATAGAACATAAAGCTGAAGAGTTTTTAGGTTTCCCTGAAGAAAAAGCTAGAAATAGAACTGATAAAGAATTAAATATAAAAGCGCAAAATTCTTTTCCGCCAGACCCAAAAACTGGTTTAATGAAATCGCAAAATTCTTTTCCTATGGGAGACGCTAGACGACACTATAATGCTGGTGATGAAACATCTAGAGCAATACAAGATAAATTCAAATATTTTGGTCCTATTACAAAAGCAGTAGCTGGTGTAGTAGGTTCTAATGTAGGTGGATTAATTCATGAAGCTCAAAATATAAAATCAGGTAGACCTATTAGAGAATCGATAGAAGATGCGGCTAATAATTTAGCGGGATCAATTGGCTCTTTATTTACTAGAAAAACTAGTAAAAAATTATTTGATAACTTTTATAAAAAAATAGCTCCCGACGGCAAAGTAAAAAATTAAAAAAAAAGGGTAACCAATCAGTTACCCTTTCTTCAACTAACTAAACAACTAACCATCACACGCAAGACAATCTTCACTCATCGCTTGCTGTGCAATATCTCCGCGTAGAACACTTTCTGTTCTAGTATAATATAAAGTCTTAATACCGTTTTTCCAAGCGTCAAAATGTACTTTGTTAAGCCACTTAGGCGTTGCTTCACTAGGAAAAGCTAAATTCAAACTAACCGATTGATCTATATATTGCTGTCTCAGTCCAGCTTGATTAACCAACTCTAGTTGATTTATTTCTTTAAAAGTTTTAAAAACTTCTTTAGCTGGTATATCATGCCCCATAGTAATATCACTAAGCTCGTCAATATCCTGAACCGAACCCCCGTCAGCAAGGATCTTATTCCATATTTCATTATTATTGATTTTATGTTTTCTTAATAACTTTAAAAGCGTAGGATTTTTTCTTATAAAAGTTCCTTTAGCTGACTGCTCGGTAAATACATTAGCTGCCCAAGGTTCTATTCCTGGCGAAACATTTCCGCTAAGCTTGCTATTGCTAACAGTGGGAGCAACAGCACGCAAGTGAGTATTGCGCATACCAGTACCAGCACACCACAAAGGCTCGCCATAAATTTCAGCAAGATCTCTGGAAGCTCTTTCACTTTCGATTTTAATCTGCGAAAAGATTTTCCTAGTTTCAAACTGAGCAAGGAGACCTTCAAAAGGCAAGCCGTTTTCCTGGAGATAGGTATGCCATCCGAGTACACCCAACCCAAGTGCTCGTCCTTTAACAGCAGAACGAATGGCATTTTCAAAACCTCTGAGCCCTTTGGCTCTTTGAATAAATTCCTCCATAACGCCATCGAGAAACCATATAGCGTCGTATATAAGGTTAGTATCTTTCCATTCTTCATATTTTGCTAAATTTAATGATGATAAGCAACAGACAAAGCTGTGATTCTCATCTGTGTGTAATGTTATCTCGCTGCATATATTAGTCATGTGAACTTTTAATCCATTATCTTTATATGCTTGCGGATTTGCTTTGTTAACGTTTCCTTTAAACATAATATACGGCTCTCCAGTTGCTTTTCGTTTTCTAAGTAGTTTACTCCATCTAGTCCTTGCATCTGCATCTCCTTGTTCAAGTTTACGCATAAATTTATCACCCACAATTGCACATTGATGTAGGTTAAGTGACTGTCTGTTGACATCCCCTTTAGGTTCTCTAATTTCAAGCCATTCTTCAAAATCGGCGTGATCGATGTTGATATTAACGCTAGCAGCTCCTCGTCTAACTGATCCTTGATTTGTGGCAAGTATTGTTGAGTCATATATTTTGCAAAAAGGGACGACTCCATCTGATGTTCCATTACCTGTAATTTTAGCGCCAGCGGGTCTAATCATATTAACTCCGATACCAACTCCACCGCCGTGCTTAGCGAGTAGCATCATCTCTAAATTCTTTTGTCCTATATCCTGGATACTATCAGCCACATCAATACCGAAACAACTAATAGGCAAACCGCGATCAGTGCCTGTATTAGATAGTACCGGACTAGCGAGACATAGCCAACCATTCCATATGTATTCGAAGAAAGTTTCTGCCATCTCCGGTTTATATAATCTACGAGCAACAGTTTTAGCGACTCGCATGTATGCTTCTCTAGGTGTTTCTCCGTCGAATAAATATCCCCCGGATATAGTCTTCTTGTATACGTCGTTATTACCCCACGCAGGGTAATCTTCACCTTTTTTCCAGTTTTCATTCCACATTATTTTATAAAGTGTGTTATCCAGGCTATAAGCCCATTAATATTAAGTGCTACTAAATTCCATTGCTTTCGTGATGATGTTTGAACAACAACACATATAAAGCCAAATATGTATAGCATCGGATCTATCGTCCATTGCGCAGCGATTAAAAGACCGGATCCCATATAACCTATACGGGATGCGACCTTCTGATACGCTGTTAATTTATTTGTATATCTTAAGAATTTTACAAGTCTATACTCCCATCTTCTTTTTCTGTCCATTACCATATATCTTCAAAATCCTCACCTTCACCTGCTTTTGAATAATCTGTCGGCCGAATCGCGAAAAAATCAGTATGAGTGACCCCGCCGGTAAGATGATAGAACCAATCAAGATTAGACGCTGCATTCTTGTCATACGGGAAATAGCTCCCCAAGTCCACGTACCCAAGTTCAACAAGTTTTTCATTTGCTCTTTTCTTTATAAAATGTTTTAAGTCATTAGCAGCAATACCTTCAATATCCCCCATCTCAAACATTTTGTCTATATACTTAGTCTCAAGCTTAACCATTGTTTCTGCAGCTTTTATAACATCTTCTCGACATAAGCTCAGCAGTTGATTATTTTCACTGCACATATCATTAAACAACCTGCAGCCCATCTTACTGTGTAGAGACTCATCTCTAACAGACCATTTCATTTGTTGCCCAATACCCTTAAGTAAATTTCGAAGCTGAAAACTATAAAGCACTGCAAAAGCACTATACAAACTAACTCCTTCAGCGAAGGCTGAAAATACAGCCAGGCTTTTCGCAATACCAACAGGATTGTCACCGTCGTAAGCAACCAAATTATCAAATCTAGCAGACGTGGCTGGCTCGTGTAAAAATGCTTCATAATCTTCTAATCCTAATGTTTCATTTAAATAGCTATAAGCAACAGCATGCACAGTTTCCTGCGAGCCAAACATCATGGCCATTTGTTTTATTTCGTGTTTAGGAAACCACGATACAACTTTCTGGGTCCAGTAATCTGAAACGGCACACTCGGTTTGCGCGAACCCAAGCAGTATGTTTCCGACAAGATTTTTTTCTTTGTCATTTAATTTTTCTTTCCAATCTTTAATATCACTTTGCATTGAGATCTCAGTGTGTAACCAAAATGCTTGTGCTTGTTTTAACCAACCCTCCGTATAGTAATAAGGGTATTCAAAAGGCTTGTACGCTATGCGCTCATCAAACAGTCCCATTATTTATCTATCTCAATTGCTAAATCTATAAAAGGTAAGTAAAACACGTGCGTTGTAAAACTTTTTTCTTCATATGATCTCATACCCAGCAATATACCTGGATATAATCCTATGCTTACACTCCACCCTTTATTTGCCTTGTCCTCTGTATTTTTTGACATAATTTTTACTTGTTTTTAAATTACTTGATTTAGACTTGGCGTGTATACCAGGTCTTTTCTTTTTTGATTTTTCTCTATAATTACTCAGTGTCAGCTTTGCCATAACATTTTATTCCGTATTGATTTTGTAATTCAACTAACTCTTTATATTTTATTTTCCCTCGTATTTCCCAACTCCAATTTACAAACTTTTGTATCTGACGCTCGGCATACTTTTGTCTAGCTATCCTTTTCTTTTGTTTAGGATCAGCTGTATTGTTATGTCGCATTCTTTTTGATTTTGTGGTTTGTACAATGTTACATTAGGAAATTGATTCATAACTAATCTTTTAAACAACTTCCATCGCATTGGAAATGATTCATTAGCTCTGCCTTTTGTTTCTATTATAAAATCTTCACCAATGAAATCTGGTGTATATTTAATAGGCAGTATGCGTTTGCAACCTCTATTTTTGTAATCACCTTTACCATTTGCTTGTCTTTCATATACTTCGTTTTCAAAATGAAAACCAGCTAATAAAACAAAAGTCTCTCCTTCATATTTAGCTTTGATCTTGTTCTTTTGCAAAGCCATGTACATATATCTTTCTAATCCTGAAGCGAAGTTAATCCCGTCATAAGTAACTTTCTTACTTACAACAGGACCGCGCTTCTTTCTTCTTTTATAGGGTTGTTTCCTCATGTACTTCATAGTTTTTCAATAATGCTTCTTGAAGCTCTTCAGTGGTTGATTCTTTCAGCTTTTGAAGATACAATACAGCATCCATTAATTCTTCTTGTAAATGATTAACCCAAGCAAATATATTTGACTTATCATCTTCAAGTGTAACACCGTATTTTGCAAAGCCTACATCAGATCTTGATACGAATTTGTCTACAACGCGCTCAACTACTGGGTCTCTAAATTCTATTTGTTTTTTACTCATAATGTCTCTTTTACAAATGTTCCGTTAATCATTTTGCCTTTACGCCTAGCTATTACATTGTAAGCAACATCAATGCAATCCTCTATTTTAACACCTTCTAATTGCGCTAAGTTGGTTAATACAACAGTCATATCTCCAATTGCATCTACAATTTCCAATTTGTTGTTATTAAGTAATGCAGCAGCAAGCTCCCCTGCTTCTTCCATAAGTTTTACATATTGAGTATGAGAATTGCCCTTGTCGTATATACCTTTATCTTGAGCCCAAAATCTTATAAGATCAAATCTATCAGGTATCTCATTTGGATGATGCTTGGGATTAAAAAAGGCTTCATAAAAAGCCTTGTTATATATGTAGCTTCGATTATCATTAAACATCGAGGTTTTTGCATTCTGCATTATCCAAGGTATATGTTCTTTTTGTAACTTAAACTTAAACTCTGGTGTTTCCCACTCTAATCCTACGTTGTCGTAAAGATTACCTTTTAATTTAGATAAAGGCACCGGGAATGTACTTGTTTGTTCTGTTGGGTTTATTTTCATATTTGATTTAAATAAATTTTTATATAATGTTCTGTCTTTTTTGTAGCCATAAGACTGTTGAAGTTCTATCTCTTTGTTAGATATTAAATCAATATCATCACTTGTAAATAAAACTTCGTATTCATCTGGACCATAACCCTGCTGCTCCGTAACTCTCTTATTAAGATTACGTGTAACGCCGATTTTTTTACCAGGAATGTGATAAATTTTATACATATTTGTTTTTAGTTGCCAACACTTAGCTCTGCTTTTATTGCAGGGTAAGGATTGTAGTTAATTAATTTAATTTCAAAATCATCTGGTATATTTAATCCTTCTAATACATTAGCGCTAATGCCCTTGTCTAAATGTAAAAAAGGCAAAGCTCGCTTAGACCTATTTAAATATACTTCAGCTTGTTCTAAATGATTATTGTATAAATGACAATCCCCAAGTTGCCCAATTAATTGACCGGGTTCTAATCCGGCTCCTTTAGCTAACATTTCTAACAATAAACCATACATCGCAATATCATAAGGTAACCCTAAAAATACATCAGCAGATCTTTGTTGCCACATTAAATCCATTATACCGTTATTGATATAAATTTGAAAAGCATAATGACACGGAGGCAATGCCATCTCTTTTATCTCATGTGGAGCCCATGCGCTAACCATAAGACGTCTAGAGTCTGGGTCAGTATTAATGCTATACACAAGATTATAAAGCTGATCTACGCCGTTAAAATTGCGCCATTGTTTTCCATATACAGGGCCTAGTGTTTCATCTGTTCTACCTGAGCGCTTGTAATCCGGTCTCCAGTACTTAACGCCGTTATCTTCTAGATATTTTAAATCAGTTCTGCCATTCACTATCCAAAGCAATTCAGTTCTTGCTGCATTAAAGCTTATTTTCTTTCCTGTAAGTATAGGGAAGCCCAGTGACATATCGTGTCTAATCGTTCTTCCGAAGACAGACTTCGTCCCCGTGCCTGTTCTATCTTCCTTATCCAATCCTCTGTTGAGTATTTCTGATAGTAATCCTCTGTATTCATTTTCTATATTTATCATAATAATATTTACACATTTTATAATATTCCGGCCAAATTGTATTTCTACAATACTTACTGGGTGATAAGTTAGGCTTTTCCCATTTTTTATATGCTCCTAAGTTAATAGCTATATGCCAGTGATCAGTATCATTCTGTATACCATAAGGCGATATTCTTATATTGTTTCTAACACAATACATATACCACTCCTCCTCTTCTTCACTTCTTACATACAGCGGCATAGGTTTAGTACGCTTTCCATATATACTAGGCATCTATTCCCAAGGCATTTTTTCACCAGCTAAATTAACTTGCTCGTGTGGGATAAAACAACCTGACTTAGGCTCCCATTTGAAATGAGCTTCAGCGCCGTTTTCTCCTAAGTTTTGAAACTTAATTTTTAATACCTTAGCTTTAACAGTTTTTTGTTCATAATCCCTATGAACTAATATACCGTGGTAAGATGCGTCGTACCATTCACCTCCACCTTTGATGTTATACATATTTGGTTCGTCAATCTTTCCCGTGGATTGATTCTTATACATCTTAGTAGGGTGAGCAACAATAAATACCAATACATCATACTTCTTAGCAAACATTTCTATCTTGCTTAAGTATTCCATGGTGTATCTATTGACATCTTCAGTCTTACAATCTACATCTCTTACTTTATTAAATGGGTCTATAACTAAACATTTAATACCTTTACGTTTAACTAGCTCAGCACCTTTCTTAAGTACAGATTCTAAAGTATAACGTTCCATATCAATATGAAAATAGTTGCTATTACAATGATCCGCTATTTGATTCCAGCGCTCCCCTCCAATATCTTCTTTCGTTGGCATGCCTTGCCAAGTTTTGCGCATTAACTTATGAGCATGTAGATACGTTGGTACGTTTTCCGGAGATGCAAAAGCTGTCTTCCAACCATAGTTAGCATTGTATCCGACAACCATTTGATCCACGAAATCCGACTTCCCTGAAGACGGTATCCCAGTGACAGTAATAAACTGACCAGTGTACGTCGAAAATATATTGTCAAAGTTTTCCAAACCAATCTGAAAGCCAGGTTTGAAACCATTACGAACAAAGTCCGTGACTTCATCTTCGATATCCCTGAACGTTGTAACATTCTCCAATGGTACTGGTTTTGATCTTGAAATACGCTCTGATAATTTTTCTTTTCCATACTTTAATAAATATTCGTTAGCATCCTTACAATCATCAAATGTAGCTATATAACATACTTCTGATCCTAGTCTACGTATTAACTCAGCTTGTAATGCCTGTCCAGCTTCGTCTGAATCTACGGCTAAAATAATCTTTTCCTTGTCTTCGAAATAATCTATACAATTGTCTAAATAATCTAAGTTATTAGTATTAAGTGTTGCTCCATTAGGTACTGATATAGCATTAGATATACCCGCCTCATGTAATGCTAAAACATCCATTTCGCCTTCAACTATGACACAATATTCATAGCCTACTACGCTGTCTATATTATAGAATACTTTCTCAGCACCCTTATATAATTTAAAGTTCTTTCGTCCATCGCGATACTTAATATTAATAAGTTGAT
>Ga0129327_10000642_pt1 | contig 21116 bp, 9 predicted proteins | sample CPBDNA_6_FD_111799 | JGI IMG/M metagenome (GOLD analysis project Ga0129327, IMG submission 111799) | Freshwater to marine salinity gradient microbial communities from Chesapeake Bay, USA - CPBay_Spr_31_0.8_DNA | ecosystem: Environmental > Aquatic > Marine > Coastal | place: USA: Chesapeake Bay... | reverse complement strand
TTTGATTTTAAATCCAAGATTTATGCTTGCAAAACGTTAGTTTTAACATTGATAATCAAATAGTTATATTTTTGTTAAGATTTTCTTAACAATTCACAAAACTTGACCGTTTCTAGTATATCACCTAAAGCGCTTAACCTAAAAAAGCGTGTAACCCCAAAATGCATATAAGTCGAGAAGGAAAATAGTATAGTTCCTTCTCGTTTCTTTTTTAAAATCAGAACAGCCTTAATAACACCAACTATGGAAAATACAGCTAACCTAACCAATATTTTCACTCGCTATAATTTTAAATCACCCCATTCATTTATTCCTATCCAAATCCAGCACGTAATGTTAGATAGTTTAGAAGTTTTCATTAGCGAACATTTTAAATACCCTAAAGGTGGTGGATGGGATTTAGATAGTTTAAGAGCAGATCTATTTTTTCAATACGATGTAATGGAAACGCCTACAATCGACCTACAATCTCCTAATATAGTTGAAATCATCTCCCAAGAAATTATACAACGTTACCAGCCTAATTTATCTACTTCTGAAGACCATGAAACCATTCAAAAAATTAGCCAAGTGATATATGAAATGGAAATTGCTCGTTTAGGTCTTTAAGAAAACGATTATAATAAGTAGGGTTTAGTCAATTAGGTATTAAGTGTATTTATTAAAAACTAATTGTCAAAAAAATCCAGCTATTGTTAAAAAAGTCCAGATTTTTATCAAAAAAGTCCAGATTTCTTTCCTTTTTTTTATTGAAAATTGTAGGTATAAAAAATCATAATTGAAGCATTAAAATAAAAAATCCCTGATTATCAACTTGTTATGACTTTAATTAACTCATTTTGTTTTTGATATTTCACTAAACATTACTTTAACCTAAACTACTAAAGATTTGCCCTATACCTGATTATCAACAACCCCTAAAAATTAAAAACTATGAAAGTCACCTCCTTCTGCTTACTCCTTAGCATTTTCTGCTTAATTGCTTGCGAAAAAGAAGCAATAACCACCTCAGCACTTTTAGAAAAGGAACAAGTTACAGACCATTCTAAATTTCCCTTTGATTTTGACATTTTAAAACAGGCTTGTTTGCTAAATGGTGTCAACCTAACTATAGCGATTAATAACCCCAAACATTATCGCTATTTATGGGAGATAAACAATCAGCATGGAGGGCATAATATCCAACCTACAGCCTGTCATTGCGGCACGGCTGCTACGGTGCGTGTTACTCGCATAAGCGACGGAAAAAGTCTTCATAAATCTGTAGGGCTTCCTGCTTGTCAATTACTCTCGAAGCAAACTGCGAAGAGCGTAGTAACAACTACCGAAAATAGTATAACATTATAATTTGTTGAAAAAATAAATTACTTTATCATGAGAAAATCACAAAAAATAAAAATATATATTTTAGGCATCACTCTTTTGGTTATTCCACTTTTTACTCAAGCAAGTCCAGTTGATACCAATTTAACTATCTTCCAAAAATTAGTACAAGATAGTATCGTTCATATCACCTTGGAAGCAGATTTTGATTCTTTATTTAATTATAAAAAGTTAACGGCAGAGCAAAAAGCAACACTTACTTTAGTCACGAGCGATTCTACTACACATCAATTGTCTATCAAAGTTAAAACTAGAGGGGTTTATCGTCGCCGATATTGTGACGTCCCACCCTTGCGACTTAATTTTAGTAAGGAGGATTTAGATACTTTGGGTTTAAATAATGATTTTGACAAATTGAAATTAGTCACGCATTGCATGGAAAATGAAACTGCTGAACAAGTGCTGCTACGAGAATATTGGACTTATAAACTGCATAATTCCTTGACACCAAATAGTTTTAAGGTTCATTTAATCAAAATTACTTACATCAATAGCCGTAATAAAAGGGACAAAAGTGAAAAATTGGCTTTTTTGATAGAAAATAATGATGAAATGGCAAATCGGATTGGCGGAAAATTAGTCGACCGTTGGGGTACAAAGCCTTCCCAAGTAAAAGAATCAGCACTCCATAATAGTATGCTATTCAATTATATGATTGGCAATTTGGATTGGAATTTAGCTCGTCAGCGAAATATCAAATTGGTGGAGCTACCTAATGAAGAAAAATTAGTAATCGTACCTTACGATTTTGATATGTCTGCCTTGGTTTTTCCTTCTTATGCTCGACTTAACCCTGATTTTAAACAACGGAAATTTACGGATAGATTCTGTGTGGGGCGATTTGAGTCAAAGGAAGCCATCAAACAAACCACCGCTAAATTTGAACCCCTAAAATCAGTCTATTTCAAAAACATAAATCAATGTCCCTATCTCGATTATAAAAGTAAATTGCAAATGAAGCTTTTTTTAAAGAGTTTTTTTCAACCATTAACGAAAGAAAAAACTTGGAAGAAGCGATTTTTGTAGAATTGCATATTGCTAGGAAAAAAATAGCACCTTAAAATGTTATTACTACTCGGCAAAACATTATCTATTTCGCAATTTTATTTAGTCCAGTTTCAATAACCCAATCCGTGGTGCTTTATTCATCTGTGGTTAATAATTTTCTACTACAGATGAATAAGGAACTACGGATTTTTATTTAGACGAATGATTCAAGGAGTAAATCTGTAGTAAAGTCTTCAATTAATAGATAGTTTATGTGTAGTTCTTGATATAACTACAGATAAGATAAACAGGAAATGTGGTTATTCAGGGGTTAAAAGCAAAAGTAAAAAAAGGTAGAAAAGTAATTCTATTGATTTTTTCTTTTTTCACGAATAAAAAAGTACCTTTCCTTAAAATTTAAATAGCCCCATAAAATTCAAAAAATGAATATTGAGCAAACTATAAAACAACTAAAAGATTTATTAGTTAAAGGCAACAAAGAACAAAAAGTTATAGACCAAATACTTGCTCAAATTCCTACCAATTCGAAAAAATACAATACGCTTCTACAACTTAAACTACAACATGTAAAGCAAAAGCAGGACTTAATTAGTGGGATGCTAACCCAAGAAGAAGCCAATGTCGGCTTGAGTAGATTTATTAATGCTTTGCTTAGTTTTATAGATAATTTAAAAGCAGAAGATTTTCAGGAAACGACAAAAAAAACGACAATTGATGAACGGATAGGTAAAGTATGTTTTCGGATTCCTGACATCATGCAGATAAATAAAAGAAATGAATGTAGAATATGGATTTCTTTTGACAAAGAAACTATTTTAAAAGAAATACAAATCCAAGCTGGCGATGAATTAAAACAGATTCGAGTTTCCGATGCAATGGGGGTAGAATTAATTGATGATAGTGATGAAGATGCATTTAAGATTAAAACCTATGAAGAACAAGTTCAACCCATTGAAGCCGATTTATTAACCGAATGGATTTTTAAAGTTACCCCCTTAAAAGTAGGGACTTTTCCACTTGTTTTACGCATAACGGTAGTGGTAGAAAGGAATGGAAAAGAAATGAAAAAATCCATTGTCTTAGAGGAATCTATAAATATTGTTACTAAATTAAGTCAAAACGCTGCTGCAAAATCAATAAGTACTAAGGCGGTTAAAAACTTCTCTGTTCTGGCTTTGTACCTACCCAAAAGTACAGGAGAAGGTACTGGTGGAGGAGACATCAATGGAGGAAGTAAGGACTATATGTCAATGCTAGGAAAGGTTTTGATAGGCATTACAGTACTAGCGGGTCTATTTTTATTATTACCAAAGGGAAATGCGCCAATGGAGGAAACACCAACAGCCGACTGTGTACAAGATAATCAATGGGAGCAAATTCAACAATCTGGAAATATTATTTCCTTGGAGGCTTATTTAAAAAATTGCCCCAATGGATCTCATATCTCCGAAGCTCAACGTTTAATAGATTCTTTAAACCAATTAGCAGATTCGCTAGAAACAACAGAAAATCAAGAAGATACATTAGCAACCAATCCAGAAGATTCCCCCCTTCCTACTCCAATAGAAAATACGACTTCCACACCTGAGCAACCTACTATTAGCAACCCAATTATAACACCTAATACTACTCCGTCACCTACCAGACAAGAGGAAGAAGAAGACAATGAAGTAATTATAGCACTAAATCAGGTAGCTCATCATCCAATTCTACCAGATTGTGAGGATAGCCAAAAAACGCCTCAGGAATGGGAAGCATGTACCCAAAAAGCAATTAGTGATTTGGTTACAACATATATGAAAAGGGCTAATATCCCCCAAAAAGGAAATGCTACCATTACGTTTGTGATTGATAAAAAAGGCAATATTAGTAACGAAAACATTCTTAAAGATTCCACAAATAATCGAAAACTAGCTGGTATTGTGCTAAAAGTATTGAAGGAATTACCTGCTTTCAAACCTGGGCGAGATGCTAAAGGTCGTTTAGTTCGAGTACAATATACTTTGCCTGTGCGGTATCGATAGGGTTAGAAGGCTACTCTGGCTTGGGCTTCAGAGGTTTGATTGATTTGACTACTCATAAAATATTTTTTTTAGGGTAAAAAAATAGATTAAATTTGGAAGTATTAAACTCCAAAAAATCTCATTAGGATAAGCATTAATGAGAGCAGTAGTAATGTGAATATTTTGAGAGTTATAGTGTGAATATTTGAGAATGGATAAAATATAAAGTGGCTATTTTCTTTCTAGTAACATATTACAAAACATTTTTCCTTGTATGATTGCATCTTCTACTGCTACGTGAGAAAGAGAAGGTGCTTCTAGCCATCGTTCTGGCATATTGGCTTTACCTGACAAATGATAAGGTTTCCCCAATAAAGACATCGCATAAGTACGAATATCGATAGCCGAATGTTCAAAAGGACTTTCGCCGACGAATTTCATCAAATACCAATAGACAAACATAAAGTCAAAGACAGCAGGATAGCCTACAAAAATGGGTTTCCCTGGCAATTGTTGAAGCCAGTTAACGTATGCCTTCATGCTTTTTTTGATAGGTTTTGGATTCTCTCTACATGCTGCCCAAGCAGCAGGTTGGGTCGCCCACCATCCCATATTTTTGGGATGTCCTTTGGCTCTTGGTAAAGTTTTTAAATTAATACTGAAGGTATCGAGTAATTGACCTTCAGCAGAAAATACAGCCGAACCAATACTCAACATTGAATGAGGTCCTGGAATAGGCCCATCTACTTCAATATCAGTACTGACGTATATTTCATTTTTATTCATTTCAATTTTTCTGAGAAAAGTAGTCCATTAATTAATTTGGGCTACCTTTTATTTTTGAAAATAAAAATAAGTCATTGGTTCTCAATAAACAAAAAAACAGGAAAAATAATTATTTAGTAATACTAAATCATGAAAATTATTAATGCTGGTTAAGCAAAAGCAGCAAAGATTAAAAACTTTCGGAAAGTCTAACCTTATTTTCGGAAAAAATCGCCTAAAATAAAGGAGAGTAATTACCAGAACCCTCTATTTTTCCTTAATTTGCTTAAACTAATTTAGATTACCAAGCACTTAATACGTCAACTATGGAAAAAATTACATTTCTTTCTTTTACCTTTTTCTTCCTTCTAGTAACAATTAGTTATTCCCAAGATGAATTTATAATAGATACCACAAAAAATGAGCAAGGTCTATTCGATTCGGAAGAAATCCTACAAATCACCCTAAGCGGCAACCTGTCTAAATTGCTAAGAGATAAAACGGAAGACCCTAAAAAGTATCCCTTAACCCTTTCTTATACAGAAGCCAATAACAATAAAATATCCATTCCAGTTGAGGCTAAAACAAGAGGGAATTTTAGAAGACTGATTGGTAATTGTTCCTATTTGCCCTTAAAAATATACTTTCCAGAATTAACCGTGGCTGAAAAAACTATTTTCAAAGACCAGCGAAAAATGAAATTAGTCATGCCTTGCAGAGGGGAAAAATATGTCATTCACGAATATCTAGTTTATAAACTCTACAACTTAGTTACTTCCAAAAGTTTTAAGGCACGTTTGGTGAAAGTGAAATTGGAAAATCATCAAAAGAAAAAGCAGAAACCCGCCGTTTATGGTATTTTACTAGAAGAAGAACCTCAAATGGCAAAGAGAAATGAAATGCTGGCAGTAGAACGAAAACTACGCCCTACCCAAGTACAAAAAGAACCTTTTTTAAACATGGCAGTCTTTGAATACCTCATTGGCAATACTGATTGGTCCGTTCAATATTTGCAAAATATCAAGTTATTAGCATCCGACTCCCTCGCCAAACCCTATACCGTTCCTTATGATTTTGACCATGCAGGAATTGTTAGTGCCCCTTATGCTAAACCTGCGGATGCGCTAAAATTAAACTCGATAAAAGAACGTCGATACCGTGGTTATTGCTTAAAAGATTTGTCAAAATTTGAAGCTACGATTGCGCTTTATAATCAATTAAAACCAGCCATTTATCGTGTTTATCAGGATTGTGATTTATTAGAAGAAAAATATAAAGCAAATACGCTGAAATATCTTGATGCATTTTATGAAACCATTAATGATCCAGAAAAATGGCAAAAGGACTTTGCTTATCCTTGTGACCCAAGAGGAACGGGTAATGTGGTTATTCGGGGATTAAATCATAATTGAGGTTATTTGATGGAAAGATTGTCGAAATAATCTAGTTTTTTGAATTATTAACTTAAAAATCAAGCGCTATTAATTTAATTAGTTGGTTCGCCTCTTCTTCCATTACTAAATGACCTGCTATATTCTCCTGCAAATCCAAAGTTTGATACCACCATTTTTGTCCTTCAAAAACAGCATATCTTTCGTGGATATGAATTTGTTGGACATCAATAGACAAGCCCTTTCCTATAGCCTTAGTGACCGCCTCCTTAATCGTCCATATTTTAAAAAAGGCAGTATAAGCATTCCCTGCTTGTTGGATATTTTGCTCGTCTAATTCATTTAATATATAGGCAAAATCATTTAAATTAATCCGTCGAATTTGCTCAACATCCAAGCCTATTTTTATTGTTGTTGAAAAAGCACAAGCTACCACATTCGCAGAATGCGCAATATTAAAATGGATGCCTTCTCGCCATAATGGGCAATTAAATTCATTATAAAAAAGGTCGACTAATTTAAAATCTTTAAATCCTAATTGCTGCATCCCCTCTTTTAATAATAATCGCCCAATCATCAATTGGTATTTATTTTCTTCTTTTCTATACCGCCGAATGCGTTCTTGAATATCTTCGGGCATTTGTTGATAATAGAATGCCCATTTTTGAATAGAAAAAGGGGTAGACAATTTATAATAGAAAATTTGTGTCATTGAATATGGTCATATTTTACTTCATCAAACCCTGGTCGAATAAATTTTTGAGCATCAGGAAACTCCAATAACAAATGTCGACTTATTTTCTGTAATTGTGCTAAATAACCAATGATGGCAAACTCAATTTCGGGAAAAGCTTTTAATAAAAATTCCCAAGCTACTATACTTCGTCCTGCGGCAATTATCGCTATTTTGGCACTCCCATTAAAATCACTTTGGATTAACTCCTCCTCAAATTTATCTTCCTGTTTTCCACTACAGGCTCTTTGTGATTTGACGCTAATGAAAAAACAAAACCAATTGACCGTTTCTATAGCATCTTTTATATTCCTCATGAATCTTTCAGGGTCATCTCGCTGTACTAACGCTCGACTAGTTAAAGCTTCTGGTTCAAACAATTCTTTATTATTTTTCATCCAACCATAAACATCTTTGCCATATTCCATGGTTAGTTCTTTTATCACTTCCTGCCGTTCTGTTAATGGAGGTTCTTGAGGAGGATTTTCTTTCGCTTCTTTTCTAATTGCCTCAATATCCAGTCCTGCATCTGCAATCATTTTGTCTAACAAACGGCCTGCCTCTGCAAAACTATCCGCCACATGTTGCCACATAATTTCCTGCCGTTTCTCCTCCGTCATTGCCAAATCCATTTTCAATTCGGTTTCTAACAATTTCTCTGAACTGCCAACGGAACATCTATCAACAAATCGACATCGTTCACACCAACGGTCGCAATAATTATGTACCGAAGGAATATTATTTTTTTTTAGGTTCATCTCAATAGTATATTTAAGTACCTGTACCTATATAATCGACATTTTTAGAGGAAGTATATAGGTTTAATAATCGTTTATAGTTGCGGGTTGCGAGTTACGGGTTAACTGTGGAATATTAATTAATAGTCCAATAAATAGTTTAAGCATCCGATTATTAGATGTCTATTTCTAAAATTTAAACTCGTTCCGATTTAAATCGGAATAACTCGCAACTAATCAAGAAGTGTTGATTAGTTAATTAATAAGAGATAATTATTCAAGAATAAAGGCTTCTCTACCCCAATATAGTGATTAATAAAAAGTAAACAAACTGTTTTCATTAAAATCTACCTTAAAAAAGACAGTACTAGAAACTTTCAAAAGCAGGTAGTTGTATTTTTTCGTAAATTTGTCAACGACCACTTCAATTCCTTGATAGTAGAAAATACTATACTCCCCCTCGTATTAATAACAGACTTGAGATGCTATGATTCCAGAAAACGACACCACTTTTAAAGGAGATAAATTCCTGCCGCTATTAGTCAAAAACTATGCAACATATACCCCACATGCTACTGCTATTATTTACAAAAATCAACAAGTATCTTATGCCAAATTAGACAAGCAGTCAACTTCCTTAGCCAAATACCTACAAAATTCGGGCGTACAACGAGGGGATTTTGTAGCCATTCATTTAGCTCGTTCCATTGAATTAATGATTGCCATTCTTGCCATTCAAAAAGCGGGTGCTGCTTATGTACCTATTGATATTAACTATCCCAAAGATAGGATTGCCTTTATAATACAAGATGCCCAAGTCCGTATCATCTTAACGCAAACAGCTTATCAAGAAAATATTCCGAGTCAACAAACAAATATCATTTGCTTAAATAAAGCATGGAAAACCATTCAAACAACGGATACAAACAATTTTCAAATAGTCAATAAACCGTCTGATTTAGCATACATGATTTATACCTCTGGTTCAACTGGGCAGCCAAAAGGGGTAATGATTAGCCATCAAAATGTATTCCATCAATTGGAAGGGCAACAAAATATTGCGCCCAATCCCATTCATAAAATGCTATTAACTTGCTCTATTTCTTTTGATGTCTCTGTTTTAACTATTTTTTGGACTTTTTATCAAGGGGCAACTTTAGTTATTCCAAAACAAGAGGAAGAAAAAGATATTGCGCAATTAGCTAATACAATTGCTAGGGAACAAATTTCTCACATTCTTACGCTGCCTTCTTTACTTACGTTAATTTTAGAACAAGCCAATCCTGAGAAATTACAATCTTTAACATTAATCAATGTTTCTGGTGAAGTTTGTCCAACCTCTTTGGTACAAAAACACGAAGCCATTTTACCCAATTGTCAACTCTATAATTTATATGGGCCAACGGAGGCAACCGTTAACTGCACTTATTTTAAAATTCCAAAAGGATTTGCTGCGGCTAAAGTTCCGATTGGCCAACCAATTGATAATTATACTATTTTCATTTTAGATGAAAAATTACAGCAAGTTGAAGGGAAAGCAGTCGGTGAAATTTATATTGGGGGTACTAAAGAAGTAATTGGAAAAGGCTATTGGAATCGACCTAAATTAAGTGCCGAAAGGTTCATTAAAAATCCTTTTTCCGCTACTCATGGAGGAACGACTTTATACAAAACTGGAGACCTTGCTCGTTGGATGCCTGACGGAAATATTGAGTTTTTAGGACGAGCAGATTTTCAAGTAAAATTTAATGGATATAGGATAGAATTAGGAGAAATAGAAACGGCAATTGGACAATATGAAAAAATTAAGGAAAATGTTGTTCTTTTAAAATCACAACAAAATACATTCTCCAAAAAACTAGTTGCTTATGCAACAATCAATGGTGATAAACATATCAATATTTCAAATATAAAGTCTTTTATAGGTGACAAATTACCAAACTATATGATTCCAGCTCATTTTGTCATTTTAGACAAAATGCCGCTTACGCCTAACGGAAAAATTGACCGAAAAGCACTACCAGAACCTCCAAATTTCCGACCTAATTTAGCACAAGCCTATCAAGCCCCAAAAGGACAATTAGAAGCAAAATTAGCTCAACAGTGGGAAACACTTTTACAAATAAATCCTATTGGTCGAAACGATAAGTTTTTTGAATTAGGCGGCAATTCCATCCAAGCTGCTCAGTTTATTGGGCAGTTACAAAAAGAATTGAATGCTTCTATTTTTGTGACTACTATTTTTGATAATCCGACGATTGCTGCTTATGCTAAAATGTTGGAGAAGGAGTACTCGACGGAGACGGCTAAGCTTTTAAAAAACTTGAAGGTCTTTCCCTCGAAAGTTACAAAATTGGGTAAGCCCTCGAATTTAGATTCAACTATCTTAAAAGAGCAATTAGACATTTTTGAATTCAAAAAATACATCCCTAAATTATCCCAATTTGATACAACCAAAGAAAAAAACCCACCTGCTATTTTCATTCTAGCACCACCTCGTTCTGGAACAAGTCTCCTTAGTTTAATGTTGACTGGACATCCCGATTTGATTGCTTTTAATGAATTAAAATTATTGGGTTTTCATACCTTATCTGAACGAAATACTGCCTATAAGGGTAAATTTAGCTTGTGGCAAGAAGGGGCAATTCGTGCTGTCATGGCATTAAAAGATTGTACTGTTAATAAAGCCAAATCAATTATCCATGATTTTGAACAAAAAGGTTATACCACGAAAGCTTTTTATCAGCAATTACAAGTATGGGCAAGTCCTCAAATAATTGTGGATAAAACACCAGCTTATGCTTTGGATATTAACATTTTACAAAAAATAAAAGAAGGTTTTGCTAATCCAATATTTATTCATTTAGTCCGCCATCCGTACTCGATGGTTACCTCTTTTGAAAAATATCATTTAGACCAAGTTTTATATTTAAAAGAACATGATTATAATGCCCAGCAATTAGGGGAATCGGTTTGGTTAGAAAGTCATCAAAATATTCTTGAATTTTTAAAAGATATTCCTAAAAATCAACAATTTCAGCTTCGATACGAAGATTTAGTGCAACAACCTGAACAAATTATACAAGCCTTATGCACACAAACAGGTCTGACTTTTCATCCGAATCTATTAACGCCTTATCAAAATATTGAACAGAAAGCTATCGACGGGATTCATAAGGCTTCTCGTTCGATGAGTGATACTAATTTATTGAAATTTAAAAGTATTAATGCGGCAAAAGCGGGGGAATGGAAAAGTGGAATAACTAATAATTTTCTTTCAGATATTTCTTGGCAATTAGCAGAAAAATTAGGCTACGAAGCGTTCTCCCCCGCTGGCGGGGCGAGTGAGCTTTCTCCTAGAGGAGAAAAGAGCGGTAGCAAAAAGAGGGTGGAAAACGATAATTGTGCTACAAAAATCCTCCCCCTAACCCCCTCCAGAGGGGGAAAGACGCCCTTCCAGAAAGAGCCAAAGTTTAGTAAATCTAATTCAACCCTAGAAAAACCTGATTCAACCAACATCGCCATCATAGGTATGTCCTGCCGTGTCCCAGGCGCAAACACCCTTCACGAATTTTGGACAAATTTAGTAAACGGCACAGATGTCAGTCAAACGGTCACCATAAAAGATTTAACCAAAGCAGGTTTAGATACCAATCTATTAAATCAATCCAGTTATGTAGCCAGAAAATTCTCCTTAGATAACTTAGATTGTTTCGATGCTTCCTTCTTTGGGTATCATCCAAAAGAAGCGGAATTAATGGATCCACAGCATCGAGTCTTGTTAGAGGTAGCCTATGCTGCTTTAGAAAATGCTGGTTATAATCCTTATGAATATGAAGGAAATATTGGTATTTTTGGTGGCGTGGCTAGAAATTCCTATTTCTCGAATAATATTGCCACCCATCCAGATTTACTAAAATCAGCAGGGGAGTATTTAGATACTTTGGGGAGCGAAAAAACTTTTGCGATTAGTAGAATTGCTTATCAATTAAATTTTAAAGGCCCTGCTGTTAATGTCCAAACAGCTTGTTCTAGTTCGGGTACGGCGATTCATTTGGCTTGCCAAAGTATTTTAAGTGGGGATTCGGATATGGTGCTAGTCGGTGGCGGAAGAATTCAGTCAGAATTAACTGCTGGTTATAATTATGTCGAAGGTGGTCCGTTATCACCAGATGGGTATATCCGAGCTTTTGATGCAGATGCCAAGGGCATGATTCGAGGAAATGGGATGGTTAGTATTGTCTTAAAAAAATTGGACAAAGCAATTACCGATAAAGACCATATTTGGGCAGTTATTAAAGGAACGGCTGTGAATAATGATGGGGCTGATAAAATCGGGTTTACTGCGCCAAGTGCTAAAGGACAAGCGGGGGCTATTACTAAAGCATTGACAAAAGCCAATTTAACTGCCAACGATATTGATTACATAGAAGCACATGGAACAGGCACCATTTTAGGCGACCCTATCGAAGTTGCAGGTCTAACAGAAGCATTTAAGGAAAGTACGAATCAAAAACAATTTTGTGCGATTGGTTCGGTTAAGACAGCGATTGGACATTTAGAGGCAGGTTCTTGCGTCGCTGGCATTATTAAAACTGCTTTGGCTTTAACTTACGAATTATTACCGCCTTCTTTAAATTTTGAAAAACCTAATCCCAAAATTGATTTGGCTAATTCTCCTTTTTATGTGAATGCTCAATTACAGCGTTGGGAACGTGGAGCGCGAATTCGGCGAGCAGGGATTAGTTCTTTTGGTTTGGGTGGTACGAATGCACATGTTATTTTGGAAGAAGCACCCAATCAACTTCAACCTCAATCGCAACTTCAACCTCAAAATTCAAATTCAAAAGGTAAGTATCAGCTATTACTACTTTCGGCTAAAAACGAAACTGTACTAAAAGAACAAGCAAGTAATTTAGTTGCTTATTTGGAGCGAAAATCGGATGTTTCTTTAGCTAATGTGGGATACACTTTGGCTACTGGTCGAGCTGCTTTTAATTTCCGTAGTACCAAACTCTTGCTTAGTGACCAAAATAGGCAACTAAGCAGTTCCGATAATTATCGGAAGGCGCTACAGAAAGTCTCGCTACAGGATGTCCCGATTACCTTCCTTTTCCCAGGTGGCGGCGCACAGTATTTGTCGATGGCAAAAGGCTTATATACTGAATATCCTCATTTCCAAAAACAAGTTGATTATTGCATCAACTTTCTAAAAAAAGAAGAGAATCTTGATATTAAAGCCTTGTTATTTCCTCCAGAAAATGCGGATTTAGTAGCACTTAAAGCAAAAATCGAACAACCAACCAATGCTTTAGCTACTTTATTTACCATTGAATATGCCCTAGCCAAACTTTGGCAATTTTGGGGAATTCAGCCTAGTCAAATGATTGGGCATAGTATGGGGGAATATACGGCGGCTTGTATTGCTGGCGTTTTTTCGCTAGAAGATGGCTTACGTTTGGTTACGTTAAGAGGGCGGTTGTTTGAGAATTTGACTACTGCTGGTGGGATGTTAAGTGTGGCTTTGTCTCCAACGGAAGTCGAACCATTTTTAACAACAGACACTTCTATTTCCGTTATCAATAAACCAGATAATTGTGTCATTTCTGGAACGGTCGAAGCCATCAATCAATTACAAAAAAGCTTAACGGATAAAAATATTGAAACTTCTAGAATTCATATTAAGGTAGCGGCGCATTCTCCACAAATCGACCCGATTATTCGGGAGTTTAAAGCCTTTTTGGAAACGATTGATTTTCAAGCGCCAAGCATTCCTATTATCTCTAATTTGGATGGACAATGGGCAAAATCTAAAGAAATAACAACTCCTCAATATTGGATTAATCATCTACGCCAAACCGTTCGTTTTTCTGATGGCTTAACAACTCTTTTTCAACAAGAAAATATCGTTTTACTAGAAGTTGGCCCTGGGCAAACCTTGGCTACTTTTGCTCGACAACATCCTACTAAAAATAAGTCACATTTCATTTATTCTTCTATTCGACATCCTAAAGAAACAACCCATGATGTCGCTTTTATCCTCAAAACTTTAGGGCAACTTTGGTGTAATGGAGTTACTATCAATTGGGAAAATTATTATCAATATTTAGCGCCAGCTAAGGTCTCTTTACCTACTTATCCTTTTGAGCGAAAACGATATTGGATTGAACCGATATCAGTAGGCAGTCAGCAGTCAGCAGTAACACAGCTCTCTGAGCTGTGCCATCATGAGCAGTTAACAATTAGCAATCATCAAAAGACCACTATATATGAGACACTAAGCACTCCAATTATAACAGCAACTATAGATAGAAAAGGTCATTTAGTTGGATTAATTAAAGAAATTTTATTTGAATTAAGTGGACTTGAACCTGAAGAAATGGAAGGGAACGCGACCTTTCTAGAATTGGGTTTTGATTCACTTTTCTTGACGCAAGCCATTACTAAGTTTAATCGAAAATTTAAATTAGCCATTACTTTTCGACAATTATTTGAAGACGCTTCTACTATTGAAACTTTAGCGACTTATATGGATGGCGTGTTGGCAGATGGGTTATTTGTGCCCATTCAACAACCGACAACTGGCAACTCGCAATTGGCAACGGATGAATGGCAACGGATAACGACTCGCAATCAACAACCGACAACTGGTAACCTCCAACACGTTATCAATCAGCAGTTGCAGATTATGCAGCAGCAGTTGGATTTATTGAAAGGTGGTGGTTCAATAAATTCTAATGTTGCAGTTAACGTGTCAGACACCTTCGGAGGTGTCCGACACGTGGAAGAAAAGGAGCTTCAAAAACTAACTTCTTTGCCTAAGCAAGTAAATGAAGCAGATAAGGCAAAAGGGTTTGGGCCATGGAAACCGATTCCTAAAGGTGTCGCTAAATTAACTGCATTTCAACAAGCACAGTTAAAAGATTTCATTGAAAAATATAATCAAAAAACAGCGGGTTCAAAAAAATTGAGTCAAGAACAACGGCAATATTTAGCTGACCCTCGGTCTATTCAGGCCTTTAATAAGTTGTGGAAAGATGCGATTTATCAAATTGCCATGACTCGTTCAAAGGGGTCAAAAATGTGGGATGTGGATGACAATGAATACATTGATTTTTTGATGAATTTTGGGATTGGTTTATTTGGGCATACCCCTGATTTTGTACAAGAGGCGGTGGTTGACCAAATGCAAAAAGGGACAGAGTTAGCAGTTTTATCGCCTTTAGCAAGTGACGTCGCTAAATTGATTTGTGAAATTACGGGCATGGAACGAGCGACTTTAGTCAACACGGGTTCGGAGGCAATTTCTGCGGCTATTCGAGCGGCTAGAACAGTAACGGGTAGAGAAAAGGTAGCCGTTTTTGAAGGGGATTATCATGGCATTACCGATGAGATGCTAGTCCGAGGAGTACAAATAAAAGGACATACTAAACCGATGACGATTGCGCCTGGTATTCCAAGTACTGCCGTCGAAAATGTTTTAGTTTTATATTATGATGACCCTAATTTATTGGAAGTTATCCAAAATAATGCGGACGATTTAGCAGCAATTATTGTCGAACCATTACATACCCAAACGCCTCATCTACAAAGAAAAACCGTTTTAGAGCAACTTAGAAGGACTACTGCCGAAGAAAATATAGCTTTAGTTTATGATGAATTAGTTACTGGATTTAGATTAACTCAAAGAGGGGCACAAGGTTGGTATGGCATCGAGGCAGATATTTGTGCTTATGGTAAAATTGCTAGTGGAGGTTTACCCATTGCAATGGTCGCTGGGCAAGCTAAATATTTAGATGCTTTTGATGGTGGGCAATGGCAATATGGCGATGATTCTTTTCCAGAAACAATGGTTACTTTTTTTGGAGGGACTTTTGTCAAGCATCCGCTTAGTTTAGCCGCTACTAAAGCCGTTTTAACAAAGATTAAGTCGGGCGGACCAAAAATTCAGTTTGATTTAAACAAAAAATCAAAAGCTTTTGCAGAAAAATTAGCACAGCTTTTCCTTCGCACTAAAGCACCTTTAGCTATCAAGTCTGCTTCCTCTATTATAGCAATTAAGGTAATTGATAAATTTCCTTTATCTAAATTATTCTTTCATGTGATGCGCTATCATGGCGTGTATGTAACCGAAAGAGCAGGGTTTATTTCTACCGCTCATTCAGCCAAAGATTTAGACATAGTTTTTCAGGCTTATGAAAAGTCCATTACAGAAATGTTTGAACGGCAATTTTTTCTGCCTTGGAAAGGAGCAGATTTAAATGAAATTATCGACCCTTTTGCATTGGGTTTAGCTATCAATCCTAATGACAAAAAAGAAGTACCGCTAACTGACGGGCAAGAAGAAATTTGGATTGGGCATCAATTTGGTGATAAAGCCGCTGCTGCTTATAATTTAGCTACTGAAATTCGCTTGGAAGGAGATTTTGATTTGGCTAAAATGAAAATGGCTATTCAAAATTTAGTCAAACGACATGAAGCTTTGCGAACGATTTTTAGTAGAGATGGGCAAACGCAAATTATTGCGCCTTTTAGTGAGATAGAGATTCCATTTGTAGATTTATCAGAAGAAAGTGCTTCCAGAACTTTGAGTTCTGGAAGCACTCGCACTAAACTAGAAGAAATCCATCAACAAGAAGCCGAGACGCCAATGGATTTATTCAATGGGCCACTTGCTCGTTTTCAAATTATTCGTTTAGCAAAATCCGTTCATTTAGTCATTATTACCGTTCATCACATTATCGCCGATGGTTGGTCTTTGGGTATATTAAGTACAGACTTAGGCGAATTATACAGTAAATTAGTTGGGGCAAAAAATAAATTTTTAACACCGCCAAAACAATTGAGTACTTATGCTTTAGAAACTGCCAAAGCAAAAAAAATGGCAACTTATTTACAAGCAGAAAAATACTGGAGCGAACAATTTAGCCAAGAAATACCTGTTTTAGCCTTTCCGACTGACCGCTTAAGGCCGCCTGTTAAAACTTATGCTTCTGCGGTAGAAAAAATTCATTTTTCTAAGGAAATACAACAAAGAATTCAGCAAACGGCTACCAAACAAGGAACAACCTTTTATAATTTTATGTTTGCTGCTTTTCAAGTATTCATTAATCGTTTATCGCAACAAGACACGTTTACTTTAGGCATCGTTGCCGCAGGGCAAGCCATTGCGGGTAACCAGGATTTAGTAGGGCATAGTGTGAGTTTATTACCGCTAAAAATGTCGATACTTTCAGAAGACACCTTCTCTATCCATCTAAAAAAAGTAAGAGGCAAAATCTTAGATGCTTTTGACCATCAAAACTATACCTTAGGCGCTTTGGTCAAAAAACTAAAATTACCAAGAGATACTAGTCGGCAACCCATTATTTCTGTGTTATTTAATATGGATAGCGATTTTAGTCAACTCAATTTTGGCAACTTAAAAGCAACGCCCAAAGGGGTGCCTAGAAATTATGAAACTTTCGATATTTTCATCAATCTTAAACCGACCAAAAACGGTCTATTCTTTGAATGGATTTATAATACCGACTTATTTGATGCCGCTACTATTCAAAGGCGATTGCTTGAGTTTGAAACTTTAGTAGAAGGAATTTTAGACAATCCTAATCAGTCCATTTTCAAACTACCCATTTTACCAAAACAAGAAAAAGAAAAGTTATTAACAGATTGGAACACGACAAATGTGGATAACTTTCCAAATGTATGCATTTACACCTTATTCGCTAAGCAAGTGAAGAAGACGCCAAATAATATTGTATTAGTATTTGATAATCAGAAATTTACTTATTATGAATTAAATTTATTAGTTAATAATTTTGCTGGCTATCTTCAACAAAAAGGCGTAAAACGAGGAAAAAAGGTTAGCATTTATCTAGAACGGTCTCCAGAAATGTTGATAAGTTTATTAGCTGTCTTAAAATTAGGCGCAATCTATATTCCACTTGACCCTATTAATCCAGTAGAACGATTACAAGTTATTTTAGCAGATGTCAAAGCTGATTTTTTGATAAGTCACACCCAATTAGAAAATAGATTGCCAAATTTTGAAGGAACAACACTTTTCTATGAAACGGGTCAACAAAACACTTTTCAAACCATCATTCAAAATGGGTCAACGCCTCAAGTAACTGACTTAGCCTATATTATTTATACTTCTGGTTCCACGGGTAAACCCAAAGGCATTGCCATTCCACATTATGCCGTTGTTGACCATCATTATGCCATTATTGATAAGTTTGGCATTAGGGAAACTGATAAAATTTTAGCCGTCGCTTCTATTGCTTTTGACCCTTCTGTACAAGATTTCTTTATGCCTCTATTTGTTGGTGGGCAAGTAATTATTGCTGATAAAGAAGCTGTTAGAGATGGTTTTATTTTGAAAAAATTAATTGAAATAACTCAACCTACTTTCATGCAAGCGACGCCTTCCACTTGGCAAATGCTTTTGTTAGCAGGTTGGCAAAGAAGTCCACAATTAAAAGCGCTTTCTGGAGGAGAAGGTTTGTCCAAAGAATTGGCGAGTGCATTATTAGTCAGAGCGAAAGAAGTTTGGAATATTTATGGTCCATCAGAGACAACCATTTGGTCTATGACGAAACAAATTCACGAAGATTTATTAGACAATTTAAGTTTTAGTTATCTACCGATAGGGAAACCGATTAATAATGTCAAGATTTATATTCTAGACCAATATCAGCAACCTGTTCCAATTGGCGTAGGTGGAGAAATTTATATCGCAGGCGTTGGCGTAGCACCACAAGGATATTATCAATTACGGGAATTAACCACCGAAACTTTTATTCCCAATCCTTTTTCAACAAAAAAAAATTATAGCACCCTTTATCGAACAGGAGATAGAAGTCGTTATTTACCCAACGGCGATATTGAATATTTAAATAGAGGAGACAAACAAGTAAAAATTAGAGGCTATCGAATCGAATTGGGGGATATTGAAGCCGCTATTCGGCAATTTGAGGGCGTACAAGAAAATCGGGTGATGGTTAGAGAAGACCAACCGAATGATAAAAGATTGGCTGCTTATTTAATCGTCCATCATAAAACTACCTTTTCAATTGATACCTTAAAAGACTTTTTAAAAGAGCAATTACCTGAATACATGATTCCTACAGCGTTTGTGCTGATGGACAAATTTCCAATGACGGTTTCTAAAAAAGTAGACCGGAGTCAATTGCCTATTCCAAAATGGGCAACAACTACAAAAAATCAACCTTTTACTGTTCCTAATTCTCCTACGGAAAAAGTACTCTACAAAATTTGGCAAGAATTATTAGGCATTCCTGATTTGAGTATTCATGATGACTTTTTTGAATTGGGTGGTCATTCGTTGATTGCCGTCAATATGATGTCGAAAATTGACCAACAAATCGGTCGAAAAGTGCCACTTGCCGCTTTATTAAAACATGCGACTATTCATCAATTAGGTCAATTATTAGACCAGCAAGCAGAAGCTACTTTTAATGATTCCTTAGTTCCCATCAAAACAACAGGCAATAAACCACCACTATATTTAATTCACGGAGGAGGGCTGCATGTTTTAATGTTCCAAACATTGGCTGCGAATATGGATGCCGAACAACCCATTTATGCACTACAAGCCAAAGGGTTAAATGGAGAAGGGAATGCCTTAAATCGCATCGAAAATATGGCGGCACATTACATCGCTGAAATTCAAAAAATAAACCCCGACGGTCCTTACGCTTTAGCGGGTTATTCCTTTGGTGGACTCATCGCCTTTGAGATGGCAAAGCAGTTAAAAGCAGCTAATAAAAAAGTATTGATGTTGAGTGTTTTTGATACGGTCATTAAACCAGAATTAACGGATTTTGAGCATTCTTTTGCTGAAAAAATAACGACCCTTGGTAAAAAAGTAGCTTGGAATTTAAAAGATATGGTCAATAACCCAAAAGGTAATCTAAGCTACCGAAAATATGTCTACCAACGCCGATTCAATAATTGGAAACTTAAGTTTTTTAAGGAAGGGAAAGTCCATACTACTAATAAAGATATTCGGCTAGCAAACATCGTCAATCAAAGTAATTTTGAGGCTTGGAGAAATTATCAAATAACGCCCTATTCTGGTGACTTATACCTCTTCCGAGCAGCAGAACGAAGATTTTTTATTGAAGACAAGATTTTTTTAGGGTGGACGCCATTTATTAAAGGAAAAATTCATACCTTAGATGTTCCTGGAGACCACTTAAGTTTATTTAATCCCCCCAATGGCAAAACTTTTGCTATAATTCTACAAGAATTATTAAATAATATTTAGTAGCGTTTCCCATCAAAATTATAGAGAACACATTAAAGGTCATTAAGGTCACAAAAGTAAATACATCGTTTGCTATTCCTTGCCTAAGGCATGCAAGCTAAATTAGTTATTTACATCTCTTTGCACTCTCCTTACGTGTCTCCTATTTTTTCCCAACGTATTAATGAACACGACTCCCCCTTAAACACTATTATGAACAACAACTGAAAGTAGTTCTATGGTCTAAACTATGGGCTATACTTTCAGGAATTTGACCCCTCATACAAAAACAAAAACGTATGAACAAAGTTTTTTTCGACATCGAAAAAATCTACCCCCTTTTACTATTATTATTGGCTATTGTTTGTAGCAGCCCTTCAACTATATTAGCTCAACCTGCTGGTTTCTCTGATGAATTAGTGATTGATGGTTGGTCTCAGGCAGTAGGTGTTGCTTTTGATGGCAATGGCAGGATGTATGTTTGGGAAAAAGGAGGAAAGGTTTGGACCGTCGAAAATGGTGTCAAAGCTGCCGAACCACTCATTGATATTAGTGAAGAAGTGGGTAATTGGCGAGACTTTGGACTTGTTGGTTTTGCTGTCGACCCTAATTTTTTGAATAATGGACACCTGTATCTTTGGTATGTCGTGGATAGGCATCACCTCCTTAATTTTGGTACGCCCAATTATAATCCCATTGCCTCTAGTGAAAAAGAAGCCACAATTGCTAGATTGACTCGCTATACCGCAAATTCTACCGATAACTTTAATTCTATTGATTATAATAGTCGAAAAATATTAATCGGAGAAACCAAATCTACTGGCC
>Ga0129327_10000641_pt1 | contig 21160 bp, 21 predicted proteins | sample CPBDNA_6_FD_111799 | JGI IMG/M metagenome (GOLD analysis project Ga0129327, IMG submission 111799) | Freshwater to marine salinity gradient microbial communities from Chesapeake Bay, USA - CPBay_Spr_31_0.8_DNA | ecosystem: Environmental > Aquatic > Marine > Coastal | place: USA: Chesapeake Bay... | reverse complement strand
TCTATCCATTAAGGATCGCTATTTTAACGCGCTTCCTCAAGATGCTGCTGAAAAACAAAAAGTCTTGGAAAACTTTCTTGCTGATCTCAATACAATCTTAGTGGGGATCGGCAAGAAGAATCCTGCATTTTCTCATATGACGGTGCCAAATAGCGCAGTCAAAGAAGACCAGGATATAAAAATGTCCTATATTGATTTGGATAAGAAGTTTTTAACGCTCTTCAGAGTAGAGTTTGTCTGCTCTGGAGGGGGTTTTTCTAGTACTCTTCAAAGACTAGGGATCAATGATTTTTTCTCCAATTCCAACCTGAGGACAACAAGCACTTTTCCAGCTTTTTACAATTATAACACTTTTAGCAACAACCTCTATATTTATCCAAAGGCTGCTATTTCTGGGTCATTTAACATTTTTGGCAAGGAGCGTATCGGACCTTTTTCTGATATCGATGAAGATTTTCCAGAAGAAGTAAGCGAAACTTTTCTGCTCTATTTGGAGTATTACTTCGCCAAGTTCTTATGCTCCCAGTATAACGCACCCTGGCAAGCTCAAAAAGAAGAGCTCCTTAGAAGCTACAATCGCTTGGTAGACTCTGAGAACAACATCTCCTACCAGGAGACTTCAATCAATAGTGGGCGATTTTCTATGCCCATGAGAACAGGGATAGTATGATGATGGCAATACCTCCCAACAACTTAGATCAGCTAATCTCTTGGGTTAGATTGTTTGCTCAAGATACAGAGAGCCACATTCGATCTTTAGAAAATCGCATGAAAGAACTTAATCACAAAGTCAGAAGGATGGAAAATGAGCAACCTAAATGAAGCCCTTTCAGAGGTTCCAAGCTCCTATGTCTCATTTGAAGACTTAGCGGGTTTTCGGAATCTAAGACGTCAAAATAGACTACGATTCAGACCACCAAGACCACCGAATCCTGAGATGATGAATTTTGGAGGGGCAAACTATCCCATTTCAATGCCTGAAGCAGACCCAAACTATGCTTGGGTAACAAATAGGGATACTTTGAAGGGCAATTGGCAACCATTAGATCGCCCAATTACTGAGCAGGCAGTGGGTCCCACAACCTTTGGACAGATAGGGCAAGACCAAGTTTTCAGCCCCGACCATCATGGGATCAACATCCCTGGAGAGTCCAATATGAGCGATGATCAGCTAAGACAAAACCTGTCTAACTGGAATCTTCCAACAGAGGGGGAGCGAGGTGAACTTTTTAGTCGCAATATGAGAGTCAAAAACCATCCAACGTTTTTAAGAAATTTTGCTGATGGAAATCCCCCTAATCAGGCTGAAGTCTCAGATATTGTCAGTCCCAATGCACCTACATCTCTAGGAGAAGCGGGCCAACTAAGGGCTCTTAGAAGCCAAGCAGGGTACTACGAAAATGTTCCTCCTGTACGGACTCAGGCTCCAATGCCAGGGGCTGCAATGAGAACACTTGGAGACCTACCAAGAGCAGGAGCTGCCGCGGAAGGTGGAGCACTAGCTGGAGGAGCCGCTGCTGGCGAGATGGGAGCTATGGGAGGTGCAGCGATGATGGCAAGTCGAGCTGTTCCCATCCTAAATATGGTGCTTCTAGGGAAAATGCTGATGGATGGAATGACAAATAGCTCGAAAGAAGCTAAAGCAAAACAACAAGAACTGATGTATAGGACGTAGAATGGGATATGATTCTTGGAGTGACGTTCCTTGGTATGAAAGAGCGATCCTCAATGTTGGCTCAGGACTTGAGAGTGTTGGCAAGAAGATTGGAGGCTTTGTCGGGCTTGATGACTACGTCTCGTCAAGTTTTACCGATACTAAAAACAAGATGAAATCCGACATGGAGCAGAAAGGGTCCTCAGATGGCTGGGACTGGGGGGCTTTTGGAAAAGGGACCTCTGGGTATAAGATCTATGATGCCCTTGCTAACGATCACCCGAATATTGCAGAATCGACGGGATCATCGTTCAATATGGGAGCAAATGTTAGTGGGGGAGGAGAAAATCAGATGAAGGTGTATAGTGGAGGAGTAAATAATCAAGCTTCCTCATCGGATGGCGGCAACTCTCTTGGGAAAGCCTTGGCTGTAGAGCCAGATGCGGCTCTCGAAGATGAGAACTATAATTATAACAACTTTAACTTTTAGAGATGTATGACGATAGAAGCTTTTAACTCTCAACTTCTCAGCTCTATAAAAGAGCACTATAAGGGGCCTTTCCATCAAAAGCTTGCGGATGCCCTAAGGACGGGATCTTTATCTCAAGACCTTGGAAAAGCCTGCTCTGAAATGTTTAGAATAAGTGCTGAAGAAATTGTTCCTCCTTCGATCCAAATAGTCAATAATTATGGGCAAGGAGACATTGGGAATGACTACCTCGTTAATCTTTTTATCGATGATCGTATTGGGCGTATTATAGAAATCTTAAGGAGGGTAACGCCTCAAGAGAGACCTGACATAAGCCGCATTGAAACGATTTTATCTGAGCTTTCATTTATGGATCGTATTGAAAAGTCCAACCCACTCTTCTTGAGGAAACAAATCACCATTGCTCTTTCAAATATTGTTAAAAGGCAGTTTTTGATGCATCCTTATATTCCTATTGAAAATGTTGAAGATCTTTCCTTTTTAGGGGTTTGTTCTCTTCTCAATATTTTTGTAAAAAAACAGATTAAAGAAACCGTTGATCTTCCAGAAAAGCTTTTTCGATTCAATCCAACAACAACGGCCAAAAATCCTTGGCTGACACACCAACGCTACTTCCCTATTGAGCAGGTTCTCCAAGATGAGGATTTTGCCAATGATCCACTATTCTCTGTTTTTGCAGATTATAACAATCGCTATATTGCAGAATATAAGCCCGATCTCCCTATGAGTATTACAAGCCTTTTAAGCTCCTCATCCTTTATCTGGGATAAAGCGATCTTTGGGCTTGATCCTATGCAGATCCAGGCAATGTCAGAAGAGCAACGCCTTGAACTGCTGATAAAAAATAAGAATGGAATTATTGAGAGGTGTTTTGAATATTTAGCTCCAGGTTTTGTGAAAGCCAAAACGTGGGAAAAGATGTCTGTTTCCCATGCTGCGGAAATGGCTAGAGACGAAATTGCTGAGGCTAAAATGGGAGCCTTAAGAGTCGGAAACCAAGTCGAAGCCTCGATAAAAGAGATCGAGTCTATGGGGAAAGTTTTAAGTCATACTGTTCAGGCTAAAAAGGAAGCGAAGAAATCGATTCGAGAGATTTCTAAAAACTTTGGAGATGAAAATGACACAGAGTTTGAAGCCGAGGTGCTTTCATTACTTGAAAAGAGTTCTATTGGAGAATCTCCCGATAGATCTGGATTAGAAAAGGTGTTTTTTGATCTAGCTAATAGATATCGAAAGCATATCCTTTTGGAAGCAAGCTACAAGGAAAAGATCACTGAAGAAACCGAAAGACTCCGCTTATTAAAGGAGGAGCTGACAGAAATTTACAAGCGCATTGGAGATCAATATTTAAGACTTTTGTCAGGCAATCAAAAGAGCATCAATGATTTTCTTCAGGTCCATGCAGTCTTTAGTTATTTTGTCTTCAATAAGGATCTTTTCCCTCAGGGAGTTACTTTCTCTCAAATAGCAAAGAAAAGTGCCGCGAAAAAAATCTTTCAGATATTCGGGAGAAGAGAGAAAAAACAAGCAAAACTCCAGGCGTTTCAACAGCTTAAAGGGAAAGAGCTTGATGGAACAATTCAAGACTTTTTAAATGCCCGCTCGAATCAAATCTTTGAAAGCTTTAAAGGCTACCAATCTTCAGGGATACGAGCGCTTTCTCCAGAAGAAATAAAGAGCATTATAGATGTCTCCAAGGCAATCCAAGAAAACCCTAAAGACCTTCCCAAATATGAAAAACTTGAAAACATCTTAGAAGAAATTCTGCTAGAAGATGAAGCCTTTGTCAAAAACTGTAAGGACTTGAGCCAGGGGCTTTCTCAAGACAAAGTGATCAAGCTGCAAACCCATATGAATGCCTGCCTTCTTTTTGCTGAAGGGCACATGGCATCTGATGCAACGGGGATAAAAAGGTCACTCGGTTTTGAAAAGCTCCATAGAGCGATTTTAACAGCGATGTCAGAAAAATCTATAGAACTCAGAGCCTTAAAAAATGGGAACAAGATTCTAGATCAACTAGAGGCTTTTGACTATCCACCGCAGGTTTTAAGGTCTTTTGAAGAAAATATCAAAACAGCTTATCGAACACTTTCTTTAGAAAGCATTCGTGATATCGAAATGAAAATCGAGCCCTTGAATATTGAGGATTTTCCTCAAGTAAAACAGAAAAGGCTCCTTTTAGAAGAGATTAAGAAAAAGATCGTAGAAAAAGCACCACAAGGAGAAAGCAAGTTTTTATCAAAAAAACATCAACCGACAAGAAGCTGGAATAAAGATACGACAATTTCTGCAGCAGAGGGGATCAAAAACATTTTTAAGGGAGAAAGCAGTACATATACGAAAAAATTCTTGGAAGGCCGTTTTAGACAGGCTAGCTTTTCTTATGGAACCCTAATCACCGCTCTTCAGGATTTTGTAAGTCGAGAAAGAATGGATGTCAATATCCTCTCTCCAGGAGCTCTTAGATATAACTTAGATCATATTTTTCAAAGTGAGTTAGACCTAGCGATCCTTATTGGGATCTATGAAGACATTCGAAAAGATTATGCCTCGCAAATTGCAAACCTAGAAAGACTTCATATCACGAAACTCGTGCGTTCACAGTCTCCAGGACCCTCTAGTGAAAGAGCAAGTGTTTTTGATAATAGGACCCTTTTTCGCTACTACAAAGAAAAGGGAGACAGCTTTTTAAAGAATCAAGAAGTTTCAGATCAGCTCTATGAGCAATTTCTTCCTCTTTTTTTAATCTCTTATTTATCAGATACAAAAAATCTTACTTATGGAAGCAGCCTGCTCGTTAAAAGAAAGTTAGAGACGATAAAAAAGTATTTGCCCGGCGTTGAGCTTATTTATGGAGAGCTAGATGCCTATCTTATCCAGAAGGGTCCCAAGCTTGCCGCTCTAGAAACCTTTTTTAAGGACGCTCAGCAAAAGAGTGGATTTTTAGAGGAGGGCTTTTTAGAGCAATTAAAAACACATGTCCAAGGTATTGTCGATGGATCCATTGGTCTTATTGGGGAATCAGCGCTCACCACAGCAATTATTGGAATGGGAATCTTAAGCTATACTGGGAGCCCTTATCTTGCAGTTATCGGGGGAATGGCAATCACCGCTTTCTGGATGTCAAAAGGAAAACCCTTTGTGAAAAACATTTTAGCAACGGCAAAAGAAGCTATCAAAAGCCTTATTACACATCGACAAGCCCCTTGGAGTCTAAATAATTACATCTTAGATCTTTTTAAAGTTGCTCTTCAAACAGAGGTCAAGCTGTCTCAGTCCGATAAAAACGGAGAGTTAGAATTGCAGCACCTTTTTAGCAATGCCCTTTTCCTTCAGGAAGAATTTTCAATCATGAGAAACTCGCGCTACTCACTCCTTGAGTTTAAGAATCGTTTGCATATGCTTCTACCAAACTCCCTTGAAAACTCCAACTTTAGCACGATGCTTCTCAACCTATTTTTTAAGTTTAACGAACCTCTTTTTCTTGCCACACCCTCTAAGCTCATGAAAAATATGCAAAATCCTTTCTTTTATCAAGCCATTGATGATTATCTGTTAAGCTATGACCAAAAGATTAACGAGGAACAACAAAAGTTTTTAGAAGAGGGGCATCATGAAGAGGAATGTGATCTAACGCTTGGTGGACACTCTCCTTTCAAAGACTTGTTAACCCAAAAAGCTCGAGAGGGAAATCTTGTATTAGATTTTTCTAGAAATTCAACAGTCCATCAGTTTTTAAGTGCTCAATATCTTAATGTTGAAAATACGATGCCAATTGATGAGACACAAATTATTCCGACGGAAAACTCTTCTTATAACCTCCAAGCTTTTGAAAAAACCCTTAGGGAATGTCTTTTGCTTGAAGATCAATTCTTGGGAGCGATTCGTCCTGTTCTTGTAAGAGCTCAAGGAATTCTAACACCAAAAGCCTCTCATCTATCTTTTTATGAGCAAGGCCTTAAGACAAGTTATTTCCTTCTTCGTTATGCTTTAGACACCGCTCGAAGACTTCAAAACCTTGCCTCTTCAGAGATTTTAAGCTCTCCTGCTGATAGTTGGCTGATGAGCACTAATGAAACAGGGCAGTCGGTCTTTTTGTCGCCACTCTTTAGGGAAAGCTTTTCACTCCTTATGAGAACCTCAGAGTTTGCTGCCAGTAGCGGGATTCCAGACGGTAAAAAGGCTTTTAGAGTGCTCGTTTACATTCAAGGGATCGTTGACAGCTATCTCAAAAGAGGGAATCTAAGTGTCATTCCAATGGAAAGATTTCAGGAGCTTGAAAATGCAATTATTGGACTTATAAATAGCGGAATAGAAAACCCACAAATCATCTTTCCAATTATTATCGAGAGGGAGCGCAATCAAAATATCGAGCTTCCTTTTACAGTTTGGTCCTTTGGGCAAACAGCTCTTTCTGAAGAGATGGGAGACGCCAATACCTACCTAGCCCTAAGAACCTCTAATAGCTCCAATATTGTTTATCTTTCCAATCAATCGATCGAGCTATTTTTTACTTCAGACAGATCCAGAGGATTTGCTTTAAGCCCTATGGTGATGAACATTTTGGAAGAGGCTCTTCAGCATCAAAACGCCCAAAGAATGATTCAGTTTTTGGGGATTATGAATGAAAGGGATCAAGAAAGAATGAGAATGATTCAACAACCAGCACGATCCATTCTTGATATTGAAGAAATCAGACAATCTGTTGAAAGAAACATGGCAAGACGAGAGAGGCAGCCTTTGTCTAATATATCTGCTCAGTCTCAAGGAATACAAGAGGGAGCTGGAGACGTTCAAGGAAGAGCCACTCCAATGGAGCCACGACAAAATATTCCAGAGCAAGTTCCTCAAGAATCTCCAGGACAGCCTGCTTCTTCTCAGGCTCAGGCTTATCCAATGCAAGCCCCTAATCCTGGGATGCCAAATATGGCACAAGGAACTCCTCAGAATTTTTATATAGGCGAGGAACAAAGAGAAGGTCAAGAAATTCAGGGAACTCCAAATGGACAAACCTCGATTCCTCAAAGTCCAACCCAAGAGCCTTCTCAAGGGATGGCTTATATGCCAATGATGGCTCCTGAGGCTCAAGCCCAAACTGCCGCTAGAGCTGAAAATAGAAACATGGTGATGGTCGGATCAGATGGAAGAAGCGGAGCTTTTTCAGCTGGAAGCTCAGGAGGGCAAGATGATACTCAAGGCGAGTACCAACGTTTAAACGATCGTGGCGAAAGGTACGCTCAGATGCCAGCAAGAGATGTTCCTCCGATAGGGCCAGCTCCGAATCGTCCTTATCGAGGCCCGATGAATATGCGAGACTTTAATGATTATCAAGAGGGGATCAATCAACCTCAAGGATTCCCCTATGGAAAAGCTGCAGCGATTGGCGGAGGATTAATGATTGGAGCGGCGCTACTTTCGCAGATGATGAGAAAAGATGAGGATAGGAAAAGGAAGAGACATGAGTAGTAAATATAGGTACTACAAACTCGGGCCAAATGGGGGGTTTACGGCCATCTTGAAAGATGGTCACTATCGCGTCTATGATGCCAATGGAAAGGAAATCTGGAAGTCTCCTGGAAAATCACAGTTTGATAAAGAGCAGGCGCAATCTAAGGTAAATTCTTTAACGGCTCAAGGAGAAGATGGAGGATCTCAGGTTAAGAAAGACATCGTCAAAGAGAACTTAGCAGAATCTCAGCAGACCCTTCAAGACTCTCTAAAAAATTAAAAGGACTTGACCAATGAAGAGCGCGCTAAGCAGCAAAACCTTTTAGACTTTTTAAATGCTGCAAGAGCAAGGGCCTATAAGACAGGAGAGAACTTTGAAGACATCGTTAAAGAATGGGCGATGAATCCACAAGGTCTTCCTGAGAAGCTGCGAGGAAAGCTCGACGATGAAACCTTTAATCAGCTCATGCTTTTTTCAAAGGGACCCTCGAATCTTACCGATATCATCCAGTCAATTGAACAGAAACAAAAGCAAAGAAGAGGCGCTTTAGATCAGCTCCATGAAGGAGAAAGCGATCGCCAAGAAGCATTAAGAGATGAGCTCAAGCTAATAACAGATCCTAATGTTGGTAGTGACACTTATAAGACGCTCTGGGACGCGATGAATGAAGAGCAAAAAGAATCTATGAGCCCTGATCAGATGAGGCGCCTTGGACTAGAGAAGGATTTGGATCGCTACAAGGGAAAGGGCTTTGAGCAAGGAGAGAAACTCTCAGGACTGATGCCAGGAGAGGATTTTAAGCTAAATTGGGGATCAGAGCCTTCTTACGCTGCCGCCAAAAGCATTTGGGATACTGATTATAAGCCTGAATATAACTATTCATCTGACAAGCCGTTTGATCAAAAAGAGCATCAGTTAGCAGCATCGGGACATGGCCTTGGAAGCTCCTCTTTAGAAAACAACCAAACAAATAAGACTTTTGGGAGACGACGCGAAGAGCTAGAAAACATCCGCATGATCCAGCAGATGCTAGAGTCTGAGCATCGAGGACGGGGAGACACGATTGGCCAATTGGATAAACTCTCTAAATCCTCAAGAGATGCTTTTGGAGAACCGATTGAGAAGGGAGCAAACCTCGTTGGAGAAGACCTTCGACGAACAGGTGACCAGGGATTTAAGGATAAAGTCTTCGATAAAGATCTGGCCGAAGGGGAGATGAACCTTGCAAGTGCTGAGATGGGTGAAGACCTTAACTCCTATCTGATGAATGAAGGACAAAGAACCCAAGAGATGCAGCAGTATCAGGGACTCGCTAATCAAGTCTATCAGTTTGGGATGCTCTCTGAAAATATTGGTCAGATGGGAGCTGAAAAGCAGCAAGAGTATGCCATGCTCCAGGAAAACCTATGGCAAAGTCGCGCTCAAATCGTTGCGATGCTTAGGAAGCTTAACATGCAAGAAGAGGCTTTTGACCTTCAGAAGGCAGAAGCCAATAAAGAAGCGTTTATGCAAAAGCTCATGCTGATTGCGAAGATCGGAGGAACGGCAGCACTCGTTGCAATGGGACAGCCAGTTGCCGCGGCGGGACTTTGGGCACCAAATGCTGCAGCAATGTTCCAAAAAGGAGGATCTGGTGGTAGTTGGATGGGAACAGGAGCTCAAACGGGAGGCAAAGATGCATAAGAAAGTACGCGAGACGATGAATGCTCACGAAAAAGAGCATCCCGAAGAGAGAGGGTTTAATGACTTTGCGATTGAAGATATGATGTCTTTAAAAGAGATCAGCCCAGCAAAACCCCTTGCGATGCATGTCGGATACTCGCTGGATGGTCATCATAAGAATAGAGAACAATATGGTAAAAACTATGATCATCTCTTGCAGCCTGAAGAGAAAAAAGAGATTAGCGAGGAGATCTTTGAGCTCTCAGAGATGGCTGCAATGCTCCATGATCCTGAATATATTGCTGACAGATCGCATGATGTTTCGACGGATAATCACAGTTTAGCAAGAGAAGTTTTAGAGCATCACCTTAACCTCCATGGACCTGAAAAGTCCCATGACCACTTATTGGAAGAGTTGAAAAGACCTCTTTTAGATACTTTACTTGAGAGATCTATTGATGAGGAAAGTATTTTGCATCAGCTTCTTGCTCCAAAGATGGTTGAAGGTTCAAAGCATGCGCCTAAAGACTACAGCGAGATGCTCAAGGGGTTTTTAACGTGGCCTGCATTTGATGGGCACCGCAAGGGACACTGGAAAACTAAACTCCCTGAGATTTTTAAAATGCTGCAAGGAGGAAAAAATGCCTAATTTGTTTGATATTTTAGAAGGACTCAGTCGAGGAGTTTCTGATGCTGACAAAAATCTGGGGGTCTATCTCAAGAATGGAGAGGAGTCGGAAGACCGAGAACTCGATCTGCTCATCAAAGAGGCAAAGCTTGGAGATATTCTTCAAAAGAGAGACTCTCTAGAGGAAACTCTCCTGCAAAACGAAAAGAAAGCTGAAAATCTCAAAGGCCTTGTCGATCGTTTTTATCAGCTCTATGGAACATCCAATGCTGGCGTGCTCGGGAAGCTCCAAGAGAAAGCAGGTGGCCTAGGGATCGCTTCAGATACTTCGAACAAAAGGAAAGAAGCAAACATCCTTGGGGAAGAGCTCATTGGGGAGATCTTGAAACAGAAGGGACTTCCGAAAACTAAGCAAACCTATGAGATGATTAAGAAAGAGATTACTCCATCAAGTCATTCTGAGATCCCATCGCTGAAAAAGGGGGTCATGCATTTGATTGGTTTAGATGAAGAAGAATCTCACATAACCAGTTCCGATATGCAGATTCCCATATCGGAAAAACAAAAAGCCCCTTTAGACGAAACCCTAACCTCTGCAAATGTTAAAGATCCTGATCAAGAAAACCCTCTCTTAAAAGTTGGTAAAAAAGCATGGGAATTGCACAAGCCCATACGGGATATCAACAAAGCCTTTCTTAAGGGACCAGGAATATTGGCAAAGGGAGCTCTTAAACTTGCCCTTCCCGACATGCCCGATATCCAAAAAGATATAGATACCGTCTCGGCTAACTTAGGGAAGAAATACAATGAAAAGATGGGGATTGAAGAGGGATCTCTCACCGATCAGATAGGCACTGGTCTAGGAGAAATCTTTACTCCGCTGCCTGGTGGCAAGCTCAAATGGCTATCAAAAGCTGGCAAGGCAATGCTTGGTGGAGGGCTTTTTGGAGCGCTCAATGCTTCTGCAAATAATGAAAACATCCCCTTGGAAGCCGCAACTGGAGCAGCCCTTGGCGGGCTTGGGACTAAAATTGCAGGAAAACTCTCTGGAAGAGGCTCTAAAGCAAAGCTCAAAAAGTTCAAAGATATCCGCAAGGGAGCACACATTAAGGACCCTGAAGAAATTCTTAGGCAAGCTGATATCTTAGGAGAAGGTGCTACCATTGCTGAGGCAGTTCAGAATCCATATTATACCGAGAAGCTCAGAGGTATTGAATCTCGAAGCAACAAAGCCCGCATGAAGGGGATGAGCGAATCGATCACCAAGGCAGCTGAAAAGTTTGAAAAAGATTTTCCCAATGAACCTCGAAAAGTTTTTTCTTCAATCGATAAGAATTTTTCTAAGGCGGTTGAAGATAGCAACCTCCTCTATGATGCAGCAAAAGAATTTGGCATTGGCCAAGAGGGACTTTTAAATCCCAAGACATTGAAGGCTTATGCTTCGCTGTCCACAGATTTTCCAGGAGCGCCTCCCTTGAAGATGAAAAAGGGAAGTATCGACAAGACCAATCAAGAGCTCAAGCGGCTCGTCTCTTTCTCCATGCCAAGGAATGCTGTCGACAAGAACGGGAACTTGAGTAAGGAGTACAAGAATTGGTACATCCAAAACTTTGATCAGCTCCCCAATGCCGAGGATCTTTTAAAGTTTAGAAAAGCCGTCAAAAGTATCCCAAGAGATACGCCGTATCGCTCGAATGTGGATCAGCTAGAGAGGGAGTTTTCTGAGATTGTTGAGAGAAATGATCCCAAGGGGAGGATGAAAAAAGCGATCAAAAACTATGCTGAGAAAGTCGCTCCCTATCAGAATCAGAAGGAATTTGCTAAAGAGGTCAAAAATCTCAAGTATAGCGATACCATCGATCCTGCGCTAAAGTTTTTTGAGAAAGACTCTTATGAGGTGGAGCGGATCTTTAATGATCTACCAACTGAGGACAAGCGAAGAGTCATTGCAGGACTAATCAATGCCCGCAAAAGCTATCCCAAGGAGACTCTTTCGAGGGCTATTAGTAGAGAAGATAAGAGACTGCCATCCTACATGAAAAATTCTAAAGATCCTGAAGTGAAAAAAATGGTGAAAGAGTTTGAGAGTTTGAGCTCAGCCAACAAATCTCTGACAGGGATCCAAACCGCGATGAAAGACAAAGGCAGCGCAACGGAAGTCAAAAAGGGAGTCAGACGAGCTGTTCCATTTTTAGCAGGCTATGCCGCAAGAAATCCTATGGCTGCAACGGCAATGGGAGGAGCCTATCTCGGTAGAAAAGGTTATGAAAAAGCGCTTCTCAGCCAATTGAGCGCCAAGAAAAACTTGAGGCATTACCTAAAGCCTGAGCTTCTTGAGGCTATTGTGAAAAAGCAACAGGGACACGGACAAGACTTAGGAGCTTATCTCGGAAGAATGCCGAGGTCAAAAGAAAAAGACTAAAAAACATAATAGGGGGAAATCATGACACCAGATCTTAAAGAAATCACCATCGATGAGCTCAATCCATTTGAGGGAGACCCATCGCTTATTTTAACAGAAAATCCGCAGGGCCTATGGAAGAAGATGGACTTTGATCCAGAACAAGATCCTAATGAGCATACGTCTTTTCTGGCCGTTGAGGATAAGAAAATTGTAAATAAAAAGGTTCCTTTTGACTATGCCTATGGAATCTTAAACAAAGACCTGCCGATTCCTCATACAGGGGGGAACGTTAATTGGCCTGTCAATTGGCAGAGCATTACTCCAGGAAACTATGGCCTAATCAAGCAAAAGGACTCGGCCACGATTACCTTGCAGCCTGGATATAAGTACCGTCTGACAGCTTGGATAACAGGAGCCATTACTGGCTACAACTATTGGGGGATCAATTATCAGTGGTACAACAATACTACAAAGGGATGGGTCGGTCTGCCGGCGATGAATAAGATCAACACGAATGAGGCATCGACTTCGATTAATCCAGCAATTGCTTGGGTCATCATGTCAGGTCCTGGATCAACAACTCCTGAGGATCTCGTTTTAAAAGTTTCTTATGTCGACTCTGAGGGGATCCCATCGGTGATTTCAGCAGGATCAAAATTCATGATTGAGGCAACGCCTTAATCTTTTTTAACAAACAACACACAAGGGGGGAACATGGTTTCAATAAACCTATTTCAAGACATTATTAATATTTTGGAATCGATCATGGGTATGGAGCAATCTGTACAGACAGCGATTTCTCAAGGCAAAAGGTTCGCTCAGGACTTTAAGTCAGGGAATGTCAAGCAAGCGGAAGCCGATGCGGATGCTTTTTTAGATACTCTAGATCAGATGGGCAAGAAGTTTGATGCTCAATCGATGGATGCCATTATGGATATCTACCAAAAGATAAAACACAAAGGGAAAAAACAATGAACATCTTTGAAATTTTTAACGACATCATGTCGATTGCCAAAGCGCTGATGGAAGTCAGATCAACGATGCATAAGACGCATGACGTTGCTGCTGCGATTGAAGAGCTCGAGGAAAAGGCTATCGATCCGATCAAGGATATTTGCAAGAAGATTTCTCAGCTGTTGCATTTCCATATCGGGCAGGGCGAGCAAAAGATGACTGAGCTCGAGGGGGCTCTGAATATCAAAGGCGCTAAAGAGATGCTTGCCAAGCATGAAAATCTTATGACCATGGAGGGGAAATAATGGAGTTTAAGAAGAAGAAAAAGAAACGTTGCCGTTAGCTTTAATTTTATGGGGGAAAAAATGGAGAGGGACCTTCACAAGAGTCTTGTTAAACTTCTTCGGGAGAAACAAGCTCATGACGAGTTCCTCTTCTTTCATGTTAAAAACGATATTGGATCTTCTCGGGGTGTTCGTTTCTATGATCCACGCCCTTTGGGAGTCTTGGCGGGGGTAGCTGATTTTTGTATCCTCAGGAATGGAAAGACGTTTTTCTTGGAGATCAAATCTGACAAGGGACGGCTGTCCAAAGAGCAGCGGAAGTTTTTGGTCGAGGTGAATCGACTAGGGCATGTAGGGATTGTAGGGTTTGGTTGGAATGACATCATGGATAAGCTCAAGGGAGTCTTTGGAGAAAAGAAGTGTTCCGCACCAGCTGAGAAGTTTCGGGGCGATCCCGGAAAAGTCGTTTGGGTTGATGAAAGAGGCCGATGTTTGAAGCGACGACCCAAGAATGGATTTTCAATTTTTTTGTATTAGAAAGCGGCTTTCAGATTTGCGCTGTATTGGCTTATCTTGATGTGGTCTTTGTTATTAATCGAATGAAGGTGAAAATTCGATTAGAGATCAATTCTTGAGGTTTTAGTATTTGGGTTCGTAAAACGTGGTGCTAATTCGGTATCGTAATGATGATATTATAATACTTGTGATTCGTTGTTCATCATATTGATAGATAACAAGAGAGACCGCTAAAAGTGCACGAATTAGTCTCCTTAGCGTACGTTTCCATTCCATTGGGCTTTAAAGCCCTTAGAGTAACTTTTTGTACCGTTGGACTTCAAGCTTATTGGAGTTAGGCTCTTGACTAGCAAAACAAAAAGGAATACGTTGTTTTGCTATGAAATTCAGTAGGTTAAGTAAGTATAAAATTAGAAAAATTTTGGAGGTGTTTTGCAAAGACTTAAATGCCTCAGTTGCAGCTCAAATTTTGGGGATAAATCGCAATACAGTAAACCGGTATTATAACCTCTTTAGAGAAGCTATTTTTCGAGAAGCACTTCTCCTTCTTGAGAAAGAATTAGGTGTTTTTGAAGCAGACGAAAGCTACTTTGGAGCTAGAAGAGTAAGAGGAAGAAGAGGCGAGGGGCTGTAGGAAAGACCCCTGTTTTTGGTCTTTTAAGGAGGAATGGTAAGGTTCTTGTATCCCTTGTAAAAAACTGCTCTAAAGAAGAGTTGATGCCAATTATTCAGGGGAGAATCTTGGAAGGATCAACAATTTATACTGATGGATGGAAGGCTTATGATGGGCTTATTTTAAATGGATATGAACACTATAGAGTGTACCACTCAAAGAATGAATTTGCTCGTGGAAAATCTCATGTGAATGGAATCGAGTCATTTTGGAGCTTTGCGAAAAGAAGGCTTGCAAAATTTAATGGCCTGACAGATGATAAGTTTTTTCTTCATCTGAAGGAATGTGAATTTAGGTTCAATCACAGGAATGAAAACTTAGAGCAAAAAGCTCTAAAAATTATGAAAAAATCGGCAATTTGCTAGTCAAGAGCCGGAGTTATTGAATTTGCCCCGGTTTTACGGGTACAGGTGCTTGAGGCTTCCCAAGAACCCGTCTCTTCAGTCAACTTCCATATTTCTTCCATATCCAAGGAACAACAATGACCACAAGCCAACAAAAAGCAATAGACTTGATATCACTTTTTAAACCAAGCTTGAAAAGCTTATTTTCAAGAGTTGTTATATGTACAAAATTCTTAAGATACCCTTGTTGCGAACTGGTTTTATCTCTCTCTAATCGCTGTTCTAAATTGGAAATTGCTAATCTATAGACGGGTAAAAACTCTTCTCCCCAATCAACAATAGGGCCAGGAGGTCTTGTAGCATTGCACTGAGTCGTCGCAACTGTTATCTCCCTAGAAAAGACGCGCTTAAAAAAACAGTGTTCAGAAAACTTTTCATCACTGCATTTTGACCACTTGTCCATTTGATCAACACTTATTTCCTCTATATTCCTCTTAACCTCCTGAACACACCGATCAATAAAATCAATGTCAAAAAAGTCTTTCTTATAGGCCATTCTTCTGTCATATACATACCAAAGTGGTGTCCTTCCTACTTCTGCTGCAAGCTCAAATCTAGTGTCCGCAGATTCTGGATTCTTAAAATATCTATCCAGAATTCTCTCAATCTTAGACTCAGCATATATATCTTCAGATAACCTCCAGTTTTCTATTTCCGCACCCTTCCCGATAAAATGTAATTTTTTGTTGAATATAATTCCGCCGACGCTAGTATCACCCAAACAATCTTTCCGAGGGTTAATCCATTCAAGAGGATTAAGCAGGTGTATAGGGGCCATAAGGATTGGACCCATGCCCCTCGTAACATCTCTAAAGTAAGCGACATTATCATTAATAACATTCCTAATGTTCATATATTATCCCTCCATTCTAATATCTACGGCGTTTTTCCAAGCCAAAAGATCCGTGTTAATTGCTTGCAACTGAGGGCCTTGGTACCCCTGTTTGTGAATGTAATTTAATGAGTGTTCGTATAGGCAGTTATTGCGTTCGTTGATTCTATACCCTAATACTTGAATCACCTCTCTAGCACGCATAATATTAACACCTTCAGGCGCATTAAACGCCCTAAGTCTGTCATAGATCTTCTGAACAACATGACATGATTTCGCAAACGTTATCTCTGAGTGCTTCATATTTGTTACATCAACTACCTTTCTACAAAGAGGGCAGCTACCACCCCTACCATTGCGCCATGTTTCTATAGCTACTCTATCAAAAACATGCCCAGGATTGCAGGCGAGTTCTGTTGGAGAAAGCATGAAAGTCTGGTTAATCGGACAAGTTACTTCTCTTGCTCTTTCTTCAGAAATAAAGCCTCTATCTTCCAAAAAGGAATTAATAACTTCTTCTCCATTCCCCAAGTTAGGAGGAAATGTGCGTTGCCAATTGCTTAACACCTTTCGGTTTATCATATAAGTTTTGTGGCAACTCTGTGCTGCAAAACTTCCTGCATTGAGTAAACCAAAATAAATCCCTGCTTTTACAGCTCCCTTAAAGATAGGTGTAAAAACAACCTTTGAAAAAAGGTCAAAAAGAGATTTTGCAGGATCTCTAATCAGCTTTATCGCTTCCCATGCAAAATTTGGAAGTGCACCATAAAGAAACCCTTCTCGAAATTTATTTTTTAGTTTCGTGATAGTTTTTGAGGGGAAATATATGTGTAAATCTTCATTAGGCTTTAAATCAAATCGTACTGATCCCAGTCTAAAATCTGGAAATGCTGTTATTGTCATAATAATGCTCCTTTTTGTGTGCATTAATTTTCTTGAGAGTTATTAAAGCTAAAGCACTCAATTTTTGCTAAGCATATTAGACCATCACGACATTAAAAAAAAGACGTGCATCTAATTCTCTATAGATCCTTATGTGAAATCCTACCGTGTGGGAAAGTGCAAGTTTTTCCCGACACTAAATCAGCTAATGTGATTTATTTTTAAAATCTGTTCTAATCTTAATTGTATTTCTTTTAAAGAATCTAAGGAATCTTTCGGAAGATTCTTGCTTTTAGAAGCTTTTTTTAAGAAGTTTAGAGATGTTTTCAGGTAACCCAGAGTTGGATCTTTTTTTTGTGTGTTTGAGTATTTTTTTAAAATAATTTTTTCTAAATCTTTTAAAGATTTATTATAATTCATTTTGACAAAATTTATTTTTTCTTTATCTTCAAGTCTCCTTCCTCCAATAATATACACAATTTTTGGTGGCATCTGCTGAAGAAGTTTTTTTTCATTCGAATGAAGCAGCCGATATAAAGAGTAATAATAAAAGAAATTATAGGGTGTTCTTCTGTTACCATAAGTCATCTCCAGCCAGTAAGAAAAGGCTCCCTTCTTATAATTTTTTAAAACATTCTGAGCTTTTGAAATTCGTTCACCATGCAAAAGCACCTCTTGCTTTTGAATGCTTCTTATTTCTTCACTAATTTTAGTTAATTGAATATTATCCAACTCTATTTTATCTATATCTACTTTTCCCATTGAGTACTTAGAAAGAAATATTTTCAGGGATTCAGACTCTTTCAGCGTTATATTTTCTGAAGTTAAGAGTTTTTGTACTTCAAATTTCTCTTGGAATGCTTTATTTTTAGAAGTTTTTTTGCTTAAAAATTTAATAGCTCTATCGTTTATCTTAGACATCCTTGACCTCATTTTCCAAAAGTGACAAACATTCTCGAGCAGCCTTTTTAAAGTCTTCACCAGCTCTGCTGTTTTTATCTGTAAGGAAGACCGGCAGTCCTTGAAGGACAGACCTAGATAAACTTTTATCTTGGCGGATTTTGGTTTTTAGAATTTTTTCAGGAAAAGAACTTTCTATTCCTTGGATTAATCCTGTATTTATCGCTCCCCTTTCATCCCAAAAAGATATTAAAACTCCTAAAACCTGAATTTTGTGACGAACGTTTATAGATGTGTGATATTTAGCAAGTCTGTCCATTGCCATCATAGAAAATGGTTCCGGAACTGCTGCTATTAAGGAAAAATCTGAGGCATAAAAAGAAGACATAGACAACCAACTTAGGGATGGAGGAAGATCGATAAAACAATAGTCATAAACATCACAAACGGTTTTCAGTTCTTCTCTCAATCTCTCATGAGAATACGGATCCGTTGAAAGCTCCGGAGTCGATTCGATTTGATCGAGATAAGTATTTGATATTACTATGTGGAGTTTTTTAATCTTTGTCTTATTGATAACTTCATTTAAAGTTTTTTGTTTTTGGAGCAAAGCAGGCAAGGCGTTATAGTCGTCTGGAGAAAAACCCAATGATTGAGATAGATTTGCTTGAGGATCAGAGTCTATAAGTAAGCAGCGCTTTTTATGAAAAAGTGACAATGCACTAGCGATATGTAACGCGATACTTGTTTTACCTGTGCCACCCTTAAACGATGCCATTGTTATTGTTTTCATGCGCACCTTTATCTCTTTTAAGTAAAATAAAGTCAAGTTTTCAGCTAATGCTTAACGATAGGTTTGTGAAACCATTTCACAAGTTACTTCGCCCTTGGTGTGTTTTTTTTGGACAATTTTTAAGAAATTATTTATACTGCGATTATTGTCTAAAAAACCGCCCCGCCAATCGGCTGTAACCGAGAAGCGAGGCTAACACAACCTAACTTCTAAGGAGAAAGGTCATGCTAACTCAATCATACGCTGCTGCTAAGCAGTTTCAAAGTAAATTTTCTGATATTCATTCTATTCAAGACCTAAAGTTTTTGCTAAGGTCTTCTAAACTAGAACTATCCATAAGGATAAGCTCACCAACTGTATGGATCCTAGATTGGGACGTATCAAATGATACTTTCTCTGGCACCCTAGAGCTGAGGCTAGAGCCAACCTTAAAGATTGGAGATAAGACTATTCAAATGCATGAAAGGTCTTTTCGAGTGCAAGGTCCTGGGGATGATACCTTGGCTGATATGGAGATTAGCTTGATAGAATTTATCAAACACTCTATAAATACTATTTGATTGAGGTATGGAGCCCTGTCGAAAGATGGGGCATTTTTTATATACTATTTTGACTTTCCACAGTAATTACATATATTGTCGTACTCTGGGTTGGAATGCCCACATTGACTGCAATACCAAATGCTAGATGCAAGCAATGAAGTACTCAGCCCCACTAAGAAAAGAACAATTAATTTTTTATTCATAGATCTATTCCTTGTATTAAAATTTTATTTTTAACCCTTAAACAAAAAAATATCAACAAAATCTATGAATTTTTATCCAGTACTTATGATACTTACTTCCTTTCTCCCATGGAGAATAAGGTCGTTTCTTCCTCTTCAAAATATTTACAGAAGCTGATTCTATCTAATGTTTTTTTTGCCTCAGCTGGAGTGAGCTTCTTGGTGGCTACTAGATCTCCAGGAGCATCTTTGCGGTACTTAAAACGCTTCTTTTCTATAAGATCGTAGTGGAAAAAGTCCGAGAGATTCTCTTTTGTCTTTAGCTCTTTCAATCGCTGAAGCAGCTCCTTCTTCCGCTTTTCCTTTTCATAGATCAGCTGATCCGTGTCCATGTCAGCATACTTCTTTAGGGCGTAATAGCTTTTCTGGCGGATGCAGTAGCGCTTACTCGGACAGAATTGACACCACCCTCCGGGTCTACCAAAAGATTCTTCAATAATGTTTTTCTCAACAGCTCTCTCGATGCGAGCTTTCAACCTTTCTACGTAAAGCGTGCCCATATAAACATGGCGATTCACCGCGTCATGCTGCGTATTGAGAATCGCAAGCTCAATCTGCTCGATCTTCCAATCATTATGCCTATTCATGACAAGCAGCGCATAAGCTAAAAGCTGATCATTGTTTTCAGCTACGACATAGCTACGCCCCGTCTTGTAGTCGATGATATGCAGAGTCTTGGAATCTTCGTCATATCCATAGACGTCAGGTGTGCCCTGTAAAAACTCTGCATCAATCTCCATCTCAAGGTGCTGCTCTTTGAAGAAATAGATACACCGCGATTTAATCTTTTCAAAATATGCTTGGCACTCCGTCTCTTTATCAGTGAAGAGTTCTTGCTCCAATCGCTTATGCTCGTCAGTTCCTTTTTTCAGATAGGCAAGCTCTTCAGGAGTTTTCTCCTCTTTTGGAAGGTGTCTCCATAGATTGCAGTGTGTATACCGAGAGATACTCGATGGCCGAAATGCTATTTTATCTGTCATAGTTTCCCCTTAACGATTCTAAGGCTTCATTATATAATGACCTCAAAGATTCGTTAAGAACAAAGGGGGGAATTTTGGAAGATTCAAGAATAGTAGCAATGACAAAAACACCTGAGGATGAAAACTCTTCTGAGTCTCAATGTCTCGATAAGCTTTATGCAGCACTCGCCAAAGCGCAACTAGAAATGCTTCCAGCAAAAACGGGCAGCAACAATCCTTTCTTCAAAAGTAAATATGCCGATTTAGCTTCGATCGTAAAAGCTTCAAGAATTCATTTAGGGACAAACGGGCTTGCGGTAATACAAAGGATTGTTAGGAATGGCTCTGCTGGGATGACACTTTTAACAAGGCTTTGTCATGCTTCAGGGCAGTGGATTGAGTCAAGTATGACTGTGAATCCTCCAAAGCAAGATATCCAGAGCTTGGGATCTTACCTGACATATCTCAGGAGGTATACTTATAGCTCAATTGTTGGAGTGGTGGCTAGTGAGGAAGATGATGATGGCGAGGCGGCTATTGGAAGGGAAAATTAATATCTAATGCCAAACCCATTTTTAAATGCCCTTGATAAGCTTTTTATACACTGATCAGCACCAAATCCCTCTGCTGTAATAGTTAGGTTATCCTTATAGCAGATCCCCATCGACATTAATTCAAGAGCTCCCATAGAAGGAAACAACCAAAGTCTATCCTTATAGCAAATTTTTACAGAAAGACCTGTAAATCGATATATATTGCAAATTCGAATAATTTCTACGGATGGTCGACAATGGATCCCACATTTATTACAAACAGTAAACTTTTTTCTACACTTCTTTGAAGGAAGTTCCGTCTTTCTTTGGAAGAGTTTGAAAAACCTCTTAACCTCCTC
>Ga0129327_10000635_pt1 | contig 21210 bp, 20 predicted proteins | sample CPBDNA_6_FD_111799 | JGI IMG/M metagenome (GOLD analysis project Ga0129327, IMG submission 111799) | Freshwater to marine salinity gradient microbial communities from Chesapeake Bay, USA - CPBay_Spr_31_0.8_DNA | ecosystem: Environmental > Aquatic > Marine > Coastal | place: USA: Chesapeake Bay... | reverse complement strand
CCATTTTATTACCCTCCCTCCTATAAAACTATACTTACCCATTGTAAAAGAAAGCTGCACACAAAAAAAATCAAGGGATGATTTTGCTATTCGTTAAATTATTACTTGAAAAAACTGAAGAACAAATTTAGCTAAAAAAAATAATTGAGTGAATTAAAATGCATGGATTGAATTTTTTAAGAAAAGAAAGATAGCATAACGGTTATTTGTCTTGCAACAAAGAGGGTATAGACTTTAAGCTTTTTATTTTATCCTTCTCCTTCTGAAAATTTCAAACTCTTAGTTCCTTATGAATATAAGGATGCATCGCTGTAATTATTACAAAACAAACATGTATGCAGCTTGAAAACATTAGAAGACAAAAGAAAATAGCAGAATTCTGGCTTTGGTTTCTCAAAAATGAACCATTGCTTTATTACGGGACAGAGCATAAAGAGCGAAGAGTAGAAGTATTGCACCAAATAAGCGAGGAGCTTAAAAAACTCAACAAACACTTGGTTTTTGAATTAAGTCCAATTCTAGAAGGCGAAATAAAAGAATTTATCGTCTCTGCGGATGGTATCAAAGAGGCTTTTAAGACGGTTCGACAATTAATTAGGTACGCACCCAAACATCCAAATTGGCAGTTTATTGCTTTCCGACCAAGGTTAGAGAGTAATGATTTAACTATCTCCATGGGAGCTATTGATTTTAGTTACGATGATTTATTTTTTCGGTATGTACTGACAGATAATGAATTTGGGATAGAAGTAAATGTCCGAAATTTTAACCAAACAGTTTGGGAAAAAAATGCGCTCTTTATTCTGTTGGATGCTTTGATTGGAGAATATGACGCTGCTACAGAAATTGATTGGGTAGAATGGTCGGTTTTGGATGAAACGGAGGCAGCAGAGTTATTTCCTTTTGTAGAATTGCGGAATTTGGTGGACGAACGTAAAAAGAAACGGGCTTAACGCAGGATGAGTAACTAATAAAAGTCGATAGATGACTACCAATCTAAGATTGTAAATTTTTAAAAAGATTGTAAATTATCCGTGTTCTTTTATTAATCCGTGGTAGTGATTATATACCACGGATTAATGAAGGAACACGGATATTAGACCTTATCAGATTCAATATTACACTATCAATTTTTTAATAATCATTGAAGAATCCGTTGGGAAAACACCAAATACCCAAAAAATAACATCTATGCCTAATAAATGAAAAATTATCGGATAATAGATGACAAATGAAAAACTTACCTAGAATTTTCTTAGAGTGTTTCCGCCAAGCATGGCAATCTCTCCTTTCCAATAAGTTATGTAGCTTTTTATCTTTATTCCAGCTTATCAAGCATTCAAAAATGCATCCTGTGATGGCAGTGAGAAATTGAATTAATAAAACTTTTTGATTTAAATTTATTTGATTTTAATTTTTTTGTGTATCTTTATTGTTGATAATTCTAGGAGAAAACACAAACCCTACCAAAATGGAACTTCAATTTGATGAACATGGACTCCTTACACCCAAAGAAATTATTGAATTGTCTTTGGTAGATTTTGAGCATATCTTTGTAAAAGAGCGTAAGGGAAAAATACATCGACAACAAATATTTGAACAGTATTTAAAGCATAATCAGCAAATTGAAAAAGAAATCGGAAACATTCTTTTTCAATTTGTGAATGGCAGTTTTACTACCTTGAAAATTAAACCCAATGATATAGATGTTGTTTCTTTTATAGATTATCGAGTTTTTAGAAAAAGTGAAGATAAAATAAGCCCGTTAATGGAAAATTGAAGGTAATGTAGATGGATATATAGTTGCAAGAAGTTACCCCGGACATCCTCATTTTATCTTTGCTCAGTTAACTTACGAATACTGGAAAGACCTTTTTAGTCAAACTGAGCCTAATGCTAAAAAACAAACTTTTAGAAAAGGATTAATTAAAATTAATTTTTATGAGTAGTGAACCTTATTTAGTGATTTCAAAAATTGAAATTATCGAAAAAACTGATACGCTAATTAGTAAATTAAGAGAAATTCAAGATGACCCGATGGGAAAAGGAATGATAAGGGAAATGGAACGCAAGAAAAAGCATTTGATAGAAGAACTTTTATTAGAAATGATTAAGGCAGGTTTAGCTTTTTCGCAATTTAAATCATTATATGAGAAGATATTTTCCTATTTGGAATCGGGTAAAAATATTGTGATTCAACCTAAAGATATTCAAACAAATGTAAACCGAGTTGAAAAATTTTTAGAACCTTCTGGCATATAATTTTCAAAATTGCCCACAATCGGTAGGATTAGTTAGCAAAAACTACACAAGAAAACACACATCAATAAATGAAAGTCTGTATAGCGGAAAAACCGTCAGTAGCGAGAGAAATAGCCTTCATCATAGGCGCAAAATCCAGAAAAGATGGCTATTTTGAAGGAAATGGCTATGCCGTTACTTGGACTTTTGGGCATTTATGTACTTTAAAAACGCCCGATGATTATAAGCCTGAATGGAAAAAATGGGCTTTACCCACCTTACCACTTCAACCTGAGAAATTTGAGACGAAGTTAATTACCAATAAAGGGGTCAAAAAGCAATTTGGTGTTATCAAAAAATTATTCAAACAAGCAGAGGTAGTCATTAATTGTGGGGATGCTGGACAAGAGGGGGAATTGATTCAGCGTTGGGTGATGAACCAGGCGAAGTATAAAGGAAAAGTGTTGCGACTGTGGATTTCTTCATTGACACCAGAAGCGATTCGAGAGGGATTTAAAAATTTAAGAAATGCTTCCAATTATGATAATTTATATTATGCAGGTTTTTCCAGAGCGATAGGAGATTGGTTATTAGGGATGAATGCCACTCGATTATATACGCTAAAATATGGTGGATATAAGCAAGTGCTGTCGGTTGGTCGAGTGCAGACGCCTACTTTGGCAATGTTGGTCGCACGACATAAAGAAATTATCAATTTTGTGCCGAAAGATTATTGGGAATTACAAACACTTTATCGAGACACACAATTTAATTGTGAATCTGGGCGATTCCATAAAAAAGTAGAAGGGGAAACGTGGTTACAGCAAGTAGAAAATAAGCCTTTTGAAATCCTAGATTTTAGCAAAAAGAAAGGCAAAGAAGCCCCGTGGCGACTATTCGATTTAACCAGTTTACAAGTGCATTGTAACAAACGATTTGGGTATTCGGCAGATAACACCTTAAAGTTAGTACAGTCTCTTTATGAAAAAAAAGTAGTCACTTATCCAAGAGTAGATACGACTTATTTGCCGAACGATGTTTATCCTAAAATTGCAGGAATTTTAGGCAAGATGACCAATTATAGCCAATTTACTCAACCGCTATTAGGGCAAAAAATCCGAAAATCGGGTAAAGTTTTTAATGATAAAAAAGTAACCGATCACCATGCGATTATCCCAACAGGTGTAGAGAAAAACTTGCCTTTGACGGAGCAAAATGTCTATGATGCTATTGCTAGACGATTTATTGCCGCTTTTTATCCTGATTGTTTGGTGTCAAATACGGTAGTGATTGGAGGGGTGAAAAAGGCCGAAGATTTTGATAAAAAAAGAATGCTTGAAGAAGAAGAAACGGATAGTAAAAAGCCAAAAAAAGATAACTTTCCAAACCATATCACTTTTAAAGCAACAGGTAAAGAAATATTAGAACCAGGTTGGCGAGTACTCTATCCAAAACCACCCAAAAAGACAACTTCTTTAGTCAAAAGAGAAGAAGATACGGATAAAAAGAAGGATGAAGAACGTATTTTACCTGCATTTAAAATAGGCGAAAATGGGCCGCATGTGCCTGATTTAGTTGCCAAACAAACCAAGCCACCTAAATATTATACCGAAGCAACATTACTAAGGGCAATGGAAACCGCGGGTAAAAAAGTAGACGATGAGGAATTGCGAGAATTGATGAAAGCCAATGGTATTGGGCGTCCGTCCACTAGGGCGAATATCATAGAAACCTTGTTTAGAAGAAAATATGCGGAACGTAAAAAAAAGTTACTTATTCCAACAGGTATGGGCGTTCAATTAATTGATACCATTAAAAGTGATTTATTGAAATCTGCTGAGTTAACAGGTCAATGGGAAAAACAACTCCGAGATATTGAACAAGGCGAGTATGCTGCTCAACAATTTATTGGAGGCATGCGAAAAATGGTGACCGATTTGGTGAGTGAAGTATCAGCGGATAGGAGTACGCCCCGTTTAGCGCCTGTGACAAGGGAGGTCAATAAACGATGGGGTAGTGGAAGTGATAGTAAAGGAAATAGTCGGACAAGTACTTTGGGGACAAAGCGGAAAGCACCAAAAAAGAAGAAAGTAGGGATTGATGAACAGACTTGTCCTAAATGTAAAAATGGTAAATTATTAAAAGGTAAAGCGGCTTACGGCTGTAGTAATTGGAAAACAGGTTGTTCTTTTCGATTGCCCTTTAGCTTTAAAGCGAAGGAGATACCTGAATTACAATTGGTTCGCTTAATAGAACATGGTTCAACTATCCAGTTAAGAGGGTTTGAAGAACACGGACGGAAATTGAATGGTAATTTAGTCTTCAATGAACAATTTGACTTATACTTAAAACCCAAAACGAAGTATAAAGAAACCCCTTTTAAAAAAGTAGATAGGAAAAAAGCTAAATTAGCCAAGGTTGCTCAAAAAGTGGCTAAGAAAACTGCTGTTCCAGATAAAATTACTTGCCCATTGTGTAAAAACGGAACCATTATGAAAGGAAAGACGGCTTATGGTTGTAGTGAATGGAAAACGGGTTGTGATTTTCGCTATACTTTTGATGCTATTCGAGCGAAGGCTAATGGGAAGGCTTTGACTAAGGAGTTGGTTTGGGCGATTTTGAAAGGAAAATAAATCAGTTATCCGTTGTCTTTATTAATCCGTTGGTATTAAATTTTCACCAACGGATTAATAAAGACAACGGATTTATATGGAGAAATATCTTTATTCGACTTTCAAAGCCTTAATCGGATTCGCCCGAGCCGACCGAAACGTATGATAACTAATGGTTAAAATAGCAATCATCATCGCTAGAAAACCACCAAGTAAAAAGGTCATTGGATTAATATCAATACTATAAGCAAAATTGTCTAACCAACCATTCATTAAAAAATAAGTAAAAGGGCTAAAAATTAGAAAGGCAATACCAATCATTATTGCAAAATTCTTGGACAAATCCGTCATGATTTGAAGGATAGAAGCACCTAAAATTTTACGAATACCAATTTCTTTAATTTTTCTCTCCGTAGTAATGGCCGCTAATCCAAATAAGCCCATACAAGCAATAAAATTGCCAGTAATGCCATGATAGTGACGACTGATTCCATTTGTTGGTCGGTATCATAGAGTTTGTCAAAATGTTCATCTAAAAAAGAGTAAGTAAAAGGAATACTTGGAACTTGTTCGGTCCAAATTCGCTCAACTGTAGCAATCGCAGCAGGAATATTTTCGCTACTAATTTTAACCGATAATTCATCATATCCCCAATCTGGATGTACCACCATGGCTAATGTATTGATTTCATAGTGCAAAGAATTGAAATTAAAATCTTCTGCCACGCCAATAATAGTTCCCAAAGAATCATCTTCATACCAACCATGTCCCGCTGCCATACCGACAGGATCTGCTAAATTCATTTCGTTAGCAAAGGCTTCATTAATAATAAAGGCAAATCCATTATCTCTAGCGTGTTCTTTTGAGAAACTACGCCCTTGTTTGACATTGATGTCATAAACATCCAAGTAATCATAATCTACATTAAGATTACTCGGTGTCATATTTTGGACAGAATCGATTCGTAGTTTAAAGCCCCATTGGTGGAAATTATTACCGATTCGTTGCCCTGATGCCGTCACCCCTTTGATTAAATTATTTTGTTTGAGTTCTTGTTTAATGACCTCAAATTTATCATTCGCCTCTCCATTCATACCAATCAACATAATATGGTCTTTGTCAAAACCAATGTCTTTATTTTGCATAAAACCTAACTGCTGAACGACAATTAAAGTGCTTACAATCATGGCAATCGCTAACCCAAATTGAACAACGACTAAAGCACTGCGGAAAATAGACTTATTATTTTTGACATCTCCACCTCGTAATACTTCCACTGGGTCATAAGAAGCCAAATAATAAGAGGGATAAATACCTGCCAAGAAGCCTAATCCAACGGTCAATAGAAAACCAATGACTAATAGCATTGGATGGGCTAAGAAATAGCTAAAAGATAAAGTTCGACCAATTAGTTGATTTAAAAAGGGCATAAAAGCCCAATCAATTAGCAAAGCTAAAGTAAAAGCGACTGCGCCTAAAAGCATAGATTCTACGGCAAATTGACTAAATAATTGATGTTTGAGCGCACCAATAGATTTCCGAACGCCGATTTCTTTCCAACGATGAGAAGCCCTTGCAGTGATGAGGTTCATAAAATTAAAACCTGCAATTAGCAAGATGAAAAAGCCAATAAGTGCAAAAATATCCAAGTAAGCGCCATTGAATTTTCTGTAATTTTGGTAATCATGTTCAATGTCCATAGAGGTTAAATGGACATCGGTTAATGGTTGGAAAAATATCTTATAAAAATCATTGATTGTTTGCCCACTATCATCATCTGGTGGCATGTGGCGCAATAAGAAATCGGGCATTTTACTTTCTAAATTCGCTACATCTGTAGCCGATTCAAAGAGTAAATAAGTATTCAAAAAATTTCCACCAAATTGATTGTCAAAATTAGGATTGTCCTTTTTGAAAGTGGGAATAGATACTAGGATATCATATTGGAGGTGCGTATTTTCTGGGGCATTTTCAATGATTCCTGTTATTTGAAAATTCTCATCTCCATACTTTAGAGACTCCCCAATTGCATTATTATTGCCAAAAAATTTATTAGCTGTTTCCTGACTTAGCACAATTGTATTCGGTTCATTCAAGGCAGTTGCTCGGTCGCCTGCTAATAATTGATAATCAAAAATTTGTAAGAAAGTACTATCGACAGCAACTGTTTTCTCTATCAATAATCGCTGGTCACCTTTTTCAAATAATTGTCGACCACGACCCCAAAAACGCGTGTAATTTAAGATTTCAGGATAGTCTTTTTGCATATTTGGGCCCATACCGGGCATAGATAAAGCAACTTTTTGGGTATTGGTGCCAGGAAAACTTTGTACTTCGTCTAGGCGATAAATTTGCGCTTTTTTTTCATGGAAAGCATCAAAACTTCGTTCATCTTGGATAAATAAATAAATAAGTAAACAAGCGGCAATTCCTAAGGCAAGGCTAAAAATATTAATGAAAGTAACAAGCTTGTTTTTAATGCCATTACGCAGGGCAACTTTAAGGTAATTACGAAACATTGGGTGTTGATTGGTCGGTGATTTTAATGAGTATATGGAGAAAGACCGAAGCGCAGCAAAAAAGTTGCAACACTTTTAAGATAATAAATTTAGGAGAGGAATAATTGGTGATTTATGTTGTGAGGTTGCTTACTTAGCAAGTAAATAGGCAACGTCGAAACGATTTTAATAACAGTTGAAAATTATGCTAAGATTGATGAAGGTAGAAAATTATTAGGCAAAATAGTTTGAATAGTAGTGAAAATTTGGATAGATTTGATGAATGTAAATGATTATTTTAAACCACTTTAAAACATTTTAAACATGGAATCCGAAATTCTAGATGGAAATTATGCAAGTAATCAGACAGGCCTTTCTGATGCCGCCAAAGGCTTTTTAGGCGAAACGGCTAAATGGGCTAAGTTTATAGCCATTGTAAATTTTGTTTTTATTGGCTTTATGGTGTTAGGCTCTTTTTCAGCAGGTGCAATATTTAGTAGCATGCCAGAAATGTCAGATAATCCTGCTTTTGCCATGTTGTCTGGCGGTATGATAGCTGCGGTATATTTGATTTTTTCGCTCATTTGGTTCATTCCTACTTTGTATAGTTACCAATTTGCTACTAAAACGCAACGAGCTTTAAAGCTGAATGACGAACCAATACTGACAGAAGCTTTTGGTAAATTAAAATCCCATTATAAATTTTGGGGTATTTTTATGGCGATTATTGTTGGTTTTTATGCGTTAATGATTGTGTTTGGTATTTTTGGAGCGATGATGATGTAATCAGTTGCCAGTTGCCAGTTGGACTAACGGGTAATTCGAAACTGGCAACTGGCAACCGTTTAATACCCCGCAGCTTGCCCGTCCTTTCGACTCTCCGAAGCTCCAAAATAAATCCCTCGTTCTGTTTCATACATAATCGCCTGATAGCCTCCATAAATGCCTAGCCCAAATCCAACTTCATGTCCTCGAATCATTAATTCCCGAATGGTTTCATAATCAAACCCACTTTCCAGTCGAATTTTTCCAGACCCTTTCGCTAGTTTTCCAGTTGGGGTAGAAGAACCTGTATGGTCAATTCTTGGTGCATCTCCAGCTTCTTGAATATTCATGCCCCAATCAATCATATTCATCACGATTTGGCAATGCCCCATTGGTTGGAAATCACCTCCCATTACCCCAAAACTCATAAAAGGCTGTCCATCTTTAGTGATAAAAGCGGGAATGATGGTATGAAAAGGCCGTTTGCCAGGTTCATAAGTATTCGCTTGCCCTTCGATTAGAGAAAATAATTCACCTCTATCTTGTAGCATAAATCCTAATTCAGGAGCAACCATACCACTACCCATACCTCGATAATTACTTTGGATAAAAGAAACCATGTTGCCTTCTTTATCAGCAGTCGTCAAATAAATAGTTTCTCCTGCGCTGATTTGCCCAGCCTCATATTGTCCTGCACGTTCAGTGATTAATGCTTGCCGTTCTTTGCCGTATTCTTTAGAAATCAAATGGTCTACATTGACATCTGCAAAATCCATGTCTGCATAATATTTAGCTCTATCTTCAAAGGCGAGTTTTTTAGCTTCTACAAAATAATGGAGATGTTCATCGCTGCCAAATGGTATTTTAGAAAAGTCATACTGTTCTAAAATATTGAGCATTTGCAAAGCGGTGATGCCTTGTCCATTCGGTGGTAATTCCCATACATCATAACCTCGATAATTGGTAGAAACAGGGGCAACCCATTCCGATTTATGATTAATGAAATCCTCATAAGACAAGAAACCACCTTGCGATTGAATAAAATTGGCAATCGTTTTAGCAATATCTCCTTTATAATAAGCATCTCTTCCGCCTTCCGCTATTTTAGTTAGCGTATTTGCTAAGTAGGGGTTTTTAAAGATATCTCCTTTTTGAGGAATTTTGCCTTTGCCATCTATGGTATAAGTTTCGGTGACGTTTGGAAAACCTTTCCTTAGATAAAAAGGAACAGAATTACCCCATAAAGCGGCAATATATTGCGTTAAAGGAAAACCCTCTTTAGCATACTGAATGGCAGGGGCTAAATTTTCCTTCATAGAAAGTTTACCAAATTTTTGGTGTAACTCAAACCAGCCATCCACAGCGCCAGGGACACTCACTGGCAAAGGTCCATGAGCAGGAATTTTTGTCATTCCTTTTTCTTTAAAGTAAGCTAAGGTCAAAGATTTAGGGGAGCGACCACTCGCATTTAAACCATATAATTGTTGGGTTTTGGCATCCCAAACGATGGCAAATAAATCACCTCCCATGCCACAACCCGTAGGTTCCATTAAGCCCAAAGCTGCATTGGCAGCAATAGCCGCATCTACTGCAGACCCACCTTTTTTTAGGATGTCTAATCCAACTTGGGTAGCCAATGGCTGAGAAGTAGCGACCATGCCATTTTTAGCGATAACTTCTGCCCGAGTGGCAAAGTTTTTTCCTGTCAATCTATCTTGCGTAAATGCCATAATGGAACAAAAAATTAAAAGAGTCGATAGTGAAATTTTTTTCATAATAAAAGAATAAGGATTAGATGACTTCAGCGAGGTCAAAAATCTTTAGAAAATGTTAGGGAAGGCAACTTTTACGACCTCAGAGCGGTCGAATGTAATAAGTTTCGTTCATGTTTTAACATTCGACCGCTCTGAGGTCGTGAATATTCATTTTTGTAGCTGGTTTTCTAAAAACCTGTGACCTCGCTGAGGTCAAAAATAGCACAAAATTGAGATTTTCATATGCTACTAATTTTATCTGTACCCGTCGAATGAATTCGTTGATACAAACTAGGCTTAGCTATAAATGTCATAAAACTAGATTTAAAGGTAAGATAGAAGAAGGAGAAATAGAAATGTAGCCATAAAAATAAAAAACAAAATTTGTTTTAAATTTTTATTATATTTAAAACAAATTATTTATATTTGCATCTCCTTCGCTATCATCCACTGATAGCACAAAGTTTTCTCAAAGTATGTTTAGTTGGAAGCTCCACCTTATGTGGGGCTTTTTTTTTACAAGATGACCCAATTTTACAGGATTTGTGATAGAGTTGTATATACTTTGCATGATTATTGCCTTTCTTTTTAGCATACCTTCCATTTAGTAACGGTTAAAAATTAAGACCACTATTGGTTCTCGACCTCCAAGGATATTCAAGACCTTAGAGTGTCTCAGTAACGGACTTACTCTTTTCTCATTACTTAATTTATTTTTCTTTCCTCCATAAGCCATTTTTATGAGAAAGCTGTTCTTTTTATCATTGCTAATGATGCAATTAATTATTGGAAATGCCCAAAATGAAGTGAGATTTGGGTTACAAACTGGGGCGACGATGTTTACCTTTAAAGCAGACGTAAGTATATCCAATGCCATTGCATCAACAGTTCCACCAATTAATGAATTTAGTGCTTTGGCTAATTTTCAAGCTGGGTTTTGGTTTGAAAAAAGGTTGAACTCTTTGCTAAGTATAAGATGGGAAGTCGAGCGAAGTCCAGGCGGTGCAAAGGCTTATGATATCTTAGAAGAACGAGAAAAACGGTATAAATTTTTCTATTTAAGTTCCCCAATAATAGTAAAATTGACGGCTTTTCAAAAAAAGATACGCCATCCAATTCAATTAGAAGCAGGTGTTGCTGCCAACTTATTTTTATTCGATTATGGCGAGGATATTACTTTTGGAACAGTTAATAAATGGCACTATCATACGATAGTGGGCTTAACTCGTAATTTGGATAATAAATGGGCTATTAGCATTCGTTATTTGCGAGATTTGACACCGTTTAGTACTTTTGAGGCAGGCGGTGTTCGAGTGAATTGGACTAATAATAGATATGTTTTATCTTTTAGTCGGGCGTTGTTTACGATTCAGAAAAAGAAAAAATCACCATAGCTTTTAACCGTAGCTTGGGCATTCTTGACCGACCGAGCACATTATATGCGTAATTTACTCGGGCAAGAATGCCCAAGCTAGGAACGACGATTCCCTTCTTTCGGGATAAAAACAAGCTATAAGGAAAAAAAATCCAGGTACTCTGTGGACTTCTTCACTCCGTGGTGAAAAACTAATTGGCAAAACCTAACTTCAACTCAAGATAGTTGCCTTCAACTGTTTAACAGATTCAAAATGGATAAAACCGACCTCTCCATCCATCGTACGCACATGATACCAGCGACCAGCAGCACCTAATAATTCAATGGGTTGCCCATTTGCTATTTTTTTAATAAAAGACTTTTTAGCATTGGGTTTACTTCTAAAATTAGCATTATTATGGGTAATACCTTGGTTAATAATATCGAATTTTAATGTGGCAGCATTATTGAGAAATCTGTTTTTATACATTTTGACAAAAGGCAGTGGGTCAATAGCTCCCTTTTTATTAGGTCGATAAATACCAAAGTGAAGATGGGATGGGGTGTTTCGAGCATTTCCTGAATTACCGACTAAACCAATCGTATCCCCAACGGCTACCTGTTGACCTTTTACGACCAATTGTTTATCTAAATGCGCATAATATAGGGAATTATGGTTTTTAGCATCCTTTAACCAAACTTGTTTCCCGCCTAAACCATGGTCACTAACATTTGTAATATACCCTTTAGTACTAGCAAGTAAAGGTGTACCTCTTTTAGCAAAAATATCTATGCCTTTATGCTTGCGTTTTCCTCCACCTCTGGGGTCGCCCCAAACACTCCATACATCGTCATTCCCTTTGCCTAGAACAGGAAAAGCATAAATCGGATTTTTAAGAATTTTTAATTCGTAATTGCCTGTTTTATGAAATTCTGGTTGGATTCTTAATAAAAAAGTCTCGGAAGTAGGAACGATAAAATGAAAAGTATTACGTTCTTTAGTACTCTTGAATATTGGATGCCACTTTCCATTCTTTTTTTGGAAAAAATCCATAAAGATTTGCATATCCGTAGAATCACTATTTAATTGAATATCAATTTGTTCGCCTTGTTTTAAAGGGATTTCATAAGCTAACACTTCCGCTCTACCTTTTAAGAAAAAACCTGTTTGCCGATAAGGCGTTGGCAATTCTACGTTTTGGGTAAAAGCTAGATTGCCAATAGAATCCCATTCTGTATAAGCCACCTCAATTAAAGGGTCAGTTACTTGGAGCGAACGTTCATATTGCGCCCTTGCAGAAAGGGGCGTTACTAGTGCGGATAGTACTGGTTTTTCTTGTTCGCAGGCAGTAAAGATTAAACAAAATAGGCAGCAAATGATAGCAGTCGTCTTTATCAAGTTCAAATTTACGGGCTTTAGTAGTCGTTGATGTAAAAAGTTGGGCATGCAGTCGGCAACTAGAACTGTATTATTTTTAAAATTGTATTTGCTTATTCTTAATTAACATTTTTTGCCGTTTGGTTGACATTTTTACTGTAGTGCCAAGCTCTGTTTGGTGAAATTGTATTATATAAAGCAGAGCTTGGCACTACAATAAAATGCAAAAGAAAGCAAAATAAATGAATGTTCCGAGTCGGGAATTTCAAAGGAGTTAAAATCAATAATTATGCCTTGATCTATGGTGATTTATTAAAAATAAATGTGTTATTTTACAATAGAACAAACAAAAAATAGATTAAGATGGCAGAAACATTTCAAGTTAGAGATTTATTCAACCCCACAGCGGTAACTGCCATGGGAAAACGATTTAAAAAAGTAGATACGAGTTTTGATTTGGAAGGATTCATTACTTTTATCAACCCTAAATTACCAGTATTGACCTATTCAGAACGGTTACAATTAATTACCGAAGGACAAGAGAACTATTTACCCGACGATTTCCCCGCTGCTGCTAAATTGATTGTAGATTCTTTATTGCCAGCTTATGGTTCGGATGAATTAGAAGGAACAAATGACCGATTTATAGTTGCCACTAAAGCAGCGTATATTGCAAAAAATGGACTTAATCATTTTGATATTTCTATGAATGCCCTTTATGAAATTACCAAAAGAATGAGTTCAGAATGGGGTGTGCGACCATTTTTTATAAAATATCCAGAGAAAACATTAGCTATATTTAAAAAATGGGCAACCGATGAAAATCCACATGTGCGAAGATTTGTGTCCGAAGGTAGCCGACCTTATTTGCCTTGGGGTAAAAAAATACCTCAATTTGAAAAAGACCCTACGCCAACTTTAGCTTTATTAGAATTATTAAAAAAAGATGAATCTGAATATGTTCGTCGTTCCGTCGCCAATCATTTAAATGACCATAGTAAAAAACACCCTGATTTAGTAGTGGAAACTTTAAAACGTTGGCAGTCAGAAACAGCTGATAAAGATACGATGCGCATGATAAAACACGCCTTGCGTACCTTACTTAAAAAAGGGCATGGAGGGGCATTAGAAATTTTAGGCTATAAAAAAGGAGCAAAAGTGCAGGTAAATAAGTTGATTGCAGATAAAAAAGTAGCGGTGGGTGATTATTTGAATTTTAGTTTTGAGGTAGCATCTACAGGAAAAACCACGCAGCCTTTAATGATTGATTATGTAATTTATTACCAAAAAGTAAATGGAACATTAGCGCCCAAGGTCTTTAAAATGACGGCTAAGGATTTAGTAGCTGGAGCGAATTTATCGTTAAAAAAGCGACAATCTTTTAAAGTCATTACGACTCGGAAATTTCATTTAGGAAAGCATCAATTAGCGATTCAAGTAAATGGAGAGGAGTTAGCAAAAGTTAATTTTGAGTTAGAATAGAATCATAACTTTTGGTTCTTTGACAATTTTTGCAAATGTACAAACGTAGCTTATACCTCTGGTCTGAGTAGCATTAATACACCTACTCAGACCAGAGGTCTAAGCTACATTTTCCAAAATTGTCAAAGGTCTTAATTTTTTAATCAAAACAATAAAATGAAAAACCATTATCTACTCCTATTGTGCATTTTAGCACTATTCAGTTGCACGCAAACCGAACAAACGGAAGAAAAGGTCGAAACCCTTCCTTTTCAATATAATTTAGATTTTCAACCGAATATTATCTGGTTAGTCGCCGAAGATTTAAGCCCAGTTATTCCATCTTTTGGCGATAGCACCATTCAAACACCTAATTTAAGTCGATTAGCAGCAGAAGGCGTTTGTTATGATAATGTATATTCGCCTTCGCCAGTTTGTGCCCCTAGTCGGGCAGCGTTAGCAACGGGGATGTATCCAACGCATATTGGGGCAAATCACATGCGTACAGGGCCTTGGTTTGCTACGGATATTGCACAATCTGTGCTCGATGGGTATAAATCAAAGCCCGCTAATTTTGAGCATTACGAAGCCTTACCACCAACGGGTGTTAGAATGTTTAGCGAACAGTTGCGAGAAAAAGGCTATTACTGTACCAATAATGCCAAGCAAGATTATCAATTCCGTTGTTCTGTAACTGCTTGGGATGAAAATGGAAAGACAGGACATTGGAAAAACAAAAAAGCAGGTCAACCCTTTTTTGCTATCTTTAATTATGGCGTTACGCATGAATCACAAATATGGGCCAGAGCAAAAGATTCTTTATGGGTGGATAAGGATTTGGAAGTACCTGTACCACCTTATTTGCCAGATACAGAAGTTGGACGCCAAGATATTCGGCAAATGTATTCCAATATCAAACAAATGGATTATCAAGTAGGGGAGATGCTAAAAGAATTGGAAGCAGCAGGAGAATTGGAGAAAACGATTATTGTTTGGTACACCGACCATGGTGGGCCATTGCCTCGACAAAAGCGCTTATTATATGATTCAGGGCTTCGAGTACCGATGATTATTCGATTTCCTAATCAATTATTTGCAGGACAACGAGACGACCGTTTTATAAGTTTTATTGATTTTGGTCCTACTGCTTTATCTATGGCGGGAATTGAACCGTCTAAAAAGTTAGATGGGAAACCTTTTCTAGGGAAATACCAGCGTAAAGTAGAACCACAAAATATTTATGCTGCCGCAGACCGATTTGATGAAACCTACGATTGTAATAGAGCAGTTAGGGATAAGCAGTTCAAATACATCAAATATTATGAGCCAGAAAAGTCGATGTTTTTGCGAGTAGCCTATCGAGAGCAACAGCCAATTATGCAGGAATTATATCGGTTGCGAGATGAAGGTAAGTTGACGCCCGAACAAGCGCTTTGGTTTAGACCAACCAAACCTGCGGAAGAATTATTTGATTTAAAAAACGACCCTTATGAGCTAAATAATTTGGCTAAAAATCCAAAATATGGGAAAAAGCTACAAGAATTAAGGACAAAGTGTCAAAGATGGGTGACTTCTTTTGAAGATACAGGATTGATACCAGAAACGGAATTAAAAGAAAAAATGCGACAAGGTGGGAAAGAATTAAAAGTGGCGCAGCCAAAAATTATACAAGCAGGAAATGAAGTAACCTTAAGTTGCACTACGGAAAGTGCGACCCTTGCTTATAAGCTAAATAATAATAGCCCAAATGCGGATGGTTGGACTATTTATACAAAACCATTTCAAGTACATGCAGGAGATACCCTTAAAGTAGTGGCAGATAGAATCGGCTATCGATATAGCCTCATAAACGAAACGATAATCGCTAAAATGTGACTTGCTATAGATGTATTTTTTGAATCGAAAACGATACCCATTTTGGGTATTATGGAGGCATAAGTAATCAAACTTTAGCTGATTAGAGTACATTTAGTAAACTATTACAATTATTATTTTGGTGGAATCGGGAAAAAGAGTAACTTTTCACTGTTTTTGGTTATATTAATTATTTTTCCTTGTCGGGGTCGTTTTTTCGATGCCCGACATCTTTATTTTTTAGAGAAAAGTAACTGGTATTAATATTGAAAAGATGATACAAAGTATTATGTGCACAAATACTTGTTAGATGATTTTTGATAAACAAAATTTAATTTAAGTCTAATAAAAAAGGGGCATCAAGTGGATTTTTTTTAAACCCATTTGATACCCCTTTTATGTTTTTGATTTCATAGAACAAAGCGTTCTCCACAATCAAATCCATGAAGTTTAGGAAGCACTGTCTGAAAATTAGTATTAATTTTTAGAAGCGGTGATTGCTAACGATTTTGCCACAAATTCATTCAGGTAATAATGTGGCTTAACACTGGTTACTCGAACATTATTAAATCTTTTGTTGATGATAATTCGGTCACTACCAGTATTGATGAAAATAGAAGGTACTTCTTCGTGAATAATTTCTTGCATTCTTAAATAACCTTCAGGTAATTGAGCTTCATCAATGGTACTTCTTAATTTCATGATTAACACATCTGCTTCTTCATTAGAGAAGGAGCTATAATTTTGCCCGCCTCTAGTATGAAATCTGCTAGCCAAATCCTGGTGCAAAGGATACCACTCAGAAGCTGCAATCATAGTCTCAAAATCTCTTGATTTTTGAGTGGCCATAAAGTTTTGAGAGTCGATAGTTTTTGGAGTGATATTGATACCAGCTTTAAGGGCATCACTTTTAAAAATTTCAATAATATTTGCGAAATCTTCGTACCCATTAGCGTAAAGTAATTCAATATTCATTTCTATTTTTTCCCCATCTATTATTTTATCAATAATACCATTTCCGTCAGAATCAGCCCATCCTGCTTCTTTTAATAAAGCTTTGGCCTTAGTCTCATCAAAAGAACGAATGGAAAGATTTTTATTATAATAAGGTTTGGTTGGGTGAATAGGTCCAATTGTTGGCGTTTTTGACCCAAAATAAACGGTTTTGAATATTTCTTCTCGATTAAACAAATAATCCAAAGCTTGTCGAACCCGCTTATCTTCTAATTTAGGGCTATTATTATTTAAGGCGATATATCGGTAAGCAATTTTTTTAGGCGTATGGAAATCAAATTGTTCTTTAATGATTGCATCATCCTGTAATGGAACAAAAGCAGACCACGGAATTTTACTAATTATATCTAATTCCCCATTTTTAGCCAAAGAAATAGCTGCATTAATATCTCTAACAACTTTAAAAATAATTTTATCAGGGTTTGCTTTTAGCAATGGATATTTATCAACTAACTTATCGCCCCACCAATTTTTCTTTTTTACAAGTACAATTTCTTGACCTGTTGTCCATTTTTCAATTTTGTAGGGGCCTGCATAGGAAATACCTGCTGGGTCATTCAAATGGAAGGGAGACTGAAATTGTTTAGCGAAAGCTTTCAACGTTTCATCTTCCGCTAATTTTTCCTGATTTTCTTTAGCTTTTAGTTCTTCAATGGTATATTTATCTAATAAGCCCTCAGGGTCATAAAGATATTTAGGCATAGCTTCAAAGTTGCTAATAACAGGTGCACCTATAATATACTTACGACCATATACACGGAATTTTTTTGAATTCTCAGTGTCAATAATAAAATGGTCTATAAAGCCCGTTGTATAACCATGAGGGGTGGTATAGTTAGGATTGAGGACAGTTTTAATCGTAAAAAGAAAATCTTCTGCGGTGACAGGCGTACCATTATCCCAAGTAGCTTCTGCTAATATTTCAAAATCATAAGCTATTTTTCCTTGATATTCTCCTTCTGTTATTTCTGTGACAACAGGCAGTTGTTTTATAAGTGTAGGTGTTAATTGATAAGTTTCAGGGTCAAAACTAGCCATTGGCACAGATAAATACTTAAAAATTTCAGTTGCAGAACCATCTGATGCCAAAACAAAATTTAAGTTTGCTGGGTCGCCAGAAATTCTAGCAGTAATAATATTTTCTACTGGTCCATTCGGAATTTTAGGTTCATTCCGACAAGCAGCAAACAAAAGACTAAATACAATAACAGCAGGAACTAATAAGCGGAGGTAGTTACGCATATTCACGGGTTTTGGTTGATAAATAGGTTTTCGGCTTTGGATAGACCGAAACAGTTTGGTTAAAAAAATAATATCAAAGATAGAAAAGATATTTTCGTTATAGAAGTTATTAAGCTGATTTTTATATGAACCTAAATACAACTTTTTTGTTAAAGAGCTGATTCTATTTATTTTTACGGTAGTTGTCAATTTCGAGTCCGTAAAACTCGCAACTCGCAACTCACAACTCGAAAAAATGTCAAAAGTTTTAATTGCTGGCGGAACAGGTTTAGTCGGTAAACGATTAAGTCAATTATTGGTAGAAAAAGGCTACCAAGTAGCCCATCTTAGTCGAAAAAAAAATCCCAAAGCGAAATATCCGACTTTTGTTTGGAACACTAGTAAAAACTTTATAGAAGAACGTGCTTTTGAGGGGGTGGAGTATGTGATAAACTTAGCAGGTGCGGGTATTGCCGATGCTTTATGGACAAAATCTCGCAAAAAGCTAATAATAGACAGTCGAGTCGAAACAACGGACTTATTAACTAGCTATATCCAAAAACTAAAAAATAAACCCAAAGTGTATTTGTCAGCCGCAGCTATTGGCATTTATGGAGACAGAGGAAATGAAGAATTAACAGAAGAATCAGCTATTGGAAAGGAGGGCTTTTTAGTAGAAAGTTGTATCGCGTGGGAAAATGCAATTCGACTAGCTGCCGAACAGAATGGTATTAGAAATGCAGCATTACGTATTGGCGTTGTATTATCTACTAAAGGCGGTGCTTTACCAAAAATGACCTTACCCCTGAATTTCTTTACCGCTAGTTATTTTGGCGATGGCGGACAATGGTATTCTTGGATACATATTGATGATGTATGCAATATGTTTGTTAAATTAATGGAAGATGAAACGACGACGGGATTTTATAATGCGACTACGCCTAATCCATTAACCAATAAGGATTTAACTAAACAATTGGTCAAAGCACTAGGAAAAAGAGCAATAACTATTCCTGCACCAAAGGCAGCCTTGCGTTTGGGTATGGGCGAAATGGCAGATGTGGTATTAAATAGTAATAAGATTTTTCCAGCTCGAATGGAAATGGCGGGGTTTGAGTTTCAGCATCCTGAATTTCAAGCGGCTATAAAGGATTTGGTACTTAAAAAAATTTAGTTATGCTGCTGTTTCTTCTTGTAATATTAAATGTTGTAGCGCATTTTCTATTTCAATCGTTTCCTTTGATAATAATTTAATTAAACTCCCTTGATTCCAACCATATAAATCAGCAATTTCTCTAACTCTTTCCCTTGCTACTAAAGGATAGGCATATTCCTTTTCGTAATATGGAATTTTATATTTTATGGTGTTAGGAGTTACATCTTTAGGAGGAGTTAATGTAAAATAACCATCAGATTTATCTACGACTTTCCATCCTTTAAATCTTAAATAGGCCACTACCGATTCTGATTTAGGAATTGGTTTTTTCATATAGATTTTTTTGTATAAATCCTTCACGTTCAGCGATGACTCTGATATAATTAACGGAGAGTAATTCTTTGATTGTTTCCTCATTCATAGTATATTATTTTCTGTTGGTTTAAAGATAGAAAATAATATACTTAGTAATTCTAAAAAAAATAACTTGACCAACTATAATTCGTGGGGTTAATAAATTCGTGGGGAATTAGATACAAAATGTCCAACTTATTTTTTATTCGTTATTTAAAACACTAAACTTGCGGCGTAAACAATATATTTTTTAATTGTTCATTAGAGTCTCCTTCGGTACTCATTAAATCTGCTAGGGTAACTTTTTCCAATAAATTATCCAAGGTAAATTGCACCATTTTCCAAAGCGAACGAACGGAACAATCCACGGAGTTCGTACATAGTTTACTCACCCCTGCATGCGAACCGCAAAACTCTTGGTCAAATAATTTACCACCTAAAGCAGTTAATACTTCATTAATCGTAATAGCGTCTACTGCTTTGGCTAGTACGTAACCTCCTTTATGTCCACGCGTACTTTGTACTAAACCAGACAATCGCAAAGTTCTAGTCAATTTGCCCACATAAGGTTCCGACATCCCTTCCAATTCGCTTAATTGAGGAATACTCAAACCCAACTCTGCATCTGCCCGAGCAATTCGGAGTAAGATGCGCAATCCATATTCGTCTTGAGAAGAAATCTTCATATTATAAAGGTATAGAGGTTTAAAGGTACAAAGGTAAAGAGGAGGCAAAGGAAAATTCGTTTAGAACATGTCTAAGGCAAAACGTGCCTCTTCGCTCATTCTGTCTTTTGACCAAGGTGGGTCAAAAACGACTCTTAAATCTACATCTTCGACACCTTCCACACTCATGACTTTCTCTTGCACTTCCATTGGTAACGATTCGGCTACAGGACAAGCAGGAGAAGTTAAGGTCATTTCTAAATAGACATTGCCTTCGTCATCAATTTCTACTTTATAAATCAAACCCAAAGCGTTAATGTCCACAGGAATTTCTGGGTCAAAAACAGTTTCGATTTGTTCGTATATCTGAGCTATTATTTTTTCTTTATTCATTACAGGATGACATGATTTTTCAAGATGAACATGATTATTTCTTAATACGGTATACTTCGTTAAAAAATAACCGTAGTCTATTTTTTTAATTTAAAATACTAATAAAAACTAAATGCAGTAGCTATCAAAAAAGAAGCAGCAGGAATAAAATTCACCAAATTACTATCGAAAACATTTAGAAAAGGGAATATTAAAGCAGGTACGATAAATGCTATTCCTGTTACTAAATGATATTGTGCTTTTCTATCCATTTTTAGCTTTTTCTTCTGCTCTCTTTTTTAGAAATTCTCGAAAAAATAAGATTCCTGCTATACCAAACAAAATAGCAGGTAGTAAGTCTAACCAATCAATAGCATTATAATCTATATTTAACGCTAGGTTCGCTCAAATTTTTGATTAATACATAAATTACACGAAATAATATTCTGTATTAAAAGTATTTTTATCTTTAAAACAGTATTTTGTTCGTATTTATTTTTATTAAATAAAT
>Ga0129327_10000633_pt1 | contig 21217 bp, 33 predicted proteins | sample CPBDNA_6_FD_111799 | JGI IMG/M metagenome (GOLD analysis project Ga0129327, IMG submission 111799) | Freshwater to marine salinity gradient microbial communities from Chesapeake Bay, USA - CPBay_Spr_31_0.8_DNA | ecosystem: Environmental > Aquatic > Marine > Coastal | place: USA: Chesapeake Bay... | reverse complement strand
GCCTCCGTATTAGAGCCTCCTGTGCCCCACACATTCTCACCCCATTCGCCAGCACTCCAACCTATTACTGGTTCAGCAAATTCCGGGCCAGTGTTTAGCTGGTACGCGCCGACTACGGAGCTTCCACCGTTCCCTGTGTCAGACGAGTTCGCGGTAGCTGTAGCAATTATTGTGTATGTGTCTGTAGTGGGGAAGGGGCCAACTTGGTATTCTTGATTTAAGACTTCTGCGGTTATATTACCGCCAAGAGATACTGCTCCGCTGAAAGTAACAAAATCGCCTTCGAGAGCACCGTGCGCCACATCGGTAACGGTTATGGTGGTGCTGCCATCAGTCGCAGCAAAAGTTACATCCCCAGCAGCGGTAGTAGCTCGGATGGGGGTAATGTCGTAGTACCCGCCGCCATTCTCGATATAGAACTTTAGGTTAGTGCCTACACCGATCATGTCCTGTTTATTTAACGTAACCCAGTTGTGTAACGAACGGCAGACACCTTGGAATGTGGTATCTGATATACGTACCCACCCACCTATTTTTTCAGGCATACCTTGGCGGAACCGTACTTTGTCGCACTCATACCAACCGCCTTCGCTCGTGTACCGCGTGTTTTCTCGGTTTACTCCGGGCTTAAACTGTAGCTTCTGCAAAGGCATTAGCGGTACTCCCCAGTCCTTATCATCTCAGTTACTTCTAGGGCACGGTTGCCAACTTGCTTGGCCCAACGGCTGTCCATAAACTCATCCGCAGCAATATCGAACTGCTCACGGGACATGGCTTCCAGAGCGTTAACAAACCCACGCAATCGTGTAATACCTAGATTGAAGCACATATCGACCATCGCGTCTCGTCTAGCTTTATTCAGTCCTCCGTACCAGTAATACGTATCTTGCAACTCTTGATGGCAACGCTCTAAGTCGTTATGGAGTAAGTAGTCAATCTCATCAGGTGACAAGCCCAACCCAGACTCGGATATATTTCGGCCTACGCCTATGGTTTCAAAGCCCTGAGTACATTTGTAAACATGGGATTTGACGCCTTCATGGCGCTTAACCATTTCAATTAGCTCGCCCATTACTTCTCCCGTGCGACGGAGTTAACCTTTTCGTAAGAGCGCATAGCGCCCAAGCCCAACATCCCCATCATAACGGGCACAAGCAGCGTTGTATCTACTTCTGGCACTGCGAACCAAATACCAAGGATGTTGGCAATTATGGTGTTGTACAGCAGGCCAAGAGCGCATATCCAGCCGATGCAAGGTCTCCACCCAGCAACAAATAACGACTTATGTGCAGCTTCCATTTTGTTGATTTCAAGCTGGCCCTTTAGCGCCTCGTGAGCGTGTTTCTCGGACATCGTGGCAATCTCATGAGCCAAGGCGTTTTTTTGATCCTTGTCCTCTATGAACTTGTCCAACAGCCCTGTAACTGGCCCTACTAACTGTGCAACGATACTCATGTTTATCTCCTAACCGTTTTACGTTTACAGTGAGTCACCGTTTCGTATATAGAGGATGTCTAAACCTGCCGATACCGCTATGTCTGCACCAGAAGAATCTCCAATGCAGCGAACCTCTATGTCTGTTTTTTCTTCAAACTTGAGCGGAATACTGTAAGCCTGATGCAGAACGCCATTATCAATAACGTGCTTGTCCTTAGTTTGAAATACCTCACCAAAAGGTCGCGCAACTAAATGAATGTTGGCGTATTTGTTGTTTTGCGTCGTAGCGGTAGTAATGTCTTTTTGGAGCAGGTACGCCGTATGGTCTGCTGGAACCGTCCACAGTGCCATTAGACTCTGGTTATCACCTGCTGCAATCGTTGCGTATTTATCAGCAGGAACTCCGCTTGAAACAGTGCCGTCACCTGCATAAATAACACCTGCGTTTTGCCCACCAGAACCGGCAGTGTTGACCACCATGCGGTTGATGCGGATATAAGTATTTGTGGTGTTGACCGCTGTTTGACCGTTCAGCGTCACCGTCTCACTGATTTCTGCGTAGTTAGCATCTAGTCCAGATAAGGTAACGGTACGCGCACCTGTGCCTGCTGATGTATCGTTTGTAGAAGAACTGGATACTTTTAACACCGTAGCGGTTTCGATGTAGCTATACAGTCCGCCTTCAGCCCATACAGTCTCTAAGCTGTTATCAACATCTGGATTGAACCCAAACTTGAAGATAGCGTAATGCCATCCAATTTGACCTCGCTTTACCTGTAGTTCAAAAGGTTCTGTAGTCCCTACGCGGCTGATTGATGAGATTTCTTTAGTCATAATATGTTATTTCCTAATTACGCTGTTAGCCACGTCAGCAGAACAGCCAGAGTCAATGGAAGAAGGATAATCAGAACCGCTAGAACCGCCCCTATCTCTCTGACATCCTTCCAAAACTTCTTCTTGGCAGCAGCCTTTCTTGCTAGCTCGGTTTGTTTAGCTTTTCGAGCTTCGGCCATAGCAGTCATCGCTTCTTGGTACAGATCGCCGTTGCCGGAGACGGTGAACATATCCTTGATCTCACGCATGGTCTCTTGGATCTGTTTCTTTGCTAGAGCGGCTTTTACGGCATCAGCCTCTGACAGCTTACCCTCATTCTGGGCACGTTGAAGCTCAACTTCGGCACCACCGAGAGTCGATAAAAAACTGGAAATACTGGAGATGTCGTTGGTGGTCTCAGCGACCTGTTTTATCGCACTGGTAGCAGCATTTACGCCAGCTACGATAGCTGCGATTTCACCGATCATGGCTAGGCCATAAACTGCGGTAAAGCTACTGCAACAATCACCGTGACATATACGCCCCAAATCATTAGCTCAAGGCGATCAAACCGCTTACTCCCGTCTTGGAGGCGTTGCTCAATGCCTTGGTAGCGGATAGCGCACTCTTTCTCGTGCGCTTCAATCTTTGCTATAGCTTTTTCAGTGGGTGTCACTTGTCTTTAGCCTTACCTATGTTGATGGCAAGCAAATCAACGAAGCGGTACAGCTTTGCGATCCACTCATCATCTTTGGGTGTCGGAGTGCTTGCAGCGATCAACGATGCGATGGTGACAATCGTTGTGACCGTATTGATTATTGTAAGTAAATCCATGACTACTTAACTCCTTTCTTCTTAGACTGAGGTGTCTATCCTTCGTGTTGGAGCAAGGTCTGTAGCCTCAATCTTGTTACCTTTCTGGGTATACAAGGTAGGCATTACTGTCTCCACCATTTCCTTCACGGGTTGGCCTTCTGCGCCTGTACGCAGACGCTCTTGTTTTTCAACAGCAATCTGCTTCCAACTAACTTGAGCAGATCCGGTTACCGAACCCACGTCCATAGCTTACTGCACCACTTGCGCTTCTGGCTCTTCGCCCTCAACGGGCTTGACCGCCTTAATGATGGCCTCTTCGTAAGCGCCTAATACAACCTCGCGCTCGTTAAGATCTACCTTCAAACGTGCGATTTCTTGTCGAAGTTCAGCGACACGGGCAACATGCATCTGGGTTTCAATCTCAAACTCCGATACGTCATATTCTTCATCGTCAATGACAATCTTTCGTTCTAACTCATTCATTTCCAAGGTAATCCATCAATAGTTACTGGGCTTTTCTGTTCAGCTATCTGCGCTGCTAAGAAATTCTCAACAGACGTTACATCCTCTTTCGCTTTAACCCACGCAACTACGTCAGCCTCAGTCAAGTCAGCGTAAGGAATGAAATTTGAATCAGAGGGGTTAGGCGTAAATTGTACGATACCACGAGACTCTGCTGCGTAGTCCCCGTCTGCATCAGTCGCAAGATAGTGCGCCGTAATTACACCACCATCGGCGGCGTTTCGTTCAAGTTCAATTATGTTCCATGTAGCCATTAGTTATTTTCCTTTAAGGGTTCTACAATTACTTTACCGTTTTCATCAGTCCAGTTTGTATCAATCATGTGTGGGTCTTTACGCTCACCAACAACCATCCACGATATTGTGTCTGTGCATGTGTTTTCTTGAGCTGTAATCGTCAACGTATTCCCAGATACAGCACCTTTAACCGCAGTCCAACCTGATTCATTAGAAGTGAAGCACTGTACATCGCCGCAAAGAACTTCAAAAGTCCCCTCAGTCATTCCTGATGCCGTGTCAACATTTATGGTCGCAGAACCGTCAACCAAAGTTACTTTACCACGATAAATCAGGTCAGCTTGTGGCCCCTCTATGAACGAATGGACAAGCTCATGTGTCTCCGTTTTAGCGGGTAACGGGTGGTCAATGCGGAACGAACCAGAGCCTTTAGCTAAGGAACCAGTAACATTAGCATTGCCATCTACAGTGAGCTTATTAGATGGGCTAGAGGTACCAATACCCACGAGCTGGTTAGTGCCTACATAAAAGGCATCGCCATTTGTTGCCCCAGAGATCCTACAGCTACCGTTTACATCTAAATTATACGTCGGATTATCTTTGTTAAGCCCCAAATTTACTTTATTAGAACTGGTACTGACAAACTCAAGGCGCATTCTCTCGGCATAGCCGCTGCTTTGGTTGACTGTTGAAGCCCACACCATGTAAGCCAGCCCACTTGTTGAATCTTTAACGATGTAGTTATTCCAAAGATTGTACTGATTCCCAGATTGTTGACCAATTATGTAACTGATTCCAGCCACCGCACCTGTGCTAGTGGAGTTTTTCTGGATCATCACCCCGCCGTAACCTATTTGTTCACCATAAATAGCAGGGAAATAGGGGTTGTTGAAATAATCGCTCCAGATTTTTACGACAGGTCTTTCCCCATTCAGGACTCCACTAACCCCATCGCCAATAACCAAATAATTGTCATTGTCATTGACTAGGTTCAATAAGTAGCCGGAGGAATTAAGTGGATTAATGCCATTAACAGCAACATTAGACCAAGTTGCATTGTTGCTACCCTGAGAAGTAAGAACTTGCCCAGCATTGCCAGTGTTATTGCCGACTCTATAGGTAACCGCATTTATGGTGCCATCAACATCTAGTAGTTGATTAGGGCTATTAGTGCCTATTCCGAGATTGCCGGAACTATCCATTAACATCCCGTCGCCGCCCGCGTTTTGGACTTTGAACATGTCACCAGAACCAGATCCTTGGTATACATGCAAAAGAGCGAGTGCGTTACCTACATTTTGCCCAATGCCGACTTTATTAGCGGAGCTTAAATTAATTATTGTAGTAGTGGTGCTTGATGTTATTCCATCAACGCCGCCACCAGCAGCGTCCTCCCACTGCACACCGGAGCCTGTTGAGGTGAGAACCTGCCCGTCACTACCTTGAGTACCAGAAACGGTTAGGTTAGCGGTATTTGTAGTACCAGAAGTAGTTATTCCTGCGAATGTAGGACTGTCAGTAGTAGCCACGCCTTGATTAAGCGCCTTAACTGACGCAATACTGGTTAGCTCTGAGTCCATCAAAGCACCAGCAGCGGTTACATTAGCTGTGTCTGTTACGTCTGCATTCGCCTCAATACCGTCTAATTTGCTGTGGTCTGCCGCCTCAAAAGGAACCGACGCTACTCCATTAATGGTTAAAGCATCTGTTTCTAGCGTACCGTCAACGTCTACATCAGCATTAAAATCGACGTTTCCAGAGGCAGCTATGGTAGTGAAACTACCGGCAGCGGGAGTAGCGCCACCAATTACAGCGTCATCTATAGCTCCACCGTCAATATCTGGAGCATTAATGTCAGGACTTGTTAGGGTCTTGTTCGTAAGTGTCTGTGAGCCTGCGAGCGTAGCTACAGTAGCGTCAATTGCTACGGTGACATTATTTCCTGAAGCAGTGGAATCAACGCCTGTACCACCTAAGATACCTAAAGACTCAGAATCTAAGTCGATACTGATAGTAGTAGAGCCATCAGTTACATCAAGATCCTGTGCAGTAACCTGTGAGTCTACATATGCCTTGATAGACTGTTGTGTAGCAAGTTTTGTGGCGCTGTTTGAAGACATGTCGTCTTCGTCTTTAATGCCCGTAACTGTGGCCCCGTCGCCACCAATAGAGAGGCTAGCGATGTTGCTAATGCCTTCTTCTACGTTAGTCCCATCACAGAACACGACCATGTTTTTGCCAACAGGTACTGCTATGCCCGTACCGCTGGCGGTCTTAACCGTAATTACCTGCGCTGTACCGTTCTCAACGATGTAAATTTTTGAGGCTGCGGGGCACACAACCGTCCCTGCGCCTGATAGTGCCGTACCTGTATCGGTAAGCGTTAATATTGCCGCACGCGATTCAGACGTGGTGCCGTCTGCGCTGGTCAGCGTGTGCGAGTTAGCAGTCCACGTATTGATGACCTTGCGGCCTGCAACAGCTTCTTCAACCATCGAAGTGATGTTGTTATTAACCACATCACCCCATGTACCAGATAATTCGCCTTGAACTGGTAAGGCGAGCTTCAGAATTGTCGTATATTGAGTTGCCATCTAAAACCTCATGCGGCTATTTCTTGCCAATTTGGATTTTGGGCCGTATCTATCTCGCCCCAAATGTTTATGGTACCTGCGGCCCCTGTTGCGGCTACACCCGTAACGAGTATACTCGCGTCACCTGACACTACAACACTACCAACAGCTCCGGTAACGGATACCCCAGTCGGGAATACCCCGCAGCCTTCTCTGATGAGTGGCGTTCCTACCGCTCCTGTAGCTTCTACTCCAGTAACATCAGGTATGCTGGAACTCCAAGCACCCTGTCCCCAACTACCACGGCCCCAACCAACATCGTTGAAAACAAGTGGTGTCCCTATCGCTCCTGTGGCTTCTACCCCAGTAACATCAGGTGTTCTAAGATTCCACGGGCCTTGTCCCCAACTACCACGGCCCCAGCCGCTGACGCTAGCCATAAATATTCGCTACGCGATACGAATAATTGCAGTAGACGCGGCTGCTGCTGGGAACTGAATCGTAAAATCGCCTGACGTTGAGGTCTTATCGCTACCAAAAGCCAAGGCGCATACTGCTCTATTGCTATTGGTACTGTTATAAATCAAAGCCCCGTTAGCGGTAATTGTTGCGTTAGAAAACGTAAGATCTGCGAAATCCGTAAACGCGGTAGTGCCGCTTGTTGTTGGGTTTATATTCGTCAGGGTACCGCCACCTGCGGAATATCCTGTGCCACTTGTTTCGTTGGCAGTTGCATAAGCGGTAGTGCTTGCCCCTAGAGTTGCGGAACTTGTGTACAACGCCAATTTGAAAGTGTTGCCACCACTCGCTAGGAAATTGTGCTTGGCTTCCATAAGTTCTTTCTTGAAAGACGTACACATCGCAGTCGAAATAGCCATTATAGACTCCTAATTATGTCTGCCATGTCCTTATGGCCTTGACGTTCAAGTTCAACAACCAAAGTGGTTCTATCACTCTTAATTGCTTCTCGTATGCAGTGCAAAGCCGTGGCTCTAACCGCTTCCTTAAATGCTTGCGCTTGCTGCGCTATTGCAGGGTGGCAACTGCTACCTACGCTTACGATACGGTCTGCGGCAGATTGTGCCCAGAACTCAGGATCGTGTCCACCATCCGCCGTGGTGGTGACAATTACATTACCTACTTCCATTTGTGGCGCTTCAACTAACATTTTTAGCTAACTGGAACTCTAAATTGGCCTGCACGGTAAGCATCTTCTCGTAACTTACCATCGCCCAGAACCTTGAGAAGTCCAAGAGCCTGTACGTACATCTTATCGTACAAGGCAACTAGATCAGGCTCGCCTTTCATAAACCGTAGGGCTTCAACTAACGCCCCGTTCAACAAAGCAGAATCAAATTCTTCTCCGAGCCACGTAGTACCTGCGGTAACTATGGATTCTGGGTAGTACCCATAATGCAGTTCCGTCGTATACGTGCTGTCAGGAGTAGGCCCAAGGATGATAGTGTCGTCATCGAAGTAGCCGTAGTGTTTGGGTAACCCTGTAGCGTTAGGGTTGGGGTACGCCTCACGCATGAAGTTAACGTCTTTGTTCAACAAAAACGAGTAGTTACCGTTACCATCCACAACAGCAAGGCTGTACGAATACAAGAAATCAGTGGGCGTTGCCAAGTAGTTATTGTTGGTTGTCATAACACCGAGTACGTTTTTACGTAACGCAGGTATCTGTACAGCGTTATATATCTTCTGCTCTGCTTGTTCTGTAAACATAGCAAGCTGGGCATCCGTAAAAGAAGTTTCACAGATGTCCTGAATGTTTGCTTTTAACTCGGTGTAGTTCATATCTTACGCCATAGGGCCACGGGCCATCGTACCTTTCGTTGCAGCGCCTGTACCACGAATCTTAATGCCAGTGGTCTTTACGCCCTTCATATCAGGCTTAGGTGCGCCCTTAACTTGCTTGATCTTGCTATCTTTTTTCATATCACGACTCTACGTTGTGGTTACTGTTACTGTCCCTACCTGACCCGTTGCTACTAAGTCGTTAGGAGCAAGGCTATAAGGGTCATCCCCCACACCTACAGGGTTCCAACCCCACTGTGTCTGCCTACTACTGTTGGCTCCAGCTTCCCCCAAACTTCTGTCAGGTCTTGGATCTCTGATAGCCTGCGGATCATCTACTGGAGTCTCACCCAACTTTAGTTGCGGTTGGTCTGGGTTCCAGCACTCTGGGCAAGCCTTTATGTTTGTGTCTATACCCTTACGTACTAAGTTCTTCAGCTCTCGTAGCTTATACTGAAACCCGCAAACATCACATTCAGCAATAGCTTTTTGTGCTGATGCAAAACGATTCGACATTGTTACGCCCTACCGATACGAGGTACAAAGCGTGCGGATGTTTTTTCTCTATCTTCTCCCGCCGCTAGCGCAAACTGCTCTTCGTACGCTTGTTTGAGCATAGCCACACGGTCTACCAACTCCGGTTCTTTCATAGCAATGTAGTAAGCAAGCCCCGCCACCAGACACGGAAAGAACCTAAAGTTCATGTCAGCGGTCTCTATCCCGTTTCCTGCGTCTTCTATACGACGCATACGCCAGTAGTAGAAAATGTAGTCATCACTGTCTGGAACGGGCCATACGTTGATTTTGGGGGCATCTCGCAGGCGTTCTACGAATACTTGAATCGGCCTACCTTGGGTTAACTTGTTAGGTATAGAAGCGTACGTGCTAACGCTAATACGGCTTATAGTTAAATCTGACTGCGTAGCTACATTGCCACTGCCCGTACGGATCTGCTGCTCTAGTAAGTCTATGGTGTCAGCAGGTAGCGTGTACTCAGAAGTACCTTGCGTAAGACTCAACGTGCCTTCGTCAATCGTCCACATGTTGATGCCACGGTTCTGCCACTCAATGGTCATCAAGTTCATAGAGCGTCTGGCGGTGCGTAGGTCATACCCAGAACGCATTTCACGACCCGCACGCTCCCACGCCTCTTCAGCGATCTCCGTGAAGTCCATATCAAATGCAGTTGTTCCAGATGTAGCCATTGTCTGTTCCTATACGTACAGGGTCTTTTTACGCCTGTTATCCATTACTGCACCGCAACCTCTGTGGTTTGCGCGTATCTGACCACCAGCTCTTGCCGTTCTAACCTTGGCTTTAGGGGTATTAGACACCACCTGCTGCCCTCTAGCACCAGCCTTTTTCTTCTTACGTGCCGTAGTAGCTCGCTCAGATTGGCTTAAAGACCGTGCCTTGGATAACGGTAGGCAACGATCTGGGTTCTTTTTGTTTTTAGACGTGCCGCATTCACCTTTGATCTTGCCATCGGTGCCGATACGAACCCATTTCTGGTCACGCCATTTCTTCAAATCACCCATTACTTACTCTTCTTCTTGCTACCCTTAGCATAATTAGGATCTTTGCAATACTTAGAAGCTGCCATATTCGCATAAGCAGACGGGTACGTGTCGAAGGTACGTTTGGCCCAAGCCTTTCCCTTCGCACATATCTTCCCGCCTGACTTATAGTAGCGTCTCATCGAATCTTCGCTGGACGTACGCCCCTACGGGCAATGCCTGCGCCCCTGACTTTGCCGCCAGTTTTGTAACCTTTGGTCTTCATAGCGCCACCTTTGGCGTAGCCCTTAGACTTCATCATGCCGCCTTTAGCCATGTAGCCCATCTTGTTACGCACTTCCTTCGGCAGCTTTTTGAGTCCCGTATTGTCTTCTGGTGCTTTTTTCAACGGGCCACCGCCAGCTCTGTAGCCCTTGGCTTTCATCTTGGACTTCATCATGCCGCCGCCCATAGCTTTTTTAACGGGCTTCTTAGCTTTCTTCGCGTCAAACGCCGCTGTAAGTTTTTTAGCTGCTGCTGAGTCGGCTTTAGATGTAGGTCGTCTGTCGTTCTTATCTATGAAGTTAAGATAGTCACGTAACGACAGACCAGTTTTCTTTAGCTGCTCTCGCGTAACATTGGCTTTCTTTTCATCACCAGAACCCACGTTACGCCGTACTCCGGGCTTCTTATCCTTGCCTGTTACATTAGCAAGCCCTGATTTGGGGTCTTTCATACTGTTATTGATTTCTATAGGAGTCTTCCCCGGTGTCGCTACGCTAGAAGTTGTAGGCTCTTTTTGAGGCTTTGCAGGGCGCGTAGGCTTCGGTGTAGCCGCATTAGCCAAGCTGATAGCAGAAGGGCGCTTAGGCATTGGGTTGTCTTTCTTGACCTTAGCCATGTTAGCTGCGCGTTCTGCGTCCATAGGAGCTTGTCGCTTATTACGTTGCCCACCTACAGCCGTTGTACTAGCTGTACGACCTCTACGCGCTTTAGACTCACTACGCATCTGCGAGCCTCTCGCACGTTTCTTAGCTTCTTCAGCCTTCTTCTGGGTCATTGTCATAGGCTTATCATCGTCTTTCTTCTTGCGACCTAACAAACCACCTAAAAACATCTTCTTCGGCTTCATAACTTACTCCGCGTACAAATTATCAAACACTTGATTCACGTCCAGCGTGTAGTCCAAATCAGACTTGCTGTAGTGAATGTGTTGAGAAGGGCGGAAATCTGGTGCGCCCTCTCCTGTTTCAAACCAAGCGGGATGTGTCACCCGCACCCTATTATTCGGTAGAGCTACGATGTTACCCGTATATGGGCCAGCATCCAGTAGTTCCATCACATGACTCTGCTTGTGTTGTGCAGGGTCATCAGCAATCTCGTTGTTCGTATAGTCCACCGTGAACATATACTTCGCGGGGTACATCTCCCCATCTATCTTTGCCAGCCAAGGGCACGGTGTAGCTCTGTCAAGTACGTACACCGCGTGATCCCTAGACGAACAATCCCAAGGCTGTGCAGCCCATACGGGCATGGGTTCGGGCCACTCGTCTAGCGGGGTGTCCCCTACTAACGCTGTAATTGGCATCCGTGCCCACATTGCACCTCCATGCACATTGGGTTCGTCTTCTTCGTCATACGTCTCAGCTCCAGTAAATATCATTTGGAAACTGAGGCATCTGGTCGGCATTGTCGTAACAGCAATAGCCATAGCGTGAATAAACTCGCCGTGGTACTTCTCGTGGTTATGGGTGTATTCCTTCCTCACCCAGCACTTGAAGTACGGAATGTTGCTTTGTAGGTACGCCACTCAGCAATTCCACTTCCGTAAGCTCTTGTTTATACGGCTATTCGGATCATTCGCCGTCTTGGAGCTAGTATTACGTTTCTTCATGCCTTTCATACGTGCACAAAACGACTTACGCCGTTTAGCAGCCTTAGAGCCTTTCTTGAGCTTACTGGGCTTAGTCGTTACAGCGGTCTTCAGCTTACTTCCGGGGTTCTCCCTTCTGTAGCTGTCCACACCTTTCTGATTAAGTCCGCCAGACTCACTCTTGCCTTCCTTGCGCGTCCAAGCAGCGGTACTACCACCACTCTTAAAAGACGCACATGGAGACTTCTTGTAGTAACTACGCATGTTAGCTGTAGAACACCGTCACTGCGGTCAAATTAGTAAACGCGCTAACGTACACGTCGCCTTCAAAGCGAATGCCATAGTCTGGAATGTTTACCGAGTGGGTAGCCCCAGTGCTGAAATCTAAGTCCAGCAAAGTAGATCCACCGTTACCGTCAGTAATAGTAAGTCTAGGAGACCCTGAACCAGCCGTTAGCACCTGTACCTGACGTACTCGTGCTGGGCCAACTGCTAAGGAGCCTGTGCCTGTAATGCGTTTAGTCTGAATATCAGAACTAGGCATAAACGCCTCCTATTAGCTAAGAGCCGCGCCTACAGCAGTTACCCAAGCAGTGCCAGTGCTGATTACGATGCAGTATTCATCGTCACCAGAACCATTGTCAGAAACCATGTATACGGTTCCGGCAACAACGCCAGTAGCGGCGGGTAGGTTTGCGGTAGTCACAACTGGGATTTGGTAGCCGTTGTCCGAACGGACGGGGCCAGAAAAAGTGGTTTTAGCCATCGTTTTTTCTCACATGTGAGTTTAAGTAAATCTGTCTACATGTCGTCAGTCGGGCCTGTCAGATTTACCGGATTGTTTCCCGATATGACTGAAAGTATACCCTACTTTTCATCAAGTCAATAAAAAGGGGAGCCGAAGCTCCCCCCTTATCAAGCACCGTAGCTTATGCGCCGGGTGAACCGAAGATCCCGAGGGGATCAGATACACCAAACGAGTAACGCTCACGAGCCTTGTAGCGGCTGTTGCCCGTATCAAAGTCTGCATCCATAGAGGTAGACATTGGGGTACGAACAAAGTGCTTCAGGCCATTAGGCACATCAGTGGTCAAGAACCAAGCATCTGTGTCAGTCAGATAATGGTTAACCGTGTAGCCTTCTGGGATTGAGCCGTTGTTACGGAGTGCGTTCAGATCGTTGTCAGCCGTACCAACTCGACCCTCGGTATCCAACAAACGAGTTGCAACGAATTGCAGCGCAGGTGGGATAACCAATTTGCGGGGCTTGGCAGCGATCAACAGACCACGCTCATCAGTCCAACCAGCAAGCTGGATAACGGCGGCTTCTAAAGAAGTCTCGTTAAGGTCAGCAGCAACAGCAGGACGGTTTGAGTTAGTTCCGCCAGAAACTAGCGGATGGTCAGTTGCACACAACACTTTGCCGTCACCGTAGGTTGGGTTACCTGCACCCGTGAACGCTTGGTTCAGGATAGCGGCAGCTTTAACCTGCTTGGTGTAAGCCATAGCGCGAGCAAGAGCTTTCGTATAACGAGATGACAGTGAGTCATACAAGTTATCTTCAATCGCTTCCTCGGTAACACTAAAGCCCATAGCAATGGTTTCGTGCGTGTAACGAGCGGTAAACGCTTCTTGTGCGTTGTCGTAATCAATGGCAGAGCCTTCGTCTTTGACGGGGGCTGCACCAAAACCAGACAACTTAACTTCTTCCTCAAAGGAACGGTCAGAGCTTTCAGATTCAAAAATCTCTTTGTGCTCTTCGCCGTACTTCGCATATTCCATACCGAAAAGTGCGTTAAGTCCGGGCAATAGCTCCTTGAGGAGTTGGGCGCGTGAAATAGCCATTATTCAGCTCCTTACTTATAGACCAACAGCATTTGTCATGCTGCTATAGCCGGGATTGAATTTAACCAACACGTCTGGATACGCATCACCAATAGGTGATACAGCAGCCACGATACGGAAGGCAGCGGTGGTTGTCTTCGTAGTTGCATCCAATGCACTCGTAGAGTTACCCGTCGTGGTAGAACCAGTAGAGGTAGACTGAGCAGCAGCAAAGAACGTGTTAGCGCCAATGTCAGACTGGTCAGCAGCGCCATCCAGTTGAGCTTGGAACAATACGTTCGGATCATCTACAACATACGCCTCAACAACACCAGTGGTGCCGCTTGGGTAGTATTGACCGTAGATTTGTTGCCCTTGAGCATTGATATATGAACAACCAACAAACACGCCCAAAGAACCCGTCAAAGTGGTTCCAGTAGGAAGTGCGTTAGTAGTGCCGTCGGCACCAGTAGCTGTTGACAACGCGATGTACCCGTCAGCACCAATATGGACTACTTGTCCATTAAAGATGTTGGTACCTTCCCCAGCAGGGTCGATTAGGTACGTCGAAGTCGCGCCAGCATACGGTAGTCCGTCAGCGCGTTTTACAGGCTTTAGCCCGTAAGGTGCAGCAGTTGTAGCCATGTTAATGGACTCCTAATTTAAGATTAACCGCCTCTACCGAACGATACGGTGGATTTCCGCTCGTTGAATATAGGCATACGCGGATCGTTTTCGCGCATTAGGTTGTTATCTACAGAGTTCATTTGAGATTTCGTCTGCTGATTATAGTAATCAGTACGTTCTTGAACTAACTCTGCCGGAGCTTTGCACAACATCAGACCGCCGATCACCACGTTATCTGCGAAGCGTTCATTCTCCACAGTTACCATAGTAATTTCAGGGTGATCTTCAGCCCGTACTGGCTCCCAACCCTCACGCAATTTCGAGGAGACGTTGGTGGCATCCACCTGACCCTGCGTAGCCACACGCACCCAGTGAAATTCGTATCCATCTTGTGGCGTAGGGGTAGGTAATACCTCTGGACGCTGCCACGCTCTGGTACGAGTTTTTGATTCACGAGTCGCGCTGTCACGCTTGATTCTGTTCTCAGCCATTATCCGTTCCTCATTTCTAATGCAACCTGTCTGGCGTATTCTTCCAGCGGTACTCCAAGTCTCTTAGCAAGTGCGACCTGTGTTTGCGATAGTGTCACCTTTTTAGGTGCTGTGCTCCGCGTAGCGGGTGCAACCACATTTGGCCGTTGCTTTCGTGACTCTCGTGTCGCTGAAGGGACTTCTCCGAAATAATCGGGAAACACCTCTCGCATACGGGCGTCAATGCGCTCGTAGTATCCGTCATCGTTAGGGTATACACCCTCACTAACTAATTTGTGATGTACCCCGTATGCAAAACTTTGCATTTCGAGGTCTTCATCAAACCAAGGGTTAGCTGCTCGCCACTCCTCGGCTTTTTCATCTCGGACGTGCTCTTGCACAGCCGGTGTTTCAGTGTCTTGTACAGCAGTTTCTTCGTCCTGTAAAGACGGTATCTGGAAGTTTTCTAGCTTATCTGATTTCAGCTTCGCTGTAGTTAACTTCTCCTGTGCTTCTAGCAACCTATCAGCATCACCTTCGTCGTATGCTGTCTTATAAGAGCGTTTGGCGCTTTCCATTTCAATAGCGGCATTCCGCTTGGCTTGCTCAAGAAGCGCCTCTTGGTTTTTGCTGACGTTACCCTTTAACGTCTTATTCTCTTCAACCAGCCTCTGAGCAAGAGATTCTAGCTCTTTCCGCTCTCGTTCGGCTGCTTCTTTGGCTCGGCGCTCGTCGTGGTAGCCTTTACTGATGTGCTTGATCCGGTTACGTACTTTCTTAGAGTAGCCTTCAAGTTCTTCATCTGTAACGTCAGGCGGTGGCTGAGATGGCTTGTAGTCACGATCAGCCTTTGGCGTATCATCCACAATCTCAATGTCCAACTCATCCGGTTCTGACTTAGCTTCGACTTCAGATTCAGTAGAAGTATCCGCATACTCGTCCGCACTCTTTCTACCAGATAGGTCAATTTCGACTTCACCAGAACCCTCCACCTCTATAGAAGTATCTTTCTCTTCATCAGGGAAACTGTATTCAACTTTTTGAAACGGCATGTCTACTCCTTACGCTCGTGATACGCCACTAGGGTCAGCTACAACAGCTTCAATAGAGTCATCGTTCATCAGACGATACTCTAACCCGTTAACCTTAAATCGTGTGCCTGAATTAGCACGAAACATCACATAATCACCTTGTTTACACCAAGGGCCGGTCGTGAACCTTTCGGGGTCGTTATAGGCTTGTTCGCCCATATCCACCACAAGGCCGATGATCGACATGATATGTTCCTGATTCTTGATCGTGTCCGTCTTGAGCAGGTTAGTGCCGTCAAAAGTCTCTTCGATCTGCGGAAGCGCAATCAACACCCGATAGCCCACAGGCATAGGTAGTTGTGCTTCCAGTTCTTCCGTAGCTTCAACTGTGTCAACAGCTTCACTCATCGTCATACTCCAAATTGCGCGAGAGGTCGTCTACATAGCCCAGACAGGTTTCGAGACCTCGAATCAAACCTGTGGTTTCCTTGTACATGGAGAAGTCTTTAGCTCCCCCACCACTGAGAAATTGTAGTGCAGAGTCCTTATCGGACTCGATTCGTTCCTTTAGCACGTCTAAGACGGTTGTAGCCATTATTGGCCTCTATTGTTGTTGGAATCCTTTATTGTCTTGAGTAGGTCAAGATCTAGTTTTGTATTGTCTTTCCTACGATCTGCGGCAAGTTTTGCACCCGCTTTCTGCGCGTCAATCTGCAACTCTTGACGTTTCAGGGCTATTTCAGCCTGATCTATCTGAGCATCTTGCATCTGGTCACGGGCTTTTAGCTCCAATTCAGCCTGCTTCATCTGCGCGTCTAGCTGGTCTTTAGCCGCTTTACGCTGCACTTCTTGCTGCTTGATCTGTAGCTCTGCTTGCTGCATTTGTATAACGGGGTCTTGAGCCTTCTGCTGGGCAGCTTGTTGAGCCGCTTGCTGCTGGTGCTGCTGTGTAAGTTGTTTACCTGCATCAGCGACCAGACGAGCCAGATTGACTTCGACCTGTTCAGGTAGCTCCTCACCCGGAGGTGGTAGCGGTGCGCCTAGCTTCTCTTCCATCTGCTTGCGATAGTTGAAGCCAAGGTGTTCTGCGATGTGCGCCTGTAGCGCAGCCATAATCGGCTTCGCTTGAGGGTTTTGCCCGATCATCTGCATGATCTGTGGGTCTTGCATGAACGCTTGGTGCGCTGCGATGTGCGCTTCGTGGTCTTGGTAGATAAATGCCTTCATAGGCTTACCAACCAAGGCGTCCATGTTCTCGCTGACTGGATCAGTCGGTTTCACATCGTCCTCTGTTGGGACGAGTTTGTCGGCGTTCTTAACGCCTAATACTTCGATCATCTGCCTGTGTAGCTGTGGCAGGTTGTATATCTGCGGTGCTGACTGCGACATCTGCAATACCGCTTGGTACTGCACAACGCGCTGGGCCATCGTGGAACTGTTCGGGTCGCTAACTGGAATGACATCAACTGCCATATAGTCTGCTACACGAGCGGTTATCTCACCCCTAAACGGCTCATACGCATATTCTTCTGGCGCGTGCTCCGACATTATAGCCTTGAGCAGCTTAAACTCCTGCTTCATAGCGTAGTGGACACGGGCCTGTACCGCAGCCATAGGCTTCAGCGTACGTTCTAGCAATGCCAGCGTAGTACCCACAGGGGCGTTAGCCGACATGTCTGAGATGTTCATGTCACTGATAGCGCCCAGACGACGGCCTTCGTTCGTGATCTGGTTCAACAAAGCTAACAGAGTCTGGCTTGGCTCCTTATATGGGAGCGGCATGATGTTGTCGCGGATGCTGCCTGACGGCACGTCTACGTCCTTGAACTCTCCCGGCTCAATCGGCGTGTCATCACCCTTAATACGCAACCCACGAGCTTTTAAGCCCCCCGGCAAGTTAGCCAGCGTGCCAGCGTCCACCAGTTGCCGTATCAGCGACGTTCCCGCCTTAGCGTATCCCCCTATGATGTGGATAAGGCCAAGCCCATAGAACCCAAATCCGGGCACATATACATAGTGCACAAAATGCTGACGCTTGAGCATCAACGAGTCATCGGGGTTCCAGTTTCGACGTATCGCTAGGATCTCGTTTGTACCACGCTCTAGTGTCACTACATATGGCTTGGCGATCTCATCATCGTCTTCGTCAACACCATCAATAACGAGATCTGCGTGTATCTCATATAGAGAGTAGCGATCATCGTCTGTTAGGGAGTACCCACCTTCTTCAGCCTTACGCTTCTCAATGTCGGTGTGGTATGGCTGTGGACTGCCCAGATCTACGTCTCTGTAGAACCCACCAGCCTGTAGCTTCTTCAACTCGTTCTTAGTCTTACGCATGATGTGCGTAACACGTTCTGCTGTCTCAATATGAGAGGCACCATAAGGCACAACCACATCTTCAGCGGGGATATAGATAGCGACCTGTCGGCCCAGATTTGGGTCAAAATAGACCTTCTTGAACGCACTGCCAGCCAGCCCAAGGCTGTACAGGAGCCGCTCGTGCTCGGGTCGGTACTCCACCATGCGCTCGGTGAGTTCGTAGTTCATGTCCGCTTTTACGCGGTTTGCCGCCTCTTCCTTGTCCTTATTCTCTTCGCCAATGATCTTGACCCGTACAGGGCCAGCGGCTGGGAACGTCTCGGACATTGTTTCGGCTTGGAAGCGGATAGCAGCTTCAGCGAGGACTGTAGAGTACACGCCACACGCGCCTTCCCACGGGTCAGTGCGCTCTTCGTACTTGAAGCCCAGTACATCCAGACCCTTAACAAACGTATCAGCCCAATCTTTGCGGCTGTCGATGTCGGCATCTACTAGCCCCACTAAGTCATCGGCTAACTCGTTAAGTTGTCCGTCATCTAGCGCCTCTGCCAAGTTAGCGTCGAACGACATAGTGTCAGTGATGTTAGCGTCAGGTATTAGTGTGATCTCCACACTACCGTCACTCATGGTAATCATCTCTGGATCTACAATCTCAATCTCCAGAGCAGACTCACCTTCCATCTCTAGCTCGTCATCAATACCTTCAGGTGCTGCGTATAAACCTTTCTCAATAGCCATAATCTAACCTTTAATAGAAGCCGCCCCGCCGCGACTTAAAGTATCTTTGTTCTTCAGGCTCATCTGTCGGTAGGCGTATAAAACCACCCTGCCTGAAACGCATGAGAGCCATGACCGTGGAGTCAACTAAGTCATCATGGCTCATAAACGGAAATCCAGCAATCTCCTCAACTACCTCTTCCGCCCACCGTGTGGGAGGCACCCACACCAGACCAGACGCAACAATATCAGATACTGAGTTAAGACGTGCTAACTTATCACCTGATCCCCTGTGAGGCGTGTACTCTGATACCGGCAGTCCCATACGCCTCATCTCTTGATACAGCGCCGTACCCGATGACTTCTTCTCCACGATGAACGCATCGGGTTCCCACTCACTATACTCCTCCAGCGCCAACTCTTTTAGCTCTGGGAACTCCAGCCGCTTCTTTATACTGTTCAGCAGAATGATGTGGTAGTTGTCGTACTCTTCGTTGAGGAACACACCCCACGTAGTCAACGCCGTAAAGTCGGCACGGTTGTGTTTCTCTGCCGCTGCGTCCAGTGACATGATTATGTACTCACAACTCGGAGGCCGTTCCTGCTCCCACAGGTTCCACCACTCCCGCTTGACCAGCGCAGCCTCTTCCGCCGTGGGTGTCTGCTGGTACTGCGCGTTCCACTGGAATGTAGGCATCGACGCCTTAGTCCGTAACAGCGCATCTAGGTCGAAGAACTCGGGCCACAGCGGTTTCTCCACTATGTTGTCTGTCTCCTCGTCCTCAATCTCCAGTATCGCAGGGAATTCGACGATCTCGTACTCATCCGCCCTGTCATTCTGCGCCATATCGCGTGTCACACGCCCTGTCAGGTCGTCCATGTGCCATCGGGTCTGGATTATTGCCACACGGCCCCCCGGCATCAGACGAGTCCGTGCACCGAAGGTAAACCACTCGTATGCCTTCTCAAAAACAGCAAAATTACCGTTAATTACGTCCTGTTCCGAGTGTGGGTCGTCCACCAACAGCAGATCTGCACCACGACCAGCCAGTGCAGAGCCAATACCGCACGCATAATACTCACCACCGACGTTAGTATTCCATCTACCAGCCGATTTTGAGTCGCTGGCGAGCTGTACCGTGGAGAAAATGGACTGGTAGGCGTCTGTAGAGATCAAATTTCGCACTTTTCGGCCAAAATCCACTGCCAAATCAGTGGTATGCGACACCATCATCACCTTTTTGTTCGGATTCCGCCCTAAAAACCACGCTGGAAAGAAAATAGATACAAGTTGGGACTTGCCGTGGCGGGGTGGGATGTTCACACAGATGCGATCCTTGTCCCCTGACTCAATCGCCATCAGCATATTCGCCAAAATCCGGTGGTGTTTGCCCACAATGAAGTCCGGCATCATCATCTGACAGAACTCTATGAGGTCATTGTAGGCAGCGGCGTTCGTTTTTCTTACGGCAAGCTCGTCCACGATGCGGTTGATCTCAATGACTTCCTCATCAGAGAACGCATCGAGGTTGTCCAGCATGTTCTGGACTTCTTCCTCGGTAAAATCGGGAACGGCCTCAACCATCGTGGTCTTGAGTCCCCAACTCTTCACTCACATCGAACGCGCCCTCTATATACTGCCCGTCTACGACCACGTCTACCGGCTCGACCAGCTTCTCCAGCTTTGAACGTAACTTACTACGTAGATCCTCCGTAGATTGGTGGGTTACTGTGACCTCGGACTTCTCTGCAAATAGCCCCACGTCCGAAATCTTCCCGAGTAGTTCCAGTGCTCGCATACGAATGCGAGGATCTGTGTTCTCTGACTCCAACAGTAACTTGTTAGTGACTAGATACCGAATCTGGGTTGCGCTTTCTGCAACAGAGTGCCCGAACTCTTGAAGGATGTTGTTTGTCAGAATAAGGGAGGCAGGGGTAAGTTTCGCCGCCTTCTTCGTGGTAACCACTTTAGAAGTTTTTTCAGGATCGTCAGCATAAGCAACAGCAAGTCGAGCAGCGGTATCTTCATCTTCCTTATCGGGGGTTATATCTAAACCATGTTTAGAGAGTTCTAGGGCGGTACTACATGCAGCGGCGGCACGATCCTTCAGATCAACAAGGGAGAGGTCATCAGAGAAAGGTACGCCGATTTCAGGTTCTATAAACAGAGTCATAGGCACAGATTGTATCGCTGGCTAGTAGCCGTTGGCGCGAATATACACCAAAAACCACTAGATATAACAAAAAATTTTTTCTGTGGGGGACTTTTATTTTTGGGGTGGGGGGTTTCCTGTGTGGGGATTAGTAGGGAACGGCCTCAAAAAACGTCCGAAACGCTCTGGAGAACAGATTGTTCGTGGAGATTAGTAATATACAGATGTCGCGGAGTCCCTAGATATGTGCGCGGGGGTGGGGGTAGGGTGGTGATCGCGTAGACTATAACATGTTATAGATTGGTATATAATGCCATTTTTTGCGTTTTGCTGGTGATTTGTTACTATGTATTCGTCGCCATTAAGCGGCATAAATAAAACAAAACAGGATAAATCAAATGAATAAGCAATCAATACGTTCTATGTACGCGGCCATCGCAAGCTTCGGTGTTGGCGAAACATTGCAGCTCGACGCAGTGGCGGAGTTTTTGGCGGCGGGTGGCCGATC
>Ga0129327_10000630_pt1 | contig 21233 bp, 15 predicted proteins | sample CPBDNA_6_FD_111799 | JGI IMG/M metagenome (GOLD analysis project Ga0129327, IMG submission 111799) | Freshwater to marine salinity gradient microbial communities from Chesapeake Bay, USA - CPBay_Spr_31_0.8_DNA | ecosystem: Environmental > Aquatic > Marine > Coastal | place: USA: Chesapeake Bay... | reverse complement strand
TACTCCTTTGCCTTCTATGCAGTTTATTTATAAAATCATTGCCAAGAAAATCAAAATGAAGGTTCAATTTATTGTTTAATATATTTATTATATTCTAGTTTCCAGAACTTAAAGAATTGCTGAATTTGATTTTAGTTTTTCAAAAATAAAAATATATGATAAATTTTATTGTGTTAGTGAATCTTTTAGTAAAACTACCAGTAAATACATTCCGAACTTGCACAATTCTTCCAAAGATATAAATTACAATTTTCCTATTCTAGGATATACAATAAGACTTCATTTTTTTGACGACGAGTGATATTTTAAGAGGAAAGAGACGATTGAAGTCGACCAATTTGCATGTTATTTTTCAATATAACGTAAGACGAAACATTTGTTTACTTTTAGCCTTTTTTGTTTATCTCATTCAAGGTGAGGCACGTAAAGTGCCTCACTTTATTTTTTTGTAGTAGGCTCAATTTGCTTAGAAAAAATGAACTTAATAATCTGCTTCTCGGGCTAGAAGCCTAAACTACTTTAGGCAAAAATTTTCCCTTCTTTTCTCATTTTCTTTAAAATACGTGGTACTCTAAACCTAGGCCCGTAATCTTCCTTAAACTGTTCACATTTCTCGATAAAATTATTTAAGCCATAACTATTGACGTATTGGAAAATCCCCCCTGTAAAGGCAGGGAATCCCCAACCATAAATACTTCCTAAATTAGCTTCTGGTACGGAGGAAATCACTTTTTCTTGCATACACCAAATAGCTTCAATGACTTGCGCAAATAGCATTCTTTCTTTAATATCTTCTAAAACATAATCCATTTGTGTAACTGGGAAATGTTCCTTTAATTCAGACCATAACTGTTTGCGTTCCTGCATATATTCATAAAAACCCGCTTGTTTAAACTTTCCAGTTCTGTCTAAGTCTGCTATCATTTTCTTTAAAGTCGAAACAGCAGGGTGCGGTTCGTATTGACTGCCATAATGAGCGGCTGCTTGATTTTCATATTTGAGCACCATTTTTAAGGATAAATCATCCGCAAAAGCCAAAGCGCCTTTAGGCATGCCTGCTTGCAATCCTAAATTTTCGATTAGGGCAGGCGGATAACCTTCTTGTAATAAAGTAATACCTTCTAAAATATAAGTATTTTGTACCCTTGCCACATAAAATCCCCAATCATCTTTTACCACAATTGGAATTTTACCTATTGTTCTAACAAAATCAAAAGCCCTTGCAATCGTCTCATCAGAGGTCTTTTGACCTCGAACAATTTCGACCAAAGGCACTTTTTCTACAGGATAAAAGAAATGTAGCCCTACATAATTTTCTGGACGGTAAGCTGCTTTTGCTAATTTAGTGATGGGAATAGACAAGGTATTCGTTGCAAAAATGGCGTATTCATCAATATGCTGTTCGGCATCTTTTAGCGCCTTCGCTTTGACCATCTCATTTTCATAAACAGCTTCTATGACTAAATCACAATTTTCAAAATCTTCTGGTTTGGCAGAGGTTTTGATATTATTATAAAGCTTGTCTTTTTCTTTTGCCGAAATAGTGCCTTGGGCAACCAATGCTGTTAGATGGTCTTTAGCGTATTGTTTACCTAATTCAGCAATCGGCTTAGAGACATCTTTAAGGACAACTTTTAACCCTTTTTTGATACAATTAAAAGTAATGCCTGAACCCATTCTACCAGCTCCGATAACGCCTACTTGTTTAGCTCGAAATTTTCCAAATCCTTTGGGTCGATTAATGCCTTTTTTGATGGCATTATAATCATACCAAAAAGTATTAATCATATTTCTAGTTTCTGGACGTAAGGCGAGTTCTGTGAAATAACGACTTTCTATAGTCGTTGCAATATCAAAATCTACCTTAGAACCTTCTACTAAAGTGTTTAAAATAGCTTGTGGCGCAGGATAGTTATTATAGGTTTCCTTAGATAATTGTGCTGCTAATTTTTGAATGACTTGCGCTATTTGTGAATCATTGGCAGTCCCTTCTGGAATTTGTTCATCTGCTATATCCCAAGGTCTTCTGCCCTCTTTATTAGTCAATAACCATTGTTTAGCCAGTTCCATCATGGCTTTTTGGTTGGGCGCTATTGCATCGATAATACCCACTTTTAAGGCTTCTTGTGGTCGATATTTTTTGCCATTGGTTAATACCGTATAAGCTTTTTCTAAGCCTAATAACCATAATAACCGAGTAACGCCTCCATTGCCTGGCATTAAGCCAACCGTTACTTCTGGATGCCCTAATCGAATCTTAGAATCATCCACAACAATTCTGTGATGACAAGCCAAGGCAAATTCAAATCCTGTTCCTAAAGCGCTTCCATTAATGGCAGCGACTACAGGTACGCCGGGATATTCTAATGCTCTGAAAAATTTATTTAAAGTAAGCGATTGTTCATAAATTTCGTTGGCATCAATACTCGTATGTAAATATTCTAATTCTCCACCTTCTAAAAAATTCTTTTTGGCAGAGGTTAATATAATTCCCTTCAATGTTCCCTTAGCTTTTTCTTTTTGCAAATGGGTCAATACTGGTTTGAAATATTGATACATCTGGTGGTTGACCACATTTTCGTGGCGGTCCCCCATGTCTAAGGTTAGGGTAACTATATTATCGGTATCTTTTTTATATTTTATCATGGTTTGAGTTGCGGGTTGCGGGTTGCGGGTTGCGGGTTGGAAAACAATTTTAGCTAAATAAGTAGGTGAAAAATAATATAGAATTTTACCCTAAATATTTAAGCCAGCTTCTTCTTCAAACTCGCAACTCGCAACCCGCAACACGTTATACAATTTCAATTATCATACTAGTGCCAATTCCTCCTTCGGCACTTAAGGCAACGAGTCCTCTTTTTAAATTTTGTCGTTCCAATTCATCTATTAGCATGCCTAATAAGACTGCACCATTAGCGCCAAGTGCATCTCCAAAGGCAATATTTCCGCCACAAGGATTGAGTTTTTTATCGGCAATTTTGAAAGTTTGTTGGAATAATAGGGCAGGGGCGGCAAAAGATTCATTAATGTACCAAAGGTCAATATCCTTGGGTTTTAATTTTGCCTGATTTAAAACTTTTTTTGCTGCTTCGATGCCTCCTTTATGCGTAATGGTTAATTCTGTACTAACGGTATTAATAGCTATTATCTTTGCTCTAGCCTTTAGTCCTACCGTTTCCTTTTGTGCTGCATTTCCTACTAAAATCAAGGCGGCATTATCCGCCGATTGAGCTATATTATTGTCACTATGAAAAGGAATGATTTGTTCGACTAATGGATATTTCCTAAGAGCAATAGCGTCAAAGCCGAATCGCTGAGATTTTGGAAAAACAGGGGAGTTAGCGGATATATTTTCTAAGGTAGCCCCTAGATTAATTGTTTCATCCTTTTCTAAAATAGCAATTTTGTTTTGGTCGTAAATAGGGATGATTGATTTATTAAAATAGGCCTTTTGGTGGGCGATAATCGCTTTTTGAATAGATTTAAAAGCATAATTATCTAATTGTTCTTTACTAAAGCCTTCCATTGTGGCGATTAAATCGGCCGCTACACCACTAGGAATCGACCCAATTTTATTCATAATATCGGGGTCACTAGAAATAGCACCTCTATGGTCTGACCGATGAATACGACTCATGCTTTCTATGCCGCCTGCTACGGTTAAATTCTCCCAACCTGCCTTTATTTTGGCTGCTGCCAAACCAACTGCAACTAAGCCTGAGGTTTGAAATCGATTGATTTGTAAACCGGGAATACTGGCTGACCAATTGGCGTGTAGTAAGGCTGTTTTGGCGATATTATCTGCTTGTCCGCCAGCAGGTACGACACAACCTATAATTAAATCTGCTATGCTTTCGGTCGCTAATTGATTGCGTTTTTGCAAAGCATTCAAACACTTGCTTAAAAGGTCTATTGGTCGGACTTCAAATAAAGCACCATTGCGATTCCCTTTGCCGAAAGGCGTCCGTAGCGCATCATAAATAAAAACTTCAGTCATATTATTAATTGCTATATTTTTGATTGATGATGTACGGTTCCTATAAATGAACTATAGACCAGTTGCTTGATTTGGTCTTAAAAACCTAAGATTAAGTAGATAAAATATGGTTCTTACCTAAAAAAGGTAGACTTTTAAACAAAGAAATACCTTTTTAATTACCTTTCATATAAAATTACGAAATATAAAATTGCAAAATTATGGCTAAGAAAGCAAGATTGACCGTATTCTCTCGATTTATAATTATGATGCTTGTCGTAGGACCGTTGGCTTTTTTAGGCGCTTCTTATTATAATGGCGAGAATGGGATGGAAACCGTGAAAGATTTATTCAATCAGGGTAAAGAGAAAGTGAGTGAAACCCGGACGAATAGAACCGATAAAACGGATGAAGCGGCGACGTATAAAATTCGTAAATTAGAAGAAGATGTAGAATATAAAGACAAACGAATAGAAGAGTTGCGTAAAGAGAATGAGGAGTTGAGACGAGAGATTGATAAATTGGAAAAGCAAGTGGCGAATGGATAAAGTACTCCCTTTCTAGCTTTTTATAGATTACGACTTCATCATTTATCATTCATCGTTCATCATTAAATTATGGAACAACCTCTTTTTTTAGAATACTTCATTGCCCAAACTACAGGTAATAGCTTTTTAGTGCAAATCGTTTTAAATGCCCTAGCACTTTTATTGGCAGCTAGTTTGCTAAAAGGTGTAGAAGTGAAAAATATTGTGAGTGCGATTATTGTAGCGCTTGTTTTGGCGGTATTAAACGCTACTTTGGGTGCTTTTATGGATTTGATTAGTGCGCCTTTAAGATGGTTGACGCTTGGTTTATTTGCTTTTATTGTAGATGCCATTGTGATATTGGTGACAGCTAATTTTATGAAAAATTTTAGAGTAGATGGTTTTATTTCTGCGGTTTATTTAGCTTTTGCTTTGAGTATTTTTAATTTGATTTTGTCTGTTTTTATATAAGCCATTACTGATGTTGGATTGGATTTAAAAAATCATACATCATATATCATAAATGGGTCACGTAAAAACTAGATGGATTTATGATGTAAGATGTATGATTTAAAATTTATGATTTTTCCGTCATCAGGGGAACATTATCCCGCATTCTGAACAGCCTAGCTCCAAGATTTTACTTACCGAATCAAAGTTACATTCCCCTTAACCGTCTCGATTTTCTCTCCTACCTGATATTGTATCAAATAAACATACACCCCAGAAGGCATCAAATCTTTTCGATTATTTCGTTTACTGCCATCCCAACCTTTTTCTGGTGCATCATTATCATACATCAGATTTCCCCAACGATTATACACCCTAAAGACGGTGACATTTTCTGCATTGTTTGGAAGCGTGATATTAAAATAATCGTTTAAGCCATCATCACCAGGGGTAAAGACATTGGGAACAGTTGGTGGTTGGACGATAATGCTTGTTTCTAAGAGAAATATACAACCCGCTGTTGTCGTAATCGTGGCTTCAATGATAACGGTTCTAGCTTCTTCTGAGATTGGTGCATTGGTCAATGGGATATAATTTAAAATTAGCTCATTAGCCCCCGTTATCAATTGACCATCTTCTTTCCATTCGATAGCCTCGATATTTTTTAAATCTGTTTGAATGATTATGGAATCGACACTTTGACCAATAAAAATTATATTCGTACCAAGATTTTCTAAGGTCGTATTAGAAAAGTCGGAAACAGCTACTTCTGCTGAACCTCTAATTGGACAATCCATCAAAGTACCTGACAAAGTATAGGCAGTTGTTTGCAGAGGGGAAACAGTTGGATTTGGGCAATCACTACAACTAATATTTTCAGCAGGTGACCATGCTAAATTAGTGACACCTTCGGGTAAATCGGCAAATAATTCAATGGATTCTCCTTCACAAATAAGGCTATTTATTGGGGAAACCTCAATTTCTATAAAAGGGATTACATTAATAATTGCCATTGAAGTATCTGAACAAGCCCCGTTTTGATTAATTCGGGTTAATAGCACGGTATCTGTAGGCGTAATGACCAAGTTGTAAAAAGAATCTGGGCTATCAAAGCCTACATTTGGTGACCAACGGTGTTGGATATTTGGATAAAACTGCGGATCATAAATAGGCGAACTTAATACCAATTGATTACCTAAACAGATAGTGGTGTCCGCTGGCAAAATATCCATGTTTTTAGGCAAAGAATCTACTTGTACAATTAAGGTGTCTACTGCTGTACAGCCATTGGTGTTCAAAGTGGCAATATAAGTCTGATTGGTGATTGGTTGGAGTAATAAATTAGTGGCATTCGTATCTAAGGTATTGGTTAAATTACGGATTTGAGGTAGGATGTTACTAGGCGTTGCTGATAGATTCAAAGCTAACATTTCTCCTAAACATAAATTAATTAAATCAGGAGTATTGGTGAATTCGAGAGCGATAGGTTTAACTTCAATGGTCAATGAATCACTAATTTGACAAGCACCATTCGTTGCAGTCAAAATATAAGTTGCATCAATAATGGGAGTTGCGCTGGCATTTGCTAATGTGGGGTCATTAATGGTCCTTAAATCATTAGCAAACCATTCATAAGTTACCTCATTTTCATTAGTAGTATTTCCTAGTAGTACAGGTGTTGCTTGACAAATAATGGTATCTTCTCCTACATTAATAATAGGTAATTGATTGATTGCTATGGTCACGCTGTCTAAGGCAGGAAGACTACATTCTGAAGTAGCTACTTTTAAAAAATAAGTAGTCGTTTCTATCGGTTGGACGATAGGATTGGCATTATTTGCTGTGAAATCAGTTATATTAGCTGTCCATTCGTAGGTTTGTCCAGCCATCATTTCTCCGCCTAGCTGAATACTATCTCCTAAACATAATTGTTGATTTTCGATTATAGTATAAATGGGCGCATTTCCAGAAACGACGGTTAGCGTCATGGTATCACTCACCAAGCAATCTTCTTTTTGTATAGTTAATATATAATCAAAATTCCCAACCATATTTGCGGCGATTACTGGATTAGGACAATCCGTACAACTTAAATGGTCTATTCCTGTAAGACTTGACCAAGTATAACTAATATTGGAGGCATCAATTTCACTATTTAATTGGAGAATTGCACCTAGACAAACGGACTGGTCGATTCCCGCATTGGCGGTAATTACTTCTACCATAACTTCTTTGGAAATAGTATTACAAACAGTACTAGCGTCTAAAGTATAAGTGGTCGTTACTGTTGGCGTAGCTATTGGATTAGGACAATTTCTACAATCTAGACTTTCCGCAGGACTCCACTCGTAGGCAGAAGCACCACTTGCTGTAAGGGCTATCGAGTTATCAACACAAATAAAAGTGTCTTGGGGGACATTGATGCTATTGGGTATATCTGTCAAAACGCCTGGCGTCGTTCCTGCAAAGTCGATGGCAATAGCCCCACTAAAAATAACAGCATCAAAATCATTGATTAAGACGATATAAACTTCTCCTTTTTTTACTTTTAATGGCTTAACAAATCCTTCACCAAATGCACCTTCGCAAGTATTCGTAACAGGCGTACCTAATTCTGGATTGACATTTGCTAAACCTGTTACACTATAAATTAAATCATCTGCCCAAGAGCTTCTAATAGGTTGTGAATTATCGGAGGCAGTACAAGCATTCTCCAAATTGTCAAAAGGCCCCCAAATATTAAAGTCAATATCTACCAAACCATCAGGGTCATTATTACTTAACAGAAAAGCAAATTCTCCGTCTGCTTGCGCTTCAAAAGTGAACCAAGTATAATTAGTTTCAAAAACGTCTTCCCAACAACCATTATTGACATTAAATTTAAAGAAATCAGAACTGCCTGAACCTAATTCTACCGTTAAAGCCGTTGGTATATTAGGATTACAACCATTCAATACTAAAGCATTTTCGCAGCTGGAGGCAGAAGGAAAGACATTTGGGCAAGTACTAGAAGTTGTGATAGAAATCTCAAAAGGCGTACAATTATGTTCGTTGGCAATTAAAAAGTAATATCGACCTTTTTCTTGTAGAGATACATTTGGTAAAGAAAGTGTAGACTGATTACCAATACCTTGTTTTTGATTGATACAAACCGCATCGCCTGATTCGGGACAACCTCTTAAAATGGAAACGCCAGTTTCTTGAATAACGCCATTAATAGTGACCGCAACACATTCGCCACCAGGAGAATCATAGGCAAAAATATATTCTTTACCACTTAAAAAATCATCTCCTCCGCAAGGGCCAATTTCTATATCATTTCCAGCAAAACAAGTACTTAGATTAGTTGCGGCAAAAGGGATTTGAGAAATAGTAATTGGATTGTCGCAAGTAGTCGGTTCAGGCGCTGGGCATTCCTCTACTAGACATTGCCAATTTAATTTAAAACCACTTCTATTTTGAGAAGGATCAGAAGTAAATTGAATGGTCACACAATCGCTTTTAGCGTAAGCAAGTGCGAATTGTCCAACTCTATCAAGGGAAAGTAATTCTTGACCAATATTAGCTGCAGTACCCTCAAAAACGGTTAATCGGTCAAATTCTGCCTCTATATTATAATTTTCTACTTCAATGGCAATACAACGATGAAAATCAGTAGGGCAGATGGTAAATAAATGATTTTCTAAAATGCCATAATCGTCTTCACTTCCGCCTGAATCAAATAAAGTACCTTCGCATAGCCCTGTACTTGCAACGTCTCCCATAGTAAAAAAAGGAGTTAAAGTTTCTATACAAAGGGTGAAATTGCCCCAATTTGGACTAGCGGTTGCCGAGAAATCATTAATTCTTAAAAAATACTGGGTATTTGTTTTTAAACCGATTGCTTCTACTGTTAGATTGGCTTCACCTTGTTCTGTAGAAATACAAACTCCTAATTCTGATAATTGATTTTGCGCACAATCTCCTCTATAAACTGCCAATTGAGGATTGGCGATTCCTGCGGTATCTGTTGCAGCTAAGCTAATTTTAAAATCTCTGCTACTACCATCATCAGGAATCGAAAATTTAAACCAAACATCATTTTCCACCGACCCACCATTAAAACAAGTTGGAATGTTCTCCATACCTATCTCACTAGTACTTGCATTAATATTGGTAAAAACTGTGACTTCACAATAGGGGAGGACGCCTAAGTCAATAGCGCTATCACAATCGTCGTTTTGCGGTTGGCCTGATAAAATAGACGTATAGCAAGTCAAATAAAGCAATATATACCAGTACTTCATTTTGGGTTTAAATTGAGGGAATGAGGAGATTAGCACCGTTTGCAACTGTTAATGGACTGTTATTGGCCGATCTTTAATTTAACAAAACGATTTTTTATTAAAAACGTAAGAAAATTGGCAATTTTCACCGAAGAATTAACTAAATTTTCGTTAAACTACCTTATTTTTGCGTCTGTTTTGGCAAAAACAAAACATTAACAACTGTTTTAATTAACAGAACCTTAAATTTTGCTTAAGACACTTTAAGGTATAATTGAACGTCTTTTGAATATACAAGTTGCTAGTTGCTGGTTACTAGTTGCTTGTTCTAAGAGAAAACTAGTAACCAGCAACTAGCAATTAGCATGAATTTAACAATCGACATAGGCAATACAAGAACTAAATTCGGCTTCTTTCAAGAAAAGGAATTAATAGAGAAAATTGTGGTAGAAAAATGGCGATTAGCAGATTTAAAAAAAATATTAAACAACCAAAACGTTGAAAATATCATCTGTTCTACTGTAAAGACAGTTAATAGACGGATGGAGACCTATTTAAAGCAACATTGGTATTTTTTAAACTTGGATGCCGAAACACCATTGCCGATTCAAAATCTATACGGTACGCCTAAAACGTTAGGTAAAGACCGATTGGCAGCAGTCGTAGGAGCGAATGCACTTTTTCCTAAGCAAAATTGCTTGGTCATTGATGCGGGAACTTGTACAACTTATGACTTAATAGATGCGGAAGGCAATTATTTAGGCGGTAATATTACCCCTGGTTTAGACATGCGATTTAAGGCGATGCAACATTTTACGGCAAAATTACCCTTAGTAAATAAGCCGTCAGCTATTAAAATTGGGATTGGTAAAAATACAATAGAAGCCCTGCAAGTTGGAGGAGGGTTAGGCAATGTTTTAGAAATGGAGGCCTGGATTCAGTTCTTTCAAGACAAATTTAAGGAGATTAACACAACCTTAACAGGAGGAGATGCTGAATATTTTGCTAAACGGCTGAAAACTAAGATATTTGCCAATTCAAACTTAGTTCTGATTGGACTAAACAAAATTCTTGATTATAATGTGGAGCTTTTGTAAACGTATTTTTCTGACGCTATCTGCTTGTTTCGTAGTGACTCTAGCAATGGCTCAGCCTAAGAATAACTCTCCCTATTCCAGATTTGGATTAGGAGATGTATTAAACCAGAATTTTGCGAACCTTCGGGCAACGCCTGGTTTTACTAATGCCTATAATAATTCCTATCATTTAAATTTGCAAAATCCAGCTTCTTTGGGTTTTATGCAAATGGCAGCCTTTGATTTTGGCTTGCATGGTAGAAGTTCCACTTGGGAAAGTGGTACACAAACTAATGATAACTGGAGTGGTAACCTATCTCACTTGGCATTAGGCTTTACTTTGAATAATCCAGTTAACGATTTACTGGATAGAGAAGTTAGAAATTTCTCTTGGGGTATGTCCTTTGCTTTAGTACCTTATACTTTGGTCGGTTACACCGTCGAAACGTCAGGGTTTGTGGAGGATATAGGGAATGTGCAAAGCCAATTTAGAGGAGAAGGAGGGACGAATAAATTTGTTTGGTCTAATGGGTTTAGATATAAACAAACCGCTGCAGGATTTAGTTTGGGGTATCTTTTTGGTAAAATTGAAAATACGAGAGGGGTTATTTTTGAAGATATTGTTGCGGGCTATCAAGATAGATTTGTAGATGACTTTAGTATTAATGGTTTTACTTGGAAATTTGGGGCGCAACATAATTTTATTTTTAACAAAGGGGATGCTAAAAAAATCAAAGTTTTGACTTTAGGTGTGACAGCAAGCTCGAATAGCAGTCTTAATACTAACACCTCGCAATTTTATACTCGATTCAACCCATCTTATGTGACGGGTTTATCGAATGATACGATTATCAATAGAAGCGAGGTTGATGGAAAGGCGACTTTACCTGGACAAATTGGAGCAGGAATAGTCTTTGCAAGTGGAGCGAAATATAAGATTGGGGTAAATTACGATAAGACTATGTGGAGTAATTATCGGAATGATGCAAAACCTGAAATTTTTGAGGATGCTTATAGGGCTTCTTTTGGCGCAGAGTTTATTCCAAATTATTCTTCTTATAATAAATTTTGGGAAAGAGTTAGATATAGGGTAGGAGCGTTTACAGGAACAGACCCTAGAAGTGTAGATGGACAACAATTAAAGGAAACTGGGGTTACGTTTGGGTTCGGATTACCGATTACTTTACCAAGAAAACAAGTTTCTTTTGTGAATATTTCCCTAGAATTTGGAAAACGAGGCGCAAATACGGATTTACAGGAAACTTATGGTGAATTTACCGTAGGATTTACTTTAAATGATAATTCATGGTTTTTCAAACGAAAATTCAATTAAAATTATTGAGATTAGAGAAGTTAGATTAGAGAATAGAGATGGGCTAAGAATATTGGCTGGGCTGTTGTGCTAATAAATTGATTATTATTAGTTATAATGCGACTTCTCTACTCTCTCAATAAAATGGTCTCTACTCTTTGTTCTATAAATTTAAAACATACTTTAAAATAAAAATTAAAAATTGTAAAAATATGAAGCGAATAGAAAAAATGTTCAAGGCGGTTTTGTTTTTTGCTGGAGTACTTTATCTAGCAGTTCCTGCAAACGCACAATGTGGTAAATTTGTAGATTCAGCTAATGCTGAAGAATCAGAAACATTCCACGTATTATACCGACAAGATGCGAAATCTAAAAATTATGAAGCCGCACTACCTAACTGGGAAAAAGCTTTTGCTGCGGCACCTGCTGCGGACGGTTTAAGAGATGTTCACTACACAGATGGTATCAAGATTTTGAAAGATTTGATGAAGAAAGAAACAGATGAGGCTAAAAAGGCAGAAATTGCACAGCGAGTACTTGGTTTATATGAAGGTGCTATTGCCTGTTTAGAAGCTGGAAGCATTAAGATGCCAAAGACAACAGCAGAAGATAGAATTGCTTATCATCTTGGTCGCCAAGGATTTGATATGTTCTACGAATTAAAAACACCTTACGCTGCAACTAGAGCAACTTTAGAGTCTGCTCTTGAAAAAGGTGGAAATAATACAGAATATATAGTACTAGACCCTTATGCAAGAATCGTTGTACATCAGTTTACGAACGAAAAGATGACGAAGGAAGAATCTAGAACTGCTTATGCAAAATTATTGGAGATTGCAGACCACAATATTGCTAATAATGCAAAATACAAAGCTTACTATGAGCAAGCAAAAACTTCTGTAGAAGCTATCTTTGCACAAATTGAAAATAATATTTTCGACTGTGATTATTTCATAGAGAAGTTACGTCCTGAATATGAAGCTGATTCTGATAATCCAGAGGTGTTAAAGAAGATTGTTCCTATTTTAAAGCGTCAAGGATGTGTAGCTGGAAACCCTTTCTTAGACGAATTAGAAGGGAAGTATGCTAAATATGCATCAGAAGAAAATGCTAGAAGACAGAAAGAATTTGAAGAGAACAATCCAGCAATGATGGCTAGTAAAAAGTATAAAGAAGGCGATTTTAAAGGAGCGATTGCTAAGTACAGAGAAGCTTTAGAAGCAGAAACAGATGATGATAAAAAAGCAGGCTACTACTTTAGCATTGCTTCTATCCAAGGAAGGAAATTAGGACAGAACGGCCAAGCTAGAACGAATGCTTTAAATGCTGCTAAATTGCGTCCAAATTGGGGAAGACCTTATATGCTAATTGGTGATTTATACGGTAAAGCAAGTAGAACTTGTGGAAAAGATGGCTATTCTAGAGGCATAGTGGTTATCGCAGCTATTGATAAGTATAGAAAAGCAAAGAGTGTAGATTCTGATCCAGAAATAACACAAGAAGCTAATAAAAAGATTGGTATTTATAATGGATCGCTTCCTTTAAAGAGTGATGTATTTATGAGAAGTATGCAAGGAGGAAAGAAAGCTAAGACAGGTTGTTGGGTTGGCGAAACGGTAACGGTTCGATTCCAAGAAGGATAAATAAGCAATTGAATCTAGTATTCAATTAATCATATAATAAAAAACGCCTTGTTCTCATTTTGCAGAACGAGGCGTTTTTATTTATTTATGTATAGTAATTTTTCAGTAGAGTAGATAAACCAAATCAGAGAGGAGCATTACAACCTTATAAAAGATAGCGAAAATTACGAAAGGCAGCAATCTTAATCATTTTTTAAACTCTATTCCTATTCTATCTGCGCGCACTTCTAATCGTATTTAAAACCTTACTTGTACTAACATTCCTCTTGGGCTACCATAAAAACTAATATTTTCTCGCTTTTTCTTGTGCAAATGGGGAATTAAAACGCCCATAGTTGCACCTAATGCATATCCTGCAATCGTATCTGTAGGAAAGTGCTTGCCTGCTCGAACTCTTAAATAACCTGTAATAGCAGGAATAATTGCTGCGGTTGTCCATACTGCTGGTTTCCATTTACTTTCTGGATAGTAATCAGCAAAAATCTTAGCAGCAAAGAAGGAATTAGCTGCACTAATAGAGGTATGTCCAGACAAAAAAGCAGTTTTGGCATTTTTGGCCGTTTTTTTCGAAAGAGGGGCATCTGGATTATAAACAAAAGGGCGGTTTCTTTTTGCGGTTGTTTTGATTAATAACGTAATGCCAGTGGTAATGAAAAACGTCTCTCCATAAAGGGCAGCAATTGTACTAAAGTCTTTGCGACTTTTTTTATTCGTTAAAAATAGAAAAGGAAAAACATGTGTACCTACCCAAAAAAGATCACTTGCCTTATCAGCCTTGGGTGAATAATATTTAGTCGCAAATCGGTCAAAATTATTGACTTGGTTGGCATGGAGAACTTCTAAGTCCGCAGGAACTAATTCCGTTAAATTGGAACGAAGGTGAAGCCCTAATCCAGTAGTAATACCTGCTAAAGCTACTAAACCGCCATCTTTTTTCCAATCTAATTGATAAGGAGATTGTGCTTGAATTTGCAAAGACAAGATTAGTATTCCAGTAAAATATAAGAACTTAAAATATTTCATAGAGGATTGATTAAGGAATGATGTTTGGTTGTCCTTACGAAGTATTGTTAGCGTTTGGTTGCTTTTCCTTAAAAATTAGTACGTTATTTACTGGATTAGTTATAACTTATCTACTTGTTTAAAAAAGTACTTAATAAGGCACTAATTTTTGCTGGTTCGTCTTCTTGCAAAAAATGGCCACAATTAGGAAGTTCCGTTATTTCTGTTTGTGGCAAATCCTTTTTAATTCGCTGCATCGTCATAGCCACCTTAGGTAAGATTCGGTCATTTTTACCGTAAATTACTTGAACCGGTATCGTAAATAAGGGTAATTTCTTTTCTATTTCTTTAAAGGCTTTGAGACTAATATTAGAAGCACTTTTAATCAAAGCTTGTCTTGCTGATTTTTCTTTAAAAGGATTTTGATACTGTTCCAATAAATCAGATTTGATTCTGTCTTTATTTTCGACGCCAAAACGCATGGCCCAAGCAATTCCTTTAGGGGAAGTTACCCAATCTTTTGCTAAAGGGGCTTTTAATGCTAAAGTAAATAGGATAACTGCCCAACTAAAGTTAGGGTAAACCAGCGTATTTAAAAAGACCAATCGATGGATACTTTCTGGATGCCTTACCGCCCATAATAAACCCACAGGGCCGCCTAAGTCATGAACCGCTAAGTTAACTTTTCTAATATTTAATTGCTTTAAAAAGGCGGTTAGTAATTCACTATAAAAATTAAGGCTATAAGAAACGGTAAGGGGTTTTTCTGATTTCCCATAACCCGGTAAATCCAAGGCAATGACTCGATGGGTTTCCGCAAGCTTAGGCATTATATTACGCCATAAATAAGCAGATGTAGGAAAACCATGGAGCATTAAAACGACTTCTTTTTCGCCTGCTTCGAGATAATGTAATTTTATATCGTTGACGGTGAGGTATTTACTAGCAACTTGTTGTGGTATATTAGCAGAAGGATTGACTGGCATTATTGGGATGTTGGTTAGGAAAAGAAGGTTGAATTTACAGAAAAAACTGTAAATAATAGCCATTTTTCTACGCTATCTTATTAAGCGTTCTTTTGTCTCCTCATTATTACAACGGAATATTTCCATGCTTCTTCTTAGGCAAAGTCACTGCTTTATTCTCCAACATAGCAAAAGCTTTAATCAACTTCCGACGAGTATTTTTAGGATAAATTACTTCATCAATAAAACCACGTCGAGCCGCCCGATAAGGATTGGCGAATTTAGCGGCGTATTCTGCCTCCTTTTCTGCCAGTTTTGCCGCAGGGTCATCCGCTGCCATAATTTCTTTTCTAAAAATAATTTCACTCGCTCCTTTTGCACCCATTACTGCAATTTCAGCAGAAGGCCAAGAAAAATTCATATCTGCACCGATATGTTTAGAATTCATCACATCATAAGCACCACCGTAAGCTTTTCGAGTAATCACCGAAACTCTGGGCACCGTCGCCTCACTAAAAGCATAGAGTAATTTAGCCCCATTGGTAATAATTCCATTCCATTCTTGATCGGTTCCTGGTAGGAAACCTGGGACATCAACTAAGACTAATAGTGGGATATTAAAACAATCACAAAAACGAGTAAATCTAGCCGCTTTTTTAGAACTATTTACATCCAAACAACCCGCTAAATACATCGGTTGATTGGCGACAATTCCGATACTTCGACCAGCAATTCGAGCAAAACCAACGACTATATTTTCTGCATAATCTTTATGAATTTCAAAGAAAGTCTCTTCGTCAATTATGCCATTAATCACGTCTCGAATATCATAAGGCTGATTGGCATTTTCAGGAACAATACTTTCTAATTCTTCTCTGATTTCATCGCCCATTTCATAAGGCAATTTAGCAGGTTGGTCTTCACAATTTTGCGGCATATAACTAATCAATTGCTTGATTTGATTCAAACAGTCAATGTCGTTAACAGCGGTTAAATGCGTAACCCCAGACTTGGTAGAATGCGCACTTGCCCCTCCTAATTCCTCAGAAGTTACTTCTTCATTCGTTACTGTTTTAACCACATTCGGTCCAGTTACAAACATATAACTAGAATTTTCGACCATAATGGTAAAATCGGTCATCGCAGGAGAATAAACCGCACCACCTGCACAAGGTCCCATAATAGCAGAGATCTGTGGCACAACCCCCGAAGAAGTGACATTGCGATAAAAAATATCCGCATAACCACCCAAAGACTTTACGCCTTCCTGAATTCTCGCCCCACCACTATCATTCAAACCAATCACAGGTGCGCCAACCTTAACCGCCAAATCCATAATCTTGCAAATCTTCTCCGCATGGGTTTCCGACAAAGCGCCACCAAAAACAGTAAAATCTTGTGCAAAAACATAAATTAATCGACCATTCACCGTTCCATATCCAGTAACCACACCATCTCCATAATACTGCTCTTTCTCCATCCCAAAATCAGTCGTTCGGTGCGTGACCAAAATCCCAATTTCTTCAAAAGACCCTTCATCTAAAAGGAAATGAATGCGCTCTCTAGCCGTTAATTTCCCTTTTTTATGTTGCTTATCAATTCTAACTTGACCACCACCAAGGTGCGCTTCCGTTATTTTTTTATCTAAAATTTCTTTGTTTACTGACATAGTTTGAAATGATGAACTATGAATGATGAACGATGAATGGAACACGATTAAATGTTCATCATTCATCGTTCATCATTCATCATTATTTAATCGTTTGACATAATTCTACCAAAACCCCATTCGCTGTCTTAGGATGTATAAAACAAACCAATTTATTATCCGCCCCTCGTTTAGGTTCTTTGTTTAAAATTCTAAAGCCCTCTGCTTCTAAGCGTTTCATTTCTGCTCGAATATCTTTCACTTCAAAAGCAATATGATGAATGCCTTCGCCTTTCTTTTCGATGAATTTGGCAATGGCACTATTCGGGTCGGAGGCTTCTAATAATTCAATTTTGGAAGACCCTGTTTTGAAAAAAGAAGTCTTTACAGATTCTGATTCGACTTCTTCCGTTTTATAGTGCCGTTTACCAAAAAGGCTTTTGAAAAGGGCATTGCTTTCTTCTAAATTTTTTACGGCGATACCGATATGTTCTAATTTCATTTTTAACGGTTAGAAATCATGGTGATTTTAAAATCACCATGATTTGGTTCCAGAAACTATAATAACTCCTTCAAAGCCCCAACCAAACAATTCACATGATTCTTAGTACAACTCTCCCCCATAATTCCAACTCGCCAAATCTTCCCAGCAAAAGCACCTAATCCACCTCCCACTTCAATATTATAATCCAATAATAAAGACTTTCTAATTTTTGCTTCGTCTACGCCTTTTGGTAAATAAACGGCATTCAAATTAGGCAGTCGATGCTTCTTTTGTACCAAATAAGAAAAGCCTAAAGCCTCCAATTGCTTTTTTAAATATTTATGAACTTCCTGATGTCTTTTCCAACGATTTTCCAAACCTTCTTCCAAAACAATTGACAAAGCTTCATGCAAAGCAAAAACCGAAGAAACAGGTGCCGTATGGTGATAAGCTCGTTTAGCCCCCGCCCAATAATTTTTCACCAAGCTCAAATCCAAAAACCAGCTTTGTACCTTCGTTTTTCTATTTTCTAAAGCTTTTACCGCCGCAGGAGAAAAACTGACAGGAGACAATCCAGGAGGCGCAGATAAGTTTTTCTGAGTGCCTGTATAAATCGCATCAATATTCCAATCATCTACTCGTAATTCTACCCCACAATAAGAAGTCACCGCATCGACCATTAAAAGCCCACCTGCATTATGTACCAAATCACTAATTTCTTCCAAAGGCTGTAATGCCCCCGTAGAGGTTTCTGCATGTACTAAAGCTACTAATTTAGGTTTTGGGCATTTTTTTAAGGCTTTTTTAACTTGCGCAGTAGTGATTACTTTTCCCCATTCTGCTTCTACTTTATGTACCGTTGCGCCACATCTATCCGCAATTTCTGCCATTCGACCACCAAACACTCCATTGATACAAATAATACATTCATCGCCTGGTTCTAATAAATTGACCAAACAAGTTTCCATACCCGCACTTCCAGGCGCAGAGACCACAAAAGTCAAATTATTTTTAGTCAAAAAGGTCTGTTGCACCATGCTTTTGACCTCATCCATAATGGCTACAAATTCTGGGTCTAAATGCCCAATTAATGGCGTTGCCATCGCTTTTAAAACTCTTGGATGCGCATCTGATGGACCTGGGCCCATTAATATTCTTGGTGTTGGATTGAGTGGTTTCATTATTTTGATGATTGCTTAATAGTAAAATAAATTTATTCTAAAAAGGAAGCACGAACATAGCAATTTTTCTATATGTTTTAAGGGAAACACAAGACTAATTATTTTATTTTACAAAATTAGCTAAATTTTAGCAATTTTGACTAAAAATTAGGTTAGATTGTTAAAAATAAGAAAAGATGGGTTTCCACGTTTAAAAGTAGTGCTAGATTTAGCCATTGATTTACACCATAAATAAGGCATCCATTTCTATTGTTTGTTGGACAAGAGAAGTGGCATATTGGTTTTCCGTTACGCCAAAAGTAGTTATCATGGTCAAAAAGAGTGTTTTTTTACTTTTGGTATCTTTTCTAAAGGTAGATATTTTGTTTTTTAGCACTTCCGCATATTTTTTGGTGATGGTAAATTCATCTAAAGCAAACTTTATTTCACAAATATTAATCACATTATCATTTCTATCTATCAGTAAATCTATTTGCGCCCCTGTTTCCTTATTTGTTCCTGTTTTTCGCCAAGAAGATTCTTCTGTGTATATTCCGCCAATTTTTAAAGCCGTTTTAATTTGAGGAACATGTGCTAAACAAATGCTTTCAAAGGCAAATCCGCTCCAGCTTTTCCAAGAAGCACCCATTGATTTTTTTACCCAAGTACCTGTTCCATTCGCTCTTGAATTAGCAATAAATTTTAAGTAAAAAGCAGAATAAGGGTCGCTTAATTTATAAAGCGCCAAACGAAGGTTTTTACCCACAGGTAAATATTTAACAATAAAACCAGACTCTTCCAAACTATCAAATATTTTAGTCGTCGTACCACCAGAAGATAGTTTAGCAGCTTTCATTAATTCACTTCTATTCAATCCTTTGGGATTTTTTGCCAACACTTGCACGACATTTATATACCGTTCTGCCTTATTAAAAAGTCCTTCGTATAAACTTGAAAATTCGTCTCTCAATAAGCCATCTTTAGAAAAACAGGCTTCATCAATTACTTGAGTGGCACTTTGTCCCTTTCTTACTTCTTTGAGATAGTGTGGAATGCCTCCCATGACCATATATAATTGCAAAATATCGTAGCGTTCTAAATGGATATTTCGACTTTTTAGATAACACTCTGTTTCATATAAATTAAAGGGCAATAACCGAATCCGCCTTGTAATTCGATTGTGCAAACCGCCCCGACTACGGACTACATTTGAAATCATCCACGAAGCAGCAGAACCACAAACTAATAAAATTATATCTGTTCTTTTGTTAGCCCACCCATTCCAGAAATTTTCTAAAGCAGATAAAAAACCTGATTTGGTAGTCGCTAACCAAGGCAATTCATCAATAAATACCACCATTTTACCCTTGTGCTTTAGCTGACCCAAATAGTTGGTCAAATGATTAAAGGCAGTTAACCAAGATTTTGGCGTAGTGGTTATTTGGTCATCCTTTCCTAATTTAGTGTTTAAAACATTAATGAAATTTTCCAACTGTAATCCCTTCCCTACTTTATTCAAGCCTGTTATGGAAAATACGATTTCTTTTTGATAAACCGTTTCCGCTAAAAAGGTTTTCCCAACTCGCCGCCGCCCATAGAGGGCTACAAATTCAGATTCATTGGTGGTTAATAATTCTTTTAGTAAGGCTTGTTCTTTTTCTCTTCCTATTAATTTGATTGCCATTATTTTTTAGTTGAATTGCTGAACAGTAGGATAAAAATAGGGATAAAAAATTAGATAATCGTCCATAAATGTGATTTTTTTGGAGTTGTGGACGATTATCTAGTGTGTTATTAGATTAAATTCAAGGGGTTTATAATTTATTTGGCTAGTTGTAGTAGAAATTTATGTGGAGGAAAATCATGCAATTTAATAGCTCTTTCTCCTTGAAATAATTTCTATGTTTTCATTAATTTTGATATGGTTTGAAAGGTTATCGGCAATAAGCTTTCAGAATTGACTAAAAAGACCCCGTTTCATACCTAGAAACGTGGTCTTTTTGGTTTTTAATTGACTTGATTTGAAAGGGAACGGATAGAGATTTATTTCAAAATATTTTTCATGTACATTTCATAGATTTTTGGAAGAAAACCCATGAAACATTTTACTCAGGATTATATGGTTCTAAACTGAACTCTATACCATTTTCTTTTGCCCAATCTGCAAATTCTTCTATATCACATACTGAAAATCTTTTAATAAACATGTTATTAATAGTATTTAACTTATCTTGAAAATTGAGTAATCCAAATCGTCTAATATTTGTGAATGAGACTGGGTTATCTTGGTAACGTTTAAGAATTTTTGTTAGGCTAGTATCAGGAATAGGTATTGTATTATATCTTATGTCTTCATTCCAACGCCTTTGAATTTGGAGGCAAATTTCTTTAAGTTCCTTTGATGCTCTTTCTTTATTTTTGGGATTTTGAGAGGTATCTGCTAAATTTTTAAGGATTTCATATCCTGCATATTCTCCTTTTCTCATTTTGTCAGCCGCACTTGATATTTGTGCTATAATATCAATATCATTATTTACATCCTCTAGCTTTTCCAAAACAATACTTTCAACTTTTTTTTCTACTAATTCTCTAGCCTTTTTTTCTACTAGTGGTTTACGCATGAAGTTCTAAATAGTATTTATTGTAACTTTGCGGTTTTTCAAAAAAAGCAGAAATTATGAGTAGAGGACGTCCAACACCAGCTATAAATATGACTAATCGTCAG
>Ga0129327_10000624_pt1 | contig 21300 bp, 16 predicted proteins | sample CPBDNA_6_FD_111799 | JGI IMG/M metagenome (GOLD analysis project Ga0129327, IMG submission 111799) | Freshwater to marine salinity gradient microbial communities from Chesapeake Bay, USA - CPBay_Spr_31_0.8_DNA | ecosystem: Environmental > Aquatic > Marine > Coastal | place: USA: Chesapeake Bay... | reverse complement strand
GAAGAAGAAGAAGAAGAAGAAGAAGCAGTTGTTATTGTCGTCGATATTCTCGATATCCTCGCGTTCTTCCGCGCGCGCGCACATCTCGCGCATCTGATCAGATTAGTCGCCCCTTTCGTTCCGAAGAGGAGGAGGCTTCGGTGTGACATGGATATCTGATATCTGTTGTGGTAGGTATTTCGTCTGGGGAAATGAGGTGAAATTGCGCACAACTTGCTTTTGCGCGGAGTACTCTCATCATCGTCGGCTGTAAAATGTCCTCCCCTCTCCCAAAAGCGACCACCAAAAAGAAGAAGGAGAACGAGGCGAACGACGTAAACACGAATAAGAAGCAAAAGAAAGTCGCAGCGGCACTCATTCCAGAAATCATCCCCCGAGATGCGTTGGAAAGCGCAGACGAAGATTTCAAAGACGACGACGACGAAACGAAGCGTCGCTTCACCGCGGTGGCGTTCAACGTCGCCGGTTTGCGCGCTTTGTTAAAGAATAAACCCGAATGTTTACGAAAAATTGCGGACGAAACGAAGTGCGACGCGATGATGTTCTCCGAGCACAAGCTTAATCCGGAAAACGTGGAGGAGGCGACGAGACAGTTGAAGGAGTTGTTGCCTGAGTTTACGACGGTGAAGTTTGCGTGTTCGACGGCGAAGAAAGGGTACGCTGGAGTTTGTGTTTTGGCGAAGGGCGAGTGCGAAGAGGCGAGAAAAAAAGAAGGTGGGAAATCGCCGATGAAGCAAACGTCGATTAAGGATATGTTTGGCGGCGGCGCGAGCGAGAAGAAGAAGGAAGCGCCAATCCCTACGAACGCCGCCGCCGCGAGGCGATACGACGGACCAAAGCTTTTAAAAGTCACGGAAGGGTTGCTCGATGGGAAACATCTCTCGGAAGGCCGCGCGATTACTTTGGAATACGAATCGTTCAACGCACTATTCACGTACGTTCCAAACAGCGGGCAAAAGCTGGACCGTTTGGATTGGAGAATCAACACGTGGGAAAAAGAGTGTCGCGAGCATTTGAACGCGTTGCAGGCGAAGAAACCGACGATTTACGGCGGTGATTTAAACGTGGCGCATCTAGATATCGACATTTATAACGTAGACGCAAAACACATTCCAAAATCAGCAGGGACGACGCCGGAAGAGAGGAACGCGTTTGGAGTGATGACGAGAGAGTGCGATATGAAAGATTGCTTTCGCTATTTCCATCCTGGGAAGAGCGGGTGGTTTACGTATTGGTCTCAACGAGTCGGGAACAGGCCAAAGAATAGAGGTTTACGTTTGGATTACTTCTTAGCTAGCAGCAAAATGTTCGCAGAAGACGCACATGTGAAGGTGGTGTCCAGTAGAATATTGACGGAGATGAATGGAAGCGACCATTGCCCCGTATCGATCACGTTGGCATTGCGGGAGTAATTAATTGAGGCGCTCAAGATTTTTCATCATCGTTTCTCTTAACCTCCAACTACAGATACTATTACTACTGTTTTACATCTTTAGAGCATCGCGTCGTCTACTTCTACGTCTTTCAGCTCGTCGTCTTCACTTTCTTTCCTATTCTTTCCTTCGTGCGATTTGGTAACTCGATCGCGTTTTCGCGCAACTTTTTTGTTTTTCGGAGTAAGCAAGCGTTCGTATTTCACCTCGACGCTATCCTTCAAAAACGAAAGCAGGGATCTGACGCTAGAGAATTTCGGACTCGATTTCGCATTTTTTGTCAGGAAAGTTTGAAAGGTGCTCACGTATCGCTTGCATCTTTCATCAAACGGAAATGCGATACACGCCGCGACGGCTTTGTATTTGCAAAGCGCGATGTTCGAGAAAGTAATTTCCTTCGGATTGGCAAACATCCGTTCCGGCCACCACGCGCGATTCGTGCTCACGTTTTGAAAGATAATCTCGTATTGCCTCGCGTGCGCGTTGTCGCTTTCTCCTATACACGTTTCGACGCCCACTAGCGCGGTGCTCAAATATTTCCAAGACTGTTCGTCTTTCGGAAAACACTCAACGCGTTCGCACGCGACGTGTAATAACTCGTTTACATCAATCGCGCTTCCGATGTATGCGACGCTTGCCGTATCCATCGCGCTAAAATTATCCCCCGCTTCGTTGATACTTCCTTCATCGTCGTCATCGAACGCATCTTCCAAAAAATCAATTCCTTCTACGCGTTGCACATTCTCCGCTTTATAATTGTACTTCCAGCAATGCATTAAAAAGCGCGTGGATATTTCGCACGTCGGGTCGACTCGCACGGCGGCGAGACACGCACTCGCTATGTTTTGCGCGTCCATGCAGTCAAGAGGACGGGATTTAGGCGGAGCAAAGCCTTTTCGAGACCTTTCCGCGTGGTCTTTTCGATACCCGCGTGCGTATGCTCGAATCAAAAAAGTCGCCAAAGCCTCTCTCGCGTCTTTATCGTTCGGGAACTCTTCGACGAGCTTTCTCAACTGCTCATCCACGGTGACCATAGTCATTTCCGGTTCTTGCCAATTCGCTGGATTTTTGGCCAAAGTGAGCATCGCGAAAGCTATGGTAAGTTTGATCGCGTCGTCGCTCGACGACGCCGAAGAAAAATTCGCATTAATGTCCTGTCGTTCGTTGTTGCTGTTGTTGTTGATGTTGTTCTTTTTTGTCGCCCTGGCCTCGAGTAAGCTCGAAATGGAAATGAGCGCACTCGTTCGTAGCGAATCGTCGCCGTACGCTCCACTCTCGGCTCTAGCATCCAGGGTTTTCGCAATCGATTTACCTCTTCTTTTCATTTCTATCTCTTTACTCGTGAGTGGCGATCGACACATCTCCAGCCGTAGCACGTGTTTTCGCACGGTCTCGTCTTTCACGGATTCAAACCAAAGCGCGACTTTCAACATCGCCGCATCCGTGAGCAAACGCGTGCTGGAACGTAATTTTTTCTTCTTGTCTTTGGGAAAGAAATTACACATCTTGACGCCGCGACCTTCGAGTAACCGCACGGCCTCTGTCACTTCAGGTCCCAGGTTTATTTCTAGCTTATTGTCCTCCTTCTCTTCTTTCTCTTCTTCTTCTTTCTCTTCTTCGTCGTACCCGCCAAACCGGGAAGCGTGCGGCAGCGCTTTCTTCCTTTTCGCCTTCCTCAACGCCTTCGCCTTCTCCGTGCTCACCCTCGCCTCTCTCGCTTTCCTCCTCGCGGCTCGGAAAAACTCCCCGAACGCGCTCTCGAACCTCGCCTGATGCCTCTCGCCCCCAACGTTCGCCTCTTTCAATAAATTCGCATAAATCACCTTCGCGTCTCTCTCTTCCTCTTCCTCCTCTTCGCCTCCTCGACCTCCACTCATCAACTCCAAACAACTCTTCATCGCTAATCGCTCGTGCTTCTTGTGCGTCTCCCAATCATTCCGCTCGACTTTATGGTGCCAACTCAACGTCTTTCTCTTCCTCCGTCTCTCATTCGCCTCTTCGTCTTCGTCCTCCTCTTCTTCATTGTCCTCGTTCCGTCCTCCGTCCTCCAAAGCCTCTTCCTCCCGGTACATCCGCTTCCGACTGATGGCTAACAACGCCGCCGTCGTTCGCGCCGCTAACTCGAAATCGCCGCTCTGCAAGCAACACGCAACCAATCGATACACGTTCTCCGCCGCGTGTTTTCGGATGGACGTTTTCTCCTTCTTGATGACTCCCGTTCTTGTCGTCGTCGTCGTCTCGGGTGAACGCAGAAGAAGCATTCTCTCCTTTTTCCCAAGGAGTCTCAGAGGAAACAAAAGTTCTGATTCGTCCGCAATCTTCTTCGCCGAGCGTACTCCTCCTCCTCCTCCTCCCTTCCGATCCGTTCTCCTTCTCCTTCTCCTTTTCGTACCCCTTTTTCTTCGGTCGTCGTCGAAAGAATCGTCCTCCTCATCGCTTCGTTCCTCCTCCTCCGTCAAATGCGTTCCTTGGTCTTCTTCGTTCGACGACGACGCATCCAATCGCTTCTCTGGATGTAAATGTTTCGTCCGTTTCGAACGCGCGTTGCGCGTGCTGTGCAACGTTCTCGACACGCCGGAGGAGGATACTTTCGACGCTTTGCTTTTGGTCGTCGTCATCGAAACATAGGAGTAGAAGAGTAATAAGAGTGTTTACGTCGTTTTGCGTGGATTTTAAGTCACGAGAATCGACAGACATTTGAGACAAAGAGGATACAACGGAGGATGAATACTACTCGCATTAAAAAGCGTCGTCGTCTCTAAAAAACCCATCTAAATCATCCTCTCTTCTTTTCAACTGATTCATCGCGACGTGCGCTTTCCTTTTTTGTTTTTTCGCGACTTTTCTGGCGTAGACGTCGCTGTCTTTTTTCTTCGCGTCCGCGCGTCGCACGTTCGGGTTGACGAAGAGTTCGTCCTCGTATAAGACTTTCCCGGTGAACGCGCCTTGGAAGATTTTGATCGGGTGGAGGCAAAAGCGCGGGCCGACTTCGGTTAAGGAGAGTCCACCGGAGGAGACGCCGTTTTCGATGGAGGAGAAGTTCGCTCGCACTTCTTTCCCTTCCGGATGGACGATTTGGTAGTTTCGAAACCACACTCTTCCGTCTTCCCAATAAAAAGACATCTGGTGGTCGTAGAACGGTTTCATCGCGTGGTGTTTCCACGGCGTCGCGAAGCAGTGGACTAAAATCTCTTTAATCACGCGCGTGTGCATTTCGTCGTCGAATTTCGGATCGAAGTGTAAACTCGGTCGAGAAAACTTCAAATGGTTCCCGGTTAACTTCAACTCCGCCATCGTGTGAATGTTCTCCACGTGGAATTTTATCGACGGTCCCTCCGGCGTCTTCGCGAACCAGGCGTAGGAATCTTGCCGTTTCCTCGATTCAAAGAATATCGCGTTGTTACACCCTCTCAACTCCGCGCACTCCACCACCGCTCTTTTATCGTTCTTCGAATCAATCTTCGCGTCTTTCTTCGCGTTCGGGAGTAAACAGAGTAAATCTTGCATCAAGTGGCGAAACCGAGCGACAACCCCTCGACTTGTCAGTACGAGCGTTTTTTCTTTCCTATTGATGCCTGTATGTTCCGGTTCTTTATGTTGTTTACTCTTCTCTGGTTTAAACAGCGCCTCTTTTTCCAAAACCTCGCCAAACCGACCTTGGTACGCCTCGTCGAACTCGTCCTCGGAATCCGAGGCGACGTCCCCGGAAACGCCGAGCAAGACTTTCGTCCGGTCGATGTGGCGATGCTTCGTCTGTTCCTCCCGGATTCGATTCTCAAAGTCGTCCCGTTCTAAACGCGCTTGGCGCTCTTGCTTGCGCTTTTTGTTTTTCATTTATTATGTATAAGACTACTCTCACTACGACTACTTTCTAAAAGTGATGCTCGTTTATCGCGTTTGTATCGGTGATGATGATGGTTTGGGGATGATGATGATGAGAGAAAAAGTGAAGTTTTTGGCGGCGGTCTTTGGCTTCCCTTTCTCGAAAATACTACGAGCGAAACACCAATCAAACGTATTCGTCAAGAACTCCTTGTCGATGATCGATAGGAAATTCAACACGCAGAGTATACTGCAAAATATATATATGTACAACTTTTTTTCTACGATCGGCTTTACCCGCCGACGCGTTCGACGAGCTCTTGCAAAATGACGCACGCGGAAAAGGCAAAGATGGCGAATAAGGTCCAGTCGCCACCCGGTAAAGCGATGGAATCGATCAAGGCTTTTTGTCGCGTCATTTCGGTCGACATGGTAATCTTAGATTCAAATTCTTTGGCAGATTTTCGATAACTGTACACCATTAAAGGCGGCAACAAGCCAAAGATGACGATGACGCCGAACGTTCCGGCGTTGTCGATGGCGGAGATGAAGACGTCGGGGTAGGTGATGGCGAAAGTTAACGGCGGGATTAACGTCAACGCGTAGGATATGGGTTCGGATTTCACGTCGACCGATCGTAACCCATCCGCGATGAACGATTTCAATCCGATGGTGAATCCGATGAAGGACGTCGCCACGGCGCTAAAGGAAAACGCGTCGATTAACACCGTGCCGTAGCCACTTTCGATTTTCGAGGCTAACAGATCCACCGGATTTACTCCTGAAGTCATTAAATCTTCTCCGGATAAAGCACCTAAAACGACCGCATTCCACAGCAAAAACATAGCCAACGGCACCGCGGTCCCTAAAATAGTCGCTTTCTTAATCTTTGGCACGTCGCCCTCCAACGAGGAAACCACGGATGGCAACACGGATTGATACACGAACGCAACCGCTACGCCAGGGATAGTATTGCCTACCACGCTAAAATCACTTCTCTCCAAATTCGCCGCGTCTACTTCACCGACGCACAAACTCACCAACCCGATCAAAGCGCTAACGATAAAAAGCACCAACAATCGATTGGTGAAATCCAAAACTTTTTCGTTGCTCAGCGCCACGAACAAACCTATCGCACCACCAAATACTAAAACCGCTTCGTCGAATCCAACATCCGCGACGTATTTCCCGCTCGACAAAATCTCCGCCCCTTTTAAACAACACGCGATGGTTAAACACTCGTGCATGAATACGTACGCGGCGCTAAACACCAAAGCACCACCATTCCCGAGCGTCGAACGCGTCACTGAAAACAAACTCACCCCATCTTTAGAACTCCCGAGCGCGCATAACGTCGCCAAGTTGACCTCCGCCAAGCAAAATCCCGTCGCCACGAAATACATCCACATCGCGACCAACACTTCCGAACTCGGGAGAAACCCGCTCGGCCCGGTTATTTCCGGAAGCGCCAACACGCCGGCCCCAACCGTGGTTCCGGCAATCAACGCCGCGTTTCCGAAAACCGACCCAGACTCGTGCGCGTACCCCTCGTTTTCGTTCACGTTGGACCACAAGCGAGTGATGACTTCTGTTTGTTGCAATTTGGAAGTGTTGTTGTTTTCAATCGTCGTCGTCGTCGTCTCGTTTCTTTCATCCGTCTCGTTCTTTGAGGAGGAGGAGGAGGAGGAGGAGGGGGAAGCGCGGAGGCCAATTCTTCGTGTTCTTCTTCTTAACGACGACGAGAACTGAAGAACGGATGTCGATGGTGAACTCGCGTCGTTTCGCGTTCTCGTCAAAGTCGTCGTCAAAGTCGTCGTCGTCATCGTCGTCGTCATCATCGCGGGTGAAAAAAGAGCGACGGAAGTTTCACTCTCAGGAGTCGTGTTCCGTTATCGAGAAGACGGAGAAGCAAAAGCAGGAAAGCGTGATGTCATTTTGTGCGCGCGCACGTGCGTATCTTTTTCTTGCATTTCTGAAGCTTTTTTCCTATAGGAGTACTCCTACAACTATTACAACTAAAATAACTAGGCATGATGACTACATCTTAGGAATACTACTGCACATCTAGTATCTATCGATCGATTCTATACGGACTAAACTGATTATATTCGTCATCGTCTCGCGCTGTTGTTATCGTCGTCGCCGCCGTCGCCGCCGGGGCGAGCACCGTTTCGTAGTACGCCTCCTCGTTTTCGTTTTCCTCGTCCTCGTCCTCCTCGGAAGAAGAGGAAGAAGAAGGAGAAGAAGAAGAAGAGGACGAACGGGATAAGATGAGCTTGAGCAATAAAAGCGTCACCGCGACCGCCGAGAGTTTTAAAAACGCGCATAAGTAGACGAAGTTTTTCAGAGGACGCCAGGAGCGTCCGGTGATGTACATCATGTCCAACTTTCGTTTAACGGCGGCGCCTATTTTCCATCGCTCGACGATATCGGCGGCGATGAAGCCGGCGAAGATGGACGAAAGGTCCGCGAAGAAGACCAAGGCGGAGAAGGAGAAGGCTTCTTTGTTTTCGCACTTTTCGGCGACGACGGCGGAGAGGATGACGATGGGCATGTACGCGAAGCGAGAGCCGAAGGAGATGACGAGTTCCAGAATGGACAGGATGATTGCCGCGCGCATGCCGCTATTGCGTTGGTTAATTTGAGGCGGGTGGTAAAGCGCGAACAGTCGCACGAGCTGGAAGCCGACGTCGGCGACGCCGCCGAGGAGGAAGACGTTCATTTTCGATCGAGGCGTTTGGAGGAGGAGTTGTTTTTGTCGGATTCGAGCGTTTGCATATCTTGACGATGATGATGATGATGATGATGGTAACTCTCCTCTTCTTCCAGGAGGAGAATGAGGAGGAAGATTTCCGTCGTCTCGTTGTTGTTGCTTCTTTTCGACGAAGTATTTGTTGTGGAAGAAGGAAAACGCAAACGCGCCGAACAGCGCGCCGACGTTGGAGAAGAATTGAAACATACCAAAGGCACTGTTTGGTAGTTTTTTGTCGTAGATGGAGTAGATGAACGAATTGTACGTATCCATGGCGGTTGGCGTGATTCGGTAGATGAATAACGCCAAAGCGAGCACGATGAATTCGCGGTCCGAGAAGAATCTTCTCCACGGCCATTTCTTCGTCGACGTTTGCGCTCTTCTTCGTCTTCTTCTTCTCGTTTCCAAATCTTCGTCCACTTCGCGCGCTCCTCCGGCGCTCCTTTTTCCCTCTTGAATCCTCAGCGCAAAAATCGACGCCAGAACTGCAAACCCACTCGACAACGCAATCGTCGCTCGCGCGGTGAACATCTCCAAAAACAAAACCGAACACGCGCTTCCTAAAATCGCCGCAAACGTTCGCGTCGCCATGGCGACTGTTTGCACGTTCACCTGCGTTATCCGTCTGTTCTTTGATTTCGAATTATGCGCGTTATTCTCTCTTTCTTCAATCGCGCGTACTTCCTCTGCCTCTTCTTCTGCGTTTATTTCACCACCTCCTTCTCTTTCTCCGCCGCCCATCCGTCGCATCTCTTCCTCGTTTCTCCCCGAAGTTGTCGTCTCAATCGTCTTCGTCCCTTTCGCCGCGCACACTAATATCCCGTCCAAACTCGCGTACGCCCCGCTCACGCACGCGGTCATCAAGATCCCAAACCCGTACACTTCCTTCAGCGTTTTCGCAAAGGATAACGCGAACTGAAATATGCCGGCTAAAATACAACACCCGCTCGCGAACTTCGCGCGATGTCCTCTCTCTCTTCGCCTCGTCGTCTCTCCTTCTTTCTCGTCGTTTTCATCACGACTCGAGCTTCGACTCAGAAACCAATCGCTCATTAACGCAAACACCGGTTTCATCGCGTACGTGGCGAACGTCAAAGCGTAGTATCGGTTGATTTTTTCCGGCGCAGAAGTTAACCCCATATTTCGGTTCAGGACAAAATCGATCGCCGTCATCGAGGAGGTCACGAACGTCGTCAGGAAGAGTAACGCGAGGAACAGAAGAGGGAAACGTTTCACCGTTTGCATCCATTTTCCCATCGGTCTCTCTCTCTTTCTCTCTCTCTCGCGTTTACGGCTGATTTATGCGCACTCACGCGCGCACACTTTCACGAGTGATATGACGAGAGAGCACACGCGTCTCGCTTCTTTTCTCTCTTTCTCTCTCTCTCTCTCTGTGTGTGTATATGTGCGCGTGGTTTTGTATGAAGAGGAAAAAGAACAGAAAAGTGAGGAAACTTTTTCCCCAGAGTTTTCCTTTGCTCTTTCTCAGCTTGCCTGAGACGAGAGAGAGACGCACACGAGATAGAAACAACACACAAGTAATCCATATATATAGAGAGAGACTTCAGAGGGAAAGAGAGAGAGAGATATGTCGGCCCCGGCGACGACCAAAGGTCCCTCCTCTTCCTCCTTAGGGGAAAAGCGGTTGTTGAAGATCAAAGTCCGCTCGCAAGACCCGGTCGGGGAGTACGAGTTTTCCTTGTGCGCGACGGTACGTTATGTTGTTCTGACGCGCAAGCGTGTTCGTTTCTTTTCTCTGCGCTTCGTTCTTCTTTAGTGTTCTTGTTCTTCTTCTTCTTCTTCGTGTTAGAGTCGCTTCTCGCGCGTTAGGGAAGAGGAGATCTCGTTTCCAATTCTCGTGTAACGCATCCCGTCGAGAGTGAACGACGCAGAAGAAGACGCGAGAAGGAGAACGAACGAAAGCGCGAATTTCGATGAATTCACGCGTTTCTTTCCCTCTTTTCTCTCTCTCTTTCTCTCTGTCCTCAACAACGTTTCGATTGCGGTTCTTCTTCTTCGTCTTTTCAACCTCGGGGAAAGCGAAAGAGTTGGTGTTTGACTTTGACTTTGACTGACACTCTTTTCCACAATCTACGCTTTCGCGCTACGTGTTACATCAATCTGAAACAGACGAAAATCCTCGCTCTGAAGAAACTGGTGGAAACGAAATCTGGAGTGAAACCCGCGGAACAGCGGATTTTGTGTCGAGGTCGCTTGGTCGCGGACGAGACGAGCTTATCCTCGGCGCCGGTGGAAAATAACGACGTGTTGTTGATGGTGAGGAAAGCGCCCGAGTCCGCGACGGCGAGGACGCCGGAAGGGTTGAGGAATGATCCGCACGCGCCGCATAATCGGGAGAATGGGATGAGAGGGAGGGGTTCCGGTCTTCGGTCCATCGAGGAAGTTATGGGCCGCGCCGTCGGCGGCGGCGGCGGCGAGGCTGTGTTTCAAAGGTTGAACATTCCAGGTTTACCGCCGGGCGTGGAGGTTGTCGGCGGGATGACCAACATGATGATGCCACCGAACGCGAGGATGTTAGGAAGCATGGCGTTTAGCGGGACCAATCCGGAAGCTTTCGATCCGCAAAGAATTGGAAGCATGATTCTATCGCAGATAGTAGGAGCAGACCGCGCGGGTGGCGGGTTGGTTCAACCGCGCGCCGATGCGACAGGTCAGCGGGCGGAGGAGCGCCGAGGAAGGGGACAAAACACCAACACTGGAACAAATCCTTCATCGAATAACCGAACTTCGTCGTCGTCGAGAGAGCGGCGACCAACTCACGGGTTACAACCGCCTAGATTCCCAACCGACGAGGACGGTTTTGGCGCCAACGGATCCGTTCATACGCAAGTCTTTGATACTCCGGACGGCCCGGTTGCGGTGGAAATTGAGATGGGCGCGATGATGCCAGATGGTTTCCCGATGATGTTCTCGTCGCCGCCGAGACGAAGGAGAGAAGATGCAGAAAGAGGAACAGGAAACGGCGCGCCACCGCCAGCGGCGAGAGAACAAAATACTACCACCACCACCACCAACATCAACAACAACAACAACAACAACAACAACAGTAATAGAAGAAATTCCCGCACGAATCCCGCGCAAACGCTTGCAACCTACGCCATGCGGCTAGATCGACATTTAGCGGCCTCACAGCAGCAGCAGCAAGAGCAACAGAACCCACAAGAAGACGAACATCTCGAAAGCGTCGTGCATCACGGCGTCTGCTGTGATGCATGCGACGTGATGCCAATTCGCGGCGCGAGATACAAATGCACAAACAGAGATGACTACGATTTGTGTTCGGAGTGCCATTCTCGATTGTACGGAGGAGTAGACAGAAGTGCGTTGCAATTCCATCGATTAGCCTATCCGTTACCGATTGGTTTGATGGATGGGAGAGAAATTTCCTTGTTCGGCGACGACTCGGAATCCGATTCCGAAGATTTCGTCCCAGAAGCTGCCCCGGTTTTCACGCACGAAACAACTACGAACGCTGTCCCCGGTGCTGCGAGTGATAACGCAAACGCTAATACCTTTGCAAACGGTATCTCAACGGCGCAAGGAGACGTCGACGCGTTGACAACCGCCCTCGATGTTGCATCGAGATCTGCACAGCGTCTTATCCCGCAGCTCACGCAGTTGAGCGCACGCGTGCGATCCGGTGACATTTTTCAAAGCGCTCCGAACGCGTCCTCGTCGCAGGAGAGACGAGATGATAATGCACAAGCCGTCATAAATGGCGAAATTCTCGAACTTGCGAGCCAAATGCATGCGATTGGCGCACTTTGGACGGAATTGGCGCGCGGCGTATCATCGGTCGCCCCTGCGGCCTTACCGGCTTCAGCGTTCGCTCCCTCTTTTTCGCCGGCTAGCGCGAGAAGACAATCGACGATTCAATATATGAATTCGATCCGAGCGGCGACGGCCGCGGCGACGGGGGCACCGGCGCGTGCTGCGGCACCAGCTGGAAACGAGCGAAGAACTGAGGTTGGCAACGGCGTTTACACGCAAAACGTGAGTGCATCGCGAAGTTTCCGCTTACCGCGAACGGTATACTTGGATCGTTCAAGCGCGTTTGCCACGGTCATTCCAGCGATGGTATCGCCAGCAACTCTCGCGCAAATGCATAGATATACAATGCAGGATCCCGAATCGGCCCAACCGTCTTCTCCTCCGGCCGAAAGAAACGATGTTGGTTCTTTCGATGGCATTCGCCACCTTGGCTGGGCGCCCCCTCCGCGAAACCTGCCGGAAGGCCATCAGTCCGCGCCATCGGCTCTCATTTCTGCCAACACAGAGATGATTCGCAACGAACTTCGCGAGAGAGGCACAGCCGAGTTTGCCGAGAATTTTGAGAGAGCCCTGAACCAGTTCATGAGGGATGGTCAAGTTGTCGGCGCGCCTAGCCCCTCCCCGCCGTCGTCTCGAGCTACTCCTACCGCTCCTCGTCAACCTACGGCGGCGACGGTGGCGAGGAGAACGGCGCAGAGACGAGCGAATGCGAACCGCGCTGCCACGGCTGCTCCCGACGCTACCAACAGACGCAGAGGCGGCGGATCTGATGGTCAAAGAGAAGGAGCAGGCGCCAACGCCGACGCGCCTGCTCCAAAGCGCACGAGAAGAGGAGGATAAAGAAATAAAACCATTTAGAAACACAGAAATGTAGAAACACACCGCAAAAAACAACACAGCTTCGCCAGCGCATTGATTACTTTTGTTTAACTGAGAGATTTGCGAGTGAAAGAATGTAAAAATATAAGTATTTTGGTATACGAATCGCGAAACTGTATCTGAACAAAATATTTCTCTGAAATTACACGCTACGGTATGTATATTTACTATCTACGCCTTTGCATCTACTACTCTATCTACTCTATGTATTCTATCGTATCATTCTGCCATTCCTCAACAAAAATGCCAAAGCACCAACCGCGGCTCCTCCTAAGTGCGCCGAATGTCCAATCCCGTCTTGAGTTCCTAATCCTGCGTAGTCTCTCAACAAGAACATCGCGCCGAATACCCACGACTCCAACGGAAGTATTCCGTACAAATAAATCTTCCGGTGTGGCATCATCATCACGCTCATGGCAATGATCGAGTTTACCGCTCCAGACGCGCCTAAACTCGCCGGCGCGGCTAACCTCGCGATTTTATCCATGCGCTCGTCGAACCACGAGAAGAAACTCTCGTGTTCTCTCTTGTCGAAAAATCCAACGTGCGGTTTACGTTTCCGTCTCTCGTACCTCTCGTACCCGACGTGCGCTAAACTCGACACCACGCCACCAACGAGATATAAATTCAGCAAATACGCTCCTCCGCACGCCAACGCCACGTCTCTGCCGAAGAAATACAGCGTAAACATGTTCCCGAACAAATGATTGAACGAGTTGTGCGAAAACGCCGCCGTCAACGCGGTGTGCCAGTACCCGTTCGCCAAAGAACTCTCCGAGACCAAAAAATGCGTCCTCATCGTCTTAAAGTTCTCCGGTTCTTGCCACGCCAAGTACACCGCGGTATTCGCTCCAATCAGCATCCACACCACAGAGGTGTCCCTTCTGCTCTCATTCGTAGTCGTAGTATATCCCCCCCGCGAATAATAATTATCGTACGAATCTCGTTCGCCTCGCGTGAAGAACTCTCTTTTTATGCTTCTCTCTCTGATGTTGTTCGTGTTGTTGCTGCTGTTCTTTCTCACGAAACCCGACCGAGCCGCGAATAACGAAAACGCTTTCGCATCTCCGAAGAACGACGAATGGAACGTCATCGAAGATTGATGATGAGAACTCCCAAAACTCGTCGTCTTTCCTTTTCCTCCTCCTTTTCCCGACAGCGACAGATTCAGCGACCTTTCTCTCGTCGTTTTCGCGGCAGAAGCGGCTCTTCGAAAGAAGAGCCCCAGCATTTAGTAGTGTTTGTTGTGTTGTATAAGGCGGGGAAATTCTAAAGAATGCGGACTAAAACTCTACTGATTTATATAAACAAGACTTCTATCAAGGCTAATAAGGAATACTCTCTCTCTCTCTCTTTACTCTCTATCACATGAACTTTTTCCTCTCCCTGTTGTACTTATCGTCCGCGGCGTGAAACTCGTTCACGCACCCTTGGTATAACAAATACGGCACCGCGATGCCGAAAATCCCGATCACCCCTAACGTTCTCGGGGAGAATTTGAACGTCTTTTCGACGACTTCTCTCGCGTGGCCGTGGAGTTCTACGAATTGGTTCGGTTTCACCGAGGTTGGGTCACTGCCTGCCATTTTCTTCTCTTTCTCGTTGTTCTGTGTGTGTTACGCAAAGCGTGCGAGTGCTCTTTGATGCCGGAAAGAGTGAGAGAGTCGCGCGCGTCAAACCCCTAGACTTTAAGGAAACATTTAGGGTTTTTATGAAACCCTAAATATATGCGTCATTTCCTCCCCTAAAAATCGAATCGCGCGCGCGCTATAGATACACACTCACTCGTTATTACATTCAATCACAAAACGAAGATATCGTCTCTCTCTCTCTTTCTTTCTCTGCGCATCATCATCAAGCGCTTTACACACTTTACGCGCGCGCGCGAGACTTAAAAAATGAACGCGTTATTCCGCGAACAGTTCGCTCGTTCGTGTCGAGCAGAAGCGCAGAAGAAGAAGAAGAAGGACGACGACGACGACGACGACGGGAGAGGCACGTTTACGTACCACCAACTGACGATTCTCGCGCAGCACGCGTACGCTTTGAGCCTAGGGGCGACCGTTTTGAAAGACGAGGAAGAGGAAAAGGAGTTAAAGCCCGTGCAGAGGCGAACGTACGTCGCCGTGCCCGAGGAACGAATAACCACTCGGTTCGATATCGTGCTCCAAGCGTGCGATTGGACGAAGAGAGGAGGAGGCGAAAAGAAGAACTCTTCCAGGAAGTTTGTGACGTTCGCGACGTTTCGAGAGGAGACGTATTCGTCGTCGTCCGGAGGTAACGGCGGGAAGATATTCGACGCGAAGAAGGCGTTCGGGGACGGTGTAGAGAAGAGGGGCGAGGAGGACTTTTTGCGCGATAAATCGGACATCGAAGTGCACGAACTGTTTTCCGAGTCTATGTTCGATCCAATCTACCGAGCGTACGCGGAAGCCGTCGCGACGGTGCCGAATAGGAGAGAACCGCCGAGTTTACGCGCGACGCCGAAGGAGTTGTTGGAACGGATTTTTACCAAAGTTCGAGGGGTGGATTTGTGCGCGTTGACGGCGACGTGTAAAGCGTTTAAAGCGGTCGTCGATGGAAAGAACGAGAGAAAACAAGATGCACTCTTTTTGAACGCGATTGAACGAGAGTTTCCTGGGATTATTCGTGAAGTGAAGGCGATGGAAGTGGACGCGGGGAGACTGGTCGCCGGCGCGGTTCGAGCGGCGGAGACGAGGACGAAAGACGATTTTCGACCAAACGGAGGAGAGATTGTCCCGAAAGCAGAATACAAACGATTAATACAAAACCAAAGAGAACGCGAAGAAGCGCGAATTCGAGAGGAGTCTATGAATAGAATGCGCGAAAACATGTCGTTTCGAGGACAAGGACGAGGACGCCAGGGGGGAGGGAACAACAATTATCGCCCGTCCTACCCGCACCGCGACATCGTCCCGGGTTTCCCCGGTTTTGTTCCCGGCATAACCGGCGGTGCGTACGATTTGTACCCGAACCCAGATCCAACCGGCGGTTTCAACCCGTTACCGCCTCCTGGATCCATCCCAGGTATCGGTGGTCCTCCTCAGCGTCCGGGACGAGGAAGAGGGCATCTCTTCCCGGATCCGAACGGCGCTGGCGATTTTACCGGATTCGAAGGCGTCCCGGGCGGCATGCCAGGAGGTTTACCGACCCCAAACGGTCGCGAGCCACCGGATAGGTTCCATACGCGCGGACCACCTCCACCGGAGAATCGATTCGGTGGACCGGGAGGATCCGGAGGTTTCGGCGGGGGCGGCTTCTTTTAATATCGAAACGTCCTTTATGCGCACCCCGAAGCGCGAAAGAAAAGAGTGAGAGAGAAAGAAAGAGAAAGAGAAAGAGAGAGAAAAAGAACACGCGAAGATAGCAACTAAAGATAGCACGCAACGCAGCACGATTTAGAGAGAGAGAGAGAGAGAGAGAGAGAGAGAGAGAGAGAGAGAGACTTGTACAACAATATACCCCCCCCCCCTAAAATCAAAGTATAAATATCTGCGTTTCACAAAAGGTCGGGAAACGACATTTCTTTCCGCACTTTCCCCGCGCTCGCGCAAAACACAAAACAAAACGAAACAAAATGGGCTGCGGCCAATCCAAGAACCACCCAGAATTCACCCCTGGTAAACAAGACGGCAAAGTGGACTACCGCGCGAAAAAAGCCGCCTTAGCGCGATCCCACAAACACGACGGCCCGAGCGGGCGTTTACCGGCATCCATCGACGAGCAAAACAAGAAAAAGCAACCTCGGGTTCTTGGGATCATCCCGGCTCGGTACGGCTCGACGAGATTCCCCGGGAAACCGCTCGCGGACATCGCCGGGAAACCGATGATTTGGCACACGTACACGAACGCGTGCAAATCGAGAGCGTTAGATCTGTGCATCGTGGCGACGGACGACGCGAGGATTAAAAAAGTGGTTGAAAGTTTTGGCGGGATATGCGTGTTGACGAATCCGGAGTGCGTGAACGGGACGGAGCGGTGTTTGGAAGTGTACAAAAAGTGCGTTAAAAAAGGAGAAGAGTACGACGTGATCGTGAATATTCAAGGAGACGAACCGTTTATTGAACCGGAACATATTGATTTGGTCGCTCAAATCGTCTGCGAGGCGGAGGAGGACGACGTGTGCATGGGAACGTTGTGCCGACCTGCGATTGACAGGAAGGACGTGGAAGGCGTGAACAACGTCAAAGTGGTCGTCGATAGAAACATGAACGCGCTTTACTTCTCCAGAGCAATCATCCCTCACAACAAGAGCGGGACGTACGATCCAGATACAAAGTATTTAAGAAAGTTGGGCATCTACTCGTACCGGGCGGATTTTCTTCCGGAATACGTGCGCATGCCGGAATCAATGTTACAAATCAGCGAGGATTTAGAACAAAACAAAGTCATCGAGGCGGGATATAAAATCAAACTCGGGTGGGTCGAAGACGCCGTGCACGGAGTAGACACCGTCGGACAGTTGGAGGCGCTCAACTTAGCCATCGAGAGAGGAGAGTTGATGCATCGAGGGAAGAGAATAAAAAAAGGCGGGAAGTCCTTCAAGGGTCAATTCTAGCGACGACGAGAGGCGCGAAACTCGGCCATCGAGAGAGATGGAGAAGACGCATCGAAGAACTCGCCATCATTACCATCGTCATCGAAAAACCATCATCGCGAGTGATTCAATGATTGCAACGCGTATGTAAAGTAGAGAGTTGAGAGCATCGTTTTCATCCCACATTTTTTATATATCATATCCTCTTCACAAAAAAAGACACAAACACACGTTTAACAATAATGGGAAACGACGCGGACGATGCGGTCACTCCGCACGGCAACACCGCAAAAAAACAGAACACCAACCACCACCACCACCCACTGATTGACTCCGGCTCGTCCTACCGCCGAGAACAGCTCGAGGGTCTTCGTAACCGTTTGCCTTCGTTGACGGATCAATCCTCGAATCCGAAAAGTTCCGTCGCGAAGTATTATTCCCGACAGACGCGAATCGTCGAACAGTTCCAAGAGTTGGAGAATTTCATCGAGCGGACGACGTATGGGGGCGGTGGTGATGGGCATCACCATCCTTTATCGTCGGCGGCGCGATCGTCATCATCTGGTGGTAATGCTGTTGACGTCGAAGAGGATGGAGAAGGAGGAGAAAATTTGCTCCGAGCCGACGCGGATTTCAGAGAACGGAAAAAGCAGGAGACTTTGGCGTTGCGCATCAGTTTTTACGTGAACGTTCTGTTGTTGGCGGTGAAAATTTTCGCCTCGGTGCAGTCGGGGTCGCTCTCGATCATAACCAGCGCGTTGGATTCGTTTTTAGATTTAGTCTCCGGGTTGATTTTGTACTTTACGGATAAGCACATGCAAAACATGAATAAGTATTTGTATCCGATCGGGAAGAGTCGGATGCAACCGCTCGGGATTTTAGTCTTTGCGTGCATCATGGGGACCCTTGGGTTTCAAGTGTTCATCGAAGGCGTGCAGCAATTAGTCGGGAAAGAACACACGCATCACTTGGAAGACTTGCAGTTGGTGATTGGAGTCATGATTGGAGTCATCGTGGTGAAATTTTTCTTGTTCCTGTATTGTCGGGGGAGTTGGAATAGGAGCGTGCAGACGTACGCGCAAGATCACAGGAACGATGTGATTACGAACACGTTCGGTTTGATCGCGGCTATTATCGGGGATAGGCTGTATTATTGGGTCGATCCGCTAGGTGCGATGATCTTAGCCGCGTACATCGTGCAAAACTGGTCGGTGACTGCTTTGGAGAACATCAAAGCTATGGTCGGATTATCGGCGCCGCCGGAATTTTTGACGAAACTCACGTATTTAGCCTGGAATTCAGATCCGCGAATTTTAGGCGTCGATACCGTTCGCGCGTACACGTTTGGGCCAGCTTTTTTCGTCGAAGTGGACGTGGTGTTGCCAGAAGATATGAGCGTAAGAGTCGCGCACGATATCGGTGAGGCGTTGCAAGATCGCATCGAAAAGTTACCCGAGGTGGAAAGAGCGTTTGTGCACATCGATTTCGAAACGGATCATCAGCCGGAACATAACACCACTTGGTTCGAAGAGAAGGAAAGGATGATGAAAGAGAACGAAGAGAAGAAAGCGAGCGGTAACAAAAAAAGCAGCCAAGAGGTGGAGATGGCTAAAATGGTCAAGAAAATCGACCAACAGAGAGAACTCGCCGTTCCAGAATCTCCGCTTACCAGGAACCAGAATACGATCCGGGCGGCGTTTGGAGAAAAGTAAAAGAGAGAGAGAGAGAGAGAGAGAGAGAAACAATAACATAAAACAAATGTATCGATAGTAGAAGCGTAGTAGAGCAGAGCGAAAGCATGTGTTGTAACACTAGTAGCTTTTGTGATAAGATCCTAAAATAGTTTAAGTATTTACAAATGACTGATGGCTATTTACAAATTCGCGATTGGTAATCGACACGCGTACGTCGTGTACGTACCGGTGTCTTTGGAGAACATGACGATGAACGTCTTCGTCAAACGTCGCAACATTGCTGCCGCGCTTTTATCGTTCGCACCGTTCGTCATTTCCCACGGGGGTAACAGCATGGATACGATGGATGAAGACGGATTGTTGTTGTTCTTGTCCTCAGACGACGTTGCGGTGGTTTTCGTTTCCGATTGGAAGACTGTGTGCGAAGTCGTCGTTTGCGGATACCCCGAACCGTCGTCCAACGGAATCGCTCCAGACGCGCGTTTTCTCGCGATGCGTTGCTCGGGCGATTCGTACTCACTTGTGATTACGTTCGCCGCGTCAGACATAGTTTGCTCGTTCACGTCCTCCTCCTCTTCCGGTTGAAGCTTATACTGAAAGACTTCGGCGCAATCGACTCGAGACATCTTTTGAATGACGTCGTGCATTCTCGCCGCGCGAAAAGCGGCAAACCACGGGTCGATTTTGTTCGCTTCTTTGTCCGAGAGCATGGTGCGAGTTTCTTTGTCTTCCTTCGACCATAAATTCATCGCCGTTTCCTCCCTTTTCACTTTCATTTTGTCGTCGTCGTCGTTGTCATCAAACGACAATTTTTTAATCGCTTCCGAGGCAAACGCGAGCGCTTTCGAGTGCTTGTTCTCCTCCACTTCGGCTTGATCGGGCATGGTCCAGTTCATTTCAAGCGCTTGTTTGAGATCCGGAGAGGCTATGATGCCGACGTCTTCAGAAACGCCTTCCAGCGAATCCACGAAGGATCCCGGTAAAGCGGTCAGATGTCGCGTCGCCAAGCGCCCAACATTCGTGGCTATAGAAGCAGCCGTACCACTTCTCGCAACAACCGTCGCGGCTTTGTTCGTATTGTTCAAAACGCACGCGGTTGAGAGCGCGAGCGCTGTCGCCGTGGCCACGACTGAAGATTTCTTCGTTCTTTGTCGCTTTGGCGAGTTCGTGTTTGAGTTTTGACCGTTGCCATTGTTGTTGTTATTATTATTATTATTGCTAGTGTTCGCGTCTGCCGCCTTGGCGTACGCGTGCGGATTGAACGGCGGGATCAAAATCTTTCCTCCCGGTGCCATCGCTGAAGGGGCTACGGGTGCAGGCCTCAAAGTAACCAGATTTTGTTGTTGTTGTTGTTGTTGTTGCAAATGCTGCATCGTCAAAGTTGGCGGCGGCAAAGGCGGTAAATTCATCTTCTGCGCCTCCGTCGCCGCCGCCGGGGTAACAAACCTCGCCAAATGCGCCAAGTGCATTCTCAAAACGTGATTTTCATTCACCAACTTCCCAACGAGCGCGTTCGAATGCAAAAACTGCTCCCGAAAAACCTTCGCCGCGTTTGCAAACTCCTCCAACTGCCGCTTCTTCCTCGCGCGAGACAACTGCGCCGCTTCTCTGTTTCTCCTCAACCGATCCTTCCTTTGCGCTTCGGATTCTTTCAAAACATCTCCGTTCGAGTCTTTCATTTGCGGCAGACCAATCTCCTCCGGCGGCACAAAGTCTGCCATAAAATCGTCCAAATCGAACGCGTCGAATCCGTTCTCGTTGTTGTTGTTGTTGCTGTAATTTTCGCTATTCGACGGACGATACTCCTCTCTCGTTTTGGTCGTCGTCGCTCCCATCTCCACGTCCTCTCGTTGTTGTTCTTTCTCTCGATTCTCTCGTTCGTTCTCCGACATCGTCTTCAACACGACTTCGCGCAAGCACTCCTCCGAGCAGTCGTCGTAGGCATCCACCTTCCGATTCGTCGCAAAATCATCATCGTACGAAGATCCATCCGAACAACGCGTCGTCGTCGTCACTCTCGTCTCTCCTCGAACTCGTTTATTCTTAGTATTATTCGGTAAAGGTTCTTTCTCCTTCTTCTTCGTCTTCTTTCTCCTCTTCCCGTCCTCTTCTTTTCCATCCATCGGATGGAAAATCATCGACGCGGCGAATTCTTCTTCTTTGTCTTCTTCTTTTTCCTCCTCCTCGAAAAACACGGGAGGATCGTCGTCAAAAACAACCCCCCCAGACGCTGGTTTCGGTGCGTCGTCGTTGTCGTCGTCCTCGAGGAGGAGAGAAGGAAAGTGCATCATCACGACGGGTCGATGATGTTCTCGTCTTCGTCCTCTTCTTCTTCTTTGAGAGATCTTTGTGGAAACGTCCTTCTTTTTT
>Ga0129327_10000621_pt1 | contig 21319 bp, 4 predicted proteins | sample CPBDNA_6_FD_111799 | JGI IMG/M metagenome (GOLD analysis project Ga0129327, IMG submission 111799) | Freshwater to marine salinity gradient microbial communities from Chesapeake Bay, USA - CPBay_Spr_31_0.8_DNA | ecosystem: Environmental > Aquatic > Marine > Coastal | place: USA: Chesapeake Bay... | reverse complement strand
TTTTTCTTTCCACTTATTTGACGTAACTTTAGTTTGTCCTTTGGACGCTTTCCCTGTTTTTTCTGTTAGTTGCATAACTCAAAAATACGGGGATTTTTTTTTCCTCGTTTGCACAGCCTATCTATAGGTTATTCTCTTAATAGTAAAGACAAATAAAAATCCTCCTATTTATAGGTGTATGTAATAGTAAGTAAGACCTATTGCCTAAAATATAGTATTTATGGTGAGTAAACAATTGGACAACTACCAAAACGATGCACTTTTAATTAAAAGGAGCTTTTCTGGTAGTATCACATAGTATCGGAATGAAATTATCTGTAGCATTATCAACCCTGTTTTTTTACTAAATAACGTCGTTCTAATCAAAAAACTTCAAAACCAATACCAATTAAGTATGAACCACAATTCCCAATCATCTATTTTCCTCCATTTTTTCAGAAATCTGCTTGTCCTATTCTTAGCTATTATAATTTCACCCAACAATGGAATCACTCAGGTTACAAACGGTGATCGCATCAATTATGACAACTATCTTTATTCTTTAAAATTTAATATCACTTCTGCAGCAGATGGAAGTAATGGTTTACCAGAAGCAAGGTGGTTATTCTCTTACCGTACAACTAGTGGGTATGCTTATGGTGGAAATTTTAGTGATCACTCCTCTGGAGTCTGCTTTGGGTACAATAATACAACCACAAATTATCCAGACCGAAACTTAAATTATGGAACTAATAAACCTTCTTCCGAACGGCAGTATTACACTTATTATGGCTGGGAATCTGACTCTCCCGCTGGCACTGCACCCTGTGATGGATCAGGTCTTAGTTGGACGCACTGGCATGATGGTTTATCATTTTTAATAAAAACTGGAGACCCAAACAAATGGCAATCCCGTGATTACACAAGTGCGTTTGAGAACCGATCTCAGCATACAATGCGATGGGTCTGGCGTTATTATTATGGCGCATCTTCCAGTGCTCCCCTTACATTTGGCACGCTTTCAAATGGTTCTACAAAAACACATACCAATTCAAATAGAGTGTCCCCAGAAAGATCAGCAGGGGCGGATAATGGTTGGGCATCTGTTGGGTATTCTAATAGTACAGGAAGTAGTGGTCCAGATGTTTGGTATTCTTTTGTTGTCAGTACGACTAGCGAGGTAACGATTTCTACAGATTATTCAAAAACAAATTACGATAGTTATTTGCGGCTTTACGATAATAATTTGACTCAAATTGATGATTCTGATGATATTGCAGACGCATCCAACAGAAAATCAAAAATTGTTAAGGTTTTATGCCCAGGGACTTATAAAATCCTAGTTGATGGAACAGGCACCTCCAATAGTGGTGATTTTACCCTTTCTGTAAAAGCAGTTAATTCAAGTGCAGTGTCTGGTGGGACTATTGCTTATAATGGTTCATCCTCAAGTAGTACTTATCAATGTGCCGCCATTCCATTGATTTCTTCAACTTCCACTGCGGCTTCCGCAGCAGGGGGTATTACCTATAAATGGGAAAAATTTAATGGTACTTCCTACGTTACTATAAACGGAGCTACTAGTTCTACCTATAACCCCCCAGAAGTAATGGGCACCAGTTCACTCTACTATCGTAGAAAGGCTACTGATGCTTGTGGAAGAACGGCTTATTCGAATATAATGACCTTTAGCTATACTGATTATAATGTGAATGCAGGGAGTATAGCAATAGCTGGTGGAGAGACCACCAAAGATGTATGTTCTACTGATCCGATACCACTTATTTCTTCTGCTACTAGTGCCTCTTCGGTTAATGGAGGGATTTCTTATCAATGGAAAAAATGGAATGGGTCGATTTTTGAAGTTATTGCAGGAGCAACCTCTTCAACTTATGACCCACCAGGCTTAGTAGGTTCCTCTAATCACTATTATTTGAGAAAAGCAACCGATGCCTGTGAAAAAATGACAGAAACAGGTTTCGTCTCTATATTCTCTATAGATAATTCAGCAGATGGTGGTTCTATTTCGCTTGATGGAACGGTCTATATTGAAATTGGAAATGATCCAGGCATAATTAATACGACCACCGATGCCACTGCTTCTCCAAACCCTATTATTACTTCCTGGGAAAAAAGGGAACAAACGGGGGAAATCTGGAGTACCTGGTCTATCATTGAGGGAGAAAATGGTCAATCATACAACCCAAGCGGAATAAGTAAAACTACTGAATATAGAAGAAAAATTGTAAATGATTGTAGTGGTCAAGCTTATTCAAATGTCATTCATGTTGATGCCTTACCCGCAGATGGAATAATTGCTGGTAAAGTAACTGTGGGTAATTCTGACATTGGTGTAGAAGGTGTTCAGATTGAAGCAAAACGTACAATTGCTGTTCCAGGAGGAGCTGCAGATGAAATCTATGTAACGACTACCGCAGACGATGGTACTTACACGATACCCAATATATATTATGGGCCAGAGACTGGGACTTTTTTAATTACCCCAACACTTATTAATCATTCTATCACGCCTTTAGATACCATCATCACCTTAAATACTGCTGCCAAAAGCAAAACAGTCGATTTTCAGGACGAATGCCCTGGAGGTACCGTATCTTATGTCAATCAAAATGTAGTAGGAGGAAATGGATCTGGAGATTCCTGGGTAAATGCTTTTAGCGATTTACAGGAAGCCCTTGATTTTGCAAATGGCTGTGCAACGGTAACCAAAATAATCTATGTAGCCAAAGGAATCTATAAACCCTCTAAAAAATTTGCGGGTGCTACTGAGCGGCATAATACTTTTTATATTAGTACGGACGTAAAAATATACGGTGGCTTTGCAGGAGGGGAAATGAGTCCAGACGAGAGAGATATTGCGGCTAATCCTACTATTCTGAGTGGAGATTTGGCGGGTAATGATACGCAAACTAACGGAATTGTAGAAAATGCAGATAATATTTTGGATGATGATGGTGTTATGCCACAGGATAATGCTTACCATGTAGTATGGATAGATCACGTTACGAATGAGACCTTGCTTGATGGACTAATTATCACCGCAGGTTACGCTGATAATGGCTCAGAATTAGAAGGCAGAGGTGGCGGTATCTATAATGATGGTAGTGGAGCAGGACGCTCCAGTAATCCCAACATTAAAAATTGCCTGCTTGTAGGTAATGGCGCCAATTATACCGGAGGAGGTATTTTTAATTTAGCGGAATCTGCTGGCTCAGTCAATATAGATTACCAACTTACTGAATTCAGAGGGAATAAAGCCTTTCAATTTGGAGGAGCTATCTTTAATTGGACTCTTGGAGGTAATCATAATACTAGTATTTATGGCTGTCATTTCGTTGATAATTATGCTTCTTCTGGAGGAGCCATTTTTAATTTCGTAGGAAACACGAATGCTACCATCTCTCACTCTACCTTTTGGAGGAATACGGCAGCTTCTCAAGGAGGAGCTATTTACAACCAAAGCACATCAGGCGTTGAAGGCATGACTTTATTAAATTCTTCCTTTTATGAAAATATGCCCCAAGACCTTTATGCTTACTATGCAAAAACGACTATCCAAAATAGTAACTTATGGGGAGGTAGCACAAAAGGAATTATTGCTACTGGATCGCCTAATCCTTATGTTGAAAATAGCATCATTCGGGGTGGTCACTCTAATGGTTTAAATATTTATGAGGACGATCCTTCTTTTGAACCACAAACCCTAAATACAGGAAGTGCTATTGGTGGCTACCTACATCTGGAAACAAGTTGCTCCAATGCAATAGACAAAGGAAAAAATGATTTTGTAGCAGGAATTGAATTAGATTTGGATGGAAATAATCGGTTTATCGATGGTGTACCTGGTGGTCAACCTCACGAGACGCCTGATGGTACAGAAGAAATAGTCGATTTGGGCCCTTATGAATATGCCGACCCTTTCTTTTTTGGCGCAAGTACAATGGAGAGTGATTCGTGGATAGCACTAACTTGGCAATTGGATCCTGATAATTGTGAATGCTTAACCGAAGATCCAAATCAACAAAAAGGAGTCTCCGTAGAATTATACCATGCAGATGGAATGCTGCTCAAATCTTGGCCTTTAAACTCTGAAAATTGGATAAATACCGTTTATTCTGGATCCTACAAAGACTATTTAGGGCCCGATAAAACGCAAGATTATCGACTAGAAATCAGGCGAGACGGTCCTGGTACGACCAATTGTCATCAAAATACCACAGGGTCTACCAGTCCATTCCTGACGCCTGTAGTAACTGCCAGTGATGCTGAATTTCCTGATTCGGTGGTCATCACTTGGGAAAACCGTTCTTGGCTATCTGATTTATTCCGAGTTTATCGAGGCGAGGACTTCTTAGGAGAAGTAAATGGAGACAATGTGCCTGGAGGTACTTTTGGGTTCTCGGATGTCTATAAAATGAATGATACGACCAGTCTCGTAAATGGCGAAACGTATACCTACCGAATAGAAACAGTAAGTAATCAAATCGGAACAACAGCACTAGTCTTAGCAGCGAAAGGAGAAGATCTTGGTAGCACCATGCCTATCAACTTACAGGCTTCTGATAATAGCTTAGCAGATCGCGTAGTACTCACTTGGAACGACATGCAAAATTATTGCGATCAAATTCGGATTGTTCGAGAAGGGGTTATCATAGGAATAGTTTCTAAATCAGTAACTACTTTTGAAGACCTTAATCCACTTTATGGACAAACGGTTTTATACGGCGTTGAATTGCTCCGTAATGGTCAACCTTTTGTAGGTAGCTATGATGATGGATCCGCACCTCCTAATGGTATCATAAAAGGGGTTGTACTAACCAATGAAAGTAATTACCCCGTGTCAGGAGCATCCATTAATTTGACTTATGACAATAATGGAATGATGGTTAATTTAACCACCACCTCCGATTTTGCTGGAAAATTTGAATTTATAGATTTGTATTATGGTTTAGCGGATACCTTCCAACTCTCCGCAACCTTAGCCCCCTCAGGTTCTTTCTTAGAAAATCCCATCGATGTCGTATTAAGCTTGGATTATTCCACTGATAGTTCCGTCGTATTTTACGAACTTTCAGGCTATCAGGAAGGTATTGGTTTAACCACTTTGGCGGATTTTATCGTAACCCCAATCCCTACGGAAGACCGAGTCCAACTTGACTGGAACTATACGCCAACTACCAATAAAATTACCTATTTCAATTTATATAGAGGAAGTAGTTTATTAGCACAATTAAACGATAATGGTGCGCCTGCTCAAATGACGGCTTTTAATTTTACGGATCTGACAGGTCTACCAGAAGAGAAATACGATTATAGAATTACTGCGTTCCAACTTGAAAATGGCGTGGCAATGGATACGTCTATTTCTGTGACAGAAACCTTTCCTAAAGTTGCACCCGTTCTTACATTAAATGCTACACCCAATAATAATTTGGGCGTGATGAATCTGGATTGGAGCCATACTTCTACTAATTTTACGGGTTTCCGACTTTATCGAAATGGAGAACGAATTTATCAAGGTAAAAATATCAACTTTGTGGATGTCGGCGGACGTCCAGATAGTACAGAAGCCTATCATATTACGGCTTATCGTTTCCTTAATGAGATTGATTTTGAATCAGCACCAGCAGATACCATTTTCAAAATCTATCCAGGATTACCAGCAGTTACGCTTATCAATGCCATTCCGAAACCAACACAGGATTTAGTAGATATAAATTGGACCATTCCAACTTCTTTGATTGACGACTATAACTATACTGGTTTTCATATTTACAGAACCGATGTTGCAACCAATCAGTCTGCTATCATTCATACCATTGATAAGTTTTTTGTAGAAGCAGGACAAGTAGAAAATATACAAGACCGCAGTGGCATTCCAAATACGGCGTATAAATATGAAGTACGCACGTTCCTCAAAACGTCAACCGTAGATGCTGAAAAAATGGGAACAGGCATCACGGTAACTTTCCCAAAAGTAGCGCCACCGCTTAGCTTAACAGATGGAATTAGTGCAGGAAAGATTAAGTTAGATTGGCAAAGTCCGCATACGTCTACTAATTACGATGGATTTGTTGTCTATAAGGGCAGTCCTTTTGATTCCATCGGTCAGATAGACGTACAATATACCAATACTTTTACTGATTTTGTTACCAATCCAAATCAAACGACTCAAGAGGATTATGGCGTAGCAGCCGTTAGAGATTTGGAAGGTGTCCGCTATTATTCAGATATCGTTTCTTTAACAAGTGGTCCTCCAACACCAGGAAATTCAGTAGAAGATTTTTCCAATTTCACCGCTTCTCGTGATCAAGCAAATCATGTAAAAGTATGTTGGGACTGGGAATCTCAGGCAGCTGAATGGCTTTTTGTCATTCTCCGAGAAGGCGTCCGCATTGATACGGTTACCTATACTGCTAGAGCCTATTATGATTATGATGCACCAGAAGGAGTAGATGTGGAATACAGTATATATGCCTATTATTTAGGCCAACAGGAAACACAGCAACTCTTTGCCGTTGGTTTTGTGCCTTCAGGAAAAGCGCTTTCAGGTCGCATCTATAAACGTAACAGCGGTCAGGGATTAGCAGATGTGGATATTATTGCCAAATCAACCTCCGCCCCGCTCTATCAACATAAAACGAAGACAGATGCTGCTGGATATTACCAAATTACTAATTTACCCAATCACCCTTCTGCTTATAATCTTACGATTTCAGCAGATACGATTGGTAAAGCTTATGAAGCAAATCCTCAGACGATTGCCGTCCTCCCGTCAACTTTTGACTATAGCGTTCATTTTGTGGATACCTTTGAATTGGCCGCACCCGACATGGACATTGCACAAGTAATGGCAGTAACGGTTACGGCTCAGCCAGAAGACCTTTCTGTGCTAGTTAATTGGAGTCCAGATACAGAAAATTATACTGGATTTGAAGTGTACAGAGGCACCTCTTTAATTGGAGAAGTCCTAAAAGGAAATAATTTAGAATGGCTAGATACCGAAGGAGAATTGGGGGCTTTTACCCTTTATTTTGTACGGGCATTTTTACTTAATAATGGAGAGAAAGTCTATTCCAATTTCGCCAATGATGGAACTATTTATCCTGTCTTAGAACCTGTTCGTAATTTGACCCTTACGCCAGTAGAAGATAAAAACAAGGTGCTTATTCAATGGAGTCATCCTTATGACAATCATGATTTTTACCTCATTGAGCGAAATGGCATTGCTATTGCTGCTGTCAATGCTGGAGATCCAATGATTGTAGAAGATACCACAGGAAGTCCAGGACAATTGTATAAATATACCGTCTCTGCCAGAAAAGATGCTTATCAATCTGAATTGGTATCAGAAACATTACAATACCCAGTCGTTTTCTATTTAAATACACTGGCAGTTACCTACCCTACCGATCCCAATAATGAGAACAGTAGTAGGAATCACCTCGAATTAAATTGGAATTATGAAACTGATGCAGCAGATAAGTTCCAAGTAATTCGGTATACCAAAGAGACGATTAATAGCGAACTAACCAAGCAAAATGAAAAAGTTATTGCCTTGGTAGATGGAGACAATCGAACGTATAAAGATTATACTGGAGAACCTGGGCAAAAATATTATTATCAGGTATTGGCAGTTTTAGAGCGAAATGACCGTCAATTCTTTTCTATCCGAAGAGAAAATGAAATTTACGTCAAAGAAGGCACGCTAGCCGAAATTGGATTTGCCAGTAATCGACTAGCAACGCCTAATACCGCAAAAGGTTGGTTAGAGTTAACTTTCACCTATCCCTACCCTACGGTAGATAGTTTTGTCGTAACCAGAGCAGGTTTAACAGCACCCATTGAGGTCATTTATGATGCCGATTTTAATGGCGATGAGGAAATTGTCTTCAAGGCAATTGATAAAAATGGCGTGCCTGATAATACGTATACTTATTATGTAAAAGCATTCTCTAAACGAAATGGCATTAGGTATCAAAAAGAAGCTACTTATGGATCAATTTCCTACCCAAAGATTCCTCAGCCTACTTTAGTTACCGCTACAGATGGGGTTTATAATAATCGAATCGAAGTAAAATGGGAGTATGATGCGGATATTGCCATTGATGGATTCCGATTAAAGCGTAAGCTACCAGGTGATTCTTATACGCAATTAGATGTAGAAGGTATCTTACCTGCTGGCAGAAGGATGTTAATAGATGGGGATGCAGAATTGCTCAATTTATCCCCTGATGAACTTGTTGGGTATACCGTAGAAGCTTATAAGGTATTTCCAACAGAATCGCCTGCTCAAAAATATTCGCTCCCCTCTGAGGATAATGGGTATATATTTTCAGGTCGATATAGTCCACCAATTACTAATAATAGTCACCAGTTGGGACAATCCGTTTCAATGAGCAACTTTGGCATCCAAAATTGGGCGATCGCAGGTAGCCTTGGTGGTGCTGCCTATATTTACAAAGAAGTAGAAGATGGATCCTGGGTACTTCATCAAGAACTTAGGCCAGAAAACCTTTCAAATAATCAGGCAAAGGCAGCAAGATTTGGCTATTCTGTCAGTATTTCAGGTAAATTCGCAGCCGTAGGTTCACCTTATGAAAATACTAGAAGAGGTGCTGCTTATATTTTTGAATATAACTCCAGTGAAGATAGCTGGATTCAAAAAGATAGAGTTTTAGCTTCCAGTCAAAGCACCTATGATCAGTTTGGTTTTTCCGTTGATATCCTAGATTCAACCAATGATTATCTGATTGTAGGATCTCCTTATGATGATGATCAAACAACGAATGCAGGAGTTGTCCATATTTTTAAACGAGATGTAGATGATTGGGATTCGGAGAATGTTCCAGCTTCCGTAGAAACAGCAAACTTGGGGGAGGCAAATGATATTTATGGCTATTCTGTAGCGATAAGTAAAGCGGCTGATAATAGTTATTTTGCGGTGGTAGGTGCGCCTGATTTTCAAGGACAAACACACAGAGGAAAAGCCTATATTCTAAAATTGAATACTAGTGGCGCTCCAAATAACTGGGAAGAAGAAAAAGCTTTGGATCCACCACATAATACGATATGGTATAATCATTATGGAGAATCAGTAGACATTTCAAAAGATCTAATGATTATTGGGGAGAGTCGGTATATTAATAGTACGTTGCAAGGAGGTGCTCATATTTATTCCTACTTAAATTCAAATTGGGATACCGCCCCTATTTCAATAACTTCAACTATTGCAAATAGCTTCCAAGGCTTGGGAATATCGGTCAGTATAATTGATGGTGCTAATGATAAATATGCTTTATTGGGAGGATCAGGAGTTAACAACGATACTGCAGAAAAAGAAGAAGCCTATCTTTTTAAACTAATAAATACTACCTGGGCTCAACAAGCTCCTATCTATTCAATAGCCACTGGAGCAAATAATAATTTTGGGAAATCTGTAGCAGTCAATGAATTCACGGCTTTAGTAGGGGCACCTCTAAATGACGACCCTGAACGAGGAGTCAATTCTGGAACAGTTCACTTCTATCGGACAGGTTTATTTCCTGCTAAGCCTACTAATGTAAATGCGACCGATAATGGCGCTAATAATCAGGTAATTGTACAATGGAGTCATGCTGGAACTAATGTGTCTCAATATGATATTCTTAGAGATGGAGCATATATAGGATCTACTGCCTCCAACGATCCAAAATCTTATACTGATTTAGTGACTACAGGCATTGTACCCGGTAAAAAACATTTTTATCAGGTAGTCGCAAAATCTTCAGAAGATAGACTTTCTGCACCCGGTGGCGATTTTGGGTCTATTCGGGCAGATGGTACTATTTCTGGAAAAGTGACGGCAAAAGATGGCGTTTCTCCAGTAGAAGGGGTTAGTTTGATGGCGAGTGGTACGATTGATGGAGAAACCTTCACTTATGGGCCAATCACTAATAATTCAGATGGCACTTATGAATTTTCCCAAGTTTATTATGGTGGATCAAATGACGGAACTTACTTTACGATAACTCCCGCTAAAATTGGGTCTGACTTTGATAAACCAGAGGAACTAGCTAACCTGACCATAACGGGAGGCAATGTTGGCCCAGAAGCTACTCAGATAAACTTTAAGGATAATACTTCTTATACAATTAGTGGAATAGTCAGACACGCTGACATCCCTGATTGCGGTTTGGAAGGTATTGAAATTGAATATTTGAGTGTCTTTAAAAATGGTTCTACTATAAAAAATAGTGGTTTAACTAACCCTATCATTACAGACGAAAACGGCGCTTATTCCTTTGTCATCAATCCTTTCTTGGATAATTTGGATTCGATTGTCATCAAAGCAAAGGAACTTTTGATAACTGGAAATGCACCAGATCAGGATACCGTACTATTTGATTTGACAACCAATGGCACTTATGAAGGCTTACAGGATTTTACAGCTTATCCATATTTTGTCAACTTTGCGGGAATGGCGCAGGAAAACAGCATTAATTTTTATGACCAAACAAGGTATGAAGTCAATCTTGCTGTAAGAAATACCTGTGATGATGCACTTAATAATAATCAATTTTCGTTACGAGCGACCACCAGAGATGGTTGTTTCCAAAAAGAAATTCTCCTTAATACAGACGGAACAGGAACAGCAGATTTACCTCCATTGGATTTAATTCTCACCGTTTCGGACGTAGATAATAAAACTACTCAAAATTTAGTTTATTTAGAATATTTAATGAATAGCCCTGTCTCTATTGACCTATATGGATTACATCGGGACACTTCAAGAGATCTTTCAGCAATGGAAATGAAGGATTTAATTGCTCAGCAATTTACTTTTCATCTTCCTCCGCAAGTTGTTTCGAATTTTGACAACCTAGATGTGATTTGTAATGGAACAGGAGTTGTCACTCAAAAACTGGAATACACTATACCGATTGTTGTTACTGAAGATTTTGCCTCAGGTGTTTGTCCTGTATCAGAAGGTTTTCTTAAAATAACGAATGGGGCAGCTAATGACCCTAAGCCAGATACCCTTCACTATGATTCAGAATTAAACGGATTTCCCGATTATGTATTTACTGCTGGTTCCCCCAATGTGGTCGCTCCTCATTTATGGAGTATCTCCATCGAATATTTCTCAGCAGCTGGACAGTTTCAGGGCGTCGAAGCCTTGGGGTTATTCGTAGAAGGGGAAGTAGGCGTACCTGGAAATGGCGTCATGGTTGATGCTGGCGGAGGAACTCAGGAAGTGCCACTTCCTTTATATGTACTCCGTGACCCACCGGGAGATGCTAGTTCCAGTTCTATCGGAGAAGGACATACCGTGACCAAATCTATTTCTTGGGAAGGAGATATTGGTGGTGCAGTCTCTCTTTCAAGTAACACAAGTGTTAAAGTAGTCGGAGTTGGAGCAAGTATAAATGTTGAAAGTTCGATTGGTGGAAGTGTTGGTTTGGGAAGAACTTTAGACCTAACTACTACCACAACAAAGGGGTTTAGTACGTCAGATGATGAAAACGCAATAGGAAAAAGTGGAGATGTAATTGTTGGAGCAGGATTAGCCATGCAATATGGGTTAAAATCTAGCTTTACCTACGAAGGATGTGATGCAGATGGCATATCCGTCAAAGAAGTACGCAGAGTAGGACTTACGCCAAAAAGTATCAATACAACTTGGGTTTATTCCGTTGGATTTGTAGAGGGTTTAGTGGCTGGTTACGAGCGAGACATTCCATTGATTGAAACGGGGGAAAAAATAATTGAAGAAAACGGAAAAGCATTATCTTCTTCCGTTGCAGCAACCAAATATAAAATTTACCGAGATAATTGGCAGCAAGTATTAAATTATCACAAGCGAGAAACCAATCCACTTTATTATATGACCCATCGGGATTTCACCAAATCCAATTTTTTCACGGGTGGTATAGCTAATGAATGGAGAGATGGATTATTGAGTAAATTAGATTTGGATGATGATGGAGTACCCAAGCCTGAAACCTTTGGAAATCCTGAATTAGTAGCTTATAATAATGCGGCATGGGCGATTCAGAATTTACTAGAAGTAGATGGACCTATTAGTTTAATATCCGCCCTTATTGAATTTGGCTATGCTGAATCCAAATTAACTAATAGTGGCTTTGCCCCTCCTGAAGCGATGGCAAAAAATTATACGATTGAAGGAAATGCAGGGGCTGTTAGCTTTTCTTATGGGCAAACAAGGTCTTTTGCGAATACCATGACGATTAATTTATATATGGAATCTTCCTTAGGCGGAGGACTTAGTGTTGATCAAGAAGCACAGGTTTGGTTAGGCTTTGGTGGTGGAGTGGTTAAAACCGTTGCTGAATTCGAACAGGAAATTAATGCTACTGTTTCCGCATCTATGTCCTTATCGAATACTACCTCCAAAGAAACAACAGTTGAAAGTGTTGTTGAATATACCCTAGATGACGATGATCCTGGCGATGATATTTCTATTACCATCTTAAAGGGAATTGATATGAATCATACCCCCTATTTCCATCTCTTTGCTGGAGAGACAAGTTGTCCTCCAGAGGAAGGCACCATTAATCGACATAGTCCACTTATACAGGTATTGAATCCTGAGTCAGATTTACCTGGGGCAAGTGCCAATCGCTTTTTTCAACCTGCCAATGAATCCGCTGAATTTACGATTCGGATGGTTAATAAAAGTCCGACAGATGATACTTTAGGGTATGAAGTCTTTTTAGATAATTCTTCTAATCCTGATAATGCAACGGTGACCCTCTCAGGTGATGTCTTAGGTACTAAAGGATTTCCCAATCAGAATCCTAACGAACCACAAGATTTAACCCTAAGTATTAGTCGAGGATCCGCCTTTGACTATCAAGGGTTAAGAGTGGGTATTCGCCCATTAGAATGTGCAGATGGAGCAGAACCACAATTTGTTACTTTAAATGTAACCTTTGTTACCCCATGTAGCCCCGTAACTATTGTTCAACCAGATAATAACTGGCTGATGAACAGTAGTAATGATGAACTGGTAATAGCTATCAGAGATTATCAACCAGACATCGATATTCTGGACGACTTTGAATTACAATATCGCAGAATTGGAGGCAGTAATCCTACTTGGTCACAACTACCTTATCCATATTTAGTCGATCAGAACAACCCCGTTACGAAAGCTACTTTGTCCGCTTTTAATGAAACGAATTTCCGTCCAGGCCAGATACCTACTTATTTTTTCACCTGGAAACTCCCAGAAGACCGAACCAAGTTTCCTGATGGGGACTATGAAGTTCGGGTCGTGGCTAAATGTAAAGAAGGCGATTTAACGACTAAAACCTATTCCAATGTAGTTTCAGGAAGTATTAATCGAACTCGGCTTAATTTATTTGGTGTACCACAGCCCTCAGATGGCTACTGGACAAGTGGTGATTTGATTGCAGCAGCTTTCAATAAAAATGTTGATTGTGGGCTGTTCGATGACTTTGATTATATTACACAGTACCTAAAAGTCGAAGTGGACGGAGCGGTAATTCCAGAGGCTAACTTTACTTGCTTTAACAACGAAGTACGAATTACGCTTCCTGATATGTCCTTATACGATGGTAAACGAATGCAAGTGACACTAGATAGCATTGTCGACCCTACGGGCAATTTAGCCATCAATGTGGCAGGTGATTCCAGAACCATTATTTGGGATTTCCTTGTCATTACGAGCAAAGCCTATTGGGAACAAGATAGTATTGTCGTAGAATTGTATGAAGGGGAAACATTAGAGGTAGTAGCAGGCATCAGAAATACACAACTACAAGTGCCAATCACTAATATACGAATAGAACCGACGACGGCTTCAGGAAATTGGCTAAGTAGTAATCCAGCAATGTTTGCTAATATTAGCAGTATCGCCGCTGGTGCGGTCCGACCTATTACTTTTACCATCACAGGCACAACCGAAGGCGTATACACCGACACCGTCAAAGTTGCAGGATTGGATGGTAATAGCGTAGTGCCTAAGTTACCCGTCAAGGTAATCGTGCGCAAGCGTCCACCCTATCCACCAAATTGGGAGGTGAATACTAATCTTTATCCCAACTCTATGACGCTCATTACCAATTTCCAGTATACTGGGGAGGCGGATTATTCTAGAGATACCCTCGATCAAATAAGTGTCTGGATTGGTAATACACAACGAGGATTGGGCAGGATACAAGATGCAGGTAATGGATACTATGTTGCTTACATTACGATTTATGGCAATACCAATTTAGATCAAGGCAAACCTTTGGAATTCAGAGTTTGGGATGCAGATGTCGATATGGAATATAGTGGGCATCCAGATCCTGATAATTTGGTGTATCAAGAAAACATCTTTCAGGGTAAAACAAATGACCCCATTATACTCCACATTGATACAGCTAAAGATTTAGCACGATACATCCACTTAAATCAGGGCTGGACTTGGTTCTCTCTGAATACGGTGGAACCAGATATGGGGACAGCTTATTTGCTTAGAGGATTAAAAAATCCTACACCAGGAGACCGAATCCTCAGTCAAACCAGTTATGCGGAATATGTAAGTGATGAAATAGGATGGTTGGTACCAGAAGTAGCGGGAATGGATACTTTACGTGAATTAAAAACGGATGAAAGTTACATGATTTATCTACAAAATCAAGCAGATTCATTGCGAATAACGGGCTCAGCAGCACCACCTATTGTTGGACAGGTACAACTGAAAGGTTGGAATTGGATTGGCTATCCTGCTCAAACTCCGCTATCATTAGAGGCGGCCATGCAGATTATTCCAGCCCAAAATGCAACCCAGTTAAAATCGAAGGACCTTGCCCGACTCAATACGAATGGCGCTTGGACCGATGGTTTACTAACACAAATGGTGCCCAACGAAGGCTATAAGTTAAATTTAAGTAATGGAGCGGTATTGAATATCCCTAATCCAGCGAACCTTCATGGAGAAAAAGAGGAAGAACAAGTAGCAACTGCTCGTTCTGGCAATCCAGCTGATAATACTTCTTGGACACTAGAAGGAGAAGCCTTTGCGTATCAAGATGTGATTCCAGTTGTTGGTTATGTAAATGTAGATGGGGTTAAATCAGAAGATGGGGGTAGCAAAATTTCTTTCTTTATCGATGGTGAATTACGTGGATTAGGCTATCTCAAGTTTGTTCCAGCCATGAATACTTATTTATTCTCTGCTTTGGTAGGCATCAATGAGGGCGACCTTGAACCAGACATCTATTTTTATGATGCAACAAATGATATTATTCACCCTATTAACTCCGTAATGGCTCTGACAAATGCTTCAGGAGTTGGCTTATATAATTATGCTAATCATTTAGAAATCAACGTTGCCACACCAGTTTGTGAAATTACACAGCTTCAAGCAGGTAATGCAACGCCATGTGATTCAGGGACCAATACCTTCTCTCAGGATATGGTAATTACCTATTCTGGCACACCAAATTCTGGCATATTTAGGGTAAACGGAGTTGATTTTGCCATTACTACCAGCCCACAAACGGTCACCTTGTCTGACCTTCCAGCAGATGGGCAATCCGTTGCAGTGACTGTAGAAGTCCTTGAAAAAAATAGCTGCACCATTACAGCAGCCAATTTATATACCGCTCCGCAAGCCTGTAATACAGGCGGTGGGTCTTGTACGGATGACCAATTAGCCATAGACAACCAAGTAATTGCTCCGAATACCTATCATGCTAGTCAAACATTGACCAGTAATGGACAAGTGGAAGCAGGAACCGTAGTTTTCAAAGCTGGACAAAGTATTACCCTTACATCTGGGTTTCATGCGAAGGCAGGTACTCAGTTCACCGCACAAATCGAGGCTTGTAATCCATTATTGGACCAAGCAAAAGCAGTAGCAAGAGCGAAACAAGTTGTTAGTACTGTTTTATCGGAAGGTCATGATATGAAAGTTGCCCCGAATCCATTTTTTGAAAAAACTACGATTCAATATGCGCTAAATAAGCAAAACAAGGTACATCTTTCCATTCATGATGCTAGTGGAAAAGAAATTGAAGTGATTTTAAATGAAGTGAATCAAGATCCTGGTTTCTATGAATATGAGTTTAAAGCTAATAATTTACCCATTGGTATTTATTATGCTATCTTAAAAACAGAAACAGCAGTGATTTCTAAAAAAATGATTTTGATTCAGTAAGTAGGATGCTTTATTACAAAGAGCTTAGTACTTCCATTCCGATTTCTATCGGGATGGAAGCACTTTTCATTATTAATTTGATTCTCTTCAAATCGCCCTACACCAAACGCCGAATTTCCCCATTCACCAAAGCTTCCACCACTTGAAATAGTAAATTGGGTTTATGAGGCCGCCAATTTAAATCATTATAATAGGCCCCAAAATTGACATGATATTGCAAGCGAGCATCTTTCATCTCGTCTTCCACATGATTGTGAATATTTAAAAAGCAAATCCAACCGTCTTCATCTCTCGCTTCCTCGCCCCATTCTGCATAATAATCATCCTCTCCACTATGAAAATTCAGCACATTTTCGCAAATTAAGATAAATTTATGGATGCCTTTATCTTGCAAGGGTTCAATCAAATTGCGTTTTAAAAACATAACATCATTATGTAAAGCATCATTCCACTCGCCCATAAATTCAAAAATCACATAGCCTGCTTCATAATCTAAAAATAGGATTTTGGTATAAAGGGTAGCTGAACCAAACTCATCCCACTGAGGGTGAATGTAATAATTATAAACCTTTTTAGTATATTTAAATTCATCATAAATTCTACCAAAAAAAGGGGAATCAGGATCTTCATCCGCAACATATTTTTCACGCCAACGGTAATAGGGTTCTATATCTTGCATGTTTCTATAAAGGTTTGTTAGAATATTATAGGTAACTTTAAGGCTATTATATTACTTAATGGTTATATTGACATATTGTTTTATTGTTATCAAAAATGCGGAAAATCCAAATGGTTATATTGTTTTATGGCTATATTATTAAAAACAACCGAAAATGTTGATTAAAGGTAGATTTTAATCTAGAACAATAAATCAATTTAACCATACAACAATTTAACATAACTTAAATTACCTATTTGTTTAACACAAATTTACGGGGTAAACTTTAATCGAACAACCAATTAATCCTTTATCATTGTCAGCAAAAAGACCGCTTAAAATAGTTTTTACAGGGCCAGAATCTAGTGGAAAAACGACCATTACCAAATTGGTTGCCGACACATATAGTGCTAATTGGCTAAAAGAGTATTCAAGAATTTATTTAAATCAACTAAATCGCCCTTATGTTGCTGCCGATTTAATTAAAATCGCAGAAGGACAGCTTTTAGCTCAAAAAATATTTTCTGAAAGATATGCTCATCAACATTTTCTATTTTATGATACCTCTCTTTTAGTGATAAAAATATGGTCTATCTTCAAATACGGTTTTTATAATTTTAAATTGGAACAATTATTACAGCAAAACTTACCAGATATTTTCTTTTTATGCGATTGGCAAATCCCTTGGGAGTTTGACCCTATGCGAGAAACCCCTAATGATAGAGGTGTTTTATATGACCTTTATAAAAAAGAATTAATGGCTTTAAACGTTCCATTTTTTGAATTGACAGGGACGGAAAGGGAGCGGTTAAATAAGATTAAAAGTATACTTCGGTCAATCAAGTAAATGTGACAAGTTAGAATTGCTATTTTGTCTAGTACTAAATAAGGGGTCGAAGCTACGCTCCTTATGACCAATTTTATTCCATGTTTCTACAGACAGAGCCAAAGCTACGCTCTTATTAGAACGTCAGCTAAATAATAGATAAACGAAATCTCTATTTTTATGGCTTTTCTGATAGGTCATTAATTTATAAAATTATAGAAACAACGGATAATTATCATTTTTTAATCTGATGCTCTAATAGTATTTTCAAAAGGACATCGCCCTAAATTGCGCATTAAAATAGTGCTTTTCAAAGGGGCATCGCCCCGACACCGTCTGTAGAAAGTAACAGAAACTCCAGTTTTTCTCAAAGGAGCGTAGCTTCGACACGACTAAATTAAGATAGTTCAATATGATTAGTCATTTTTTCTAACCAACACAAAACACATCCTAAAAAATTGATTATCAAACAATTAGAAACAAATCCAATTTCAATCATGGTCTAAAACAACTCATTAGCAAATAAAAAATTCATCCTATTAATGTAATTTTTTCAATTTTCCCCTTGTCCTTCTTAAATTCTCCCTTATTTTTACACTGCTTTTCTCGACGGGGTGGCTGCAATACAACGGCCTGAGATTATACCCATTGAACCTGCCCAGGTAATGCTGGGAAGGGATAATGTTTCCAAGTGTTCATTTTGAATAAGCTTTGACTTTTAGTTTATTTTTAGCAATACTAATGATATACAATTTGTATTGGCAAACCTGTGCGACTGCGCAACGGACAGGTTCATTCGCCTTGGTATAAACTGTCCTAAATCATTATAGCAATTAACGTAGCGAATGAATTCGCCGATACAGATAAACTAATTGATTAGCTTAATTCAATTTGCACACGAGGTAAAGTTTTACTTCAACAAAACTTTACAAGAAAGCAAGCTTCTCCCAAGCCCCTGGGAAGAAGGAATTATTCTATTTCAACTATTAAAATAAGTTGATTCACAAAATTCAACATGAGAAATTTTTTATTAAGTATGTCCCTACTTTTTGTAGCTTATTTGAGTCATGCCCAATCCGAAATTACAGGACAAGTTACGGATAAAAATGGGATGGCATTAATTGGTGCAACGGTGCAATTAACCGAAACCAAACAAGGGGCTGCCACAGATATGGAGGGTAATTTTACGATTAATAAGGTAATGAATGGCAATTACAATTTATTAGTCAGTTATGTTGGCTATCAAACCTTAACCAAAAAGGTAACCGTTCAAGACGGGCAACAAAACTCTATCAAACTTACTTTGGAAGAAGCGCCGATTGCCTTTGACCAAATTATTGTTCGGTCAACTAGGGCTACCGAGAAATTGCCCATTACTTTTACCAATTTAGAAAAGGAAGTCATTGAAGCCAATAATTTGGGACAAGATATTCCTTTTTTATTAAAATGGACACCGTCAACGGTCGTTAGTTCTGATGCAGGAACAGGCATTGGGTACACGGGCTTACGAATTAGAGGCATTGACCCAAGCAGAATTAATGTCACCTTAAATGGTATTCCACTAAATGATTCAGAATCTCAGGGCGTATTTTGGGTAAACATGCCCGATTTTGCGAGTTCTACGGATAATATTCAAGTGCAACGAGGCGTCGGAACTTCTACGAATGGGCCAGCAGCTTTTGGGGCATCTCTAAATTTAAATACTTCGGTTATTCATAAAGAAGCTTATGGAAAAATAAGCACAACGGTAGGTTCTTTTAATACTAGAAAAGGCAATATTTCTTTTGGCACAGGTTTAATTGACGATAAATTTACACTAGATGGACGGTTGTCTAAAATTGATTCTGATGGGTATATCGACCGAGCTTCCGTGGATTTGTCTTCTTATTATTTATCTGGGGCTTATGTGGGTAGAAAGAGTTCTTTGCGTTTTAATGTCTTTAGTGGGCATGAAGTCACTTACCAAGCATGGAATGGCGTACCTGCCCAGTTTTTGGATAATCCAGAATTTGATGAATCTTTTCGTACCTTTAATTCAGCGGGTACAGAACGACCAGGCGAACCGCATGATAATGAAGTAGATGACTATCGACAAAGTCATTACCAAGTATTATTTAATAGCCAATTGAATAGAAATTGGGATTTAAGTTTAGCTGGAAACTATACTTCAGGAGAAGGCTTTTTCGAGTTATATAAAGGGGGGGCTTCTTTTGAAAAATATAATATCACGCCTTTTACTATCGGTGAAGAAACCATCTCTGAAACAGATTTAATTGAAAGAAGATGGTTGGATAATGATTTTTATTTTGGTTCAGCAGCGGTCAATTATGGCAGCGATGACCAAAGATTAAATGTAAATATCGGTTCTGCCTTTAGTTTGTATATAGGCGACCATTTTGGGGAAATTATTTGGGCTAGATTTACTGGAGATACCGAACAAGACAATCGGTATTATGAAAATGAGGCCGCTAAAACAGACTTTAATTTCTTTACCAAAGCCAGTTATGGGTTAACAGAAAAATTAACAGCTTTTGTGGATGTACAATACCGAAATGTAGGCTACGAATTTGAAGGTTTTGATAATGATGGCAGCAATATCACCGATAATGTTGACTTTAATTTCATCAATCCAAAATTGGGTTTAACCTTCGAAGTCAATCCAAATACTAGTTTATACGCCTATTTTGGGGTAGGCAATAAAGAACCAAATCGTAGTGATTTCACAGATTCTACCCCAAATTCTAGACCAACCCATGAAACAGTTTACGACACCGAATTGGGTATTAAAAAACAATGGAAAAAAGCAGCCATAGAAGCCAATCTTTATTTTATGGATTATAATAATCAATTGGTGTCCACAGGTCGATTGAATGATGTCGGAGAATATACCAGAGTAAATATCAAAGATAGTTATCGAGCAGGACTAGAAATTGTTGGAGGGGTGCAATTGACAAAGCAATTAAATGTGGATGCTGGCTTAACTTTAAGTGCTAATAAAATAAACAACTTTACAGAATTTGTAGATAATTGGGATACTTGGGGACAAGAAACGATTGACCACGGAAAAACAGATTTAGCCTTCTCCCCAAGCTCCATTTTTAATGCGGGTTTAAGTTTTAATGCCTTATCGACGAATAAAAACCAAGATTTGACCTTTGGTTTAAACACAAAATTTGTAGGGAAACAATTTATTGACAATACGGCTAATCAAAATACCGCACTTCCTGCTTATACTTATACCGATTTCCGATTGGCTTACAGCATTAAAACGCCTTTTGTTAATGAAATAGCGATAACCCTTTTGGTCAGAAATATTTTTGATGCCCAATACATTTCTAGTGCTTGGACTTATCGGTATATTTCCGCAGGTTACGATGGTCGGCCAGATGACCCAAGTACTCGATTGGAACAAGGGGATACTTATAATTTAACGGGGTATTATCCACAGGCAGGCCGGAATTTTTTGTTGGGTTTGACGCTTAGTTTTTAGATTAAAGTAGCTTAGGCTTCTAGCCTGAGTAGTCCGCCCAAGTCTACTCAGGCTAGTGGTTTACGCATGAAGTTCTAAATAGTATTTATTGTAACTTTGCGGTTTTTCAAAAAAAGCAGAAATTATGAGTAGAGGACGTCCAACACCAGCTATAAATATGACTAATCGTCA